>Ga0306923_10008753_pt1 | contig 10160 bp, 9 predicted proteins | sample sta12Can44000108_FD_203841 | JGI IMG/M metagenome (GOLD analysis project Ga0306923, IMG submission 203841) | Lab enrichment of tropical soil microbial communities from Luquillo Experimental Forest, Puerto Rico - statanox.12C.anox.44.000.108 (v2)... | ecosystem: Environmental > Terrestrial > Soil...
GGCGCTGTTGCCGGAAATCAAGATCCTGCTCTTCAGTGGTCAGGCCGCCACAGCCGATCTGCTTGAAAAGGCCCGCACCGAGGGCTACGAGTTCGAAATCCTGGCCAAGCCGGTACACCCCCAGGATCTGCTGAGCCGCCTGCGCGCCTGACGCCTGCTCACTACCAGGCGGTTGCGGCCAGGTTACCGCGACCGCCTGGAGTTTCACTCCCCACCTGAATCCTCCAGCCGAGCCGAATCGCCGCCCATCAGCCCCGTATTAAGATTCTTGATCTTCCCTTCCTTCTGCGGCGAAAGTATTTAGTATGCCTCAGGCGTTTCGGTCCAAGCGTGTCGTTACTCCGCAGGGAATCGCCCCGGCCACATTCATCGTCGAGAACGGCCGCATCGCGGCGCTGCAGGCATGGGATGGGGCCCATGCCGATGGCCGACGCGATTTTGGCAATGCCGTGGTTCTGCCCGGACTTGTAGACCCCCACGTCCACATCAATGAGCCGGGCCGCACAGAATGGGAAGGCTTCACCACCGCCACACGTGCAGCAGCCGCAGGCGGGGTCACCACGCTCGTCGACATGCCGCTCAATTGCATGCCCGAGACCATTGACCTTGCGGCGCTCACAGCCAAGCGCGAAGCATCGCAGGGGAAAGCGTGGGTTGACTGGGCTGCATGGGGCGGCGTGGTTCGCGGCAACTCCGATGCTCTGCCCTGCCTCATCGAGGCTGGAGTACCGGGGTTTAAGTGCTTCATGATCCACTCTGGGATTGACGGCTTTGCCTGGGTAGACGAAGCCGAACTGCGGCTTGCTCTCAAAAAGCTGCAAGGCACAGGACTGCCCCTTCTGGCGCATGCCGAGGTCTCCGCTCCTATCTCAGCTGCGACAGACGCTCTCCATGCCCGTGCAGCCGATTGGCGCAGCTATGCGACTTACCTCGCCTCGCGGCCCGACGATGCAGAACTTCAGGCCATCGCTCTGCTCATCCGCCTGGCAGAAGATTTTGATACGCCGATTCACATTGTGCACCTTTCTTCGGCAAAGGCCCTCCCGCTGATTGCAAATGCCCGCAGCAAAGGCCTCCCCATCACCGTGGAAACTTGCGCACACTATCTTTGGTTCACCGCAGAGGATATTCCCGATGGCGCAACCGAGTACAAATGCGCGCCCCCGATTCGCACTGTGGACAACTGCGAAGAGCTCTGGAGTGCTATGGAGTCCGGGCTCATCGATATGATCGTGACCGACCACTCCCCCTGCCCGCCCGCAATGAAGCACCGCGAAACCGGCCTCTGGGACAAAGCGTGGGGAGGCATTGCAGGGCTTGGCCTCGCGCTCCCCATTGTGTGGACGGAGATGCGCCGCCGCAATATCCCGCTCGAACGCATTGCAGATTGGATGTCTGCCGCTCCTGCGCGCCTGGCCGGGCTCTCAGGGAAGAAGGGATCGCTCACTCCGGGGGCCGACGCAGACTTCACGGTCTTCGATCCCGAGGCTCAGTCGATCATCACCAAAAGTCATCTCCATTTCCGTCACAAGCTTTCGCCATACGTCGGTGCACACGTCTATGGGCTTGTACTTGAGACCTGGTTACGCGGCGAACCCGTGTACTACGATGGCCTGTTCTCCGGCAATGCGCACGGCCAGGAGCAGGTGCGTCCGTGAACGGCCGCGCAGCACGAGTGATGGACCAGTGCCGGCAGATTGCGCAGATGTCTGAAGAGCCCGGCCGCATCACACGCCGGTTTCTCACGCCGCCCATGCGCGACGTGCATGCATTGCTGCGCACGCGCATGGAAGCCCTGGACATGTCGGTCCATATCGACGCTGCCGGCAATTTGCACGGCTTGTGGAGTCCCACAAACGCTCCGCGCCTCATCCTTGGCTCGCACATTGACACGGTGCCCGACGCCGGCGCCTTCGACGGTGTGCTCGGCGTGTTGATGGCGATGGAGTGGGTGCAGATTGCGCAGGAGCTCAACCTTCCGCTGCCCATGGAGGTCATTGCCTTTTCTGAAGAGGAAGGAGTGCGCTTCGGCGTGCCTTTTATCGGCAGTCGCGCCGTCGCGGGCCGTTTCGATCCCGCTCTGCTGGCGCTTAAAGACGCTCAGGGTCTCACCATGGAGCAGGTCATCCGGGATTTCGGCCTGGACCCCGGCAAAGTGGCTGATGCGGCGATCTCAGCGGCAATTCGTGGTTTCGTGGAGATCCATATCGAGCAAGGGCCGGTCCTCGAGTCGCAAAATCTCTCCCTCGCCGCCGTCACTGCCATCTCAGGCCAGACCCGCATGACGCTGGAGTTCCGCGGACAAGCCAATCACGCCGGCACGACGCCCATGACGCTGCGCCGAGACGCGCTGGCCACCGCGGCGGAATGGATTGCCACCGTCGAGACGCTTGCGCGGCAGACACAGGACCTGGTTGCGACCGTCGGCAAGATGGAAGTGGAGCCGAATGCCGGCAATGTCGTCCCCGGAATGGCCCGGGTCAGTCTCGACGTTCGCCACGTGCATGACAGCACGCGCGTGGGGGCTGCAACAAGCCTGCTGGAATCTGCTGAAGCAATTGCGAACCGTCGTGGCCTGCAGCTCGAAGTGAAACACCAGCTCGACCAGCCTGCTGTTCCCATGGACGAGCGCCTGACTGCGTTTCTTGCGGAGGCAATGGAAGCCGCGGGACTGCCGCCAAAGCGCATGCCCAGCGGCGCCGGCCATGACGCCATGGTGATGGCGGCAAAAATGCCCGCAACCATGCTATTTCTGCGCAGCCCCGGTGGCATCAGTCATCACCCTGCCGAGGCAGTCCGCGAGCAGGAACTGGTAGCTGCGCTCGAAATCGCTGGTAGTTTTCTCAGGCGAATTGCTTCCGAACACAACTTCTGATTCGGGTTACAATCGAAAACACAATATCGCTTGCCCTCGAGCGAGGCCGCAATTGCACCATTTTGGATCTACACGCAGTAGTGTGAAGTATGATCACATTTTGCAGACGCCGGACACATTTGTTCGTTGCCCGCTGCCAGGCGCTGTCGGTGTGGAATGCATCATTCACGCCGCGCCCCAGATCGGCGCGCACTTTACGCAGATGACCGCCGAGTTTGCTGCCGGTGGGTGCCTTGGCCCGTCACCCGCCCAGCGATTTGTTTACGTCCTCGAAGAAAGTCTCGCTCAGAGCGGTTTTGCATACCTGCCGCAGGGCACAGCGCACGCGCTTCGCGCCTCCACCGTTACCCGCGCGGCTATTATTGAAAAGCCCTACGAATCCCTCGCGGGCGCGCCTGCACCGGAGGTCGCCGTCGGCGAGGAATCGGCGATCGACTCCAGTCCGCTCAATGGAGACGATTCCCTCCGTGTGCGCTCGATGATGCCCGACGGCACCGGTTACGATTTCGCAGTAAACACCATGACCTACGACCCCGGCACCGCGCTCAGCATGGTCGAAATTCACGTCATGGAGCACGGACTGTTGATGCTTGAGGGAGGCGGCATCTACCGCCTTGGTGACAACTGGTATCCCGTTCAGGCTGGCGACTTTATCTGGATGCGCGCCTATTGCCCGCAATGGTTTGGGGCACTCGGCAAGAAGCCCGCCAAGTACCTTATCTACAAAGACTGGCGGCGCCACCCGCTGGGAGGATAGAGCGATGGCAGCAACGCTTCCCACCTTCTCAATCGACGGCGTCATCAGCGAATTGATGACGCTCGCAAAGATCTCTGCCGCTGATCCGCCGGTCGTAACGCGCGTGGTCTTCAGCGCTGCAGACATGCGAGCCCGCGCCTATGTGAAAGGACTTTGCGAGGAAGCGGGCCTCCCCGTCCAACAGGATGCCGTGGGCAACACCTTCGCGCGATGGGAAGGCAGCGAACCAGACCTCGCTCCCATTGGTACGGGCTCGCATATCGATGCGATTCCAAACGCGGGCCTCTATGACGGATGTGTTGGAGTGCTCGGCGGCCTTGAGGCAATTCGCACATTACAGCGCCAGGGCTTCAAGCCGCGGCGCTCCATTGAGCTTGTCATCTTCACCGCAGAGGAGCCGACCCGATTCGGTATTGGCTGCCTGGGCAGCCGCATGATGGCAGGAGTGCTTATGCCGGAGCAGGCTCTTGCCCTCCGTGACAGCGAGGGCCACGGCCTCGATGAGCTGCGCCGTTCAGCCGGATACCACGGCCCGATCGAGTCCGTGCAGGTGCCTCGTGGCCGCTTTCATCAATTTGTCGAGTTGCACATCGAACAGGGTCCGATTCTCGAAAGCGAAAACATCGACGTCGGCCTGGTGACAAACATCGCCGCGCCGGCCAGCCAGTGGATCACGGTTGAAGGAGAAGGTGGCCATGCCGGGGGCAAGCTGATGCCCGGCCGCAAAGATGCGCTCGCCGCGGCGGCCGAAATCATCCTGGCACTTGAACAAGCCGCCAAATCGACCGGCGCCATTGACACCGTCGGAACAGTTGGTATCTGCGAAGTCTTTCCCGGCGCAGTCAACAGCATTCCATCGCGCGTGCGTCTCAGCACCGATATTCGCGACATCGACGCCGCGCGTCGCGACTCAGTCCTCCACGCTCTCAGTGCGGTGGCAAGCGAAGTAAGTGCGCGCCGCGGCGTCCGCATCACAACCGAGGTCGTGAATGCCGACCCGCCGGCCGTTTGCGATGCAGCTATTCTCGCGGCGCTTGAGACATCGGCAAAGGACGCTGGCGTCACCCATAAGTGCATGGTGGCTCGCGCGTATCACGATTCTTCATTCGTCTGCTGCTTTGCCCCAGTTGCCATGCTGTTCATTCCCTGCCGCGGCGGCGTCAGCCATCGTCCTGACGAATACGCCTCTCCGGAGTGGATTGCCAAGGGGGTAAACGTGCTAGCCAGGACGCTTGCCCATCTGTCCGCATAAGGATTATTGGCGAAGTTGCTAAATCGATGTACGATAGCCGATAACCTGTTACGACGAATTCCCGCTTCCCCGCATGAGTTCGCAATCTCCATCACGTGTTGTCGGCTCCTCCGTCCCCCGGAAAGAAGGCCTGGACAAACTTCTGGGCCGCGCGCAGTACGTGGATGACGTTGAGAACAAAGACTTCCTCTACGGCGCCACTGTCCGCAGTTCCATCCCGCGCGGCATCATTCGCTCCATCACCTTTGAAGCGCACATCAACTGGAGCGAGTTCACCATCGTTACAGCGGACGATGTTCCCGGCGAAAATCGCATTCAGCTAATCATGGCCGATCAACCCTGCCTGGCCGAGGGCGTTGTCAATCACTGCGAGGAGCCGATCGTACTGCTCGCGCATCCCGATCGCCACAAACTGCGCGATGCGGTAGCCGCAGTGCGTGTTGAATATGAACCGCTCCCCGCCATCTTCACGATTGAAGAAAGCGAACGCTGCGAGCCCGTCATCTGGGGCGACAACAACATCTTCAAGCAGTTCCTGCTCGAGAAAGGCGATGTCGACTCCGTATGGCCCTCTGCCGCGCACATCGTTGAGCGCGAGTACCACACAGGCGCGCAGGAGCACCTCTACATTGAAACCAACGGAATGATTGCCGAATACAGCAACGACACCGGCATCACCGTGTGGGGATCGCTGCAATGCCCGTACTACGTCTTCAAATCGCTGCTCCGTGTCTTCGACCTGCCTGACAGCAAAGTGCGCGTCGTTCAAACCGAGACCGGCGGCGCCTTTGGAGGAAAAGAAGACTATCCTTCCAACCTCGCCTGTCACGCCGGACTGCTGGCCATGAAGAGCGGCCGACGCGTGAAGATGGTGTACGACCGGATGGAAGATCTGGCGGCTACAACCAAACGCCATCCCGCTCGCATCCGTCATCGCACGGCAATCGATGCCCGAGGAAAACTGCTCGCCATTCAAATTGACCTGGATATTGATGGCGGCGCGTATGCAACGCTTTCGCCTACAGTTCTCTCGCGTGCCACGCTCCACTCGACGGGGCCTTACGTTTGTCCGAATGTCCGTGTGCGATCACGCGCATGGGCCACAAACCAGGTTCCATACGGAGCATTCCGCGGCTTCGGAGCGCCGCAGGTCATCTTCGCAATGGAGCGCCAGATCGACGAAATCGCCGCAACGATCCGTATGGACCCGGTCGAATTCCGCCGCCGCAACTTTCTCCACCAGGGCGATACAAACGCCACCGAACAGTTGATGCGCGAACCACTCATCCTGGATGAGCTGCTCGATCGCGCTCTCGAACGGAGTGACTACTACGGAAAGCACAACCGCTTTGCGCGCGAAAATGCAACCAGCCCGGTAAAACGTGGCATCGGTATCGCCAGCTTCTATCACGGCTCGGGCTTCACCGGTTCCGGCGAGGTGTATCTGAACTCGCAGGCGGGAATCGACGTTACGGTTGAAGGCAAAGTTCGCGTGCTCGTCTCCAACACAGAATTCGGTCAAGGAACCAACACCATCCTCACGCAGGTGGCAGCAGAAGCGCTCGGTCTCGCATATGGCGATGTCGAGATGGCTGCGCCTGATACCGGCATGGTGCCCAATAGCGGCCCCACTGTGGCCTCTCGAACCTCAATGGTTGTTGGGAATCTTGTTGAACGCGCCAGCCGTCAACTGATCGACACGCTGCGCAGTGAAGTAGCGCTCGGCCAGAATTACACGCGCGCAGAATTCTTTGAGGCTTGCGAACAGTACCGCGGCATGCATGGCAATGTTCAGTCGCTCTGTCACTACCAGGCGCCCCCGGGCATTCACTGGAACGACGAAACCTACCACGGTGAAGCCTATGGCGCGTACGCATGGGGCGTCTATGTGGCGCAGGTCGCGGTCGATACCACCACCTACTCCGCCGAGGTTGAAGAATTCTGGGCCGTTCAGGAGGTCGGCCGCGTGCTTCATCCTGTTCTGGCTGCCGGACAGATCGAGGGCGGCATCGCGCAAGGCATCGGCTACACGCTTTACGAGAAAGTAGTCATGCAGAACGGACGAATGGCCAACAATCAGATGACCAACTACATCATTCCCACGGCCGAAGACGTCCCATGGATTCACGTCTACTTTGAAGAAATTCCATTTCAGCACGGCGCATTCGGGGCAAAAGGCATCGGTGAACTGCCTCATGACGGTCCCGCCCCCGCGATTCTGAACGCAATTCGCAATGCCACCGGCGTACCGATGAACTCCATTCCTCTGCTACCTGAAGATCTCTATGCGCGGCTCGCCGCGCGTGAAGCCGAAGAGGAGCCGGCCATCCGATGAGCACGCCCTGGCCCGCCATTCAACTCACAATCAATGGTGAAACACGCTGCGTGAACGTTCCCCCGATGAAGCGCCTTCTCGATGTGATCCGCGAGGACCTGCATCTGACAGGCACGAAGGAAGGCTGCGGCGAAGGTGAGTGCGGCTCCTGCTCCGTTCGCCTCAACGGCGAACTTGTAAATAGCTGCCTGGTGCCCGCTCTCCAGGCACAGGGGGCCAACATTCAGACGGTCGAAGGGCTCGGCCGTGAAGACGAGCTTCACCCGCTGCAAGTCGCTTTTCTCAAGCACGGCGGAGCGCAATGTGGCATGTGCACACCGGGCGTTCTGATGGCAGCCGCGCAACTCCTCGAAAACACGCCGAACCCTACGCTACCGGAAATTCGCGAAGCCCTTGCCGGCAATCTCTGCCGTTGCACAGGCTTCACACGCATCTTCGAGTCCGTTGCCGCAGCCGCCGAGCAGGAGGCACACCATGCGCGGTAACGCAGCAGAGCATCAACTCGTCGCCCCCGGCAGCCTGAGCGCAGTGCTGGAGTTGATGGCGGGCGAACCCGGCACATGGACGCCAATTGCAGGCGGCACTGAGCTGATGGTCGCATTCTCCGCTGGCCGGCTCGAACAAAAGAAGCTCGTAAGCCTATGGGGCGTGCCTGAGCTGCGCTTTATCGACACCAATCGGCATAGCATCGTCATCGGCGCCGGCACCACGTTCCTCGATCTCCGCAACCATGAAATTGTCTGCGCTGAACTGCTGCTTCTCGCAAAGGCCTCAGGCTGGATCGGCTCCATCGCCAACCAGACGCGCGCCACGCTCGGCGGCAATCTTGTGAACGGCTCGCCCGCCGCCGATTCCTCTCCCGCGCTGCTGGTATACGACGCCAACATCGAACTCATTTCAGCGCGCGGACGCCGCATGCTTCCGTACTCCCAATTTCACACCGGGTACAAGAGCAATGCGATGGCCCCCGACGAGTTGCTCTACGCCGTGCATCTTCCCCGCCGCTTTGACCGCCACCACCAATACCTGCGCAAGGTAGGCACGCGCCGCGCAATGGCCATCTCGAAAGTGGCGCTGGGCGCAACAGCGCTGGTCGAGAAGAACATGGTCAGCGAAATTCGCCTGGCCGCCGCCAGTCTCGCGCCGTTCCCGACGAGACTGTTCAAGACGGAAGCCGCGATCCTGGGCATGCCACTCACGCCTGAAACACTGGTGGCGGCCCGCCGCGAGCTGATCGCGGAAGCACAACCCATCGACGACATCCGCTCCACCGCCGACTATCGCCGACAGGTAGCTGCTAATCTGCTTGATGAATTCATCTTCGAGACGGTCAGAGGGAGCGCGCGTACGTGAACGCAATTCTCGACAAATGGAATACAGCTCCGGAATCGGATGCAATCAGTGCAATGCTTGCGTGCTGCGGCGCGCACCGTTGGGCGGCGGCAGTTGTCGCTCAGCGCCCGTATGTAAGATTGATGGAAATGCGCGTAGCCGCAGATATGGCCTGGGCAAAGATGCAGGAGTCCGACCAGCTCGAGGCTTTCGCCTGCCATCCACGCATCGGTGAACGAAGCGCTGCACCAGGTATGTCCGGCGAATGGTCGCAACAGGAGCAATCGTCCGCAAGCTCGGCGAATCAGGAAATCCTTGCTCAGTTAGCCCGGGGCAACAAACTTTACGAAGATCGCTTCGGCTTCACGTATATCGTCTGCGCTACCGACAAGAGCGCCGAGGAAATGCTCTCGATCCTCAATCATCGCCTCAACAACAGCCGCGAAGACGAACTGCGGGAAGCGGCCGAACAGCAGCGGCAGATCATGCAAATCCGCATCAGCATGTGGCTGGGCATATGAGTCGAATCACCACACACGTTCTCGACACGGTCACCGGCAAGCCGGCCGCCGGCATTCGCGTTCACTTGGACAGGAAGAGTGGCGATCAGTGTATTCCTGTCTCCACGAGCACGACAGACGCTGATGGTCGCTGCCACCTTACGGAAAATACAGCGCCCGCAACCTATCGGCTCACTTTCCAGACGGGGCAATATCTTTCCGCATCCGGCCGCAACACGATCTATCCCGAGATCGCCATCATCTTCACGTGCAGCGGAGAAGAGCACTATCACCTGCCGCTGCTGCTGAGCGATAACGGTTACACCACCTACCGGGGAAGCTGATTGATGGCCAGACTGGGCGAGAACACATACGGCAAATCGCGCGTGCGAATTTCGCGCATCACGCGCCATGCTGACCTGCACGACTTTGATGAATGGACTGTGCATGTCATGCTCGGCGGCGACTTCGCGGCGAGCTATACCGAAGCCGACAACAGCAAAGTGCTTCCGACTGACACGATGAAGAACACCGTCTACTCCATTGCGCGCAGATCCGCGGCCGCGACCATCGAAGCCTTTGCAATGGAATTCGGCGACTACCTGATCGACAATCACGCCCAGGTAAGCAGCGCCAGCATTCGCATTGAAGCCAAAGGCTGGCAGCGCCTGGCCACCGGCAGCAAATCTGAAGCAACGACTTTCAAAATGTGCGGCCCTGAGTTGCAGACCGTCCGTGCCGAACGCCAGCGTAGTGGCCAGTGGAAAGTTATCTCCGGCATCGACGGGCTCACGATTCTCAAAACTACAAAATCTGCCTTTGTCGGCTATGAGCAGGACAGGCTTACCACCCTGAAGCCCGCCACCGATCGCATTCTCGGCACGCGTGCCACGGTGGAATGGGAGTATGCCTCATCAAACCCCGAGTATGCGCGGACCCGCGAGGTAATCCTTGCCACTCTACTGCGCGAATTTGCCGAGCACGACAGCGCCAGCGTTCAGCACACGCTCTTTGACATGGGCAAAGCAGCGTTGGACGCCGCGCCGCAGATCGCCCGCATCCATCTTTCCATGCCCAACCTGCATCACCTGCTGGCCAACCTTGAGCCG
>Ga0306923_10008754_pt1 | contig 10159 bp, 8 predicted proteins | sample sta12Can44000108_FD_203841 | JGI IMG/M metagenome (GOLD analysis project Ga0306923, IMG submission 203841) | Lab enrichment of tropical soil microbial communities from Luquillo Experimental Forest, Puerto Rico - statanox.12C.anox.44.000.108 (v2)... | ecosystem: Environmental > Terrestrial > Soil...
TGTTCTGCATCGTGGCCTGGCGCATCTTTTGGGTGACGATGCTCCAGTGTGAGACGAACGACAAAACACCCGAGTTGGCCTTTACCGCAACGGAGATGCGGTTGCTAGATCGCTTAGTGGAAAGAAAAACGCCATCAAGCACATTGTCCGATTACGCGCTCAAGCTCGCTTGTTTGGGTGGCTATTTAGCCCGAGCCTCCGATCCGCCGCCCGGCAATCTTGTGATGTGGCGCGGCATGTCCCGACTCAACGACATTCAATTGGGTTTTTGCATTGCAGGCGAAAATTGTGGGTAATTGAAAGCACGCCAGGCACCTCTATTCGATGAAGTCATAAACGTCGTAGTATGTCCACCTATGGCATCTACGACCGATTTGGTTCCGGCCGCGGAACCTCCTGCTACCACCCTCATCAAGACCGACGTTCTGGGGCGGATGCACCGCACACGCGAGCAGCGGGAGCGCATTCTCGACGAATATGAGCGCAGCGGACTCAGCGGCTGGAAGTTTGCGACTTTATGCGGAGTGAAGTACCAGACCTTTGCGACCTGGTTGCAGCGTCGCAAGCGCCAGCGCAACGCTTACCCCAACATAAGGCCGGAAGTACGCTCAGAAAAAAGTCGGTAACACCTGATCCCCACGGCTGCGGCGTACAATGGCAATCCGGCTCACCCTCGTAAAAACCGCAAAAATTCAGCCCTAAGACGCCAACTCGGACAGAAGCGACAACGCCGCTGGAAAGCATTTTTTCAAATCGGCCGCGCCAGCGCACCAGTACGATCAGGGCGTGGCGATTCGGCCAACATTTACCACAGCAGTCCGCTCAGCCCCCCAAAATCCATGCGGGGCCAATTTCGCCGAAAGCACGCTCAGAAAAAAGTCGGTAACAGTTACGATCGGAATTTGGGACGCAACACCTATCGGCCCACCTGCTGTTGGCCCTCGAAAAATGAGTAGAGAATGCGCTGGAGCAATCCGGTGAACCCTTCTGCCGGTTCTGCCGGCGTTTCACGTTGGTCAACTGGCGGCTCGGCACGGCTAGGGGTGGCCCACGTAGCGCACCCGCATATCAGGCAGCAGCTTAACGCTGCCGATAGCAATGGGGCTACACGGCGAACATTTAAAGCCCGGGCTCCATGGGCTGAGGCGGCCCATTTTCCGCCGTCTGCCACCTTTCGCCTGTGCACTTCAGCTGCGATGGCCATTTGAATTACTTTCCTCGTTTTTCCGCCTGGCGGAGAGAACTTTCAACAGCAGGCTCCGCGCTTCGGCGCACGATGGATTGATCTCGAGAGAGTCCCGCAGGTGTTGAGCCGCCTTCTCGAAATCGTTTTCGTGCAGCTCCACCATCGCCTGGGCATAAAGGGCAAGCCAGTCTGGCGGATTCAATCCGAGCCCCGTACGAAGCGCTGCTCGCGCGTCCCGCTCTTTGCCTGTCTCCGCTAAAATTAAAGCGTAGTTAAGGTAAACTACGCCGAGGGTGCCTGCGAGTTTTGAGGCTAGTTTCTGCTTCTCGATGCTGGGTTGTTCTGAAAGAAATAGGGCGATGGCTTGGAAATCGTCCAGGAATTGATAATCTTGATGGGGTGCCCCGAACCATGAGTTGCTTGGGTCGACCAGGAGCGCCTTGTCCCCTATTAGGACTCCAGCACAAGCATGGTACGCAGGCCGACCTCGGTAGTCCTTGGTAACCAGTACATAAAAGGCTTTGAGATGGATCTGCCTGGCCATGGCCACATAAAGGAGGGTGTAGTCCTGGCAAGATAGAGCCGCCCGGCTGCTGCACCAACGGGTGAATACCTCTCTTGCAGTACAGTTGCCGCGGACACCGTCGAGTGGGGAAACCGCCTCTTGCCTTATCAGGTTTCCCGACGTTAAGCGATCGAAGAGTTCTTTCGCTCTTGTAAGGTCGTCGTGAGCGCGACCGGCTAGGTCGCCCGCGCGCTGTCTCATCTCAGGTGAAGCGGCAAGGGGGTCGTTTATCAGAAGAGACTCGGCTCTCGTCAGCCTTTCTCTCAGCGAGGCGCGAGCTTGCTCTGGAGTCAGGGAGATCGGCGGAGGTGCGTGGACGAAATGTGGCGAAAGGCGCGCCTTAAGTTCGATAACGACCTCCTGGGCGTCGCTGAGGTACTGCGACCTTAGCCCAACCTGGGCTGCCCCCATCAGGAATTTTTGGTAATTCTTCAAGGCTTTTGGAATGTCACCCAACTGCGCGTAGGCCTCCCCCATGACCAAGTTTACCCCGACCTCGGTGTTTACTTCGTACCTTTCGGCCATTTGAAGTTCGGTGAACGCCTTCGAAGACTTGCCGACATGGGGGTAGGCCCGACCCAGTTCAGCGCGCACAGATGCTTCCCAAGGCGCAGCCTGAACCGCCCGCTCGAAAGCCTTGACGGCCTTGCGCCAGCTCCCTTGGACGTAGTACAGTTCACCTAACCGCTGATGTATACTGGGATTATCTCCGTCGAGCCCCGCCGCAATCGTCAACTCCTTCTCCGCTTCGTCAAGAAATCCCTCGTCCACCAGGACAGAGCCTAGGACATAGTGGGGGGCCGCGGAGTCCGGCCGAGTGGCGATGGCTTGGCGAGCCCTGGTTCCGGCCTCCTGATGCTCTCCCTGAATGAATAGGAGGTACGCAAGTGCAGAATTGGCCATCGAGAAATTCGGATCTATGGTTACCGAGGAAATCAGCAGTGCCTCTACTTCTGACAGCGACTTGCCCTCAACACGACCTGCAAAGGCACGGCTGAAGGACTCAAGCGCCTGACTAGAGCAGGTGACCCGTTCCCGCTTCGGCGGGAATTCCACCGAGCGCCGAGACGGCGCGACGCATTTAACGATCTGAGAGGTCAGATTAGTGACAACATTTGACCAGTCTGGAGATGCGGCCGAGAATTGTGATGTCGAACCATCGTTCAGGTTAATCGCCTGCATGCGGACCACCCAGGTGTTTCTCTCTTTTCGATAGCAGCCCCAAATGACGGTCTTGGCTCCGGTCAGGTGGCCAACTTCTCGTACCTCCGAAGGGCTCGGGTTGACGCCGCCGCCAACAATGTTCAACTCGTGGAACGCAAATTCGACCGAACTGTCGGGCAGGAACTCTAGTGATCTGTCCGGCGTGACGGGAAGGTTGGCCACTTCTCGCAGTTGCGATTTAACGAGCAGGGGTATCGTGTACTTCCAATGGTCAGCACCCGCGTTGGTGCCGAGGCTCGTGAGCGGCAGCATGGTAATGTTGGCGTTTTCGGCTGCGCAGAACCAAGACCAGAAGACGCAAAGCAGGCAACAGGGAATTAGCGTCTTGAATATCAACCGCTTAAACAGCATCCTTGAAGCTCTTCGAGGCAGAATCATTTCTTCCCGCTTCGCATCGTCAATGTCCTTGGCGTGTCGAGACCGATTTTTTTTCAAGGCTTGCGGCACAGCGGCATCACCTTCGGTCTCCGGGCAGAGGCGGTGAGTCAAGAGGAGGCCAAAAGTATTCAGGCGGGAGATCGGGTCGCTGAGGTGGTTTACGACCGATGCTCACGCCTGGGCAGAGAACAGGAAGGTGTCCGTAGCGGGCGCTCGGCACTGGGATGACGGTAGGATTGATTTTTTGGTTGTTTTTGGGCCAGAACGGCCATTTTGACGGGGGCCACCATTTTAGTCCGAAGATATCCACCGTGATTGTAGGGGAGTTGGCTACGAAAGCATACAAATTTACGTCTCCCCAGTCCTCTCCGAACGCCTGGGCTGGTGCGTTAGGCTGTGCGGGTACAGCGGTCGATTGCCACACCCTCAGGAGCAGCACGGAGCCCGGTTCGGTGAGCGGGTCTCTATTTGGCCACCTTTGGAGGAACGGGTCGTAGACGCGGTAACCGTAATAATACAGGGCGCCGTACTCTTCCAGGGGCTTGGCGATAATCTCCTTGCTCGAAAACCGGTACGAGTTGTCCGGCGCCAGGCTACCGCTCACGCTGAGCTCGTTTCCGTACGGGTCATACCGGTACTGCGCCACCATCGCCTGGTTGCCGTCCGTCATGTAGGTGATGTTCCCGTTCCCGTCGGCGAAATAAAAATCGTTGGTCGTCCAGTTCCCCAGGGAATAACCGCACGAGCGGGCCAGCAAGCCGCCAATCCCTCCCGCCCCCTCAAGGCTGCCGCTCAGGTCGTTGCCCCGCGTGTAGCTCACCATGGGGTTGTTGTTGCCGTCCCGCTCCTGGATCACCCGCCAGCCGTCGTAAATGTATTCCTTGGTGTCGGTCAGGTTCCACTGGCTCCCATCCCAGATGTACTCCGCCACCGCCCGCAGCCGCCCCAACCCGTCATACACCGCCTGGTTCAACTGGTAGTACGGCGTGCCGTAGTCGTCATACTCCATGAAGGTCAGCCGGCTCTCGTCGTCGTAAGGTGGAAAAGGGCGCCCAGATAGCCGCCCCGCGATCGCCGCCTTGCGTTGGTCACCCTTACGCACGGTCTGCTAACCCTCTTCCCCCACCCTCAGCGATCCGGTTCCGCCTTCACGATGCTCGGCTTTTGGCGACAGGTCTCCTGCCGCTCCGCAGCGTAGCCCCCTGTGCGCCTGGTAAATCCAGCGAGTGAAGTCAGCCGTGCCGCAGGTGGCGGACGGCCAATCGGACCCGTACCAGCCCGTGCCAGCCCGGAACGTGTGCAACTCGGAAAGCTCCCCGTAATCGCTGTAAACCCGCTCCTTGGGATAGGGGACGTCTCCCCAAGTCCGGTACAGTTCGCCCCGAGCGGTGTAACCGCGGTAGGTTTTCCTCCCCGTGGCCAGCGTCTCGCACTTCAACTGATCGGCGCCGAGGACGCCGTTTGGGTAATACTCGTAGAGGCTGGTGATGCCGTTGAAATCGGGAGCAAGTCCTTACTATTTACACAGCTTATGCAGTGGCTGGTTTAAATGACAAAATAGTGAGGACTGACTGCTCTGAACGACGGCACAGGCTGGGCGGCATCGGAGGAGAGGCTGGGCGCGCTCGAGGCGCCAAGGGACCCATTTGTGACAATCTGACGAACCGACCCCTTTCCGAGATCCCCGGCATCAAACAAATCTTGCGCCTGCATGTATCCATCCTCGAAGCTCTGGATGCCGTTGAGCTTGTTCGCCAGATCCTTCACCCGTTTGAGCACTCCCGCCGACTTGACCGCGTCCGCAGCCTCCTCGCACTTTGCTCCTTTCGCCTTACTTCCTACGCTTTGAGAGCAACAAGTAGACGAAGCCCACGCCAAAAACTAGGCTGAGCGCCCCAGCAAAGATCGCGTGGCCGCCCGTCATCGGCCCCCTCGAGGGGGCTGGGGGCAGGACCTCACCCGAGGTTATCGCGTTTAGCCCTCTGTAAAGGAGAGAGACGCCAGCGCCGAAGCACCCGACGCCAAGGAGAACCAGCACTACACTTTGTTCCCGTATGGGCTTCATGAATCAGGGTGTGCTTGGATCAGTCACATAGTCCAACCAGGCATTGAATACGAATCCGGCTTCGCTGCCCCAACTATGTAGTGCAAAACTAATTCTGAGAGAAAAAAGGCTCGGAATCGGTTGACACATTGGTTTTGGATTTGGCCGTCACGGAGATCCAGCCCTGGCGGCGGAGCCAGGTTTCCACGACCAGACGCCATGCGGCGTTGAAGGCGTGGGGATTCCGAACGGGCATACATTGCACATAATACCAGAACTGCTCGGACACTTCACGGAAAATCCTCTGGCGGGAAGCTCCGTGCAAACGAAGGCGCCGGGCCGGGTCATGATAGACCTGGCAAGGCGTGCGGCCGCCGAGGCTGCGCAGCCGGCGGTGATTGAGGTGGTGAGTGGCCAGTTCGACCTCGACACTCATCGGGACTTGCAGCGCCTGCAGTCGCCGCTCGTCGAGGGCGGTCTTGAAGTCGCGCATGTTGCGCTCGATGGAGCCGTTGTACTGGGGATAACGAGCCGGGCTGTTGAGCGGCAGCACCCAGTGGCGCTCCAGCACCTGGTTAACAGCCTGGCAGTTGAGGGGCGAGCCCAGGTCCATCTTTAAGAACATCGGCGCGCCTTCTTTCTTGAACATCAGGTCCAGGTAAATGGCGATCTTTTCGCCCTCTTCCCGGGGTTCGACCAACGGAGTGGGCAGTTGATACTTGGCCGCCAGATCGCGCAACGGCGTGATCTTGAGCTTCTCGGGACCATAATCGGTCGTGTCCAGCGACCAGGCCGTGCCCGGCACCAGCCATTGAATGCGTTTCATACTGTCGAGTCGGTTTTGGCGTTCCTCGGCTACCAGCTCCTGAAAACGACGCCGCGAGATGGAGCCGGAGAGCTCCGCGTAGAGAGCGGTGGTCCCGGCGGTGCGCCGCGGACCGTGCGCGAGCCGCTGGATCCTCTCTTGCACGGTTCCCAACTCGAGCGGCTGCCGCTTCTTGGGCCCGGCTTTCTCCAGCAGCGGGACTCCGGCCTGCGCGCGCGCCCGCCAGCGCATCACCGTGGCACAGGCCAAAATCCCATAGCAGAGTTCTTTCCAGGTGAACTCTCGCCGGCCCTTGGCCAGTTGCTCCAGGATGCGCGGGATCATTTCGAGTTTTTTTTCGTGGAGTCCCGCTCGGACCGGGACTCCATCTGTTTCAGCAGGGTGCGCAAGTTATCACGCTGTTCATACAGCCGGACCTGCTGCTCCAGTTGTTCCACCCGGCTCTTGAGCTGGTCTTTCTCCGGGTCCGTTGTCCCCTTGGGCCGGCCGGGCGGCTGGTCCTGCAGGGCGTTGAGCAGCGCTTCCAGGCCACGCTTTTCCCACTTGTAAAAGGCCTGGCGGGAGATACCCAGTTGGCGGGCTGCTTCCTGGGCCGTGATCTGGCCCGTCCTGACTTGCAGTATCAGATTGGCTCGCTGTTCTGAGGGGGTCATCTACGGGGTTTGTGCCGCAGGCTCCTGGGCTTTGGCAAGCTGGATCTGTTCGAGGCGCCGCGCCAGCTTGCGCGTGCTGACCATCTGCTGGCGCTTCAACAGCAGTGACTGCAGGCGCGGGCTCAGCACCTCTCCCCTGGCCAGGTTGACCCGCGGCTCCAGCGCCTGGAGCATGCCTTCCATCGCCCGTTGCTGCCAGAGATTGAAGGTGATCCAATTGACCTTCAGTTCCCGGCACACTTCGGCCGGTTTGCACCGCTCGGTCCACACCGCCAGGATCGCCTGGGCTTTCTCCTGGGCTGAGTAGGCGTGCGACGGCGGGCGCGGTTTTTTGGGTTTCGGATTGCTTAAGGTCGTAGACGAGTTCTTGGTTTTGGTTTCCATTGTCGATCGAAAGTTTGAGTTTTCCTTTTTCGGCCCGGAGGATGACGGACTGACCTTCCATGCGGCCGACCATGTAGAAGGGCGCCTTGGGTTGGCCGCGCAAGGCCAGCTCCAGCAGGTTTTCCTTGATGCCCACTTCGATGGTTTTGCGCAGCTCAGTAGCGATTTCGAAGAAGCGGTCCGCCGGGCAAAGACCTTCGATGCCCTGGTGTGGCCGCTTGTGGTTATAGTATTTGATCCAGAGCCGGATGCGTTCGCGCGCGGACTCGAAGCTCTCGAACTGAGCGCGGGAGAGGAACTCCTGCCAGATGCTTTCCCAGAAGCGCTCGATCTTGCCCAGGGTCATCGGGTGGTGCGGCCGGGACTTGAAGTGGTGCGTCCCGTTCTTTTTCATCTCGGCCTGAAACCGCGTGGTGCCGCGCCAGTTGACGTACTCCCGACCATTGTCGGTGAGCATCTCTTTGGGCGGCTGGTATTCGGCCGCGGCGACGCGAAAGACCTCCAGCACGTTGTCGGCGGTATGGCCGCGGAACAAATCGGCGCCGACCATGAACCGGGAGTAATCGTCCATGAAGCCGATGAGGTAGGCGTAGCGGCCACCCAGCCGGAAGGTGAAGATGTCGGTCTGCCACATCTGGTTGGGCGTGGCCCGCTCAAAGAACCGGGGCCGGACCAGGTTGCGCCGCGGCTTGGGCGGCGGCTCAATCAGGCCTTGTTCTTTGAGGGTTTTGCGCACCGTCTCCGCGCTGGCCGGCAGGAAGAACACCCGCCGCAGCAGTTGGGAGATCCGTTTGATACCCCGCGAGGGTTCCTCCCTTTTGAGTGCGAGGATTTTGTCGCGGATGGGTTGAGGCAGTTGCCCGCCGGGCCGAGCCCCAAGCCGGCTCTTTAAAGCCTCTTCGCCCTGGAGCCGGTAACGCGCCGTCCATTTATGAACGGCGGCGCTGCTGATGCCCAGTTCCCGGGCGACCAGCTCCTGGGTGAAGCCCTCTTCGAGGTGGAGCTTGACGGCGCGCAGCCGCTCCTCGAAAGAGAAGTAACGTCGCGCAATTTTCGGCGGTCCGCCCCTAGGGGCGGAGGGGGTCTTCCTCTTCTTCTCTACTGGTTCATTCTCTTGCATGCTGACACTTTCTATCATTGAAGTGTCAACCAGTTTCAGGCTTAAATCCCTCTCACGATATGGTCGTTAGCACAGGATCGATCACCGCAGTACCGATGCCCCGGTACGGGCTGTTTTCGGCCAAAAAATGTCCCGCGCCGCCCACGCTTTGGAACACACCCGCGTCAGAGTCCAGCACCACGGAAGAGTTGCTCGTCGTGGTCGCGCAATGCCAATTGGTCACCGCGGCGAACAGGCAATTGGTCAGGCTGATGCTCCCGGTCGTGTCCCCCATGAAATTGGTGCAGTAATGCGCCGTGACGTTTTCGAACACGGGGTTGTCCTGGCCCAGCGCGCCGGTGTTGGTGTTGATGACCGTGCCCACCCGATAAAGCAGGGCGTTGTAGAAACGGGAATGAAGGCTGCCCGCCGCCAAGGCATTGGCACACTGGTTGAACTGCACATTGCGCAGCGTCAGGCTCGTGCCTTTGACGGCGTTGCTCAGGTAACAGAACCGCACGTTGCTGACCGTCGGGTTGGAGATGCCCGACAGATCCAGCGCGATGCCACCGTAGAACTTAGTGGTCGGGTTGCCGGTGCTGCCGCTGATGAGCTCGGCGGCGCCGAGTGTATTGTCGTCGCATGCCGTGAAAATCGCCGGGGCGAACGGTTTAGTCTTCCAAATCAGCCCGTTGACCGTGATGGTGGCGTTGGGTGAATTGGTAAACTTGATTACGGTCAGGCCCTCAATGACGTTGCTCGTCGAGCTAAGGTTCACTGGCCCAGTCACATAGTAAACCGTGTCCCCTTGAAAAACGAATGGAGTGCTCTGGCTTGTGACCAAAGTATAATCGAGAGCCAGCCCCTTGTACGCGGGACGCGCGCTGGCTAATTTGAACGCCCCGCCGGTGTGGCTGCGTTCCGGCGTCTTCGCGGCAGCGACCGAGTGCCGGGGCGGCAGCGCCAGAGAATAAAGCGGTTCATGCAAGGAGCGGGGCTTGGCCTTCGTGCCGGCCAGAAGCTTGTGCAGAAACGGGTCGGCCGGAGAACCAATGCTGGCCGTCGCAGGCGGCAAATCCGCCAGCATCGGTTGAATGGCTGACAGGGGCACTTGCTCCACCAGGCAATGGCGGCCCTCAAGCAGCAGCCAACGCTTGATGACCGGCACCCGGTTGGTCTCCGACCCAATCGCGAAGGCCTCGCCATGGATCATCTGCATAACACCAAAATCCAATCGCTGATCCGCCGCACCGTCGATCATCAGAGGCTGCACCTCCGGCTGGGGCGGGTCCAAAAACTCCGTGATGACACATAGCCACGTACTCGCGGGGCTCATGCCCCAGTCGGCGCACGAGGGAAGCTGCTGCCTCAAAATTATAAGTTGGTCGAATCGTGAGATCTCGTTGAGGTACAGCACGTCCGCCTGGCAGCCGGAGAACGCGTCCGGGTACAAAGCTTCGTGGCCTGAGGGCAAAAGTTCCCCGTACGCATCCTTGGTCTCGCCCACCCAGAGCGAGGCGCCAGTGGCGGTATCGAAATAACTCAGTCCAAGGACTTTGCTTACCAGTTGCTTGCCCTCCGGAGTGCGGACACACACCGAACCGGGCTCGGCGTTGATGTTCCCAGCCAGGGCAACCTGGTGCTGCGCGTTGGTCGCCTCGGCGCCATTGGGCGTAATCACGAACTGGCTGCTGGAGGGCCGCCATTGGCCGTCAGCAAAATGCGCCATGCCCGTGGTCAACTCCACGTAACCCGTCTTGCGCGTCGAGACCGCACCGTTACCGTTACCATTGGTAATCG
>Ga0306923_10008762_pt1 | contig 10153 bp, 9 predicted proteins | sample sta12Can44000108_FD_203841 | JGI IMG/M metagenome (GOLD analysis project Ga0306923, IMG submission 203841) | Lab enrichment of tropical soil microbial communities from Luquillo Experimental Forest, Puerto Rico - statanox.12C.anox.44.000.108 (v2)... | ecosystem: Environmental > Terrestrial > Soil...
GAACTGGAGATCACTCACGGTGATGTCGAACGTGGACGTGGGATCGTATGCCGTCTTCGTGTCCGCTCGTGCGAGCCGCGCAAGAGGGAAGCCGGCGGCGCCGAGTGCGCCCATCGCCTTGAGAAACTCTCGCCGTCGGACAAATGAGGCGCTCATACCGAACACACTATCCAACACGAAGCGAGTCAGCAAGCAACTTTGCTCGACCGTGTTCGACCAGCCATTACCGTCTGGATCTGGCGAGCGACTTGCCCCGCCGGGCAATTGCGCGCTTCCGAGACTTCTTGGGTGAAGCAGTTTTGCGTGCGCTCGCGGCGCTCATCGCCCGCGGACGTGCATGCCGCGGTTGATAGATCCCGAGGTGTCCACCGCCGGGGAGCGTGATCTGCGTCAGCAACCCCCAGCCTTGATCTTGCACCGGGCCGCACACGATCTGACGTCTCTGCATATCCCCGACGAACGCTTCGACGTCGTCACACATCAGATACAGCTCATGCACGTCGTTCTTTTCAGAAGGGTGCACCGCGACTTCCGCCGGGGGCAGCCCGAAGATGAGCCAACCGCCGCCCACATCGACGTTCGCAAGCTTCACAACGTCTCGCAGGAACGCGCGATCGACATCGGGATTCTTGCTGTAGATGATGGAGTGTGCGCCGATGAGCATGGTGTCCCTCCCAGAATTTCCGGCTATTCCTGGCGCAGCGCGACCAGCGGATCGACGAGCATGGCTCGACGCACTGGAAGATAACACGCCGCCAGCGTGACGGAAACCACTAGAAGGGCTGCTTCGGCGTATGTCCACGGGTCATTGGGGCTGATGCCAACGAGGAAACGGCCCACGATCGGCGCCGACGCGACCGACAGCGCAACGCCCGCAATGATGCCAGCACAGACGACTATCGCCCCCTGGCCCAAAACCAGCCCGCGAATGCTGCCTGGCGGCGCGCCCAGGGCTATACGAATGCCGATTTCGTGCGCGCGCTGCGCCGCAGTGAACGAAGTCACGCCGTACAGGCCGATCAATGCGAGCGCCAGCCCGAACCCTGCGAGCGCCGCCGCCAGAACCGCGCTCCTGCGAAGGGTTCCCACCCCCCCACTTTCATCGAGCTGCTCGAGCATCGTCTCCACGCCGGTCACCGGCAGACCGGGCGCCAGCGCGCGGATTTCCTCCCGAACCTCCGCCGTCACGGTTTCCGGAGCCCCCGTCGAACGGACCATCAACACTTCGCTCGACCCGTAATTCTGCTCGAGGGGAACATAAAAGTACGATTGAGGTCGATCGGAAATCCCGAGGTACTTGCCGTCCTTGACAACGCCGATGACGCGCATCGAACCACGGGAGTCGCCGGCGAACTGAAACTTCTGTCCGAGGGGATCCCGGCCGGGCCAGAAGCGTTCTGCCATCGTCTGATTGATGATCGCGACGCGCGGGGCGTCACGACCGTCGAAGCCCGTGAACGCTCGCCCCGACAAGATCGGAATCCGGAGCGTCTCGAAGAAGTCGTGTGAAACCTGGTTGAAGAAGATGACTGGATCAGGCGGCTGCGACCGGTCTTGCTTGGTGGAGGAGCTCTCAATCCATAGCGGCGCAAACAACGGGCTGGGGCTCATCGGGCCGCAGCAGGCGAGGCACACAAATTCAACACCGGGAAGCGCGCGTACGCGGCGCAGGGCCTGCTGGTAGAACTCTCCTCCACGAACGGTGTCGTAACCGAGATGGCGGGGATCCAAGCTGAAATTGACGACATGAGTCGGGTCGAAGCCCAGATCGAGCCGCTGGGCCTTTTCAAGACTATGGGCCAGAAGGCCCGCGACCATCAGCAACAGAAACGAACCGCCAACCTGCACCGCGACCAGCGCGCTGCGCAAGCGTTGGCTTCCAGCGGAGAATCGCTGCCCGCCTTCGCGCGACACCATGGAGAGTTCGGCGTCCGACCCGCGCAGAGCGGGGAGCACGCTGAGCATCAGGCCCGTCAGAGCGGTCGCAGCCAGGTTGTACCCGAAGACCCTCCAATCGAAATGCGCTTCGAGGTGAATGGGGATGCCGTGTAATTCCGTCGTGCTGAGCGCGCGACCAATCCAGGTTCCCAGGACAAGTCCCGACACGGTCCCGAGAAACACCAGGACAACCGTTTCGGTGAGCGACTGGCGAATGAGCCGGGCTCTTGAACCGCCCAGCGCTGCGCGCACCGCCATCTCTTTCGCGCGCCCGATCGCGCGGACCATCAGGAGATTCCCAATGTTCACGCAGGTCAGGACGAGGACCAGTGCCGCCAGCCCGAGAAACAACGCTGATATGGCCACCAGCCGCTGACTTCCGCCGAGCGGAAGCCGGCCGAGCGCCTCCCGTTGCGCCTCAATCGTCATACCTTCGAGCAGTCTCGGGTAGGTGTCCGAAAGCCGCTTTCCGACAATCTTCAGGACGGTCTCTGCTTGGTTCAACGTCACTCCGGGCCGCAACCGGCCCACGAGGGAGAACATGCGCATGTTTCGGGCGTCGAGAACGTCGCGCGGGTAGTTTCCTTCGACCAGAACCATCCCGAGGGGAAGGTAGCCTTGCACGTCGATAAAGGCTTGCACGCTGCGGAACTGTTGAGGAGCGACGCCAACAATGGTTACGGGATGCCCGTCAATCAGTACTCGCCGGCCGATGACGGTCGGATCCCCTGCGAAACGCGTGTGCCAATAGGAGTATCCCAGGACGAGCACCGGGTCTGCTTCGGGCGATTCGCCTTCCGAGGGAAGGATTAGGCGCCCGAGCGCGGGTTGGACGCCCAGCTGTGAAAAGTAATTCCCCGTCACGTAATGGACCATGATGCGGTCCGCCTGACCGTTGATGCTCAGGCCGTCGAGCCCGACTCGGTAGGCCAGGATATCGGAGAACACGGCAGCCGCCTGCCGACGAATGTCCTTGTAGTCGGGATAGGAGAATACGGGTGCTGACGTTCCGTCGTGTTGCCGAAAGGAGAAGGTCACCAGTTGATCGGGGTCGCGCACAGGAAGCGGGCGCAAGAGAACCGTGTTCACCAGGCCAAATGTTGCCGTGTTGACGCCGATGCCGAGGCCGAGCGACAAGACAGCGATCGCGGTGAAGCTCGGAGCCTTCCGAAACATCCGGAAAGCAAACTGAATATCCTGGAAGAACGTTTCCACCAGCGGCAAGCCGAGCTGTTCGCGATACGACTCGGCCACCTGCGTCACGCCACCGAATTCCCGCAGCGCGGCGTAGCGGGCTTCTTCCGCCGGCATACCGCGCCGCTCGTTCGCCTCCGTCTGCATTTGGATGTGCGAGCGCAGTTCCTCGGACAGCTCGAGGTCACGCCGACGCGCACGAAACATGGCGCCCACGCGGGACACCGTGACGCGAATCCAGGTCATCCGATTCAGCTCCCCCGAGCAGGCGCTCGACAGCGCCGCTATTTCGACGTGTCCAGCAGGTGAGTCATGAAGCCGGCGAATCGCTGCCACTCGCGAGTCTCCGCCACGAGCCGCTTCTTGCCAGCGCGTGTCAGGGAATAGTACCGGGCACGCCGGTTGTTCTCGGTGATCTTCCACTCTCCTTGGATCCAACCTTGCTGCTCCACGCGGAGCAGCGCCGGGTACAGCGTCCCCTGATTCAGGTGCAACAGGTCTTTCGACACCTGGCGGATGCGCTGCGCGATGCCCCATCCATGCATCGGGCCGAGGGTGTCCAGAGTCTTCAAGATCATGAGATCGAGCGTGCCGCGCACGACCTCCGATTTGCTCTGGGGCATGCTCTCCTTCAGGGTACCAACAGAAGCGGTATACACCGCCTATCTGTTGGATGTCAACAGGTCACCGTCGATCCCGGGTTTTACGCGGTCGGCGTGTACGGCTTGACGGCCTACGCGGTCGCTGAACGAACCCGCGAAATCGGGATTCGCATGTCGCTTGGAGCGAGCCCGGCCGGGCTCCTGCGCGACTTACTGGCGCAGGGACTGCGGCTGTGTCTCGTCGGGACCGCGATCGGCCTCGTCGGCGCGCTGCTCCTTGCTCGCTTTCTACGCCGTCTCCTGTTCGGGGTCGCGGCCTCGGACAACCTGACGATCCTCGTTGTCGTCGCCACGATGACCGCAGTTGTCGCGGCGGCAACACTTATACCGGCCTCGCGAGCGGCCAGAATTGATCCGATCGCTGCGCTACGCCAGGACTGAGGGCCAAGGACCAGGCACGAAGGACCAGGAAAGCCTAAAGCACCTGGACGCTCGAGCACTCCCATGTGATCGAGCCGGACACCGTCCCCTCCTTCTTGCCGTAGTACCCGAGGGTGACGCCGTCGAATGTGGCGCTCCCCGTGCGGCCATGTTCCATCACCGTCGCCTTCACGGTGCCCGGGGCCTTCTCGCGCACGTCAACGTCGTAGATCTTCGAGTCCTTGGTGCTCTTGCGGATCTGCAGCGACAGCCGGACGGCTTTGTCATTCGCTGGCGTGCGTTCGTACGTCTTGTCGCCAGAGTATCCCGGAACCTGAAACACGCCGGTCGCGATCAGATCGCCGTGTGGAATGGTGAACATGAATCCGTTCATGATCGAGTCACCGGGCCTCATCGCAACACAATCCTTGACCTCGATGTCGAACGAAGTATTGACGTCGCCCTTGAGCGTCACGTGCCCCTTGCCGGGCGCCGCCAGGGCGCGCGCGCCGCCGACGAGCATCGCCACGGCGAAGAGCACACCGGTCGTTTTCATGAGTCCTCCGCGGCTATTCAGGTGAGCCTGATCTCGGTGTAGAGTCTTAAGCGTTTTTTCGGCCAAAGAAGTCATCCCGAATAGGAGCCGACGCGGAGCGATGACCGGCAAAATCGCGCTCGAGGAACATTTCGTCCTTCCAGAAGCGGTCGACACCAGCTACGCGATAAGAGATCTCCCGACGAAAGAGCTTCGTCAGAAGGTCATGGACGTGGGCAGCGGACGGATCGCTGAGATGGACCGCGGTGGTGTCGAACTGTGTATCCTCTCGCACATTGCAGCAGGGGTCCAGGCCGTTCCCAGCCCTTCTGAAGCTGTCGCCTTGTCGCGGCGAATGAACGACTATCTCGCGGAACGTGTCGCGAAGTATCCCAAGCGTCTGAGGGGCTTCGCGGCTTTGCCGTTGCAGGATCCTCAGGCTGCTGCCCACGAATTGGTGCGGTGCGTGAAAGAACTGGGGTTCTGCGGCGCGCTGGTCAATGGATTCTCACAGGTCAAGGACGCGGATTCAGCGGTGTTCTACGATCTGCCGCAATACCGTGCTTTCTGGGCGACAGTCCAGGAGCTCGATGTGCCGCTCTATCTTCATCCTCGAGCGCCGCTGACCACCCGCCAGCACGCATACGAGGGGTATGAATGGCTTGCCGGTTCACCATGGGGATTCGCGGTCGAGACATCGATTCACGCGCTTCGCCTGATGGCCAGCGGCCTGTTCGATGAGTACCCCAGGCTCAAGGTGATTCTCGGTCACCTCGGCGAAGGACTGCCGTTCGGCATCTGGCGCGTCGACCACCGCATATCGAGACAGACAACCATGTTGAACGCCAAGCTGCCGTTGGGCCGATATCTGCGTGAAAACTTCTACGTCACGACCAGCGGGAACTTCCGCACCCAGGCGCTGACCGACGTGATTTTAGAAATTGGCGCCGACCGCATTCTGTATTCGGTCGACTACCCGTTCGAGGATATGGTCGAGGCCAGAGACTGGTTCGATCAGGCCGCCATCAGCGATCTCGACCGCTTGAAAATCGCGTGCCGTAATGCTGAGAACCTGTTTCGCCTGTGAGATGCCGGCTTGAAGCCGGCACCTCCGGGCGTCTTCTTCTTCTCATTCGGCGTTGTCGAACAGTTTCAGCGCGAGCGTCCCATGCGTCACGGCCGCGCCCGCTCTCAGCGACGCGGCGAGCAACGCGACCTCGGCGATCTCCTGGCGTGTGGCGCCGGCGCGCTTCGCGGCTCGCGTATGGACACTCAGGCAGTACGGGCACTGCGTCGTGCAAGCCACGCCAAGAGCGATCAGCTCCCGATACTTCCACGGGATGGCGCCATCGGTCTTGCCCACGATGGAATCGAGCGCGACGAAACCTTTGAACTCGTCCGGCGCCAATGTTTTCAGTTCGCTCAACAGCTTCAGATCGCTCGCGTCGTGGTAGTGGCTCATGGTCGCTCCTCGGACGTCAAGCTTATCGTATGATTGTTTCGTGGCGACCCTCGTCAGATTCGGATCGCACGTGCTCGATCCCCGGAGCGGCGTCCTCTGCCGTGGAATCGAGCGCCGCGCGCTGCAATCTCAGCCCGCGCAACTCCTCCTGTTGCTGATAGAGCACGCCGGAGAGCTGGTGACGCGCGAGCAGATTCGTGCGCGCTTGTGGCCCGATTGCGTCGTCGAGTACGACCAGAACATCAATTTCGGCATTCGCCAGATCCGCCGCGCGTTGGGTTCCGACGCCGGTATGGTTCAGACGGTTCCGCGCCGCGGGTATCGTTTCATTGGCGACGTGATCCCGGCGTCGGGCAGCGCCCCGGACTTCGCCAGCCCTGTCACCGGCGTCACGCACACCGCGGGCGGCCCAGCGCGCACGACGACTTTCCGTCCATCGGTCTCTCGCAGGGCTCTGGCCCTCACCGCCGTCGTGTCGGTGGCGCTGACGCTGGGCTTTGGCGCCGGCGTCGTGATGCGCGACGCCCCCACGGGACAGTTCGTGTACGACCACCTTGTCCACCCCGACCGATGTCCGTACATCCGCCTGTTGCTCCCCACTCATCGAAACTCATAACAACTCATAGAACGGGCGTCAGCGACGGCGCGTCTTCCACGGTATGCGTTTCGCCATCCGAAATCTTGGTCGCCATCCAGGCCTCGTGTTCGCGATCGTGGGCATGCTCACCTCCGCGCTCGCGTTCGTCATCGCCAGCCTGAGTCTTTTGAACGGACTGCTGGTCCACCCGTACCCCTATCCAAAGCTGCGACAACTCATGCTCGTGCGCGACTCGAAGCCGAGAGAGGGGGTACATCAAGGACGGTCGATTGCGATAGCCGACTTCCTCGACACGCGCGAGAACATTCCGGCATTCGCACGCGTCGCGGCTTGGCGAGCACGGCCCTTGGTGATGACCAGCGCCGAAGCTGATCCCGAGAGGGTCGAAGCGGCAGCCGTGACGGCGAACTTCTTTACCACGCTCGGCGTCGCGCCGATGCTCGGCCGCGGATTCACTCGAGACGCGGACACGGCGGGTCACGACGCTGTCGTGCTGCTGAGCCGTAGGCTCTGGAACAGCCGATTCGGTGCCGATCCGTCAATCGCGGGACGCACCATTGGCCTGAACGGCCGGTCGGTCACCGTTGTCGGCGTCGTCCGCGACGCAGACTGTTACGAGCCCGGCATCGATGCCTGGGTGCCTCTTGTCTTCACGCCGGCCGAGGTCACCGACCGGACGGCGCAGCCGGTCGCGGCCATTGGCCGGCTCAGAGATGGCGCAACAGAGCGCGAAGCCATGGATCAGCTGGCCTCGCTCTCGCAATCGCTCGGCACGCGATATCCGACGACCAATCGGGGCCGTGGCTTCGATGTCCTGCCGCTTCAACGCGAGCAGTACGAGCTCACGGCGCCGTTGTTTCTCTTCGTGCAAGCGGCCGCGCTCCTGGTGCTCCTGATCGCCGCGATCAATGTGAGCAACCTGCTCGTCGCGCGAACATTGGACCGCCGCGCGGAGTTGGTGGTGCGTTCGATGCTTGGCGCGAGTGCGACTGAAGTGGCCGGCGCGCCGGTCGCTGAAGTCGTCGCCCTCACGGCGGTCAGCGCGGCGTTGGCGGCGTGGTTTGCAGGCCCCGCGCTCAACGTCATTCGCGCAAGCCTGCCGGAAGGGATCGCGCGCTGGATCGCCGGCTGGTCGTCTCTGCGCGTGGACTCCGGGTCGCTCGTCGCCGGGACCGCCGTCTCGCTGGTAGTCACGATCGCCATCAGCAGCGCCATTGCGCTTACCAGCCTTCGATTGGCGCGTGCGAGCGGCGTGAGCGTCCGTGCGACCCGCAGGTCCACGTGGGGCCGCCGCGCTCTCGTGGCCGGTGAGGTCAGTCTTGCCGCTGCGCTGCTCGTCGGCGCGTCGGTCATGATCGCCGGTTTCACGAAGCTCTCTGCCGCGTTTTCATCGTTTTCGCCATCACAGCTTTTGCGATTCACGCTCACGCTGCCTGAGGCCCGGTACCCGGACAACGCCCGGGTCGCGTCATTTCATCGCGCGCTGCTGGACGCGCTGCGCGGGTTGCCCGAGGTCGAAACCGCTGCACTCATTCGAAACGAGCCCGCCAGCAACGTTCCCAATCCGATCGCGCCGTTCCAGCGCGACGACGCGCCCGCCCTCCAACCGAGCGATGCTCCGAGGGCGGACATCGAAGTCGTGTCGCCCAGAATCTTCGAAACGCTTCGTCTTGGCGTCATCGCCGGCCGGCCGATCAGGGAGGGAGACGGCCTCGGCGGGCTGCCTGTTGCGGTCATCAGCCAGACGGCCGCGCGCCGCTTCTGGCCCGATCGCGATCCCGTCGGCACGAACGTGCGGTTCATCCCGGGAGCGGCGAGCGCCGGGGTGAGCAACGCCGGTGAGGCGGAGCCTGTTCGCATCGTGGGTGTTGTCTCGGACTTCACCTTGAATTGGTATGATCCGGACAAGCGTCCGGTTATTTTTCTCCCCGACAATCAAACTCCCGCTCGAACAACGTCAGTCATCGTGCGCACCATGACGACTCCGATGTCGATCGCGCGGCGCGTGCGCGAGGTGGTGGCGCGACTCGACGATCGGCAGCCGCTTTCCGAGATCCAGCCGCTGAGCGATGCGATCGCCGACTCGCTCTCGCCAATCCGTGTCATCGAGCAGCTGCTGCTGGGCGCGGCCGCGCTCTCTGCGCTGCTGGCCGCTGCCGGGATCTACGGCGTGCTGGCGCACTGGGTCGGCTCGCGCCATCGCGAGCTCGGAGTGCGGTTCGCGCTCGGCGCGACACACCGCTCCATTGCGGGTCTGGTTGTGCGCGAAGCGCTGCTGACAGCCGGTGCCGGGGGTGTTGCCGGAATGGCGCTGGCCATCATAGCGATCCGTCTGACGGCGGGCGCGCTGCTTGGTGTCCCATCACTCGACGCGCGCGTGATTGTCCTCGTCGCCGGCGGCGTCTTCGTCCTGGCGCTTGCCGCGTCCCTGGGCCCGGCGCGCCGCGCCGCGCGCGTCGCCGTCGCCCAACTGCTGCGGCTCGAGTAGGGCAACACCCCCGGAACGCCACCGCTCGCGCCCGAGCCTCCTTACGCGAGTATCGGCCCTCGTTCGCCGCTTCAGCTCGCGCTATCGGCCGTCCTTCTCGAACCTCTTGAAGAAGCTGTCACTGTTCCATGCTGGACGCGTCGGCCGGTCGGCCACGGCTTCGAGGAGCGCGAGGTAGACCTTATCGAAATCTTCGGCGGCCTGCCGATCGATCGGCTGCGAGAGATCGTCCGACGGCGCGTGGTACCGCTCGGCCCGCCATTTCTTCACGATCTCGTGCTCGGGGGATCCTTTCGTGAAGCCGACCTTCAGCGAGATGGACGGCACGCCGGTGCGGATGAAACTGTACTGATCGCTGCGCACGAACGCGTTGCGCTCCGGCTCGGGATCCGAATAGACCTCGATGCCCATCCCCCGGGCGGTCTTGCGCAGATCCGCCGCCAGATCCGATTCCTCGAGCCCCTGGACGATCAGGCTCTTCAGCGGAAAGAGCGGGAGAAACATGTCGGTGTTGAGGTCCGCCACAATTGCCGCCGCCGGCACGGTCGGCTTGTTCGCGAAGTAACGTGAGCCGAGCAGTCCTTTTTCTTCCGCGGTGACCGCCAGGAAGATCACCGATCGCTTGAACGGCTTCTTCGCGGCGGCCGTGGCTGTCTCGATCAGGGTCGCGATTCCCGACGCGTTGTCCATGGCGCCGTTGTAGATGTTGTCGCCCTCCATCGTGCCCACGCCGATGTGATCGAGGTGCGCCGAGACGACGACGTATTGGTTCTTCAACGCCGGGTCGGTGCCCGGTAGGATGCCAACAACGTTGTCGGAGCTGATGGACTCGGATTCGGTGGCGACCGTCGCACGGACCGAAAACGGAATCGAGAACCGTGGCAACACTTGGCCGGCACTCGACAGGGCGAGGATG
>Ga0306923_10008764_pt1 | contig 10151 bp, 10 predicted proteins | sample sta12Can44000108_FD_203841 | JGI IMG/M metagenome (GOLD analysis project Ga0306923, IMG submission 203841) | Lab enrichment of tropical soil microbial communities from Luquillo Experimental Forest, Puerto Rico - statanox.12C.anox.44.000.108 (v2)... | ecosystem: Environmental > Terrestrial >...
ACAGGCTGAAAGTCGCCCCGGCAGGATAGGTCCCATAAACCTCGACGTGAAGCAAATGGGGGAGCGCAGTGCGGGAAATCCGCACGCTGCGTTCGACGTGGAGGGGGCGGGAAACGTGGCGCGGTCGAAACTCTTCGGCCTCAACCGGCGCGCCAGTCCTCGACCCTACCCTCGAGCTCCAACCGGGGGGTGACTATTGCACGATACGAGGCACTCTACGGGACCGTGTTTTTGCTGCAGATTCATGCGGTCTACATGGAAGGTCTGCGCAAGGCCGGGTTGCCCGAAGGATGACCGCGATCCGCCGCCCCGTCGCCGTCCGCTGCAGGCTAGCGCGACAACGCCGCCGCCAGACCAAGTTGAACGGCAACCGCTTGCAGGCGCCGATCGCGCGTCCACAATTTGCTGCCCGCGGTCAGTCGCGCGGCCGCCAGCAGATGGGCATCGACATAGCTGATGCCGCGCCCGAACAGCGCCTCGCGATCGATCAGGCGGATTATTTCGTGATCCTCGGCAACGACCGCTTGAGGGAGTTCTCCCAGGTCGCTCAGAAGGGCGTCTCGCTGCCGCACATTGCCGAGCGCAAGCTCACCCAGTACTAAGGGATGACCGAGGACCTGGCCGTCGTCGAGCAACTCCGTGAGTATCGCGCTGGCCAACCGGAAATGGTCGACCCAGACCGACGTATCGACCAAGATCACTTGGATTTCGGCCGCCGACGCGGGATCTTCTTGAGGTCGGGTTCACTGCCGTCGATACGCGCCAGCCGCCGCGCCGCCTCACGCTCGACCAATGCCTTGAGAGCCTCGCGGACAAGAGCCGATTTCTCATGTATCCCGGTGTAGAACTCAGCCTTTTCTAGCAGATTGTCGTCGAGCACAAGGGTCGTCCGCATGTCTCGCTTCCTACCGCGGCATCGTAAATAGCATCATTTGATGTCCTAATCAATGCCGATAGGGCTCCTCGAGTCGACGAGATCGTGACTATCCTGACAGCAGGGCGAGAATCGAGGATGATTGGCATCTCCGGTTCACCAAAAAGGGGTGACGAGCGATGAGCGTGATCGACGAGACCCATGATCCGAGGCGCGAAACGTGGGTGACCTCGGCGCGCGGCCATGCCGAGTTTCCGATCCAGAATCTGCCATTTGGGATCTTCAGCCCGGTCGGCGAGGCGCTGCGCGGGGGCATCGCGATCGGCGATATGATCTTCGATCTGAAGGTAGGCCTCGAAGCGGGACTGTTTATCGGCCAGGCCGCACATGCCGCGGAAGCAGCCGCGGGCGCAACTCTCAACCCATTGATGGCGCTCGGCAGCGGCCCGCGCGCGGCATTACGCAAGCGTCTCTCGGCGCTGCTCTCCGCCGACAATCCCGAGCGGGCTAAGGTCGAAGCGCTGGCCGCGCGGCTGCTGCACAACGCAGCCGATTGCACGATGCAACTGCCGGCGGCGATCGGCAGCTACACTGATTTCTTCGCCGGTATTCACCACGCGCGCAATGGCGGGATGCGGCGCGATCCCAACAATCCGCTGAGCCCGAACTACAAATACGTGCCCGTGGCCTATCACAGCAGGGCATCGTCGGTGCGGCCGTCGGGTGTGCCGATTCGCCGGCCGAGTGGTCAGCGCAAGTCGCCGAACGAGGATGCACCAAGCTACGGCCCTAGCCGACAGCTCGATTACGAGCTCGAACTCGCCGTCTGGATTGGCTCAGGCAATGCGCTCGGCGAACCGATCCCGATCGGCAAGGCTGGCGACCAGGTGTTCGGGCTCGGCTTGTTCAACGACTGGTCGGCGCGCGACATCCAGCAATGGGAGTCGCAACCGCTCGGGCCCTTCCTCGGCAAGAGCTTTGGCAGTACGGTCTCTCCCTGGATCGTCACGCCGGAAGCGCTGGCGCCGTTCCGCGTCGCGCAACCGCCGCGGCCGGCCGGCGACCCGCGCCCGCTGCCCCATCTCTGGGATGACACGGATCAGCGCCAGGGTGCGTTCGATATCGCGCTCGAAGCATTCCTGATGACCGAGGGGCTGCGAGCGAAAGGGTTGCCGCCGCATCGCATGTCGGCGAGCAATACGACCGACCTCTACTGGACCGTAGCGCAGATGATCGCGCACCACGCTTGCAACGGCTGTAACTTGGCACCCGGCGATCTCTTTGGCAGTGGCACGATTTCGGGCCCGACCCCCGAGGGCTATGGCAGCCTGATGGAATTGAGCGCCGACGGCACCCGAACGATCGCATTGGCCTCAGGGGAAACCCGCACCTTTGTCGAGAACGGTGACGAGGTGATCCTCAGCGCCCACTGCCTAAAGCCAGGCTGCGCGCCGATCGGCTTTGGCGAGTGCCGCGCGCGGATCATCTGAACGGGGATCTCAGCGATGGTCGACGCGCTCGGCTGGCGCCGCAAGTTCGGAGTCATAGCGCCCAGCACCAACACCGCCGTACAGCCGGAGTTCGACGCGATGCGCCCGCGCGGCATCACCAATCATTTCGCCCGCATCCACATCCCGAACGATCCGCTGCGTGGAGATGAAGATTTCACCAGGCTGATCGAAACCGTTCGCGGCGAGCTGATGGCCGCGATCGACCGGGTCATGACCTGCGAGCCCGACCATCTGATCATGGGGATGTCGTCGGAGACTTTCTGGGACGGTCTCGAAGGCAGCGAAAGACTGCGTGAGCGCGTCGAGGCGAGGGCCGGGGTTGCGGTCACGATGGGCTCCGACGCGTCCCGGCAGGCCTTGCGCCAGTTCGGCGACATCCGGCGCATCGGCGTCGTCACACCCTATATGCCGGTGGCCGATGCTCAGGTGCGTCGCTTCTTTGCCGATTGCGGTTTCGAGGTCGTGCGGCTGAAGGGGCTGAAATGCGCGAGCCCAGTGCTGATCGCGCATGTCAGCGAACGCGAGCTGCGCGAGGCGATCCGCGAAGTCGATGGGCCCGAGGTCGAAGCGATCATCCAGGTCGGCACCAATCTCGCGATGGCCAGGCTCGCCGCGATCGCCGAGCTCTGGCTCGACAAGCCGGTGTTGGCGATCAATACCGCAACCTATTGGTGCGCGCTGCGCCGCAACGGAATTGCCGACAGGATCGACGGCTTCGGTTCATTGCTGGCAGAGCACTGACCCGAAGACGAAGCCGCCGATGGCTGAACCGAGGCTGCGGGCCGACCCGGCGGAGCGCCTTCGGCCGGTCTCCAGTCCCACGCCGCGGCGACGCGGTGCCGGCGGAGGGATTCTCCGGAGATTAGTCCAGATCGCCGTCCTGCTGCTGTTATGGGCGGCCATCATCGGTGGCGGCGTGCTCGGCTATTTTGCCCTCACGCTCCCCGATACCAGCGACCTAATTCGGGCCCAGCGTCGCCCCAGCGTCACGATCCTGGCCGCGGACGGCAGCCTGCTGACGACGTTCGGCGATCTCTTCGGTCAGCCGCTGACCTTGCAGGAAATGTCGCCCTATCTGCCTAAAGCGGTGATTGCGACCGAGGATCGCCGGTTCTACAGCCATTTCGGCGTCGATCCGATCGGGCTTCTGCGTGCTGCGGTGGCCAACCTCACGGCCGGCCACGTCGTCGAGGGCGGCAGTACGATCACCCAGCAGCTCGCCAAAAACCTGTTTCTGACACCGGAGCGGAGCTTTGCCCGCAAGGTGCGGGAGACTCTGCTGGCACTCTGGCTCGAGCATCGCTTTACCAAGGACGAGATCCTTGAGATCTATCTCAATCGCGTCTATCTCGGGGCTGGCACCTATGGCGTCGATGCCGCGGCACATCGCTATTTTGGCAAATCGGCGCGGCATACCACCCTCTATGAGAGTGCGGCCGTCGCCGGCCTGTTGAAGGCGCCAGCGCGGTTCAATCCGACCCGTGATCGCGACAAGGCTGCAGCGCGAACTGCTCGGGTCCTGGCCAAGATGGTCGAGGCGGGCATCGTCACCGAAAGCCAAGCCGCCGCCGCGAGCAGGGAGGGGACGTCGCTTCCTGTCGTCGCCAGTACCCGATCCGGCGCCCGTTATTTCGCCGATTGGATCGCCGAACAGCTCAGCGATTTTGCCGGCGCCGGGAGTCGCGACCTCACCGTCACGACGACGCTCGATCCCGGGCTGCAGTCCGAAGCCCAAGCGGTGATTACCGAGACCATTACGCGCGACGGTCCCAAGGCAGCGGTCAGCCAGGGGGCGCTTGTCGCGATGTCGTCTGATGGCGCCGTCCGCGCCATGGTCGGCGGCCGGGATTACAGCGGGAGCCAGTTCAATCGGGCGACGCAGGCGCAACGACAGCCGGGATCCGCGTTCAAGCCGTTCGTCTATCTCGCCGCGCTCGAGGCGGGCCTGCGGCCCTCGGACCAGTTCGTCGACGCGCCGATCCGCCTCGGCAATTGGCAGCCGCGCGACTATACCGGCCGCTATCAGGGCGAGATGACCCTGGCAGAGGGACTGGCTCAGTCGATCAACACGATTGCGGTGCAGATCGCCCAGCGTGCCGGCATCCGCAAAGTCATCGCGGTGGCGCATCGGCTCGGCATTTCGTCCGAGCTCGCACCAGAGATGAGTTTGGCACTCGGCACCAACGAGGTGAACCTGCTCGAGCTGGTCTCGGCTTACGCCCCCTTTGCCAATGGCGGCATGGGGGTATGGCCCCACGGGATTGCCGAGATTCGCGACAGTAACGGCACACTCGTGTTCCACCGTACGGGCTCGGGTGTCGGTCGGGTCATGAGCCCCGAATTGGCCGGCACGATGAACGAGATGTTGAGCGGGGTCATCGGCCACGGCACCGGCCGAAGTGCCGCACTCCCTCGTCCGGCGGCGGGCAAGACCGGGACGACGCAGGATTATCGCGACGCCTGGTTCATCGGCTACACAGCCGACCTCGTTGCCGGGGTGTGGCTCGGCAACGACGACAACTCGCCGACGAACAAAGTGACCGGCGGCTCATTGCCGGCGCAGACCTGGCGGCGGTTCATGCTCGCCGCAACGCAGGCAATGCCGGTGCGCCCGCTGCCAGCCGCACCCGCACCTCCGCCGCCGCCGGCACAGGTGGTCACGGCGGCGCCACAAGGCTCCGGAGGCGGGTTATTCGATAATTTCTTCGGACTTTTCGGCCCGAGCCGCCCGTAGGGGCTTTCGGCGCGAACAGTCGGTTACCGCAACGGCGAGAACGACGCCGGGACGACGAGCATGTTCTCCTGCTTGATGAACATGCCACGGGTCGCCGGCGGCCAAGCACCGCCCGCGCGGGCCTCGTCGCGGACGCGGAAACGCTCGGCGGCGTCTTTGTAGGCCCAGATATGGATCCATTGGTTCAGCGGGCCGAGTTCGGTATGGCCCGCGGCGGCCAACGGGGAAAACTTGATGCGACCCTCGATCCGCTCGGCCCAGCGCTCGACGACCTGCTGGGTGACGCCGGGCTGCATCGTGTAGGTGCGGATCTCGTACAGGTTGCCATACTGCCGTGGAGTGAACGGGGGGCAGAACGGTGCCGCGTTGACGATCTTGCTCTCCATCTCGATCATAAATTCCTGCGTTTTTGGCGGCCAGTTCGGGATCGACTGGGAGCGCACCCGGGTGCGGTGTTGCAGATCGTCATAGGGCCAGATGTGAATGATGCGGTTGAGCGGCCCGACTTCGGTGTGAAAAAAAGCGCCGAGCGGCGACACCTTGACGCGTTCGGTCAGTGCCTCGGTCCAGCGCTTCTCGACCTCCGGTATCGACCCCGGCTGCAATGTGTAGGTTCGCATCTCAAAGATCATCACTTCACTCCCTTTTCTGAGTCGGCACGGGTGACCTTAAGGCAAGAATCGCGATTAGGGTAGGCGCGCCAGTTTTTCCGTCAGCAACTCGTAGAAACCGTCGGCGTCGACCGTGTTCATTAGCCGGAGGTTGGGCTTTCTGCTGGTGACGCCCCACCAGTCGACGACCGTCATACCCAGGGTCAGCGGGCTCTGCGTCTCGACTGCAACATTGATCTCGCGTCCTTGAAAGAGCGTCGGCTTGAGCAGATAGGCGATTACGGACGGATCATGCAGCGCGGTGGCGCGCGCGCCGAACTTGGGCCGGCGTCGTCTTTCAAAAGAAGCGAGCAGCGCGGCGACAGCCCGGCCGCAACGGTTGTCGAGCGCGCGCAGTGCGGCGAGCCGTTTCGAGGTCGTCAGCACCTGATATGTGACGTCGAGCGGGATCATCGTGATGGGGATACCGCTGTCGAACACGATCGCCGCCGCGTGCGGGTCGACATGGATGTTGAATTCGGCGGCCGGCGTCACATTGCCGAGCTCGAAGCAAGCACCGCCCATGATCACCAGCTCAGCGACTGCGGTCGCAACATCCGGCGCCTTGACGAGCGCCATGGCAATATTGGTCAACGGCCCGAGCGCGCACAGGGTGATCGTGCCCGGCTCACCACTGTTCAATGCCTCGATCAGAGAGTCGACCCCATGCTGTGGCCGCCGCGCCACTGTCGGCTCAGGCAATAGCAGACCGTCGCGGGCGGTTTCGCGGTGAATGTGCTCCGCCGTCGCGAGCCGTCGAAGCAGCGGACGCCCGCAACCGGCATAAACCGGGACATCGAAACGCCCAGCCAGCTCGCAGACCCGGCGCGCATTGCGCTCGGTCTGCGCCAGCGGCAGATTTCCGGCGACGGCGACGATGCCGAGGACCTCCAGTTCCTCTGGCGCCGCTAATGCCAGCAGGATCGCGACGGCATCGTCAATGCCTGGGTCGGTATCGATGATGATCCGGCGCATTACGTTCGGACGCGCCTGAGCGCCGCCTCCCTAGCGCCGCAATACCAACAGCTTCTTGATCTCGGCAATGGCCTTGGCCGGGTTCAAGTTCTTCGGACAGGTGCGCGTGCAGTTCATGATCGTGTGGCAGCGGTACAGCCGAAACGGGTCTTCGAGCTCGTCGAGCCGCTCGCCGGTCGTCTCGTCGCGGCTGTCCGCGATCCAGCGATAGGCTTGCAGCAACACCGCCGGTCCGAGATAGCGCTCGCTGTTCCACCAATAGCTCGGACATGCCGTCGAGCAACAGAAGCACAGGATGCATTCCCAGAGCCCGTCGAGCTTTGCGCGCTCCTCTTCCGACTGCAGCCGCTCGCGGTCGGGCGAGGGCGGGCTCGCGGATTGCAGCCAAGGCCGGATCGACTGGTATTGGGCGACGATATGGGTCTGATCACCCACCAGATCCTTGACGACCGGCAAGTGCGGCAGCGGGTAGATCCGGACCGGCCCTTTGATGTCCGCGATCGCCTTGATGCAGGCCAGAGTGTTGACCCCGTCGATGTTCATTGCGCAAGAGCCGCACACGCCTTCGCGACAGGAGCGGCGAAAGGTCAAGGTCGTGTCGATCTCGTTCTTAATCTTGATCAGTGCGTCCAAGACCATTGGGCCGCAGTCGTTGAGATCGATCTCGAAAGTGTCGATGACCGGGTTTTTCCCGTCGTCGGGGTTCCAACGGTAGACCTTGAACCCGCGCACCCGCGTGGCGCCCGGCGGCCCCGGGATGGTCTTACCGATACCGATCTTCGAGTTCGCCGGCAAGGTGAATTGAGCCATCCTGGGTTCTTAATAGACCCGCTTCTTGGGCGGGAAGGTCTGCACCTCGTTCGACAAGGTGGAGAGATGAACGGGTCGGTAGCCGATCTCAACCGCCCCGCCACCGTCGAGCCAGACGAGCGTGTGCTTGAGCCAGTTCTGGTCGTCCCGCTCAGGGTAGTCCTCGCGCGCGTGCGCCCCGCGGCTCTCGGTCCGGTTTTCGGCCGCGTGCAGAGCGACAACCGCCTGCTCCAGCAGATTCCTGAGCTCGAGCGCCTCGGCGAGATCGCTGTTCCAGATCATCGAACGGTCGGAAATCCCGAGATCGGTGAAACTGTTCGCGACCACGTCGATCCTGCTGACACCTTCTCTCAGCACTTCAGCGGTGCGGAAGACCGCGCAGTTGCTCTGCATCACACGCTGCATGTCGAGGCGGATATCAGCGGTCCGGCGGGTACCCTTCGCGTGGCGCACCGTGTCGAGCCGATCGACCGCCGCATCGCCAGCGCCGTTCTGGAAGGGCGGATGGGGGGTGCCGGGCCGTACCAGTTCGGCCGCGCGCTGTGCCGCAGCGCGGCCGAAGACGACGATGTCGAGCAGCGAATTGCAGCCGAGCCGGTTGGCGCCGTGCACCGACACGCAGGCTGCCTCGCCGACCGCCATCAGGCCGGGAACGACGGCGTCCGGGTCATGCTCGGTCGGCCGCAGCACTTCGCCGTGATGATTTGTCGGGATGCCACCCATGTTGTAGTGCACTGTCGGTAGTACCGGGATCGGCTCGCGCGTGACGTCGACGCCGGCAAAGATCCGCGCCGTCTCGGATATTCCTGGCAGCCTTTGATGCAATACCTCGGGCGCCAGATGCTCAAGGTGTAAAAGAATGTGGTCACTCTGCGGCCCGCAGCCACGTCCCTCGCGGATCTCGATCGTCATCGCCCGGCTGACGACATCGCGCGAGGCGAGGTCCTTGGCGTGCGGCGCATAGCGCTCCATGAAGCGCTCGCCTTGGCTGTTGGTCATATAGCCGCCCTCGCCACGCGCCCCCTCGGTGATCAGGCAACCCGCGCCGTAAATGCCTGTCGGATGGAATTGAATGAATTCCATGTCCTGCAATGCCAGCCCGGCGCGCAATACCATGGCGTTGCCGTCGCCGGTACAGGTGTGGGCAGAGGTGCATGAGAAATACGTCCGGCCGTATCCACCCGTCGCGAGGACCACGACATGGGCGCGAAAGCGATGCAGTGTGCCGTCTTCGAGGTTCCACGCCATGACGCCGCGGCAGATGCCCTCATCGTCCATGATCAGGTCGAGGGCAAAATATTCGACAAAGAATTCGGCATTATGGCGTAAGCACTGCTGGTAGAGCGAGTGAATGATCGCGTGCCCGGTTCGGTCGGCGGCGGCGCAGGCGCGCCGCGCTGGGTCGCCCTCGCCATAATCCCGCATGTGGCCGCCAAACGGCCGCTGATAAATTCGCCCGTCCTCGGTCCGCGAAAATGGCACGCCGAAGTGTTCGAGCTCGATCACGGCAGGGATCGCATTGCGGCACATGTATTCGATCGCGTCCTGGTCGCCGAGCCAGTCGGAGCCCTTGACCGTGTCGTACATGTGCCAGCGCCAGTCGTCCTCCCCCATATTGCCGAGTGCGGCGCTGACGCCGCCCTGCGCCGCGACGGTATGGCTGCGGGTCGGGAACACCTTGGAGATGCAGGCGGTCTTGAGCCCTTCCAAGGTCGCTCCGAGGGTCGCACGCAGTCCCGCTCCGCCGGCGCCGACGACGACGATGTCATAGCTATGATCGGTGATCGAATAGGCCGGCGACATCAAGAAACCGCGGTCAGCTCGAGGTTGCAACGGCCATGCTCAGCACCGCGAACATCCCGGCGACTGCGAGCGCGAAGCACCCCAGGCGGACGATGACGACAAGAGCGAGCTTGGTGAGCTCGGCGTGGATATAGTCCTCGATCACGACCTGCAGACCGAGCGCGGCGTGATAGAAGGTTGCGATCAGCAGCAGCACCAACATGATCGCCGGTAGCGGATTGGCGACCCAATCCCGCACACCGTCGGAATCGGCGCTAACGAGCCGAATAATCGCGATCACGAACCATAGGCTGAGCGGCACCAGCGCCACCGCGGTGATACGCTGAAGCCACCAATGTTCGACCCCTTCCTTCGCCGAGCCTAGGCCGATAGCGCGGCCGAGCGGCGAACGCATCCGCGTTACTGCCATCTCAGGAGGCCCAGCTGGCGATCCCGGCGATCCAGGCGATCAATGTCAATGCGGCAGTCCCCCCGACCACCAGCCACCCGCCGACATAAGTGGATTTAAGGTCGAGGCCATGGCTGGTATCCCAGACGAGATGCCGGATCCCGTTACACAAATGGTAGAACAACGAGAGCGTCCAGACGAACAGCAGCAGGATTCCGAACCACGAACCAAGAAAATCCGCGACACCCTCATAGGCGTCGGGCCCGGAAGCGGCAGCCACGAGCCACCAGACCAACAGGATCGCGCCGGCGCTCAGCGTCACGCCGGCGGCGCGGTGCAGGATCGACAGGACCGAGGTGAGTTGCCAGCGGTAGATCTGAAGGTGCGGTGAGAGCGGCCGGTTGGC
>Ga0306923_10008765_pt1 | contig 10151 bp, 7 predicted proteins | sample sta12Can44000108_FD_203841 | JGI IMG/M metagenome (GOLD analysis project Ga0306923, IMG submission 203841) | Lab enrichment of tropical soil microbial communities from Luquillo Experimental Forest, Puerto Rico - statanox.12C.anox.44.000.108 (v2)... | ecosystem: Environmental > Terrestrial > Soil...
CGCCCCGTTCCCGGCCTCGGCACGACGCAGCTGACCGGACAGCCCACCGCCAGCGCGGGTTCTTCCGGCGGCACCCAGACCGTCTCCACCATCTGGGCCTACGATCCCGGCGCCAGCCGGCTGCTGGCGGCTGGCCAGCTTCAGGTTCCGGTATCGCACGCCGCCATCGTGGTGGCCGGTGCCACGGCCTGGATCGTCGGCGGCGAGTCGAACGGCGCCCTGGTCTCCGCGGTGCAGATGATCCGCCCGGACCGGGCGCTCGGCACCGCGGGCGCGCCCGGCGCCGGGTCGCCGTTCTTCGGCGCCAGCCTGCTCATCGCCGACCGCGCCAACAACCGGCTGCTGCTGCTGGACTCATCGTCGCGCGTGGTGTGGCGGTACCCGTCGCCCGGTGCGCCGCGGTTCTACTATCCGGACGACGCGTTCTTCACCGACCATGGCACGGCGATCATCTCCAACCAGGAGCAGAACGAGACCATCGTCAAGATCGCCTACCCGTCCGGGAAGATCATCTGGTCCTACGGCCATCCCGGCCGGGCGGGGACCGCCCCGGGGTACCTGCACGAGCCCGACGACGCGTACCTGCTGCGGAACGGCCAGATCACGGTGGCGGACGCCATGAACTGCCGGGTGCTCGTGATCAACGCGAACCGGACGGTCGCGCACCAGATAGGCACGGATGGCGTCTGCGTGCACAACCCGCCTTCCTCGATGGGCTCACCGAACGGCGACACCCCGCTGGCCGACGGAAACCTGCTGGTCTCGGAGGTCAACGGGACCTGGGTCAGCGAGTACACGCCGACGGGCAAGCTGGTGTGGACGGTGCGGCTTCCGGTCGGCTACCCCTCCGACCCGCAGCAGATCGGCCCGGACAAGTACCTCCTCGCGGACTACTCCGCGCCGGGGCAGATGCTCGAGTTCACGCGTAAGGGCAAGGTCCTCTACCGCTACGCGCCGGCATCGGGCCCGGGCAGGCTGAACCACCCCTCGCTCGCCGAGCTGCTGCCGAGCGGCGTCCTCATGGCCAACGACGACTACAACGACCGCATGGTGGCCGTCGACCCGGCCACCGGCGCGCTGGTGTGGCAGTACGGCATCACCGGCAAGGCCGGCACCGCCCCCGGCCAGCTGAACATCCCGGACGGCTTCGACCTGCTGCTGCCGGATGGCTCGACCCCCACGCACCCGGTGACCGGCTAGGCGATCTCGGCAGTGGTAGTCGGAGCCTTCGCGCTCGCCGGGGCTTGCGCGGACGGGATGAAGATGGTCGCCGCGAGGCCGATCAGGCCCATGACCGCCAGGACGATCATGGCGACCGCGTAGGACCGTTTGGGGTCGGCGAGGCCGGCGACCAGGATGGTGCCCGCGATCGCGGTGCCCACCGATGACCCCAGGTTGGAGATGCTGCGCGACAGCCCGGAGATCTCTCCTTGCAGGTTCTCCGGGAAGGCGGACTGCACGACGTTCACCGACGGGGTGAGCATGACGCCGACGCCGATGCCCAGCAGGAACAGCCCCGGCGCGAAGGCCCAGGGACTGGGGTTGCCCCGCACCATCACGATCAGCACGATGATGCCGGCGATGGCTACCACGAAGCCGACAATGATCAGGCTTCGCTGCTGGTAGCGCCTGGCCAGCGGGCCGGCGGCCAGCGAGGCCAGCAGGATGCCCACGGTCGCGGCGGTGAATATCACGCCGGTCTGGATGGCGTTGTAGTGCCGCACCACCTGCAGGTAGGCGGACACCACGAAGGCGGAGCCCAAGAGCATCGCCCACTGCACGTTCTGGGTGACCAGGGCCAGGTTCGACGTGCGGTTACGGAACAGCGAGGTCGACAGCAGGGCTTCCTTCCCGGCCCGCTCGCGCCTGCGGATCCAGACGAAGAACCCGGCCAGGATGACCGCCCCCACGATGATCAGGAGCGCCATCAGCGCGAGGTTCTGGTCGGCCGCCATGATCCCGCCCACCAGGATCACCAGGCCCGACGCCGACAGGATCGCCCCCACGGTGTCGAAGGGCCGGTGCGGGTCGTTCGGCAGCGGGTCGACGATGTTGCGGGCGAGCACCAGGATAAGCACGATGATGAGGGCCTGGAAGACGAACGCGGCCCGCCAGCTGATCGCCGTGGTGATCGCGCCGCCGATCAGCGGCCCGGTGGCGGCGCCGATCCCGCCCATGCCGCTGACCACCCCGAAGGCCCGCGCGCGGGACTTGATGTCGTGGAACAGGACGGTGACGAGGATATAGACGGGCGGGATCAGCAAGGCCGTGCCGAATCCCTCGAAGATGGAGTTGCCCAGGATGAGCACGCCGAGGCCGGGCGAGACGGCGCTGAGCACCGCGCCGATCCCGTACATGATCAGCCCGACGATGAAGCACCGCTTGCGGCCCACCCGGTCGGTCCACTTCCCGCACGGGATCATGAGAGCGGCCATGATCAGCAGGAACAAGGTGATGCAGACCTGCACGCCCTGGACGGTGGTGTTCAGGTCCTTCGTGATGTCGTTGATCATGACGTTCATGTTCGAGCCCGCGAAGCTGCAGATGAACTGCGCCAGCGCCAGCGGCACGAGCATCTTCCGCAGCGACCCCGCAGGCCGCGTATCAACGCTTACCATGCTGCCGAGCCTCGCGTAACCAGCCGGCGCGGCGCATCACCTGCCGCGAGTGAGGACCGCGTATCAGCGCCGGCCGGCGCACGTCCTATCATCCGACGTATGAACAACCGGCCAGCGAGCACGCTGTACGACGTGGCACGCGCGGCCGGGGTTTCCACGGCCACGGTATCGCGGGTGGTGCACGACCAGGACAAGGTCCGCCCGGCTACCCGCCAGCGCGTCCTGGAGGCGATCGAGGCGCTCGGATACATCCCCGACGCGGCGGCGCAGAGCATGGCGCGGCAGCGCAAGGAAGTGATCGGGCTCGTCACCATCGAAAGCCGCGGTCCCGACACCGATATCGAGCAGGAAGGCCTGCTGTTCACCGAAGAGGTGCTGCGCGGGGTCGAGCTGGTGCTGAGCGAGATCGGCTGGTCGGTGCTCATCTCGGTGCTGCGCGCCGAGGACCGGCCGGGCGCCTTCCGGCAGCTGCAGAAGATCTCGGCGAAGGTCGACGGGATGCTCATCGCGGAGGGCATCGTCGACTCCGCGCGGCTGGCGCAGCTGGCGGCGCGCGTCCCCGTCGCGCTGGTCTCCGGGGCGGTCGACGAGCCGCACGCCGACGTCGTCGACGCCGACAACCGGGGCGGCTCCATCGCGCTGGCCAGGCACCTCATCGAGCAGCACGGCCTGACCCGCCTGCACTACATCGCCGGGCCGGCGGAGGCGCCCGACGCTCAGGAACGGCGCACCGCCTTCGCCGAGGCGGTCGCCGGGTACCCGGGCGCGGCCATCACGGGCTTCTTCGAGGGCCGCTTCGCCGCGGTCAGCGGCCAGCTCGCCGTCCGTGAGCTGCTGGCCGCGGCGAAGCGGCCGCTGCCGGACGCCGTTGTCTGCGGCAACGACCAGATGGCGCTCGGGGCCATGCGCGAGCTGCAGGCCGCGGGGATCCGGGTGCCGGGCGACATCGCCGTGGCCGGCTTCGACGACATCCACGTCGGGTCGCTGCTCACGCCGGCGCTGACCACGGTCCGCCAGCCGATGCGGCTGCTCGGCGAGCGTGCCTGCTCCCTCCTGCTCGAGCGGCTCGCCGACCCGTCCCGGCCACGCCAGGCGGAGCGGCTGCCGACCGAGCTCATCATCAGGGAAAGCTGCGGCTGCCCGCCTCGCTAGAGCTGCGCCGACTGGTAGGTCCGCAGGCCGTAGCGCCTGGCGAGCGGGTTCCATGCGCGGGCGAAGGCCTGCTTGCCGGCCGTGGCCTGGCCGTCGGGGCCGTAGGACGCCTGCAGGTTGGGGTCCTTGGGGTTGCCCTTGTGGCAGTGGCCGGCCGCGGCGGACGCCCACTTGGCGAGGTCGGCATCCACCTGGGCCGATGCCTGCCAGGCGCCCGACAGGTCGCCGAGCATCGCGGCGGGCAGCGCCGACCGCCCGGTCAGGGCGCTGAGCTTCGCGAGCAGGGCGTGCCTGTTGTTCGCGGCGGTGGTGAAGATCTGCACGTCCTTGCCCAGGTTCTTGCCGCAGCTGCGGACGTTCCCCACCGCGCCGATCACGGCGGCATGGTCGTTGCCGCTCTGCGACAGCAGCCCTGACAGGCCGGCCGCCGCCTGCCGCTCCGCCGTCACGCTGGCGGACGCGGACGCGGTCGGCGTGGATCCGCCCGTCGTCGTGTTGCCGCTTGCCGAGCCGCCGCCCCCGTGCCGGTTCAGCAGGAACATGGCCGCGACCACGAGCACCAGCGCGGCGGCGATGATCCCGGCCGTCATCGGGCCGCTAGGCCGGCGAAGCCGCGTCCGCAGCCCGCCCGGGCCGCCCGGAGAGTAGGCGCCGGGCGGGTAGGGACCGCCGGGCGGGTAGGGACCCCCAGGCGGGTAGGGACCCCCAGGCGGGTAGGGACCGCCGGGCTGGAACGAGCCGTCCGGCGGCACCTGTTCCATGCCGCGCGGCAGGGTCGCGGACAGGCCGTCGGAGCCGCCCGGGCCGCCGGGCAGCGGCGGGGCGAAAAGGTTCCCGGCCGGACCCGACGCGGGCCACGGCTCAGGCGGCCGCTGGGACTGGAACAGCCCCTGCGGCTGCAGCATCCGCTGGGTGTCGAGCTGCGTGTCCGGCGGCACCGGCGCCCCGTACAGCTGCGGCGGCGAGGCCTGCCCGGCCGGGGGGAGGCTGCCGGGCGGCGCGCTGCCCGGCGGGGGCGGCCACGGCTGTCGCGCGTCGGGGGCGGGCGGCGGCGCGGGCTGGTAGCCCGGCGGCGCGGACCCTGGCGCGGGCGGGAAACCGGGCTGCTGGGCACCGTACGGGTCGCCGAAGCCCGCTGGCGCCGGGTACCCGGACGACGGCGCCGGGTACCCGGACGGAGGTGGCGGGTATGCGGACGGAGGTGGCGGGTACCCGGACGGTGCCGCGCCCCCCGGCGCCGGAAGAGCCGGGGCGGGCGGCGGGAAGCCTCCCGGCGGCGGGGATTCCGCTGCCTGTGACTTCATGGTTACCGTGGGCTGTGTGGCCGGGGCAGGGGAAACGGTCGCCGCGGCAGCCACCGGCTGCCCGCAGGTGACGCAAAAGCGCGTCCCTGGCTCCACGGCGTACCCGCATCCCGGGCACCAAGAACCACCCATACCATCCATCAGCTTCCCTTTCGGGTTTCACAGCAGGCTAACCCCGCATGCCTGTGCCTGCCATCGAAACGGCGGGACTGGCGGTGTCCCTGGACAGCCGCCACGGGCCCGTTCGGACAAAAAATTCTCTCGTATTTATAACGGAGCCGCAGGCCCGCTGACAGAATGCGTGTGTATTCGTTGGGGAATGGGATAGGTGGGCAAATGCGGGTTTTCAGGCGGCTGACCAGCGCGATCGCGGCTGCCGTGCTGCTTGCGGCGGGTCTGATAACAGCAACAGGCGCGGCGGCGCAGGCGCAGGCGGTCCGGGGCCAGGCGAGCCATGCGGCGAAGGGACCCGCGGCGGTGGCGGCTCCGTGGGCGGAGCTGGCGAACGCGACCACCGGCGCCGTCCTGTGGACCCGGTCCCCGGCCACGAAGCGGCCGATGGGCAGCGTCACCAAGGTGATGACCGCGTATGTGGTGATCGAGGCCGGCCACCTGAACCGGGTGATCACGGTGCCCAAGGGGATCATCGGCTACGACCGCGAATTCGACGCCTCGACCGCGGGCCTGGTGCCGGGGGAGAAGTACACCACCTTGCAGCTGCTGTACGCGATGTTGCTGCCTTCCGGCTGCGACGCGGCGTACACGCTGGCCAACGGCTACGGCCCCGGCCTGGCCGCCTTCATCGCGAAGATGAACGCGACCGCGAAGAAGCTCGGCCTCAGCAGGACGCACTTCACCGACTTCAGCGGGCTGCCCAACCCCGGGCAGTACAGCACCTACTCCACGGCGCGTGACCTGGTGCGGCTGGGGCGGGACGCGATGCGGCTGGCGTTGTTCCGCCAGGTGGTGGCGACGCGCTCGTACCGGGTGGCGAGCGGGCACGGGCACCCGGCGCACACGTGGAAGAACCTGAACAAGCTGCTGACGGGCTATCCGGGCGCGCTCGGCATCAAGACCGGGTTCACCGCCGCGGCGGGCGAGTGCTTCCTGTTCGAGGCGCGGCGGGGCGGCAAGACGCTGATCGGCGTCGTCCTGCACTCCTCGGCGAGCGACCCGAAGGTGGTATTCAGCGACGCGACCAAGCTCCTGAACTGGGGCTTCAGCCAGAAAGGCTAAGCCGGCCCGGTAGCCCCGGCGCCGCCGAGGTAGCTGGCCGCGAGCAGCGCGCTGTCCTTGCTCAGGCTCTCCGCGGTGCCGCTCGCGGCGAGTTCGCCGTGCGACAGGATGTATCCCCGGTCGGCGATCTTGAGCGCCAGCTGCACGTGCTGCTCGACCAGCAGCACGCCGGTCCCGCTGCCGGTCGCGTACTCCCGGACGACCGGCAGCAGCCGTCCCACGATGACCGGGGCTAGGCCCAGGCTCATCTCGTCCAGCAGCAGCAGCTTCGGCTTGCGGCTGAGGGCGCGGGCGATGGCCAGCATCTGCTGCTCGCCGCCGGAAAGCAGCCCGGCCTTGCGGCCGCGCAGCGGGCGCAGCGCCGGGAAGTGGTCGAACGCGGCGTCCATGTCCGCCGGGGCGCCGAGCCCGTCGAGCCGGAAGTGCTCGGCCACCGTCAGCCCGAAGAAGATGCCCCGGTCGTGCGGCACGTGCGCGATGCCAAGCCGCGCCCGCGCGGTCGGCGCCACCCCGGCCAGGTCCGAGCCGGCCAGCCGCACCGCCCCGGCCAGCGGCTTCAGCAGGCCCGAGATCGCCCGCAGCGTGGTCGTCTTCCCGGCGCCGTTGGCGCCGAGCAGCGCGACGACCTCGCCGCCGCCCACCGTCAGGGTCAGGTCGCGGACGACCGGCGCCCGGTCGTAGGCGACGCTCAGCCCGTCGAGTTCGAGTACCGCGTCGGTGCTCGCCATCGTCCCAACTCACCCTCACCCGCTGTCAGCAGGACAGCGATGTCCAGCGCAAACGTCGATATGGACTAGCTTGTAGCGGTTGTTCCGCGTCCCGCATTGGCGAGATCGCCAACTTGCCGGGCGCGGATATGTGTCCTCCATACACTTGATGCGATTGTGACCGGGTTCGTCAATGATGCAGTTGACTGATCCCCCATGCAGGCTTTGTCCTTGAGGGAGCATTTGGCTGCCTCTCGGGAGAATGCGATGGAGCGAATCCTCGTAACGCACGCCGGAAGCCTGATCAGGCCGCCGGAGCTGCTTTCCTTTCTGTCCGCAAGGGATCATGGACAGGCGCACGACAGCTCCGCCTACCAGGCGGCGCTGAGCAAGGCCGTCGCGGATGTGGTCCGTCAGCAGATCGAGGTCGGCGTCGACATCGTGGACGACGGCGAGATGGGCAAGTCGACGTGGATCACGTACCTCTACGAGCGGACCAGCGGCCTGGAGTCCCGCCCGATCGACGCCACCAGCACGATCCTGCCGCCGAGCCGGGACCGGCAGCACTTCCCCGGCGCCTACGCTGCCCTCGACGCTCTCGACGCCGCCGCGTCCCAGGCCAGCACCGGCGCCGCGGCCGACGAGGCCCCATCCGCGGGGACATTCGTGACCTGGGTGTGCACCGGCCCGATGAGCTACGACCGGACCGCGATCGACCGCGACCTGGCCAACTTCAAGGCGGCGCTCGACGTCGCGGGCAAGGACATCTCCGAGGCGTTCCTGCCGGTGGTAGCGCCCGCGTCCGCGTACTGGCTGCGGAACGAGTACTACGGCAGCGACGAGGAGTTCGTGTTCGCGCTCGCTGACGCGCTGCACGAGGAGTACAAGGCGATCGTCGAGTCCGGCGCGCTGCTGCAGGTCGACGACGCGGTGCTGATGCACGAGGCGGACACGATGATGTCCCGCGGCGAGTCCTACGACGACTACCGCCGGTGGGCGGGCCTGCGGGTGGACGCGCTCAACCACGCGCTGCGCGGGCTCCCCGAGGACAGGATCCGCTACCACATCTGCTTCGGCAGCTGGCACGGGCCGCACGCCTACGACCCGCCGCTGGCCGACGCCATCGACCTCGTGCTGCGGGTGAGGGCGAAGTACTACCTGATGGAGCAGGCCAACCCCCGGCACGAGCACGAGTGGAAGATCTGGGAAGACGTGACCCTGCCGGAGGGCAAGGTCCTGGTACCGGGCGTGGTGACGCACCACACCAACGTGGTGGAGCACCCCGAGCTCGTCGCCCAGCGCCTGGTCAGGCTGGCGAACGTGGTCGGCCGGGACCGGGTGATGGGCGGCACCGACTGCGGCTTCGCCCAGGGCGCCTTCATCCAGCGCGTCCACCCGGAGATCCAATGGGCCAAGCTGGCCTCGCTCGCCGAGGGCGCGCGCATCGCCTCGCGCGAACTATGGGGCGCAAAGGCCGAGGCGTGATCCGCGGCGCTGCCGCGGTCATCACCATTTTCCAGGCGACTTTCAAGAGCAGATACCCCCAGGAGGCAACGAAATTGCACAGACATAGAAAAACCGGCTATGCCGGGATCGCTGCCCTCGCGGTAGCGGCCCTGGCAGCGGCTGGTTGCAGCTCGAGTTCGAGCTCGACCAGCTCGACCACCAGCTCCGCGCCGGCCACCAGCGCCGCCGCGGCACCGTCCCCGAGCGGCTCCGCCGGCGGCCTCGGCGCGGAGTCGGTCACCAACTACCTGACCTACACCGGCGGAAAGTCCGGCGCAGCGAACACATCGCTGACGCCCGTCACCGTCGGCTTCGTCAACCAGCAGGGCGGCGCGCAAGTGCTCGGCCTGCACGCCACCGACGGCGCGATGATGGCGGTCAAGTACATCAACACCGAGCTCGGCGGTGTCGGCGGCCACCCGATCCAGCTTGACACCTGCTTCATCGCCTCCGCCGAGGAAGAGGGCACCGGCTGCGCCCAGAAGTTCCTCGCGAACAAGAACGTCCACGTGATCGCCATGGGCGGCGCCGTGATCGGCGTGCAGTCCTTCTACGCCACCCTGGGCGGCCAGCTCCCGGTGGTCGGCGGCGTGGCCGCGCTCCCCATAGACGGCGCGCAGAAGAACACCGCGATACTCTTCGGTGACGGCGCCAGCGTGCTCCCGCCGATGGCCACTTACGGCAAGGACGTGCTGCACGCCAAGACCGCCGTCGTGCTCTACCCTGACGACGCCACGGACACCCCGGCCGCGCTGATTGACCAAAAGGCGCTCGAGTCGGTGGGCATCTCGGTGAAGATGGGCCCGTTCCCGCCGACCGCCACCGACCTGACCGGCGTGCTCGCGTCGACCGGGGCCGCCTCGGCCGACATGGTCATCGCGAGCGTCACCGCGAACGCCTGCGTGAACATGGCCAAGGCGCTCATCCAGCAGGGCATCACCGACGCCAAGAAGGTCGTCTCGCCGCCGCTGTGCCTCAACGGCCAGGTCGCGGCGGGCCTCGGCGGTGACTTCCCCAAGTGGACGTACCTCATCGCCAGCTCGCTGTACGGCGACACGACCGACCCGGGCATGATCGAGTACATGAAGCTGGCGCAGACCTACTCCACGCCGGCGAACGCGCCCGACCCGTGGAACATCGTCGACTTCGGCCAGCTGATGACCGTCGACAAGATCCTCAACCAGGTCGGCTACGCCCACCTGACCCCGGCCGCGATCCTAGCGGCCGTGAAGTCGTTCAAGGGCCCGCAGGCCCTTGGCGCCCCGCAGCTTGAGTGCGGCTACAACCCGAGCGCGCCAGGCGTCTGCAACAACCGCTCGCAGTTCTTCACGTACGGCGGCAAGAACCAGTGGGTCAAGGCGGCCGGCTGGACCCAGCCGCCGAACCAGTGATCCGCAACGGCTGACCGCCGCGCCGCGGCCGCGGGGGACTAACCCTCGCGGTCGCGGCGTCGCCGCGTCCTTGAAATCGCGGGCCAACACCTGAACATTTGACGTAGCGGAAGCACTGACCGAGGAATGACCCCCGTGGAAACAATCCTGCTTTTCATCCTGCTAGGGCTCGGCTCTGGCGCGCTCATCGCGGGCATCTCGCTCGGCGTCGTGGCGACCTACCGTGGCTCGGGGTAC
>Ga0306923_10008766_pt1 | contig 10151 bp, 9 predicted proteins | sample sta12Can44000108_FD_203841 | JGI IMG/M metagenome (GOLD analysis project Ga0306923, IMG submission 203841) | Lab enrichment of tropical soil microbial communities from Luquillo Experimental Forest, Puerto Rico - statanox.12C.anox.44.000.108 (v2)... | ecosystem: Environmental > Terrestrial > Soil...
TTGGTGCGCGGCGGCTGGGCCACGGTTCAAGGATACGAGAACGCGGACCCCGAGCGACTGGCCGATCGGCCTAGGCTCAAGGGCGTAGGCCGCTTAGACTGGCCCGCGATGCGGCCCGAGAGCGCGAGCTGGAACGGCTACGTCGAGGACACGATCGTGGTCGATTGGCAGACGCCGGCGATCGTGGCGTGGGCGCGCGGGCTGGCGCAGGGGCGCACGGGCGACGAGGAGAAGGCGCGCGCCTGCTACGCGTTCGTGCGCGACGAGATCGCGCACACCGCCGATGCCGGGGGCGACGCACTTCCGTGTCGGGCGAGCGAGGTGCTGGCCGCGGGCACGGGGATCGGCTTCGCGAAGAGCCATCTGCTGGCTGCGCTGCTGCGTTCGCTCGGGATCCCGGCCGGCTTCTGCTACCAGGTGGTGCGCCGCGATCCGGCCGAGCCGGAGCAGGTGCTCTACGGCTTCAACGGGGTGTGGCTGGCGAGCCGCGAGCGCTGGATCCAGCTCGACGCGCGCGGCAACCGGCCCGGGCTCGACGCGCAGTTCTCGATCGACCCGCCTCGGCTCGCGCGCAGCGCGGATCCCACGCTGGGGGAGTTCGTCTACCCGTGGATCTACACCCGGCCGGCGCAGGTCGTGGTCGACCTGCTCTCGCGCAACAAGAGCCTGGCGCGCATCGCCGAGCACATCCCGGACGAGCTGCCGGGAGTCGCGAGGCCGGTCGCCGAGCCCGCTAGCGTCCCTTGAACGCGGGCTTGCGCTTCTCCAGGAAGGCGCGCACGCCTTCCTTGTAGTCCTCGCTGTCGTAGCAGGCTGCGACCGCCGCCTCGACCCGCGCCAGGTCGCGCCGGTCGGGATCGCGGCCGAGCTCGCGCGCGGCGATCTTCGCACTGCGCAGCGTGAGCGGCGCGTTCGCGGCGATCCGGTCCACCGTCTCGCGCACCAGCGCCTCGAGCGCGTCCTTGGGCGAGATCGCGTTCACCAGCCCCATGGCCAGCGCCTCGTCGGCGCTGTAACGCCGTGCGGTGTAGAGGATCTCGAGTGCGCGCGCAGAGCCGACCAGCCGCAGCAGCGGCTCGAGCAGCCCGGGCGAGTAGCCGAGCCCGAGCCGCGCGGCCGGGATGGCGAAGCGCGCGTCGTCGGAGGCGAAGCGCAGGTCGGCGGTCAGCGCGAGCGCCACGCCTCCACCGACGCAGAAGCCGTGGATCATCGCGACCAACGGCTTGTCGAGCCCGGTGAGCGCCCGGAAGGCCAGAGCGGACTCGCGGTCGTAGTCGGCGCCGCCGCCTCCGCCCTTGCGCCGCTCCTCGAACTCGGAGATGTCGGCGCCCGACACGAACGCGGTCTCGCCGGCGCCGCGCAGCACCACCACGCGCACGTCGGGGTCCTTGGCGAAGGCCTCCACCGCGCCGGGGATCTGCCGCCACATCTGCGCCGACACGGCGTTGCGGCGCTCCGGGTGGTCGAAGACGATCCAGCCGATCGCGCCATCCTTGTCCAGTCCCACCGTTCCGCTCATCGCGGACGGAGTCTAACAGAGCCCCGGCGCGCGGCTCGCGGTCCGCGCTGCGACAACGGCGACTCTCTCGCCAGCGACATCTAAAGGCGCTCTCATCGCCTCCCGATTCGAGGCCATGCGCATGTTTGGCAGGACATGAGCGGCGAGGCCACTGCGCCCGTGCTGTTGCTCGACGACGGCGAGCTCGAGTCGGTCCGGCTCCTGCTCGAAGACCTCGGCGCGGACTACCGGCGCGTACACTCGCGCGACTTCGCCGGCGGCGGCGCGTCGCCGACGCAGCTGTTGATCGCGACCGCTCGGCTCGCCCACGCACTGCGGATCGAGCGCGGGCTCACCCCCGCTCCCGACCGCGCCGCCTGGTTTGTGTTCGTCTCCGGGGACTCGAAGACCCAGCGCAACCTGCTGCAGAAGGCCGGCTTCGACTTCATGATCCGCGAGCCGGTGCATCCGGCGGCGCTGCGCGTGCTGCTGCAGCGCGCGCTCTTCCGCGGCAGCGACACCCGCCGTGCGCCGCGCGTCGCCTGTGGCCACGAGGTGCGCTACCGCACGGGCTTCTGGCCGCGCAAGGCGATGCTGGTCGACCTGTCGCCGCGCGGCTGCAGGCTGTTGACCGCCCACCCGCTCGCGGAGAAGAGCGCGGTCACGATCGAGATCCCACGCGAGCTGGCCGGCGGCAAGCGCCTGCGGCTGAAGGGCCACGCCGTGCGCGTGTCGCCCGCGGACCGCGAGGGCGGCGTGCGCGCCGAGCTCTCCGTGGGCGTGCGCTTCGCGGAGCTCGACTCGACGCAGGCGAAGCAGCTGCGCGCGGTGCTGGCGGAGCGGGTGATCGGGCCCGCGTCCCTCGGCGCCGCGGTCTCCTACAGCCCCCCGGTCGCGAAGCCCGCGACCGGCGGGGCCGCGCCAGTCGCCGTCGCCGCGCCTGCCGCTCCGCCGCAGCGCAGGCGGCGCGTGAACCGCCGCGCGCGCTTCGGCAAGCAGGTCCACGCCGTGGAGGGCGAGGACTCCTACATGATCCTGTGTCGCGACATCTCGATCGGCGGCATGCGCATCGAGCCCGTGGAAGGGCTGGAGGTCGGCGCGAAGCTGGGCCTCGCGATCCAGATCTCCGCCCGCGAGGAGCCGGTGATGGTCGAGGCCGCGGTGGTGCGCAACGACGGGGAGGCCGGGCTGGCGCTCCGCTTCGACTGGATCGGCGACGACTCGAAGCGCCGCGTCGAGCGCCTGCTCACCACTCTGCCCTCGATCGAGCCGCTGCAGGACCTGGCCCGCCAGCAGGGCACGATCCTCGCGCAGCGGCTGGGTCGCTCGCCGCGGAGCTGAGCTACCAGAGCAGCCTGCGCCGCCCGTCCGCCGAGGACTTCTCGCGGCCGCTGATGCGCGCGCGCAGCTCCTTGCGCTTCTTCACCAGCGCGCGGTCGCGCGTGATCCGCCCCTGCGGGTGGTAGACGCGCCGGTCCTCGCGCTGGCGGAAGGCCTTGAAGTCGGCGTAGCCGTCGAGCTCGTGGCGCAGCTCGTGGCTCGCGAGCTCGATCATGATCGCGTCGTCGAGGAAGCCGAGCCCCGGTACGTGGTCGGGGATGATGTCGTTGGGCTCGGTCAGGTAGGAGAGCGTCGCGAGCACGCGCCGCTTCACCGGATCGGGCATCTTCCACTCGGCGTCGTAGCTCATCGCCACGATGCTCTCGAGCCGGTCGAGCCGCTCCGCCACGTAGTCCGGGGGCTGCGCGGCGCGCGCTTTCTCGATCAGCGCGACCGCCGCCGCGGTGATCTCGGTCTCCTTCTCGGGATTGGCCACGTCGATGGCCTTGGCCATCACGCGCCGGAAGTGCCGGAGGTCCCGCTCGCCCAGCGTGAAGCTCACTTTCAGGTCGGCCACGCGGCGCAGTCTAGCGGAGCCCGGCGCTTTTCAGGACCCCCGAGACGCGCGAGAATTCCGCGCCGTGCTGGGACTCCACCTGCTCTCGCTCGCGTTCTGGGCGTTCCTCGTGCTGTCGTCCGTGGCACTGTTCCCGGTCGCGCTCCTGGTCTGGGCGGTGACCGCGCCCTTCGACCGGCGGCTGGTGGTGCTCCACCGCTTCACCTGCTTCTGGGCGTCGCTCTACACCTGGCTCAACCCGGCGTGGCCGGTGACGATCGAGGGGCGCGAGAACATCCGCCCGGACGTCGCCTACGTGATGGTGTCGAACCACCAGTCGCTGGTGGACATCCTGGTGCTGTTCCGGCTGTTCCGGCACTTCAAGTGGGTCTCGAAGATCGAGAACTTCCGCGTGCCGCTGATCGGCTGGAACATGCGCCTCAACCGCTACATCGCGCTGGTGCGCGGCAGCCGCGAGAGCGTGGTGCGCATGATGGCCGAGTGCGAGGCCACGCTCGCGAACGGCAGCTCGGTGATGATCTTCCCGGAGGGCACGCGCTCGCTCGACGGCCGCATGCGCGCGTTCAAGACGGGCGCGTTCGAGCTCGCGCTGAACACGGGCGCGCCGATCCTGCCCATCGCGCTCGACGGCACCGCCCGCGCGCTGCCCAAGCGCGGCTACCTGCTGCAGGGCCAGCACCCGATCCACGTGCGCGTGCTGCCGGCGCTCGCCACCGAGAGCTACGCGGGAGAGACCGTCGACTCACTCTGCGAGCGCGTGCGCGGCATCATCGCGCGCGAGCTCCCCGCCGAGCCCGAGGCCGCGGCCAAGAGCGCCTGAGCAGCCCGGGGCTAGCCGAGCTGCAGCAGCGCGACGCCGAGCGCGACGCACAGCGCTGCGGCGACGCGGCGCGCGGCGAAGCCCTCGCCGAGCAGTCGCGTCCCGATCAGCGCCGCGATCACGACGCTGGTCTCGCGCAGCGAGGCCACGTTCGCCATCGCCCCGCGCGACATCGCCCAGAGCACGATGGCGTAGGCCACGAGCGCGAGCACGCCGCTGCCGACCCCGCGCGCGCCGTCGCGGCCGAAGAAGATCCGGAGCCGGCCGCGGTTGCGGAACAGCGCGAGCGCGCAGAACGCGAAGCTCGTCGCCCACGAGTTCCAGGCGATGTAGGCGAGCTGGCCGCCGGCGTGGCGCACGCCCTGCCCGTCGAGATAGGTGTAGCAGCCGATCATGACGGCCGTGACGAAGGCGGCCGCGATCGATCGGGCGACGCCCTTGTGCGGCACGCGCGGCTCGAACGCGAAGCTCGTCATCGCCAGCGAAGCCAGCGCGATCCCGCCCGCCTGCAGCGGCCGCGGCACTTCGCCCGCGAAGCTCGCACCCAGGATCGCGACCAGGAGCGGCGCGGTCCCGCGCGCGATCGGATAGACCAGCGACAGGTCGCCGAAGCGGTAGGCGTAGAGCAGGAAGATCTGGTAGCCGAAGTGGAACACGCTCGAGAGCGCCAGGTAGGGCCAGGCCGCGCGCGCGGGCGCGCCGGTGAAGGGCGACGCCACCGCGCCGAAGACGAACGACGTCCCCAGGACCCCGGCCAGCGCGACCACGCGGTCGCCGCTGGTCTTGGTCAGCGCGTTCCAGGTGGCGTGCAGGAAAGCGGCGACCAGCACCAGCGCCGCGGCGCCGAAGTCGAGATGCACGCGCGACTCAGTCCGACTTCAGCGCGCTGTGCTCGCGCAGCCACTCGATCCCGCCCTCGGCGCGCTCGCGCTCGTCGGCCAGGAAGCGCGACACGGCCGCGCGCAGGCGGGGCTCGGCCAGCCAGTGCAGGCTGTAGGTCGGCTGGCCGTCGAAGCCGCGCGCCTGCTTGTAGTCGCCACCCGCGCCGGGCTCGAAGCGCGCGAGACCCCGCGCGATGCAGTGCTCCACCGCGGCGTAGTAGCAGACTTCGAAGTGCAGGTTGCGCACCTCGCGGGTCGCGCCCCAGTAGCGGCCGTAGAGCGCGTCGCCCTTCTCCACATTGAACGTCCCCGCGATCGGCTCGCCGCCCGCGCTGGCGACCATGAAGCACAGCCGCTCGCGGAAGCGCTCGCGCAGCAGCCCGAAGAACTTGCGGTTCAGGTACTGCCGCCCCCACGCGCGCCCGCGCACGGTCGACAGGTAGAAACGGAACATCGGCTCGAACAGCGCGTCCGGAATCGCGCCGCCCGCGAGCGCCGCCACTTCGACGCCGCTCTCGGCCACCTCGCGCCGCTCGCGCCGGATCTGGTTGCGGCGCTTGCTGCGGAAGCGCGCGAGCCAGTCGCCGATCTCCCGGTAGCCCTGGTTCTGCCAGTGGTACTGCACGCCGATGCGCAGCTCGAACCCCTGCGCGCGCAGCGGCTCGATCTCGTCCGCGCGGCAGAAGTTGACGTGCACGCCGGAGAGGTCGCTCTCGCGGCAGACCTCGACCAGCGCGGCGGCCAGGCGCTCGATCCACACGGTCCTGCGCTCGCCCGGCGCCACCAGGAAGCGCGCGCCCGTCACGGGCGTGAACGGCACGCCGACCAGCAGCTTGGGGTAGTACGGGATGCCGGCGCGCTCCGCGGCGTCGGCCCAGCCCCAGTCGAACACGAACTCGCCCTCGCTGTGCGTCTTCACGTACAGCGGTACCGCGGCGACGAGCCGGCCGCGGTCGCGCACCACCAGCGGCCGCGCGGCCCAGCCGGTCGAGCCGCCCACGCAGCCGGCGTCCTCGAGCGACGCGAGCCACTCCCACTCGAGAAACGGCGAGCCGTCGCCCACCAGCGCGTTCCACTCCGCGGCCGGGAGCTCGCGCACGCCGGAGAGCGTCTCGACCTCCACCATCCGGGGCGAGTGTACCTCGCACCCAGGTGCTCGGTTATCCTGCAGGCAATGCCCGACGAGCCCAAGAAGCCGGCAGAGCCGCCCGCGCCGCGCAATCCCGCGCGCGAGCGCGAGCGGGAGGGCGGCCTGGCGACGCGCGAGCGCCCCAAGGTCGAGCGGCCGGCGCGCTTCAAGGTGCTCTTGTTCAACGACGACTACACGCCCATGGAGTTCGTGGTGAACCTGCTCGAGAACGTCTTCGCCAAGAGCCCGTCCGACGCGACACAGCTGATGCTGCAGATTCATCGAACCGGGATGGGGATCGCCGGCGTGTACGTGCTCGAGATCGCGGAGACCAAGGTTGCGGCCGTGCACCGGCTCGCAGAAGAGCGCGGCTATCCGCTGCGCGCGGGGTCGGAGCCGGAATGAGCCGCTTCAACCGCGAGCTGCAGCTGACCCTCCAGGCCGCGATGCGCGAGGCGGTGCGGCGGCGCCACGCCTACCTGACGCTCGAGCACCTCTTGTTCGCGCTCTGCCACGACGAACGCGGCGCCGAGGTGCTGCGCCATTCGGGCGCGAACGTGCGCCGGCTGAAGTCGGAGCTGCAGCGCTTCCTGGACGAGGAGATCGAGGGCGAGCCGGGCGAGCAGCCGGTCGAGACCGGCCAGACGCTGGCCTTCCACCGGGTGATCCAGGGCGCGCTCGCGCACGCCGAGCGGGCGGAGCGCGAGGAGGTCGACGCCGGCGACCTGGTGGCCGTGATGTTCGAGGAGCCGGATTCGCAGGCGCTCGCGCTGCTGCGCGCGCAGGGCGTCTCGCGGCTCGACGTCTTGAAGTACGTCTCGCACGGCATCTCCAAGCTGCCCGAGTCGCGCTCGGGCGGGCCGGAAGCGAACGGCTCTTCGCCCTCGGCACCGCGCCGCGCGCGCGCCGACGAGGACGAAGAGGACATCCCCGATCCGCTGACGGCGTTCTCGACCAACCTCACCGAGCGCGCGTCCGAGGGGAAGCTCGATCCGCTGGTCGGCCGCGAGGCGGAGATCGACCGCGTCATCCACGTGCTGGCGCGCCGGCGCAAGAACAACCCGATCCTCGTCGGCGAGTCCGGCGTGGGCAAGACCGCGATCGCGGAGGGCCTGGCACAGCGCATCAACGACGGGCAGGTCCCGGCCGACTTGCAGAGCGCGGAAGTGTTCGCCGTCGACCTGGGCGCGTTCGTCGCGGCGGTCAAGGAGCGGCCCAACCCGATCGTGTTCATCGACGAGATCCACACGGTGCTCGGCGCGGGCGCCGCGCAGGGGGCCACCGTGGACGCGTCGAACATGCTGAAGCCGCTGTTGCAGAACGGCGAGCTGCGCTGCATGGGCTCGACCACGTACCAGGAGTACCGCCACTTCGAGCGCGACCGGGCGCTCGCGCGCCGCTTCCAGCGCATCGAGGTGCACGAGCCCTCGATCGAGGACGCGGTGAAGATCCTGGAGGGCCTGGCGCCGCACTACGAGAAGCACCACGGCGTGCACTACACCGCGCCGGCGCTGCGCGCGTGCGTCGAGCTGTCGGCGAAGCACCTGCTCGACCGCTTCCTGCCCGACAAGGCGATCGACGTGATGGACGAGGTCGGCGCCGCGGTGCGGCTGCGCAAGGGCGAGAAGCGCAAGACCGTGGGCGTGCGCGACGTCGAGGTGCTGCTGTCGCAGATGGCGAAGATCCCCCTGCCGACCGCGTCGACCTCGGACCTCGAGGGTCTGGAGAAGCTCGACGGTGACCTGCGCAGCGTGGTGTTCGGCCAGGACGAGGCGATCTCCACGGTGGTGCGCGCGATCAAGCGCGCGCGCGCCGGCCTCGGCGGCGTCGACCGCCCGGTCGGCTCGTTCCTGTTCATGGGGCCCACCGGCGTGGGCAAGACGGAGCTCGCCAAGCAGCTGGCGAAGACGCTGGGCGTGCAGTTCATCCGCTTCGACATGAGCGAGTACATGGAGAAGCACGCGGTGGCTCGGCTGATCGGCGCACCGCCCGGCTACGTGGGCTACGACCAGGGCGGCATCCTGGTGGACGCGGTCCGGCGCACGCCCTACGCCGTGCTGCTCCTCGACGAGATCGAGAAGGCGCACCCCGACCTGTTCGACATCCTGCTGCAGGTCATGGACCACGCCACGCTCACCGACAACCACGGCCGCGAGGCGAGCTTCCGCCACGTCACGCTGATCATGACCAGCAACGTCGGCGCGCGCGAGATGGCGGCGCGCGCGATCGGCTTTGGCGACGAGACCCGCGGCGGCGGCCAGAAGGACGTCGAGCGGCTGTTCAGCCCCGAGTTCCGCAACCGGCTCGACGAGGTCGTGCGCTTCAAGCCGCTCACGCCCGAGGTGATGGCGCGAGTCGTCGACAAGTTCGTGGTCGAGGTGGAGAAGCAGCTCGCCGAGAAGAAGGTCGCGATCGAGCTCACGCCCGCCGCGCGTGCGTGGCTGGCGGAGAAGGGCTTCGACAAGCTGTTCGGCGCGCGCCCGCTCGCGCGCGTGATCCAGACGGAGCTCAAGGACAAGCTCGCCGAAGAGCTCTTGTTCGGGAAGCTGGCCAAAGGCGGCGTCGCCCGCGTCGACGTCGCGGACGGCGCGCTCAGCTTCTCATGCGAGCCCCGCGCGACCTGAGCCGCGCGGGGCTGCATCGGGACCCTGCTGCACTCGGCTCACGCCGAGCCCGATCCCATGCCCCCCAAGAGGAACGCTAGAAGCCCAGGTGCACCGCGATCCCGGGTGCGTGGAACGTGACGCCGAACGGCACCGGTACGGGGACCGGCGCGTAGCCGTACCCGTAGGCCGGCGCGGGCACGGGGGCCCCGTACGCGTACGCGGGGGCCGGCGCGTAGTAGGCCGGGCCGGGGACCGGCACCGGCACCAGGAACGGCGCGTGGAAGTGCGGTGCAGCGAAGAAGGGCGCATGGAAGTGCCCGTGCGGGGCAAAGCCGTGGAAGTGGTCGTGGGCCGAAGCGGCGCCCGGCAGGGCGAGCCAGATCCCGGCGGCAGCGAGGGCGAGAAACGCGAGCTTCTTCATGGTCTTCGTGTTGGCCTCCGCCGGATGAAACAGCTGCGAAGCCCTGTGGTTGCGCCACGGTGAGCGACGTCACGCCGGGGCGGTGTTAGGCTGCGCCCGTGCGTGCGTTGCGCATCGCTCTCGCGCTGCTCGCGCTCGGCGCGACGCTGCTCTTCCTGGGCCTGCGCGCGCGCTACGGCGGCGGCGGCGACTTTCCCGATCGCAGCGGTCCGGCGGAGCTCGGTGCCGATGCGCTCGATCTCGTGGCCGACCTCGACTTCCCGCCGGGGAACGTCGCGGTGTCGGCGGGCGGCCGCGTGTTCGCGACCTTCCACCCGGAGGGAAGCCCGCCGCTGGCGGTGTTCGAGCTGCGCGAGGGCAAGCCGCAGCCGTATCCGCCGGGCGGGCTGCCGGGCGGGCTCCGCTACCAGTCGGTGCTCTCGCTGCGCATCGACCGCCGCAATCGGCTCTGGGTGCTGGACTACGGCCGCTACGGGCTCGACACCGCGCGGCTGCTCGCGTTCGACCTGGGGACGGACGCGCTGATCCATCGCCACGACTTCCCGGCCAAGATCGCGCTGCTCGGCTCGCACCTGAACGACTTCCAGGTCGCCCCCGACGGGAAGCGCGTCTACATCGCCGACGCGAGCCTGTTCGCGCAGATCCCCGCGATCATCGACTACGATGCGCCGCGGCAGCGCTCGCGGCGGCTGCTGCAGGGGCACCCGTCGGTGCTGGCCGAGCCCTACGTCCCGGTGGTGCAGGGCGTGCGCATGGAGTACTTCGGCTTCTTCGCGATCCGGCCCAACGTCGACTCCATCGCGCTCGACGACGCCGGCGAGTGGCTCTACTTCGCCCCCGTGACCAGCCGCTGGCTCTACCGCGTGCGCACCCGCGACCTCGACGACGAGACGCTGCTG
>Ga0306923_10008770_pt1 | contig 10147 bp, 16 predicted proteins | sample sta12Can44000108_FD_203841 | JGI IMG/M metagenome (GOLD analysis project Ga0306923, IMG submission 203841) | Lab enrichment of tropical soil microbial communities from Luquillo Experimental Forest, Puerto Rico - statanox.12C.anox.44.000.108 (v2)... | ecosystem: Environmental > Terrestrial >...
CGCCGCTAGGACTCTTCGTCTATGTATCATGGCATTCTCAAATCACTGCCACCCGCCCAGGATCCGAACGGCGATGAATCGCGCCGCCCGTGGTGGCGACGAGGTTCCGGTGAGGGCTCCCCGTTGTTGGCCGGTGAATAGGCCGCGTTGGGGGATTGTCCTTCGATCGCCCCCACCTGTGCACAATCGGCCAGTGCCAACAGGACGAAGCGCGCGGCGAGCCGTCTCTGCGGGTTCATCGCACGGAGGTCGGCTCTATCAGGCTGGGGTCATTATGCTTGACGTTGCCGACGCGCGGGCTCACAGGCCCGCAAGTCATCTCTTCCGATGGGTAGGGCGCGAGTATGGCCGTGAGCTGGCGCGCATAGGCAGGCTCCTCCCCGAGCCAGGCGGGCCATGTCTCAGAGCCAGAACCACCGGCATCCGGTTGTGAAGCTCCCCGCATAGCTCATTCGGCGTCGTCGTAACAATCGCGAAGCTGCGCACCCGTTCGCCGCGGGTGAGCGCCAATTCTCCCAGAGCCCGGCCAGCGCCATCAGTCCCCGGTCGGCAAGCGCGATCGCACTCGACGCGAGAGCATACGGTGCCGTAGGAGCGCAGGCTTAAGTCGACCGACCGGGCCTGCGCCCCAGGGCTTGTCCCGGTCCTAACGGCCGGGAGAATTACCGACGATCAGAGGCCCATTAGACGCCAAATACAGGCCTCAGCGGGCCGTCTTCTGTCGGTCGTGTTACCTCAGAGATCGAGGCTGACAACGATGCTGCGGCCATGCAGTTCGCCGACTTGATGTGCCTCGGCCAGAATGCTCTGGTATTCAGCATCGGTCGACATCGCATGCATGGCTTTGCCGCACGTCTCCCAATCGGGAAAGCGTGCCGCGGCCAAAAATTGCCCCGCATATGGGCCGGTAAAAACCTGGCCCACTCGCATTTCCGCCCCATGCTTCTCGTAGATTGACTTCACTTTTCTAGCAATCCGCAGGACATCTTCTTGTTTGGCCGTCCAGCGGGACAGGATTGAGACTGTCATCTTCCTTACCTCCCAATTTCGTTATAGGCTTCTGTGCAGGCAGTCTATGAGCTGCCCAAATAATCCTAACCTGAATTAGCGCCACCTTCAACGGATCTTCGGTGTCCGCCGCCGAAGCAGTTGGAAGAACCCGCCGCTGCCCAGCTTCAATGCCGCCAGGTGATGGAGCAGGATCGAGAAGACGAGCCTGATCCGCGAATACCGCGGCATCGTCCGGATCTCGCGGCGCGTGTTCCAAACGCCTACTACCTCAGCAGCCGACCACTGAGCGGTGCGTCGAGGGCGGGCCTCGTGCCGCGAGCGGCTGATTTTCCCGTCTATCAAGAGAGAGGTGGTGCGACGAGGTCCAATTCGTTAAAAAACGTCCGGTTTTTTAGCCAATTACGGTTCAAAGCCCGTGATATCGGCGGCCTTCGACGATCGAGGAACAGAAAGCGACCCATTGACAAATTAGGCTTTCCATGCTATAATGGCACTATATCGAGTTTCGCATTAATCGAGACCCACGTAAGCCGACTCCCGGCATTTGTCAAGTGGTGTTTGAGTTGCGCGATATTGGAAGGACTTCGAGGCACCAATGGTGTTGCTGACTCCGTATCGAGCGCTTCTTGTGGAAGACCTGCTACGGGACCAGCAGCTGCCGCGGCGCAGAATTTCGGCGCGCTGGCCGTTCACTCACTGAATGATCAAGGAGATTTGCAATGCCACGGGCAACTTGGCGAGGTTTCCTGCGCCTTTCTCTAGTGACCTGCCCGGTTTATTTGTCGCCTGCGACGACGGGCACGAAACCTATCCGTTTGCACCAGGTATGGCAACCAGCACCGGTCGAGGTGAACGAGGACGCGTTACCGGATCGGAGTGCAGGGCAGCAGGGTTCGGCATCATCGGCACCGCAGCTTGCCGCCGACCATACCAACCCTGAGGCGGCCCAGAGCCGGGCCGCCACACGGATCGCGCTTCGGCCGCATGATCCGGGAACCGGCGAGGAGATCGACAAACGCGAGGTGTCCCTTCGGATTTACAGGGCTGCCACACCGCATTCATCGAGGATTACGTGGTCGACGGGCATGTGCCGGTTGAGGCGATCAACAAACTGCTGGCCGAACGTCCGCCAATCAAAGGCATCGCGTTGCCGGGAATGCCTGCGGGGTCTCCGGGTATGTCTGGCGAGAAGGTTGCACCATTTACAATCTATGCAATCGGCCAGGACAGGAAATCGAGCGTCTTTATGACGCTGTGAGGATGACCCCTACGATCCGTTGGGTGGTAGGTGGGACCGGCACCGTCATCGTGCTCGGGGCTGGATTGGTCTGGTGGATGATCGCGGCTGGTGAGCCGACCAAACCCGATCCGAATAGCCGGAGCCTAGTCGCGCGGGGTAAGGTGGTCTACGCGCAACAATGCGCCTCCTGCCACGGGGCAAACCTCGAAGGACAGCCGAATTGGCGTGAGCGGCTGCCCAACGGTCGATTACCGGCTCCGCCGCACGACGCAGCGGGGCATACGTGGCACCATTCAGACAAGGAATTATTCGGCATGGTCAAGGCGGGCATTCCCGAAATCGTGCCGGGCTATCAAACCGATATGCCGAAATATGAGGGGGTTTTGAGTGACAGTGATATTTGGGCTGTGCTTTCATTCATCGAGAGCAGTTGGCCCCCGGTGATTCGTGACCGCCAACAACGCATAAATCAGCGCACTCCGTAACCGGAAATTTTGCCGCGGAATCCTTCGGTTACATCGGTCCTATCACACCCATCGGACCTCGGATAAGATCTTCGGCGAGCTTTTTTATTGTCTGTCAGCCCAGCATAGAGTGGCGTAGGCGCAGCTTCTCTAGTCCATAGGTTCAGTCTTGCATGGGTCTAAGGGATCAAGCCTCTAAAATAAAAATACACTTGATACCGGACCCAAACCCTCAACGGATCTTCATGATCGCGACACGCTCGGGCCAGAGCTTTACCGGATCTTTCCACGACCGGCATGTGCGGCTCGCTCATCTCGACAGCTTTTACATCCTCGGCAAAGCCAAGTCTCGCGCCAGCGGATGCCTCAACAGACCATAGCCAATGAGCGGAATCCCGATCGCGCCAGGGATCAGCCAATACGTGATCGGCGGCAAGTCTCTCCACAGCGGCAAGCTGTGGCCGTTATCCACATAAAAGGCCGTCAGGAGCAGGATATACGACAGCCCCATAGAGGTGATGTGCCATTTGGCCCACCCTCGCCAGCGTTGTCGGCGAGCTGTACGGCCCACACATGCGGTGCCAAAGGAGAGCGTGCCGAGAATGAACAGATGATAGTCCTCGGCCCAGCGCACGACCGAAAGTAGCGTCGCCGAGGCAAAAACCGCCGATAGGCACCAGAAGTAAACGGTACCAAAGCGCGGATGACGACCCGGCTGCTTCTTGCTCAGCATCGCGGCGATGCCCGCGATCACGGCAACCGCCCCCACAACGACGTGAAACCCGACCACCGCGAGAAACAGCGGAGAAACCGAGGGCATCTCGATCCCGGCCACGGTGATTGTGTCAGGGGCCATCTGCTCACCGCTACACTGGCGTTTCGTCAAACCCGTCCTCGTGTGACCGAAAGGGTCGTCAAACTCTGTTACGGCGCAGCATCCTGAAACCCTTGTGCTGGTGCACCAGCATCTCCGGAGAGCACCTCAATCAAAGGGCACCATGTATCTCGACCGGCCTCGCATTCACAAAGAGCTTCCGTCAGAACCCTCTCCATCGCCTGTAAATCGGCGATCTTGGTGCGGATGTCGGCCACATGTGCAGCAGTAAGGTTCCGGGCTTCCGCGCGGGCATGTTCGCCATGCGGTGCGGCCAATCGTAGTAGCCCACGAACATCGTCCAGCGTGAAGCCAAGCTGTCGCGCCCGGCGAATGAACCTCAACCGGGCGATGTCGTCGCTGTCATAGCGGCGGAATCTACCGCCAACTTCTCGTCGCGCCCTTGGCAGCAATCCGATCCGCTCGTAGTAGCGGATCGTCTCTATGTTGCATTCGGTTCGGCGCGATAGTTCGCCGATCGCGATGTCCCTATCCACGCGCAAAAATCCCTCTTGCATCTGTAGCCACTACAGACTGTAGGGTCGCTGGCGTGAGGCATCAAGAAGGAGATCCACCATGGAACCGATTAAGGTCACCCTCTGTCCGCTCTGCACGGAGTGCCCGGAGGTCGAGATTACCGACCAGGGCGTCAGGATCGGCGACGCAAATACAGTCCGGCTGTCTCACGCTGAATGGAACGAACTCGTCCAACTTATCAAGACGGGCGAGCTTCAGTCGGTCTGAAAGGGATTGTGGTCTTGAGGCGCGGTTTACTTCTGCCAGCCGCGTTTCCCTTTTGGTCGAGATGGCTTGGCCAGACGGCTCGATTAGATCGTCGTATGGCTCGACGCCGATGGCTGCACCGTGACGTCGGCCTCGTAGCGCACCGGGAAATTGACCGAGTTGGCGATCACGCAGATGTCGTGCGCCCTGTCGTGCAGCGAGCACGCCTTTTCGATATTGCTCCCCTGTTCCAGCACGACCTTCGGGCGAAGAAGCACGTCGACAAACCTAAGTCTGCCGTCTCGGAGGGTCGCCGTGCCGACCACGGCGTCCTCGTAAGAGAGGACGGCAATACCCGCGTGGGCACAGACCGCGAGATAGCTCAGCATGTGGCACGCAGACAGGGCGCTCAATAGAAGGTCTTCGGGGTTGTAGAGCGCGGGGTCGCCACGAAAGGCGGGATCGGCAGACCCGCGGAACGAGGGTTTGCCATCAAACTCGGCTCTGAATTCCCGAGAATAGCTTTCGACGGATTTGGTGGGGCCAAGCGCACCGCCACTCCACACTAGCCTCGCGTGATAATGAGATTCCGCCATTGCATCCTCCTGTTCGGAAAAAAGCGGGTTACTCGCCAATTACGCGGCGGCGTTCCTCAAACTCGTTTTTGTCGATCTCGCCACGCGCATAGCGTTCTTTGAGGATGTCGAGTGCCGTGCGCCCGGTGGCGGATGTTGCGGCGGGGCCGCTCCGTGCCGGGGACCGCTGAGCGAACGCACAATGAGCACTGCCACCGCAATCACATGGTGAGCATCAGGATCATAAATAGCGGCATGAATATCATGCCATACCAGCCCGCGCCCCACATCATGTGCGACATCCAAGGGTAAGGTTCGGCGGGCGCGTCTACAGCCCGGGCCGAGGCGGGGGTAAATGCGACGACTATCCCCAGCAGGCTTTTCATGGCGCACCTGCCTAACAGCGAAGAGTTTGCTGTGCCTTGATTTGGATCAAACATACCATACGATCGGTTCCCGAAGAGTCGTAGAGACGAGGGAAAATATGGCGGCTACCCCCAAGCTGTCCGAGTGGCCGGAATTCCTGAGGAGCGCGCCCCGCCACCTATTATTCACGGGGAAAGGTGGCGTCGGGAAGACCTCCATGGCCTGTGCGAGCGCCATTTTTCTCAACGATTCAGGGCGGCGGATTCTGATCGTCAGCACAGACCCGGCGTCGAACCTCGATGCCGTCCTCGATACAAGACTTAGCAGCCGACCGACCAAAGTATCACGGGCCTCCGGTGTAGACGCGTTGAACATCGACCCGGAGCAAGCCGCATTCGACTACCGCGGGCGAACGGTTGCTCCGTATCGTGGTGTATTGCCAGAGCAAGAGGTCGCCTTGCTGAGTGAGCGTCTTTCGGGAGCGTGCACCGTCGAGGTTGCTGCATTCGACGAGTTCGCCCTTCTATTGAGCGACCTGGAGGCGACCGCAGCCTATGACCACGTGATTTTCGATACGGCCCCGACCGGCAATACGCTGCGCCTTCTCGAACTGCCCGCCGCCTGGACCGGGTTTCTCGAAGCGACACCCGGCGATGTCTCCTGCTTGGGACCGCTTTCCGGCCTGAAGGCCCAGCGCGAGCGATATGAAGCTATCGTGCGGGCGCTTGCTAATCCATCAGCAACGGCCATCATTCTCGTCGCGCGGCCCGACCGCGTAGCGCTCATCGAAGCGGCCCGAACCAGCACTGAGTTAGGAACTCAAGGGATGACCAATCAGCAGTTGGTCATCAACGGGCTGTTCCGGGCGACCGATCAGAAGGACCGCCTCGCTGTGGCTGTCGAACGCCGTGGCGCCGTCGGCTCTGTTGGGAATGCCCGCCGAGCTAAGTGAATTACCCCGTTCAGCAATCCCTCTGCGTGGCAGAAACATCGTCGGCCTCGAAGCACTCCAGGGCTTCTTTTCCGGCACCCGCGAGAGCCTGCCATCGTTGCCGCCTCTGGTGCTCCCGGATTTAGGATTGACCGATCTGAAAGGGCTGGTTGACGAACTCGCCACAGCGGAACAACGGCCTTGTCATGGTGATGGGCAAGGGCGGCGTCGGCAAGACCACGGTTGCCGCCGCTGTCGCAGTTGGGCTCGCTTATCGCGGCAAGTCGGTCCACCTGACCACCACCGACCCGGCACAACATCTCGTCGAGACCCTCCCAGAGCGTGTTCGGAACCTGACAGTCAGCCGCATTGATCCGAAGGAAGAAGTTAGGCTTTACCGGGAACGGATGCTGGTTTCGGCGAAGGCGACGAAATCACCGGAGCAGTTGGCGCTACTAAAAGAAGAACTGCAATCTCCCTGTTATGAAGAAGTAACAGTATTCCGGGCATTCTCCCGAGCGGTCATCTCGGGGCGCAAGGCATTTATGGTGATAGATACGGCTCCGACTGGCCATACTCTATTGCTGCTTGACACCGCTGGCGCTTACCGTTTGAGCTGCGGGCCCGTGATACCCTCGATATCCGGCATGATCCCCCTCTCCCCTGTTGTTGCCGCCCCCGACGGCGGCAGCACGATAACCACGAGCCTATTGCCAATCAATGCTGTGATGCGCAATCAGGATAGACTTTGCTGTTGCGGGATTAAGGTTGTTTAGGGCCCCCGCAGGCGGTTTTCATGGTGGCGGACGGCGACACCTGGGCGCCCCATTCGGCGGTGTAACCTGGATGATTAATGTAGGCGACGGGAGATAAAAGACGCAATGCTGCGCAGTCTCATTCGCTCAGACCATGGGTTCATCCATGGGCTTGTGGTCTCAAGTCGAAAAATTTGCGGGGGCGGCAAGCTCCGGCCGGACCCAATGCACCTGGTTGAGCACCACTGGCGAGCGTGAAGCAGCAGTGCGGCGGCACAATACGCTGCGGTTGATCGACCGTCGCCCGAAAGGTCAAAGCCACCACCGGTCCGTTCGGCTCCCCCGCGGGAGAATCGGTTCGCAACGGACTCGCCTCTGGAGGGAGGGTGGATTCCAACATTCGGTACCGCGGAAGACGCCGGCGTTCTGGTTGTCTCGGTGTCTCGATCACGTCGACTTTCCTCTCGCGGGAATCAGGAAGAGGCGCCATGAGGTGGCTTACTTGTCGAGCCATACGTCCTCGCGGCGATTGCCGTTGAAGATGCTGGTGACCATGAAACGTCAGCCGCTTGAAGTCGGGCTGCCAGCAGACCCCGCCGCGAGCATAGAAGGTGATCGGCCGGGCGCCGTCCTGTGGATGGCGGCAACGTTGGAAGAGGCTGCCAACGAAGGAGACGGCACCTGGAGCGAATTTGCGCTCGTGGCTCGCGACCTCGGGCGGCGGAAAGCCCCTCGACGCCATACCCCTACATCGCTTGATGGAGGACCTAACTTCGTAAATCGGACAAACGGCAGATACAGGTCCGCCGCCGAGGAACCGGTGGTTCGAATCCACTCCCCTCCAGCGCGCGCGCAAACGCGCTTGGGGCATGCCAGGCACCGCCGTCGTGCAGAACCCCACCCAGCGGCCGCCACAGCGGCTTTATGACCGCTTCGTCGGGTGCGATAGAGAACTCGATTCCGAGCGCAGGGGGAACGAGGATGGTGGGCGGTCGCGTCGGCAGGCATCGACGGACGGAGAACGGCGACATCCCTGTTGTTGCCCCGACCACCGAGCGGCTGCGCCACGGCCCGGTCGAGCGTCATGTCGAGACCGTCACCTATGACGCCGACGGTCGTGCCTCCCGCGCCCTTGCCGATCACGCACTCGGCACCATCGAGCGCATGGCGCGACGCGGTGTCAATTCCGACGAGGCGGTGGCTGCCGCCGAACGCTTTCGCAGCGACTTTCAGACGACGACGCTGCAGGCGCTCAGGGCGGTGCAGATGCGCGAGAGGACCGGCTCCGGCCTGCTGCTGCAGGACCCCGCGGGCCGCGCCAGGGCCCGCCTGATGGCCTTCTCGCCCTCGGCCTAGCACCCTGGCCCCGGCCTTTTCCCGCCTCCCCCGTGCTCCGGACCCAGACAAGGCTCTTGACGATCGCTAAGCCTCATCCCGCGGCGTCGATCGTTGATTTGACCAAACGGCGTCAGTTCGAATTGCCCATTGGCACCGATAACGAAGATCTTGTCTGCGGTACCTGCGGAATGGTCGTCCTGTCCGGGTGGTCCGCATCGTCAACCGGCAGACAACTAGTTGTCGACGCCCAGCTGTTGATCAGGTGCGGGACATGCCGGACATACAACGTCGTACCGGCCGCACGGCTAGCTGAGGAGCGACGATCTGCCCTCTCTCTGGTCGATAATCGACTGAGGAGCTTGTACATGCGGGCGAGAAATGGTGGTCAATCTGCGATGCCTCCCCAAAGAGGTGGGTCGGGCTTCCCCATTCGATACTGGATTAGTCGAATTCTTCGACGTTGGCTGTAGGTGAGCGCGATGTCAGTCGACAACGGCTTTCCAGGGCCTTGCTCCGGCGCGCGCGCGGATCGGGCCGTCTAGCGGTGCTGGCGACGACACTAGTAGAGGGAGCCTTGTTCCCACGCGCGCAGGGATCGCCCCCCTCCCCGACAGATGCCCGCCAGGCGGCGCGAGGAGGACTCAAAACAGGGGTGTCTCGGTCCTTTGGCTTCAGCGAGCCTTAGAATCAAGTCTCGGCAGGTTCATCATCCCAGCCGGGGAAGATCAGGTCGACGAGCGCCAGCGCCCCGTTGAGTAGCCAAGCCAGAACCGCGCCGAGCCCGTCGAGCAGCCGCCAGATCATGGTCATCGTTCTTTCTCCGCGCTCGTCATGGATCATCACGCCGTTTCAGCGCCGGCGCCGCCCCATCCGCGGGGTCGTCCCGGGTCGCGTTCCTTCGGATGTTCGGCGGCCTGGCCGGACACCGCCCGATGTGCGGTATGCTTTTGGCCCCCCAACCCGCGCGGCGCTAAAAGCCAGCTCGCCGGCAGCCCGAGCGCGGATGCAACCTGCGGTAATAGCCAGGAGGCCAGCTGGCGATAGCCCTCGGGGGTCAGGTGCTGACCGTCGGGCTGGTGATACTGCGTCGGCACCGCGCCTAGCGTCTGGTTCTCCAGCATGATGACCTGAACCCCGCGGCTGCGTAGCCGGGACATGATCTGCTCGACGTTCTCGGCGCGCGTCTCCGAGCCGCCCCCGCGGCGTCGAAAATCGTTGCCGCCGGGCTGCAGGATGACGACGCGCGTACCGTTGGGAACCGCGCTGTCGAGCCGCGCCAGCATGCCGGCTGTCGTATCGCCGTTCAGGCCGGCATTCACGACATGGCCGTTGTAGCCCTTGGCCCTGAGCATCGCTTCGAGTTGCGCCGGATAGGCCTCTTGTGGCGCGACGCCCTTCCCGGCAGTGTTGCTGGCGCCAAGAGCGACAACCTGCGCCTGCACAGCAGCCGATAGAAAGCCGCTCAGCGCGACGGCTCCCAGCAAAGCGATCAGGTTTCGTCCCACGGCTTCCCCTCTTTTGTTTGCTGCGCGGCGAGAACGGGTAGCGGTCGGCCTCGATCGTGTCGATCAGCAGGTTGAGCAATGTCCGCGTCTGCTCGTCGGAAAGATCGAGGATCATAGCCCTGATGTTCCCTTCACTATTCCGTCTCCCAATCCGGGGCAAGTGCAGCCTCCTCCTGATGGGGGTGGGGTTAGGAGAAGACAGCTGCCCGAAAGTGTTGGCAGGTTGCCCCTATGACCGGGGTCGGCGGAAGCTGAGTCCCGGATTGGCAACCGCAAAGAACAAGAACGACCGCCAGCCCGGCGGCAGCATTCCATCGCATTTGAATCGACTCCACTGCGGCTACACCATCGATGGCCCGGCGGGC
>Ga0306923_10008772_pt1 | contig 10146 bp, 12 predicted proteins | sample sta12Can44000108_FD_203841 | JGI IMG/M metagenome (GOLD analysis project Ga0306923, IMG submission 203841) | Lab enrichment of tropical soil microbial communities from Luquillo Experimental Forest, Puerto Rico - statanox.12C.anox.44.000.108 (v2)... | ecosystem: Environmental > Terrestrial >...
GGGATTGAGAAGATTCCGGAAGGAACAGCAAATCTCATTCGCGCGTCGTTCAAGGCGGGAGTGAAGGTTGCGGACATCGCCCGCGCTTTTCGAATGTCTCGATCCGTGGTAAATCGCGTTCTGAGCTCGCCAAAGTGATAGGCTAATCGCAGCACAATCCGCCACGCGCAGATGGGCGCCCTCGGCGACCAGCTCGTGGCCGGCGATTTCTTCCGAATTCCGCCGGACCGCGTCGTCGATCTTGGCGCCGAGGTCGAGATATGAGGGCCAGGCCCCGCCCGGATCAGGCGCCGCCCCAAGCGGTCGGTTTTCGCGAGCGCGAGTATAAGCCGGCCGGCTCGCCTCTCGCAGGATCGGTGCCTTCGGCGTAAGGCGAAATTTTCGGCCGCAGCTTCACGCGATAGTGCGTACCCAGCTCAGGGGTCCACCCACAGTCGCAGGGTTCAAGGTGCTCATCTTGCACTTGCAGCCAAGCGCGGAAACCGTGCGACCCGAGGGGGTGCGTCGGCCGCTCGGAATTGTGTACGAGGAATTGCCCTTCCGGGATGGCCTCGGGCAGGTGCTGCAAATAGGTCATCCCCTTTGATTGGGCGATACCCTGCCAGGATTGTTGCTCGGTCAATTTTAGCCTCTGGGCGGCACGATGAAGGATCTACGAGTGATGGTATTTGCGTTTTCCACGGTCCACTGACATTCCCGGTTTCCCGTGGAGCTCGTGGCTCGGCACCCGATCTGTCGCTGTGATCGGGCTTGTATGACTCGTCGGCGGAAGAAAATGGATACGAGCCATCGATCCCTCGAGACTCGTCCCGCCACTCAGACGACATTCGATGATAGCTTGTACGTCGCAGACGGGACGCCCTGTCGGCATCGGAGAGACGTAAACGCATCGACCGGCTCCTTTGGGAGTCGGCCGACGCTCTTTTTATCCCGCCTCAGACCGCGACGCGTTGCTCCGTCCCGCTCGGCTGTGTGGCATAGAGCTTCCCATCGCGCTCTTCGACGCGGCCAGCACGCTTGTGTCGGGCAATCGCGGCACCGACATGGTTCGGGCGAGCGCCCTTGCATGCAGCGGTGATTTCTTGCTGTGTCTTGCCGGTTGCTAGGGCAAGAACCCGATCGTTTAGGCTCGGCGAGCTGCGGCTGTCGCCAGCTGATTTTGCGGTGGCAATGCCCCTGCGCCCGCGTAGTCTCGCTGGACCAGCCGCCTTCGCTCCCGCGGTCGGCATTTTGGCTGAGGGCGTCCTCCTTGTCTGCGTGCCCGTGCTATAACGCGCGAGCACACGCTCGGTTGCCTCAAGTTCGTTGAGCTGGCTGGTGAGCTTTTCACGCTGAGCATCGACGCGCGCGAGCGCTTCGCCGAGCCGTTGCTTCTCCTTAGTGATCTCGTCGAACGTCGACATTCTTTGCCTTCGAGACAGAGTGGAAGGTGACCAGGATCGATCAATCTTTGGGCTCTATCACTACGATGCGCACTGCGCAATGGCGGAATGCACGAATTCAATTGGATCAGCAACTGCTTGGTTAGAGCGGTCCCCAAGCTGCGGCCGAATTTTTATCGCTGGGCAAGAAAGAGGTGACGGACTCGGAGTGGCTTGCTTCAACGCGCACCGCAATAATCGAGTAAAGATGGTGGAGGCCTTCTAGAACCTACATTCCAAGACCCCTGGTGGTGAACACACGAGCGGCAGCTGACTCAGAAATTCAATTAAACCAAGAGTTTACCTCTGAGGAACTCGGTTATCCGTATGGGCCGACGAGATTTCGGACTCTCTGCTGGGGGGAGCGGGATTCGAACCCTCGGCCCCCCGTGAGAGAGACTGCGCTTTTCGAGACTTCCGCAATTCCGCTCCCGCGGCAGAGGACCGTTCCCTTAAATTCCAACTGCGCGACATACGGGGGTCAGCTGAAGCGGCGGGATCTTTTTTCATGGCGCCCTCACCCGGGTTTCATCAAAGAGTTGTAGCGATTCGGGGAGGCCCATCGATACCGGCGCGGGCCAGGTCTCTGGCGCCTGAAACGCGAAAGAGCCTCTGGAAAGACCGAGGACGGTACGCGCCGGCGCTCCCGCAGCGGCGCCCTTGCGGGGGCGGAGCAGCTCGTAATAGGGATGAAGGCTCTGTAATGGAGCTCCTCGTGTTCCGGGAGCCGATAGTTCGCAGACTCAGAGGGAGATGGATTCGAATCATCGGTTCCGCGCCAAATAGGCAACGCGTTGCGTAGTCCGAGATGAGTCCGATCGACAGTCGGCAGTGTCATCAGAGCAGTTGCGGGCGAACCTGATGGGGCGCTCTCGCGCGGCAAGAGCGCGGCTTTATCAGCAAAAGGACCGCCAATGTCATCGAGATTATTCTGGCTGGCGCCCGCACTCGGCGCCGAGATCCGGTGTCGAATTGGCCCCGACCCATCGAACGAGAGGCGCCGGCGCATCTTTGGGACGCTGGTCGCTCGATCGCATTTCAGGATTTTCGAGGATTTGCTCAAAATTACGGAAGCGACATACACCCCGAGAGCCAGCAAAGAAGCCTCCCGAATCGGGAGATCGACGGCATGCTCCATGACGAATGGGAGATTTCTCTAAAACCGTGAGAAAAAGACCGCTTCGCCTCCGCGCCGAAGCATTGATCCCCGCTTGGGGCGCCGCTATCGTCGGCGCCGCCGCCAGTGGGCGGCATCACAACGGGGATGAGGGGGAACATGGCTGATTTCGGGGGTATCGGGGGCGAGCAGCTCAAATCGCTGATCGAGTGTATCGAACGGCTCGAAGAGGAAAAACGCGCCCTCGGCGAGGACATTAAGGAGATCTACGCCGAGGCCAAGGGCACCGGCTTTGAGCCAAAGATCATGCGACAGCTGATCAAGATCCGCAAAATGGACAAGGACGAGCATGACGAGCAGGAAAGCCTGCTCGTCCTTTACCAGCGGGCGATCGGAATGTTGCCGGACCCGACCGCCTGGGCTGCGGAGTAAACGCGCCTAGTAAGCGCGCGGTCTAGCGCTGGCCGGGGGGCAACGGACCGCCGCGCCACTTAACGCATTGCCGCCGACGTCAGTCCTGGGAACCTCGCTACGTGCCGCGGAGGCTGCAGCGCGTAGCGATCGGGCTGGGCCAAGCCCTATTGAGTCCATTGTGAGAGGAGCGCCCGCAGCCGGTCGAAGACCCAGATCGAACCGGAGTCGCCAACCAATATTGTTGATTATCTGAACAAGTTCTCGGGCGCGCTGCTCGGCAATCCATTCCAGGAGGGATCTCGCGGCGCAGTCGGTCCAAACCGTTTGCTTGCGCCAAGCGTCGGCGACCGCGGCTTTCCGCTGTTCGATACGTTCTGGGGGCAGAGGTTCGAGCCGGTTCGCGGGGGGGTGCAACTATTCGATCTGCGCAGCAGGTGCGCCGGGGCCCGAGTGGAAATCGACGACGAAAATCGCATTGCGGCAGCAGCACGCTCTCGATGTAGTCGGCGATCTGCGCGGTTGGGCCGCCATAGGGCCACGGCCGGACAGTAATAGGGGACGAAGCCCCGCACCGACCGCGACGTGCTGGACAAATCAGCTGATCGCTCCGAGAACGCATGCTCAATTGATTACGAAGTTGAGACCCACTGCCGTCTCGAGTGTCGCACTGGCGGCGTGCAAAGACACCGACCAGGTCTGGTCCCCGACGACGCCATCGACTGTAACACCACCCCAAACCTGGAACGCGTCGACTGACGCTTTCGTATGCGGCCCAAAATTGCCGTCGATCCCTTGCGGCGTCGTTCCCCACTCGCCAGGGGCGCCATTGGTGAGCACCCGCTGCAAGCTCTCGACCACAGCGCCGGATGATCCCTCGCTGAGGATCGGCATCGGGCCGCCATCGGGCAGCGCGTTCCAGGTCTGAGGGCCGACAATCCCGTCGATGACCAGCCCGGCCCCTTCCTGGAATGATTTGATCGCTGCTTCCGTCTGTGGGCCGAATACCCCATCGACCGTGATCCCGAGGTCGGGAGTGCGGCGCAGCGCTCGCTGCAAACGCCAGACGACATCACCCGTCGCACCGGGGCTGATCATGGGCTGACCTGGATTGGGCATCATCGCGTCCGTAATCTGAGTGAACCAGAAGACGTGCAGTATCTCGCAGTAGCCCGAAGACGAGTGTGACCCGCCTCACATTCCGGGTCGCGCAGGGCCGATAACCGGCGATGGCCCCGTGGGGGCGGTCGGCTGCCTTCACAGCCGCGCCAATTTGGTGTCAGTAGCGCGCTTCGCGTAGGTGGTTGATCGGTCGCGCTGAAGACAGAAATTATTGTAAAATCGTGATAATCTGGCGATTGTCGGCACTTGACCTGGTCGCGCGGACCATCTGGACACCGCGCCGCAATTTTGCGGTCTGAAACGCGACTATCCGTAAGTCTTTTTAGACCGCAAAATTGCGGTGCGGTTGCCCACGCTTTAGCCGGGACAGGTCGATCCCTACAAATTGGCCGACCCGACCGGTCAGGCGCAGGCGATCGCGGGCAGCAAACAGGCCGCCGTGCGCTTTTTGAAAATCCTCGACGACCACATGATCGGCGCGCGGCCCTACCTGTGCGGGGAGCGGTTGACGATCGCCGATTATTTCGCCTCCGGCATCGTGTCGTTGGGCGAGGTCATCGGCTGCACGTTCGCCGGCTACCCCAACGTGCAGCGTTGGTATCGGACGATGCGCGCCCTGCCCAACTGGCAATCGGCCAATGCCGGGGTCGAGACCTGGGCCGGCGTCGCCCGCGGCCCCACTTATGTAACCGTGTAGCGTTGCGGCCGCGGGCGCGGCGGAAAGGAGCCACGCCATCTGCATCGTAGACACGCGCCTGACGGCTTGCATCTGTCGGATTTTGAAATCTGATGCTTGGTGCCCTTTAGAGGGCGACCACCCCACCGTCGAGCGAGATCGGCCTTCACGAGCCCGTGTTGCGTTCCGACGAAATCGAGAACGCCGGCGATGCCGAAATCGGTCGCGGCACGCATTGGAGTTCCTTACCTGGAGTGGGAGGAAGAGAAAATCGCGCCTTCCGCCTGTGGGCGCTACCTCTCAGGGTCTCAAGGCACAGGAGGTGGCATCGGGTGCTTTCCGAAGTGGCCGGGGAAGAAGGAATAAGCCTGGGAATGGACTCCCGCGTGATTCTCCAGCCCTGGTCGCGTCAGACAGCCCCGCGGAGGGATGAAGCTGTCGATCCGGCGCTTTGGACGCTCATGCCACCCAATGTTGAAGGCCGCGAGCTTCGGGAAGAACTGCAGCTCGCTATACGGGAGATGGTCATGGATCCACCAAGCCATTGCCCGCCAGTCGGTGCCGTGCGGAACGCCCACCCCCGATCAAAGCGGGCTCGGTGATCGGGCCTGGCTCCAGAAACCCCGGCTCTGCCTACCGGGGTTCTTTTGTCTCGGGCCGGTAGCCGAATATCGCCTCCAGTGTGGGCTACCTCACATCAATCAGGCCAAACCTAAACTATTTTTAACAGGTTCAGACGGAAGAGGTCTTCCATTGAAGGCGTTCTCAGTTGTCGAGGATGAGACTGCAGAGGCGGCTTTTCAAAGCGCACCCCCTAGTAATGGAGATTGCAAATGATCACTTGGCCAGAAGTGCTACGGCATGCGGAGGACTGGGCCAATGGCTTCTGGACCGGAGCCGTCACTACCTTCGCGATAGGGGTCGCCGCAGCCGGGGCGGTGCTACTCAGTCACGTTTTTTGAACTCTGTGAGTGCGCGCAGCGTTCCAACTTGGCGGGAAGTTGGGCGTGGGCCGATCCGGCGGGATCGAGAAGACGAGCTTGATCGCGTAGAGGTCCGTCTCCGAGCCGGTGGACACGAAACGGACCTGGTCCGCGCAGGGTACAGCCGCGACAATCGCCTCGGCGAGTTCGATGCCCCAGCGGTTGTTGGCGAAGAAGGTCGTGCCCTGGGCAATGCGCTCCTGCGCGGCGGCGGTCGCCTCGGGGTGGGCGTGACCCACCAGCATCGGGCCCGAGCCGAGCAGGAGTCGACATACTCCTTGCCGCTCTCGTCCCACACCCGGCCGCCACGGCCCTCGCGGGTCACCACGTCACCCGGGAAATTGCCAAAGGTACCGCCGGGCAGGACGCGTTTCGCCTTCTCGACGAGGCCAAGCCCGAAATCTTTCTCGGTCATTGCACTCACTATACAGCCGGGGCTCTTCGAAGCGACGCAGCGGGTCTGCCGAGTTCGGTGTCCATCTCCTCGAACGTGCGGCCTTTGGTTTCGGGACCGAAGACCCAGAAGCCGACGATGCCGAGAATCAGCCAGGATGCGAAATAGATGAAGGCCGGGCCGAGCATCACGAGATTCGGCGCCGCCGGCTTTATGATGTCGCCGGCCCCCATGATTACCGCTAACCCGGCCGGCCCCAGGACCTTGCCGCCGAGATTGCCGGTGCCGTAGCTCAGCCCCATGCCGCTGGAGCGCAGCCGGGCCGGCCAAATCTCCGACATATAAGGTCCGACAACAGAATAGATTGCCGCTCCGAAAAAGGTCTGCGCGAGGAACAGCAGGTAGAACAACGACCACGAGCCGATGAAAACATCGTAGAAATAGCCCTGCATTACCATCAGCAGCGCCGTCATTCCACAGCACAGGGTCCCAGCGCCGCGGCGTCCTAGCGGCTCGATTAAGGCAGTAATAAAAAATCGGCCGACGATCCCCGACAGGCCGACAAACGACGACAGAAACGCCGCGTGCGCCGGGGTCGTGTTCAGGACAATGACCAAGAGCGTCGCACCCCACAGCGCCAGCGACGCGCCGCCGGTCTGGGTCAGGCCAGTAAAGCAGCCCGCCGCGACCAGCTTGGGATACCTGAATAGCTCGATCCAGCGGGTTTTTTCTCCCGGCTCCACGTTGGTGGGCAGGGTGATTTCGCGCGGATCGACCATCAGCGCCCAGGCGAGCGACTGGCGCGCCTCTTCATGCCGGCCCACGCGCATTAGCCAGCGCGGCGATTCGGGCACCCAATAGCGGATCATGAACACCAGCACAAGCGGCGACAGGCCGACCAGGAACAGGTAGCGCCAGCCGATGAGCGGCAGCAGCCAAGCGGAGATGAGGCCGGCCAGCATGCCGCCGCCCGGCAGCAGCGTGGTGACCAGCGCGCTGACCCAACCGCGCTTGTAGGCTGGGATGAATTCCTGCACCAACGGCAAGTCGATCGTGAAGATGCCGGCATTGCCGACGCCAACAAAGACCCGGAAGAATACCAGGAACAGCCAGCCCGGGACTATCGCATCCGGTCCCGGTGTGAACACCATGACGCCGGTCGCCAGCGAGATCGTCACCGCCGACCAGATGAATACGGTGCGCCGGCCGATGTGGTCGCCGAGCCAGCCGCCGATCAGGGCGCCCGGCACGGCGCCGAGCCCCGAAGCCAAGAGGATCGCGCCGCCCTGCCAATAGGGCAGCGACCACTCCTTGGTCAGCGCCGCGGTGACGTATCCGATCAGAAAAAAGTCGAAGAAATCGAGCAGGTCTGCAACATTAGCCGTGCAAATCAGCTTCCACTGATTGGTCGTCAGCTTCTTCTGCCGCTCCAAAACTTCGATCATGGTCGCCTTCCCTGAATGCTGCGCTGCGCCGCAGAACGTATGTCCGTTTCTTAGGATTTTTGGGGCCGCCGCTGAGGCAGCTCGCCGCGGCTGTCTGATGCGGGCAGCCGATACCGGGAAACTACCTGCAAAGGTTGCACGCTGGCAATCACTCATCCGTGCGCCGGCGGAGACAGAACGGCACGCCCCTGATAAAGTAGATAAACAGCTATTCAAAAATCGGAGGCCGGGATGAAACGTCTTGCGGTATTCGGGATGCTCCTTGCGGTCGCGGCCTGTGCCCAGCAGCCACCGCCGCCCGCCCCCACCTCACCTCCACCGCCGGCTGCAGCCACACCTCCGCCCCAGGTCGCCGCGGCGGCGCCGGTTCCAGCGCCACCACCGCGCGCGGCGCGGACATCCTTCGACGGACTCTATAAGGGCATGTTCACAGCCGAGGCATTTGGCAGGTCGACGGAAACCCTCACCGGTGGGAATTGCGACCCAGACTTGCCGATAAACATGAGGATAAAGCGCGGCACCGTCAGGATCTGGTACAAGAACTACGTTGGCCACACGCTGCATTACCGCGGCAGGATCAATTCCGACGGTACGGTGGAGACCTCGCATACCAACCAAGGCGGCGGCGGCGCCGTGCTAGCTCTCCAGGTCAACAACAACGAGGCGACCGGCAACCTGGAGCGCGGCCGCTGTTATTACAAGGTGACGATGACCAAGACGGCGTGAAGCGCCAACGGCTCTATCGGCCCTGCTGCATGATCGCGGCGGTGGCGCCGGGCGAGTAGCCGGGCGCCACCCGCACATCGACGACGCAAACCTTGCCGGCGCGCACCGCGGCGACTGCCTCGCCTAGCGCCGGCACCAGCTTCCTCGGGTCCTCGACCGGACCGAGGCCGGTGGCTCCCTGACCGCGCGCCATCATTGCCAGGTCGATGTCCGCCCGACGTCGCTGCGCATGCGCAGACCGATGGACGCACGACCGGCTATTTCCCAGGTGACCGACGGACGCGGCTTCCTCGACGGCGGGACCAGCGCCTCGGCGCCGCTGTGGGCGGGGCTGATCGGGCTCGTCAATGCCGAACTGCAGAAGCGAAAAGGGGCAACTGCCCGGGCCGGGTATCTCACCCCGGTGCTTTATCGTATCGGCGAACAGGGCAAACCGATCGGCTCGGTCGTCTGTACCGACATCACTGTCGGCGATAAAGCCTCGGCGGCGATCGGTGGCTACCACGCCGGCCCAGGCTATGACACGGTGATTGGCTGGGGCTCGCCGATCGGCACCGGGCTTCTCGAAGCGCTGCTCACCGTCGAATAGGCGGACAACATTCGCCCGGCTTGGCGGTGCCGGCCCCGGCTGTTGCTACATATCCGGCGATCAATCGCATCTCCCCCTTGCTCGATCGGCGATTCTCAAAACTCCGGCTCCCCCGCCGGGATTTTCTCTTTGACTTCGCATCCCGGGTCGCCCCGCGCCAATTTGGTGTCAGCGGCGCGCTTCACCTTCCTGGCTGATCGGTCGCGCTGAAGACAGGACTTATTGTAAAATCGTGATAATCTGGCGATTGTCGGCAAGTGACCCGGTCGCGCGGAACATCTGGACACCGCGCCGCAATTTTGCGGTCTGAAACACGACTATGACCGGTACTCGCGGCAAAAGCCGCTGCAGGCGAATTGGGCTACGTTTGAAGGCCGGCGGGAGCCTCGCCGCCGAGTTCGTCGAACGTCTAAACCGAACAGCAGAGATCGGTGCAGCCGTGGATCCGGTCTCGTAAGACTTTTTAGACCGCAAAATTGCGGTGCGGTTGCTCACACTTTAGCCGGGACAGGTCGAGTGGAGGATGATCCGAAATTATCGCGATTCTACAATGACTTCTATCTTCAGGGGGACCGATCAACCACTTGCGCGGAGCGCGCTGCTGACTGCAAATTGGTGCGGCTGCGTGGTGAGACGTCCAGTTGAAGGGAGAATAATGCCAGATTCTTACGATTCCTCAATAGGTTCTACCTTTACAGAGACCGGATAATCACCAACTGCGGACCGCGATGGTACCGCAAATTGGCGCGGCTGCTGCCCCATCAAAGGTTGGCAAAGAGCCCATAGTGGCGGATGCGGTGTCCGCCAAAATAGCAATCGCAATTGTCCACAATCGTTCGTAATATCCGTCATATACCGGTTTTGTGCCCAAAGAACTGTTTACAACTATCCGCAATTGTGCTACATAATCCGCGACGTTTTGTGGAAACCGTTGATCAGGAAAGACGATGCGGACCGGCAAATTAAATGCCCGCAAGGTGGTGACGGTGAAGCCGGGTAAGTACGGAGACGGCGGCGGTCTATGGCTCTATGTCGGACCGAACAGCCGGAGTTGGGTCTACCGCTATATGATTGTCGGCAAGGCCCGCGAGATGGGGCTGGGCAGCTTCGGCAACCTCACCCTCGAAGAAGCGCGCGAACTCGCCCGTCAGCACCGGCGCGGGGTCCATCAGAAGCCCGAATCCGGCGGGCCCGTTGACCCGCTGCACGAGCGGCAGGCGGCCGAAATTCGGGGCATCCGCGAGCTGACGTTCCGGCAGGCG
>Ga0306923_10008773_pt1 | contig 10146 bp, 8 predicted proteins | sample sta12Can44000108_FD_203841 | JGI IMG/M metagenome (GOLD analysis project Ga0306923, IMG submission 203841) | Lab enrichment of tropical soil microbial communities from Luquillo Experimental Forest, Puerto Rico - statanox.12C.anox.44.000.108 (v2)... | ecosystem: Environmental > Terrestrial > Soil...
TCGAGAGCATAAACGCCAGGATGATCGTGGCCGTACTCGAGGACGAAGGGGGTGATGATCGAGCTCACCGCGGTCACCTCCCCGCTGGGAAAGCTCTCGTTGCCGCCTCCCTGGAACCACAGGTTCGGATTGCCGGGCGGAGGACCGCTGTCGCGCGGCCGCACCCGCGAGAACGTGACCTTCATGACCTGCGCCACGAGGCCGGCGGCTACCGAGGCGTCAATGGACCTCCAGAAGGTGCGGCCAAGGCGTGAGTCACCTCCTTCCCACAGCGCCCCACCGATCTCGGCGGCGATCAGACCGTACTCAACAACCTCCTGATAGTTGCGTTTCCAGATGCCGCTGTTGTCGTATTCCAGCTCATGGTCGATGCCCGCGTGGCACGCGGGTGCCGCACCGAGCAGCAGCAGCAGCGCGGCGCCGGCGACCCATGCCGTACGGTGGCCGGCAGCGCCGGCTGGTGAGGTGGCTACGCTCTCAGTTCGCATCGCGTTCGGCCGGGCATGCTCCAGGCAGCCTGAGAATAGGGCGCGCGCTTAAGGCTGAATTAAGCCAACAGTCTTGAGATACGCTAGTGGTCAGAGGAGCTCGAACCGCGGTGCGCATTCTTCTCGTCGAAGATGATGACATGCTGGGTGAGGCGGTGCGCGATGGGCTGCGTCAGGAAGGCTACGTGGTCGACTGGGTGCGCAACGCCAAAGCTGCGCTCGCGGCGCTCTCGACCTCGAGCTTCAGCGCGCTGGTGCTCGATCTGGGGCTGCCCGACAGCGACGGCCTGGGCGTGCTTCGCTGGCTGCGCCAGAGCGGGCAGGCTACCCCGGTGGTCACCGTGACGTGAGGGAGCGCCGAGACGCGCTGCGTCACCGGTGCGCGTCGCTCAGCCGGCGCTGCCTGGCTCGCGCGCTGGCGCTGGCCACCCTCTGCAGCTGGGTCAGCCTGGCGCGGGCGCAGACCGACGAAATCCAGGTGTATGACGCCGAGATCACCGCGCCGGGTCGCTTCAATCTGACCTGGCATAACAACTTCACGCCCGCGGGACGGACCGAGCCCGCATTCCCCGGCGGCATCGTCCCGGATCATGCGCTGAACGGCGTACCGGAGTGGGGCTACGGCGTGACGCCATGGCTGGAGGCGGGACTGTACCTGCCGGTCTACACCCTCACCCGCGATGGCGAGCTGCGGTTCGATGCCGCCAAGTTGCGGGCGCTGTTCGTCGTGCCGCACGCGCACGACCGCACCTTCTTCTACGGAGTCAACTTCGAGCTCAGCTACAACGAGCCGCACTGGGACCCGAGCCGCTTCACGGGTGAGATTCGCGGCATCGTGGGCCTGCACCTGGGGCGTTTCGACCTGATCGTCAATCCGATCCTGGATACCGACTTCAATGGATTCGCTAACCTCGAGTTCGTGCCGGCGATACGCGCGGCCTGGAACTTCAACGGCAGGTTCGCGGCAGCGCTCGAGGAATACGCCGACTTCGGTACGCTGAGTCAGTTCAAGCCAAGCGCGCAGCAGTCGCACACCCTGTTCGCGGTGCTCGACTACGGTGGCAGCGGCCACGGTGTCGAGTTCGGTGTCGGGCGCGGGCTCACTCCCGCGAGCGACGCCTGGGTGATCAAGCTCATGCTGATGCGGGATCTTTGAGCCGCGGCCGGCGCGGATCCGGCACGCGGCGCCACCGGTTCAGAACTGCCACGCCAGTCCGCCGAAGAATCCCCGCCGCATTCCGTACTGCGGGGCGAACACACCGATGCCCGTACCGCTACGGATCTGGTAGACCCTGTCAAACGCATTCACGACATCGAACCGTGCCGTGAGCAGGCTCGAGCCGAGGTGGAACTCATGGGTCGAGCCCAGGTTGACCACGGTGTAGCTCGGCGTGTGATCGCCATTTGGAATGACGGTGCCATCGGGCAGTGTCAGGGCCTGGCGCAGGCCCGTACCGAAGATGAAATCGGCGCTGAAGCGCGTTCCCTGCCACAGGTAGGACGCACCGCCCGAGGCCGCGACGCGTCCCTCGTGGTCGAGATGGATGTGGTTGCTGGCAAGGTAGGCGAGATCGTCCGGGCTGAAATTGAACTGTGCCGACTCGACTTCCTTGCCATGGGCTGCCTGAAACGACAGGTTTCCATAGGCGGAAAAGCTGCTCAACGAATAATTGCCCGTGAACTCGATGCCGTCGATGAGGCCGTATCGATAGTTGAAGGGAGTCAGCACGATGGGCGCGCCGAACTGCCCTTCATCACCGAGGTGCTGCGCCTGCTTGTAGAAGTAGTCGGCGCCGAGCGTCAATGCGTTGCTCAGCAGCTTCTGTTGCACGCCGAAGTCGTAGTAGTTGACACGCTCGGCGAGGGGTGGCGTGTTGAGCGTAACGGAGCCGGGCGGCAACGCGGTAGTGCCGGTGAACTTGCTGATGGTTGCGCCGCCCACGAGCTCGAAGGGTGGCGGGCTGAAATAGCGCGAGTAGCCGCCGTGCACGGTGGTGTCGGAGGAGAGCTGCCAGACGAAGTTGATGCGCGGGCTCGTCTGGCTGCCGCTCGAATAGGCGCTGTAGTGATCGAGGCGCAGCCCGTAGTTGACGGTCAGCGGAGCGAGTGCCTGCCACTCGTCCTGCAGGTAGACGCTCTCGAGGCTCTGCGCCTGTGTGCCGTTGTCGGGGATCGTCAACGGAACGTCGCTGGTCTGCATCCCGGCGGCATCAACGGGGAGCACCTGCGAGCTGGTGAAGCTCTTTGCGCTGTCGTGCTGCAGGAAGAAACCCGCGCGCAGGGTGTGGGTTGCCGACAGCTTGTACGCCGCATCGGTCTGCCAGCTGACCGCGGTGTCGTCCTTGAAGGCATCCTGCGCAATGCCGTTATACAGCAGGTCGCCGAGCGAGTCGGGGCTGAAGTGCAGGCTGGTGTAGCGGACGGCCACCGAGGTTTCGAAGTCGAGCGCTCCGGCGGAATGCTGCCAGCTCACGATCGCGTACTCCGTCCGCTCCTGTTGATTCTCGTCGAGGTTGTCGCTGAGGAACTGCGTCACGCCCTGAACTTCGAGACCCAGCGTCGGCTGCAAGCCGCGTTGGTTCGGAATCTGGTAGGCGCCGTCGGAAATGCCGAGGATGAGCGAGAGCCGATTGGCCTGATCGAGGATCTTCTCGAGATAGCCGAAGCCGTGGTACTGCTGGGTGTGATCGTGCAGCGGGACGCGGCTTCCGTCCGGTGACTCGATGCCGAGGTCGCTCTCCTTGTAGTCCCCGGTGACGTAGTAGCTGAAGCTGCCGCTGCCGCCGCCGTATTCGAAGGCCGGCTGGATCGTGCCGAAACTGCCGCCGTATACGGACACATAACCGCCCGGTTGCAGGAGCCCGCTCGTGCTGGTGAGGTCGATGATTCCGGCGGTGCGTAGCCCGTACTCGGCCGGCAGAGCCCCCGTGATGAGGCTCACCGAGGAGATCAGCCGTGGACTCAGCGACTGGCTGAAGACGCTGATGCCCTCGGGCAGGATCACGCCGTTCAGTCGATACTGCAGCCCGTTGTGGTCGCCGCGGACGTGGAGCTGCCCGAAGGAGTCCTGCACCACACCGGGGGCCTGCAGCAACACCTGGCTGAGAGACTGGTTCTCCCCCATCGGCGCTGCGGCGATCGCGTGATTGTCTATCGTGTAGGTCGAGGCACCCGTCTGGGTCTCGATCGAGGATCGAGCTTCGTTCAGCCGGCTCGCCGTGACTATGAGGGGTGCGATGCTGCCTTCACTGTCCGCCGGTGCCGCTGCGCTCGCCTCAGCGCCAGTGGCATCGGCAGCGGCATCCACCGCGCAGGCGGTCGGTGAGCCCAACAGGCTGCTGGCCAGGAATATGAGGGTGCCCGCCAGGCCAGGCTTGGCGAGCCGGTAATGGGCTGTGACCATGAACTTCTCCGCACGAACTGAAATCGAGCCACCCTCGATCGCCGAGAGCGGCCCAGGATCGAAAGGTCAGTTCAGGCTTGCGGAGGTCCCCGGCTGCGGGGTGTCGGAGTGTTGACCGCGAGGATCGCGTAACGGGGATCGAGCGCCGGCAGATACCCGCTCGGGCAGACCGCCATGGCGGGAACACCGGCGGCTGCTGGGTGGGCAATCTGCGCGAAGCCCTCGCAGGAGGGGCAGTAGGAAGCGTTGAGGCCGTGCGTATCCGCATGCAGGGCGGCGCCCGCCGCCGAGCCGGCATGACTCAGGTGACCGAGCTCATGCAGCACCGCGCCGTGCTGGACAAACACCAGCAGGAACGACAGCAGCAGGGCAAGGGAGGGTCGGCGCATGGTTACAACAACGGCCTACGAGGCCGGCGCGGAGTCTAGCGCGTCACCCCGACGGCTTGCCAGGGAGTGCCACTCACTTCATGGAACGGCCGGTCGCTAGGCTGCGCGCAAGGCGCCGGTCAGCAGGCCGGCCGGGTCGATGATGCCGTGCCGCTCAAGCCACTCGCGGGCATCCTCGGCATCCTGCTCGAACCATGCACGGGTGTTGCCGAGACGGAAGCTGTAGCCCCAGGAGTCCATATCGATGAACAGGCTTTCGCGGCCGATGTGCGGCAACTCGTCCGCGAACAGTACCTGCAGGTAACACACCGCGGACTCCTCGAGGTCGTCACCTCCGGCATCCCGGTCGAGTCCGGCACGGCGCTCCGGACTCATGCAGACATAGTGACCCGCCTCGTGCAGCACCGAGTGCAGCGGAGTGTCGAGGCGGGCATGGAGGGTATCGGCCCGCAGTCCTGCCTCGCTGTCACCCCAGTATGAGCCTGGGATCGCCTCCGTGGCCGCCACCAGGTCGAGCGTGAGGCCATAGCGGGCAGCAGGGCTAGCGCCACGCGGTCGATCGCGTTCAACAGCAGCACTGCGGGCGTTGGCTGCGGCGTTGTCAGGGGCGCGGGCACGGCTGTCACTCACCAATGGACGTAGCGATTCAGAGACTCGCCAGGCGGCGCATCACCATGTCGGCCAGATCGCGCGCCATGTCCTGCCGCAGGATCTCCTCCTCGTGATTCTTGGCGAGCAGCAGCCGCTCATCGAAGCTGTAGGTGCGCGTGGCGGACAACTCCTGCGGCGGCAGCAGCTCCTTGCCAGCGGCGCTCACCGAGAATCCGACGGTATAGGTCACCTCGTACTGGTTCGGCTGGTTGGTCGCCGACACCGACAGCACGCGTCGCGCCACACTGTCGCGCAGGACGCTGACCACCGCCGAGGCCTCATCCTTCTGCGGGCTGAGCTGCGCGCCGTTCGTCAGCAGTGCGTGCCGCAGGTACTGCACGAAATCGCTCTGCCGGTCAGGAGCTTCGACATAGGGCGTCCTGACGACCGCCGGCAATGCCGTGCGTCCCTGCAGGTGGAAGCCACAACCCGCGAGCAGCGCCGCAGCCAGCACGCAGCCGCCCCAGCGGGTCCGCCTCATCACACCACCACGTTGACGAGCTTGCCCGGGACGATGATGACGCGCCGCACGGGCCGGTCGGCGACGAACTTCCTGACGTTGACGTCGGCGAGCGCCGCGGCGCGCACTGCAGCCTCATCCGCGCTGACCGGCACACTGATGTGGCCGCGCAGCCTGCCATTCACCTGCACCACGATCGCGTGCGTCTCCTGGGTGAGCGCCTCTTTCTCCGGCACCGGCCAGCGCTCATCGATCAGCGCACTCGTGTGCCCGAGCGCCAGCCAGAGCACGTGACAGACGTGCGGGGTGATCGGTGACAGCATCAGCGTGGCGAGCCTGAGTGCTTCGTGCCGTACGGCACGGCCCTGCGGTGTGGTGTCGGTGAAGCGCTGCACTGCGTTCAGCAGCTCCATCACCGCGGCAATGGCGGTGTTGAAATTGCGGCGGCGGCCGATGTCGTCGGTAGCCTTGGCGAGCGCCTGGTGGGCGGCGCGGCGCAGCGCACGTTGCGGTGGAGTGAGTGCATCAGCCAACAAGGCAGGCGCAGCACCACCGGCCACGTGCTCGTACACCGCGGTCCACAGGCGGCGTATGAAGCGCCACGCACCCTGCACGCCCTCATCCGACCATTCGAGGGTCTGCTCGGGAGGCGAGGCGAACATGACGAACAGGCGCGCCGTGTCGGCACCGAAGCGCTGCACCAGTCCTTCCGGGTCCACGCCGTTGCCCTCGGACTTGGACATCTTCGCGAGCCCCTCGTGCATCACCGCTATCGTGCCGAGGTCGGGGGTTATCACCTCGTTGATCACGCTGCCGTCGCCACCGCGGCGCGTGTCGACCTCCGCGGGGTTGAAGTAGCGCTTGCGGCCACCCTCCGGCTGATACGAGTACACGTGGTTGAGCACCATGCCCTGGGTGAGCAGGTTGCTGAACGGCTCGCCGAACTGCAGCAGGCCGAGATCGCGCATCACCTTCACCCAGAAGCGCGCATAGAGCAGGTGCAGGATCGCGTGCTCGATGCCGCCGATGTACTGATCGACCGGCAGCCAGTACTCGACGCGCGCATCGACCATGGTCGCGGCGTCCGGGCAGGCGTAGCGCAGGAAGTACCAGGACGAGTCGACGAAGGTATCCATGGTGTCCGTCTCGCGCCGTGCCGGACCGCGGCACTGCGGACACTCGCACTCGTAGAAGGCGGGAGACTTCGCGAGCGGGTTGCCGCTGCCATCGGGCACCAGGTCCTCCGGCAGGAGCACCGGCAGTTGATCCTCCGGCACCGGCACGACACCACAGGCGGCGCAATGAATGATCGGAATCGGACAGCCCCAGTAGCGCTGGCGCGAGATGCCCCAGTCGCGCAACCGGTACTGCACCCGCTTTCTGCCGAGGCCCTTCTGCTCGAGTGCGGCGGCGATGGCGTCCATGGCCGCCGGCGAGTTGAGCCCGGAAAACTCCCCGGAGTTCACGGTCACGCCGTATTCGCTGTAGGCGGCGATCCACGGTGCACGTACTTCCGCATACGCACCGCTCGCTGAGCGTACGACCATGGTCACCGGCAGGCCGTGGCCGAGAGCGAACTCGAAATCGCGCTCATCGTGGGCCGGCACGCCCATGACCGCGCCCTCGCCGTAGGCCATGAGCACGTAATTGGCCACCCAGATCGGCAGTGGCGCGCCGGTGAAGGGGTGCAGCACGTGGAGCCCGGTGGGCATGCCCTTCTTCACCTGGGTAGCGACGTCGGCCTCGATGGTGCTGCCGCGGCGGCACTCCTCGACAAAGGCCGCGAGTCGCGGGTCGCTGCCCGCGGCGGCCCGCGCCAGCGGATGCTCGGCGGCGATGGCGAGAAACGTGGTGCCGAAGAGGGTATCCGCGCGCGTGGTGAAGACTTTGACCACCCCTGCGGCGCCAGCCGCCGCGGCAGTGTCGGCGGCGTAGGGAAAAGCGACCTCACAGCCCTCACTGCGCCCGATCCAATTGGCCTGCATTACCCGCACGCGCTCGGGCCAGCCGGAGAGCGCATCGAGCGCCTCGAGCAGCTCATCCGCGTAGCGCGTGATGTTCAGGTAGTACATCGGGATCTCGCGCTTCTCCACCAGCGCGTGGGTGCGCCAGCCGCGCCCCTCGATCACCTGCTCGTTGGCGAGCACGGTCTGATCCACCGGATCCCAGTTCACGACTCCGGTCTTGCGATAGGCGAGTCCCTTTTCCAGCATGCGCAGGAAGAGCCACTGGTTCCAGTGGTAATAACCGGGGTCACAGGTGGCGATCTCGCGGCTCCAGTCGATGGCAAACCCGAGGGACTTGAACTGCGCGCGCATGTGCGCAATGTTTTCGCGCGTCCACTTTGCCGGCGGCACGGAGTTGCTGATGGCGGCGTTCTCCGCGGGCAGGCCGAAGGCGTCCCAGCCCATCGGCTGCAGCACGTTGTGGCCCTGCATGCGCAGGAAGCGGGTGAGCACATCGCCGATCGTGTAGTTGCGCACGTGCCCCATGTGCAGCCGCCCGGAGGGGTACGGCAGCATCGACAGGCAGTAGAATTTGGTGCGCGCGGGATCCTCGCGCACCTCGAAGGCGCGGCGCTCCTGCCAATACTGCTGCGCGGCGCGCTCGACGGCCGCGGGGTCATAGCTCTCGTGCATTACGTTGTTGGTTATGGGAGACGCAACGGTACGAAGATCTGCGCGTCCTCACGTTGAATCAGCAGCGCCACGTTCTTGCCCGCGGCGCGCGTCGCGTCCTCGAGCTCCTTCACCGAGTGCACGCGCTTGCCGTTGATGCCGAGGATAATGTCGCCCGGCTGGATCTCCGCCGCCTGCGCCGGTCCGGAGACCTCCTCCACCAGCAGGCTCCCCTGGGTATTCGCCTGCTCCTTCTCACGCGGCTCGAGCGGGCGCACGGTGAGACCGAGCGCGCTCGTTTGACCCGATTGCGGCTTGGGCTTGCCGCCGCGGTAGGCGACGTTCTGCGGCTGCTCCTTGAGCTCCGCGACCTTCACGCTGAGAGTGTGCTCCTTGCCGTTGCGCCACAACGCGAGGTTGGCGTCCGCGCCCGGCCGCATCGCGGCGATCTGGCTCGAGAGCTCCCCGTAGCGCTCGATCGGGCGGCCATCGACGGCGAGGATCACGTCTCCGGGGGCGACCCCGGCGTGCGCCGCGGGGCCGTCCTTCTCGACCGAGGACACGAGCGCGCCACGCGGACGGTCGAGTCCGAAGGACTCGGCGAGCTGGGCATTCACGTCCTGGATGGTGACGCCGATGCGCCCGCGCACCACGTGCCCGGTCTTGATCAGCTGCTCCTCGACGTTACGTGCCACATCGATGGGGATGGCGAAGGAGACGCCCATGAAGCCGCCGGTGCGGCTGAAGATCTGCGAGTTGATGCCGATCACTTCACCCGACATGTTGAAGAGCGGGCCACCGGAGTTGCCGGGATTCACCGGCACGTCCGTCTGGATGAAAGGCACGTAGTTCTCGCCCGGCACCGAGCGTGCGGTCGCGCTGATGATGCCCGCGGTAGCGCTGTTCTCGAAGCCGAACGGTGAGCCGATGGCGAGTACCCACTGCCCCGGCTTGATGCGCGCGGGATCCCCGAGCTTCACGATCGGCAGGTTGTTGCCGTTGATCTTGATGACCGCGACATCGGTGCGCTCATCCGCCCCGATCACCTTGGCGGGGAACTCGCGCCGGTCGGTCAGTCGCACCGTCACCTCATCGGCGTTCGCGACCACGTGGGTGTTGGTGAGGATGTAACCGTCGGAGTTCACGATGAAGCCCGAGCCGGCGCCTCGCGCCGGCGGCTGATGGCCCTGCTGGCCCTGTTCGGGCGAAGGAATGCCGAAACGGCGGAAAAAGTCATAGAAGGGATCGTTGGGAGAGAGGCCCGGGATGCCACCGCTGGGCTGCGCCTTCTCGACGACCTCCACATTGACCACCGCCGGCCCGTAGCGCTCGACGAGCTGCGAGAAATCGGGCAAGGCGCGAACCACGGCTTCGCCGGGCGCACTGGCGGCCGGCTGCGCCGCGGCGGCGGCGAGCCTGCTCGCATCCGCGGATGCACCGCCCGCCGGCGGGGGCGCGTCCGGGTGGCCGGACTGTGCCGAAAGGCTGCGGGAACATCCCTCGAGCGCCAGCAGGATGGCGCAGGCCGCCAGCGAGCGCCAGGGTGCCCGGGCGCAGCGGGATTCTGAGGATTCGGGGCGGGTGTTCATAGCAGCACTTCCCTCGCTACCGGCCCTGCCGGTGGCGCAGCTTCCTATCATTCCGCACCCACAGCCCGTATGCCAGCGCCAGCGCGGCCAGGCTGATGGCTGGCCAGTTTCCAACACGCGCGTAGGGTGACAGGCCTGCGTAGGGAACAATATTTGAGACCAGCGTCTCGGGCCTGAATTCCGGCGCCCGGGCGAGGAGCTCCCCCTGGGGCCCGATTACCGCAGAGATACCGTCATTGGCGGCGCGCACCAGGTACCTGCCCTCCTCGAGCGCGCGCATGCGGGCAATCTGCAGGTGCTGGTAACGGGCGCTCGAATGACCGAACCAGGCGTCATTGGTGACATTCACCAGGGCGTTGGCGCGCGGCAGCGCCCCGAGCATCGAGCTGCCGTAGGCGTCCTCGTAGCAGACGGTGGTGCCGTGCTGCAGGTACGCGGCGGTCAGGGGTGTCTGGTCGGGCGCGCCGCGGGTGAAGTCCGAATACGTCATGCTAATGAGGCGCATACTGTTGCGCACGAAATGAGGTACCGGAAAGAACTCGGCGAAG
>Ga0306923_10008775_pt1 | contig 10145 bp, 9 predicted proteins | sample sta12Can44000108_FD_203841 | JGI IMG/M metagenome (GOLD analysis project Ga0306923, IMG submission 203841) | Lab enrichment of tropical soil microbial communities from Luquillo Experimental Forest, Puerto Rico - statanox.12C.anox.44.000.108 (v2)... | ecosystem: Environmental > Terrestrial > Soil...
TTGAAGAACGACGCGTGCCCCACGCCTTCGCCGCCTCGCGAATGACCGACGATGAGGATCCGGTTGAGGTCGATCTTGCCCTGCAGCGGATGGGTCGCCGTGCTGTTCCACGTGCGGAACTGCTTCACGTGCTCGAGATGTACGATCCCGCGCGCGTCGTTCTCGCCGAAGTTGCCGCCGTTCAGGAAGTTCACGTCGATCGTGGCCGCGACGATACCTTGCGACGCGAGCAGCGATCACAGGTACAGATAGCCCGGCGTCGAATTCGACAGAGGATCGTGATTGCCATGCGCGAACACGGCGAGCGGGAACGGCCCGCGTCCGCGCGGGATGCAGACATGCCCGTTGAGCGGCACGCTCGTGTTCGGGAAGGGCCACGGGGCGCCGATGCCCAGGTTGGCGAACACCGAGATGTTGATCCGCGGCGTGACGTAGGCGGGGTCCGGCGTGTCGTAGATCGTGTACTGGGACAACGCTGGCACGCCCCCGTAGTTGCTGCCTGCCGAGGCGTAGATCACCGTGTCGAACGAAAGGCTGCCTGGAAGCCCAGGATTGGCCAGCGCTCCCATGGGCGGCTCCTTTGCGCAGACGGTTTTACGGATGGTCCGTGTACGGGATCGAAGCCTAGTCTAAGTCTAGCGGCCGCGCCACGCAAAATGAATTTCCGACAATCGCTGACTTCTCAGCTACCAACACGATCTTGATCGCGGCTTGAGTCCAGCAGGCGGCTCCTATAAATGGCCGCCCGCAGGCGCCGGATCTCGTCCCGCCATCCGGCCACGAGGCTGTCAAGGTCGGGGTCCTTGCCGTCGTCCCTCACACGGCGCTTGCGGAACGCGAGCTCATGCTGTGCATTTATTAGCGCCGCCGATGCTCGTGGTTGTATCCGGTCGATGCGGCGCGTCCGGAGCATGCGATCGTCTACGATCTCCCGGTACTCGCCCGGGCTCACCGTACGCCCGACTTCCTCCGCCAACTCCTCGCGGATCACCCGCCGTTCCCACACGCCGCTTCGCCACACTGCGAGCGCCCCAGAGGTCAACAAGAGCGAAAAAGGCGGTATTAAACGGCAGGGCAAGCGCCGTGGCGATAAATCCGCCCCATAGAAACGCCGCAGCGAACAGCCATGGGGTCTCGCGCTCGCGCCGGTCGAGAAACCAAAGCACGACGAGCGGCGCTGCGGCGAGAACGCTTGAAAGCGCGAGCGCCCGATAGAATACGCTTGCGACGTCCGGGCGCATGCTGGCGAGCAGACTGAGATGGATGAGCATTGCCAGAGACAGCGCCGCCATCAGCGCCACACAGATCACGATGCACACGCGCCTCCGCCGCAACGGCGAGCCGATGAGTAGCCGGTCGTAGTCCGGGCGCGATACCGAGGTCACGTTTCCTCCCGAAGGACCGCGGCGCGGCAAAGTTTCGCACGCCGGGCGCCGCTCATCCAGGGCGGCGGCTACGAGCGCGGCCTGCGAACGGGTCGGGCTGCGTCTCATGACCTGGGATATGGATGCGGAAGGTTGCCACGCTGACGTGTGAATGTCGCCGCGTGCCAAGTACGGTCGATTCTTTGCGAAGCGAAGAACTCGTGGCCATTAAGTGAGCAGGCTCAGCGCCTATTTCTGGTCGTTCGACCGATGCGTTGCTCGAAGCAGCCGCCGGAGCAGACGTAATGCTACCCACAAAAACAGGATGACCACCGCGAGTGCAGCGAGCGGTGCAGCCAGAGCCAGAAGCGAAACGAGGAGCGCACCACCGAGTTCCAGGGTTGCGAGGACCACGTTGCCGATCCCGCCCGTGAAGACGGTGGAATTCGCCCTGAGCATTGCGGTGACGCCTTGCGTGAGGCCGGCGACGCCGCCCCCCGCAATGACGGCCGCCGTCCATTTCACCATCGGCGGCAGGTCGGTCATGACCGCAGCTGACACGATCGTGCCTGCGACAAATGCAGCTGGGGTGGCCAAGGCGTCGAGCAAATTGTCGACACCGGGAATGTAGTAGGCAGCGATTTCTGCGAGTGCCGCTGCGCCGAGCATTGTCAGCGCAGCCGGCGTCCCAAGCCATGCAAAGCTATCCCCCAACGAGAGATGCCCAGTATAAGACGCCACGCTCACAACAAGCATCGGCAAAAACACCCGAAAGCCGGCTGCAGCGGCCAACCCGACGCCAAGCACAATTGACAATGCAAGATCGAAGTTCGACATGAAGCTTTCTTCAGGCGCGATTGAAACTACCCGGACTCTAGCGGGCTTCACATCAATCATAAAGTTCGCCTGTATCGGTAAGCAGCGTCACGGTATCGCTGGCGCGAATGTCGAGCAATGTAGACAATGCGCTGAATCGATCGGGAAAGACGATCGACCAATGATTGCGTCCGAGACCGGTGTGAAATTGCCTCTTGATCATTGATCAAGCACGTCTTGCCGCAGAACCTGACTCCTCAGCCTCACGCCGGTGCGGGTGAGGACAACGTCAAAAGATATCGCGCAACATTGCTTCCTCTTCCCCGACTGGCCAATGTCGCTTCACGCGCGCGATTGCCTTGTCGGGGAAGATTTGAAATTCACGAAGGCACTTTTTGACGCTTTGCGCTTGGCGCCGGCCGCTTCTTTGCTTTCGATTCTGAGTGCTTCTCGTGGGCTGCAGCCACCCCTTCTTCGTCGTAATACGTGGCCATGGCCTTTGCAACTTCATGGTCTTTGTGTTCGCGCATGACCTCTTTGATCCGCGACATGGCCTCATCGAGATGATAGGCGTGGCCTCCCAAGGCTATAAATTTTCCGACGTCGGGATTCATTATGTGCGCGATGACGTCGTTGTCACGCTCGGTCACAGGATAATCGACCAGGATATCGATCGAATCGGTCGCGCCGATTTTGACATCCCCTGACCACCACGAAATATCGAGCTTCACCGTATGCTTACCAGGGGAATCGAAAGAAAATCCCTGGGTGCTCCAAAATAGTTGATGCGCAGCTGTGCGATTGTCACCCGGGTTGAGGTCAGTCAATTGAGACGCATCGCAGACGATGACAAAAGGCGCGACGTCAAGCGTGCTGCCGTCCGGCTTCACGACGCTGAGATCGGCAAAGTTGTGTTCTATGCCGACAAAATTCGGGGCCCGAATGGAGGTATCGCCGGCATTGGTCAATTCCCACTCCAGTGGCAGTGGCTCACCAATTTTCACGCGATGCTTTTTTGCTCGCAAACTTAGCTTCAAAAACGGGTGTTCGACGACCTCCTGGACTCCCTCTGGCTCGTCTGTCGAAGGAATCGGGATGCCATTGTGACCGGCCGTGAACGTCATGCCGCCCGGCCTGACGACTGGATCAGGCAGATGTTGGAGGTGATGCCGGACATGCTCGTTAAAATCGAGCTTGATATCGGCTGGGAACGTGCCGCCCGCACCGTGAATAACGTCCGAGACACTTGGAGTTGTCGTCATGACGGAATTGTCGGCACCGCCCTCCTGCTCTTGATGAATCTGATTGAAGCCGTGCGTAATCTCATGGGTACAGCTGCGCAAGAACGCTCGGGGAACGTTTTTCTGCATTTGGTCGGCTGCCGTCCCAAAGAAGGCACTCTCGGCGTGCGGGTAGCCGTCTTCGCAAAAGGTCGCCACGCCTTCGCGGGGAACATTGATAGTGTCGAACATCACGCCGCGCCCGCAACCCAGACGCGCCTGCACGACGAGAACGTGCATGTGCCAAGTTGTATCGAGATTGACCGCAGAAAAGTCAGCCAACGCTGTCATAACGCTGTGAAGCGCAGAACTTAACCAACACTTCGTTGGGTCAGTCGGTGGCGAAGTAACCGGAATCGGCACCGGCGTGGGGTCGGTTAAGACCGTCAATTGCCACTTGGCCTTTGTGTAAATCGTGTCGAGAAATTCGCCGCCAACGGCCGCTGGCGCCACCGAGCCGGTCATGACGTGGAGCTCAACGGTTGCCCTGCGCAGCATTGGACTGACCCAACCCAACGTGACAGACATGTTGCTCTGCAGAACGCCGCCAATGTAGACCTGCCCCGTGAAATACGGTCCAGAGAAACCAGTTGGTGGCGTCACAGGGGTCAGGTAGATGTCCATCGTCCTACTAGGGGTCATTGGGAACGTCCCATCAAAACTCCCTGTGGGCGGCTGCGTGTAGTCATATTCCTCCACGGTGAGATGGATCCGGCACGGCCCCCTCGAAATAAATGGGATATTCACCGCTGTCACTTTGAGATACGATTTGTAGCGGTTGCGTGGATAGATCGGGATAGTCGTTGGGCCAAATGAGGGGATGCCGGTCCCGCCGCGCACAACGATAAGATCGAATATCGAATAGCGGTAGGTATCGCCGCTGATCGCATACGTCGTACCACTTTTCACAACACGCAAAGTCCCGAGTTGATACCTCGTGCGGAATACCGTCAGCGGGCCAGGCTGAACTTTGGTGATGTTCAACTGATAGCAGCCTTCGGGAAGACTCAAGTTACAATAGTGAAATGGTGGAAAGAGCGGAGCGACCGAATTCTTAGGAAGCAACGGCGTTGGCTCATCAGAGCCATCCGGGCTCGGAACAAAATCACCCACTTCCACATGCGACGACACTGGAATCGGGAAATCTTCCGTTTGTCGAGGAGATGCCATGATGTCAGCTCCTTTAAAAAACGTTGGTTTTTCGGAAATTCGGTTGCCGGAATACTAGATGCTTACCGGGGCCGGAGCACCTGATTGGTGAGATTGCGACGAATTTCCGAATTCTCGGCGCAATCCCAACGCTTCACACGGGGAGTTGCGAAATGAGCAGACGAGTCAGTGTAGCTTAGAGTAAGCAAACCTGCAATATCGCGCCTCTTCCTGAGCGGCATGAGCGATATGGAATTTCCGAAGGATTGCCGCGTCTGAATTTGCTAAGCGAACTAGCGGACCGGCTTTTCGCGTTGATAGGAAAAGCGGCAGCCGTCCGCATCGGTCACGTCGAGCCTGTCCGTGCTCAGCTGGATTTTATATGCGACCAGTTCATCCGTGGCAGTTCCCAATACGAGAGTGGTTTCATCCTCAACACGGTAAATGCCGGCATCCCACCACACGAATGGCTGGCCTGGGCCCCGAGTACCTGAATAAGTACCAACGGCAAAAGAGATTTTCTCGGGGTACTTATTCGCGCACGCACTCGTCGTTATCTTGCGCCACGAACCGACAAGCGTCGGAGTCATCGCTGATGGAGGTTGGTCGATCATTCGAGCATCCCCGTAAAGTTTCACCATTTGACTATAAGGACTTATATGGAGATCACGCATTATCAACTGCAACGTCTTCTTCGTTGATTTTATGATGACGCGCTCGATCTCGGTCGTGTCGTGGACCGCGTGGATAATCACGTCCACTCCGAAGGAGCGTCCGGCGGCCTCAATCATCGGCAAGAATCCATACGCACTTGGGGTCGCCGGGTCGTAGATCGCGGCGACACGCATCACGGATGGTGCGATCTGCTTGAGCAGCTCCAGCCATTTCGCGCCGATCGCAAACTCGAACAGCGCGAACCCGGTGATATTGCCTCCCGGATGGGCAAGGCTGGCGACGAAACCGGCACCGACGGGATCGGAGATTTGCGCGAACACGATCGGTATGGTGCGGGTCGCCCGCTGCACTGACGCCAAGGCGGAGCTCGGAGCCGCGAAGATCGCATCCGGCTGCGATGCCACGAGTTCGGCCGCATAGGCGCGCGCCCGGACGTCATCGCCGCCGGTCCAGCGGTAGTCGATCTTGAGGTTGCGGCCTTCGCTCCACCCCAACTCCTGCAGACCCTGCCGGAGCGCACCGATGCGGGCTTGTCCTTCAGAATCGGTTTCGGAAGAAGCCAACAGCACCCCGACCCGTCGCACCGGCATCGCCGGCTGCTGCGCGCGCGCCGCGAGCGGCCACGCGACAGCCGCACCGCCAAATGCGGCCAGCAATTCCCGCCGTCCGATGTTGACTGTCATACGCCCCTCCCGTGCGAGGTGCGTAAATGGAACGATACCACGCCACGAGCGTGCAGTCTTCACGTTCATGGAGCGCAGGATGCGCTCGCGGATACATCGCCGGCACCGCTCCTCGGCTGCAAAATCGAAGGTGAGGTGACGGATCTCGTGATTGAGATGATCTCGCGGTTATTTGCAGACTGCGATGTTGGAGTGAAACGTATGTGGCCGAGACAAGCCCCGGCCACGAGGCGTGAGGTCAGCTGCCAGTTTTAATTGGCGACAAAGCAGTAGAGCAGACCGGCGCCCCCGGACGACTTCAGCTGCTCTTGACTGCAGCCACGCGAGCCATGTGAGGAATTCCAGGAGCGCATATGCCAAGTGTCTTTCAGCCCAAGGCGGTCATGATGACCAACGATCGCCGAACCGTCTCCACTCTTGCTCCAGTTGCCACAAGTTGTGTCTCCGCCCGCGGTCGAAAACCTACCGGATGGATCCGAGCCCGTTAGGATGTCATGCGTGTTCACCGCATCCCCGCGCCCACTTACAGTGTCTCCCTTTTCGGTCAGCGCCGTTTGTTTCGTGATGTTGACAGCATCCGAATGCAGATCGTCGACGTTCTTCGCGACCATGACCCCCTTGGCGTTATACCAGGGGCCGTTACCAATCCGGTCGCGCGCATTTACGCCGGCATCGCCGCCGGGAAGCGTTGTGCTCAGGTATGCGCGCCAGTTGGTGAGGGTTGAGCCAGCCGCTTTGGCGAGTGCAAGACAGTGCGCATCGGCGCCCTCGAGTCCACCTAAATCTGCGCCATTGCCCTTACCGACGCTGGTGACGAAGAAAGTCATAGGGGCCTGTTGAGCCTGTGCGGGTGCGACACAGAGCGCCGCCACCAAGGCTGCGAGAAACGAAAGGCCGAGCGTGTTTTTCATCCTCATTCTCCCTGATCCGCGTGTCAGTCCGGCCGACCCGCGATGAATGTTACGTATTTCGCGAGCTGCCGGGAAGATACCCGCTGCGTGACATCCCGAGCCATTATGGAACAGGGAATTTCACCTTGCTCCGATCGCCTCCCAAATGCGGGACCACACCGAAATGACGCGGGGTACGATTAGCGACCTAACGCACCACGGCAAAACAGCGCTGTTCGATCACCCCGTCGGCGCGGGCGAGCACAGAAGCAGGCACGTCGAGCGCGAGCGCCTTAGCCGTCTTCAGATTGACCACCAGCTCGAATTTGATCGGCGTTTGCACCGGCAGCTCGCCACCAGCCGTTGCCTTACGCCCATTTACTGCTTGTGCGTGACGCTTGTCGGGATGTGGTTGAGCTCCTCGCAACCCTTCGATGTCACGATGACTGTGCCGCCGATGTTCACACGATGGTTGCCGATGCAGGCATTTGGCTCGAACGCGAACACCATGCCCGGCTCCAGCACGGCCTGACGGTGGCGCGCGGCATTGGCGCCGACGAAAGGCACATTGAGGTTTGCCTGCTCCTGATTGACTTGGGTGCGGCCCGCCAGAAAATGCGGGCCCAGTGAGTGCACGAGCGGGGTATAACCCCAGCATCCCGCTGACTTGAGCGGCTGCTCCATCACGGCGAGAAGGTCGGCAAAGGTCATGCCAGGCTTCAAGGCCTTGACGCCGGCGTCATAGGAGGCGCGCGCGACTTGCTCGCACTTCAAATTCGTATCATCCAAGGGATCAAGTGCCACGGTCGCCTGCACCTGAACCTCTTGGTTGCCGCAAAGTGGCATCAGCTCCATCTGCAACAAATCGCCGCGCCCGAGAATGCGCGGCGCCTCGCCGCTCGTCGTCCAGCGCGGCGGTCCCCACGACATGGTGTGTGGGCCTGAATTCATGACAATCGTGGGGTAACGTAGCCCGATACCGTGGCGCAACATCTCCTTCGTCGCCTCTGCGAACACGACCTCCTCTCCGATGCCGGGCGCTGCCACCTCGACGAGCACCCGGCAACCCGCCTCGGCCGCGCGTGCAGCATAGCGGACTTGCGCCAACTCCTCGTCGCTCTTCACCAGCATCAGGTGGCTGAACTCCTCGGAGATATCTTCCCAGCGCGCCTTGGGCAGCGCAGCGATCAGCTCCATCCAGAAATTGGCGGGTATCGCGCCGTAGATCTCGGTAGGCGCCTGCGAACTGAGACCAACCACCCCCAGACTGCTCTCGGAGAGACGTTTCTCGCGCAGCACTTCCGCCACTGCGGTGCCGCTGGTCGCGACGCGATAGTCGTCGACCCAGAGCTTGGTGCCGCGTTCCTGCGACCAGCGGGCGCGCATCACCCGTAAGTGTGCCCAGGTGATCACGACCGGATCGCCCTCGAGCGGAAAAATCACGCAGCCCTCGTTGTAATCGTCACTGATGTACGTCTCGTACATCTCACGCGACCGAAATCCCGCGACCAGAAGCCCGTCGAATCCGCGCTCGCGCATCAGACGGCGGACCCGCGCCCAGCGCCGATCGCGCTCAGCCAACGACAGGATTGGCGGCTGCATTGGGACATAGGTCATGGCGTCTCCTTTCGTTCATCCCCCCCTGCACTCGCATGCGATTGCTGCATAAGCGCCACGTGACCGGGCTGCTTCTCTGCATTTGGGCGGGGCTATTGCATATGTACCGTCATGGCCGAGCTTGTTGGAGCGAGAGCTACGCGCGGTCTGCATCACGCCGGCCGCGGAGCGTGCTTGACCGGCGGATAGGCATATTTGCCGAGCCCAACCAGGAGCAGACAGGTCAAGGCAAGGGCAGCCTCATAGACCGTGAAGATCTGCGAATAGGAGTGGAAACGGTCGAACGCGCGCCCGCTCAGCGCCGGTCCCATGCCCGTGCCGATGTTGAACAGCATGAACATCAAGCCATAAATCCGGCCGTAGGCCTTGAGCCCAAAATAACGGCTGATGAAAAAGGCCATGAGATCGATTTCGGCGCCGATGCCGGCGCCGCACAAGGCCGCGCCTATCAGAGGGACGGGAAATCCCCACCCGCTGCCGAGCAGCGCGATCCCGAGCATCGGCAGCACGAAGAAGCAGACGGCGACATATGGACCCCAGAACCGATCGAGACACCAGCCGCAGATGATTCGGCCGACGATGATGGCGATGCCGGCGATCGACAGCGCGCCGGTTGCGACTTGCAGCGGCACGCCGCGATCGGTGAGGAGCGCGACGATATGAACGATGGTGCCGTTGATCGCCAGAACGCCGAGAAAGAACGCGACCGACAGCAGCCAGAAGTTTTTCGTTGTCAGCGCTGCCGCGGCGTCGATGCCGGGCAACGCCGCTGCGCTCGCGGCGTCGGCGCTGCGCGACGTTGGCACCCACGGCGGATCGCGTACGAACAGGAGGACGGGAAGCCAGGCTAGCACCACGACGGTGATGCCGAGCCCGGCATAGGCCCAACGCCAACCGAAATGGGCGATCAGAAGCGCGGCGAGCTGCGGGATGAGGGCCACACCCAGTCCGACGCCCGCCGTTGCCAAGCCGAGAGCGATGCCGCGATGGCTGTCGAACCAGTGCGTGATCACCGCGGCATAGGGAATCGGCGTCTGCACGCCGCTGATGAAGCCCGCGACGCAGAAGATCGCGTAAATCAGCAGGAACGGCTGTGCCTGCATCAAGCCGAAACTCGCGACCGCAAGCGCGAACAGCAAAATGCCGGGGATCATCACCTGGCGCGTGCCGAAACGATCGATCAGCCAGCCGATCACCGGGCACGACACGGCAACGAACCAGGTGCTCGCTCCCAACGCACCCGACAGTTCTCCGCGGCTGACGCCGAGATCCTCGGCTACCGGCTTGAGAAACACGCCGAAGGTGAAGATCAGCATCGCGCCGGCGCCGACCAGGAGGCCGCAGGCGCAAGCGAACACGATCCACCAGCGGCTGGCGAAAATCCCGGTCATGACGCCTTCCCCGCTCGGACACTTGGACTGTTTGGCTTGTTCGCGACGGTAGCGGTCCGGCACAGCGCCCACAAGCCACGACCAGGCGGCAGGATGTTATAATCGCACATGGTTCAAGAGGAGCACGCTCGTGACAGTAATTGAGCAGGCACCGCCGCGTCAGCGGGCCAGCGAACCGCGCATCGACATCGATATCGCGACCACGCGGCCGGGAACGCCGGGCGGCATTTTCATGCGCCAGTTCTGGCATGCGGTGTGCCGCAGCCGCGACCTGCCGGGG
>Ga0306923_10008776_pt1 | contig 10144 bp, 6 predicted proteins | sample sta12Can44000108_FD_203841 | JGI IMG/M metagenome (GOLD analysis project Ga0306923, IMG submission 203841) | Lab enrichment of tropical soil microbial communities from Luquillo Experimental Forest, Puerto Rico - statanox.12C.anox.44.000.108 (v2)... | ecosystem: Environmental > Terrestrial > Soil...
GCGAGCGCCGCGATACTCCGCGTTCCGCAAGCGAGATTCTGAACCGGCTCAACGAAATCTCCTTCAATGCGCCTCTGATGAAGGAGCTGCGCATGATTGCGCTGCTCCGTGAAGCTGTCGATCCTGGCACGGGCGAAGGGTGTCGTTGGGCAAGAATGCGCACGCATCGCATCCTCACGGACAAGCTGGCGGATTTCGGTGCATCCTCCAAGCTCAACGCCGAAGCGCCTTTCCTGCATATGCTTAAGGACGAAGGCCGGAAGACGGCGGAGGATTTTCTCAAGTCCCATGGAGCGGACGTGGGAAAACGGGCGACGGCGGATATCGACGTTCTTCTGGCGGAGTGCTGATCGTGGGTCTGAATGAACTCATCGGCCTCCTTGGCATCCTTATCGGACTTGGCCTGCTGATCTGGCTGGCCTTCAAGGGGTGGAGCGTGCTGTTGCTTGCGCCGATTGCGGCGCTCGCCGCCGGCGCTATCTCGCGCGAGCCCTTGCTGGCCCATTGGACCCAAACCTTCATGCGCAGCGCCGCAGGCTTTTTCGCGCAGTTCTTCCCGCTTTTCCTGCTTGGCGCGCTGTTTGGGAAGCTTATGGAGGACACCGGCTCGGTTTCGGCCATTGCCGATTACATGACCCGGAAGCTCGGAACCAGGCGCGCGATGCTTGCCGTGGTGCTCGGCGGCGCAGTGGTCACCTATGGCGGCGTCAGTCTGTTCGTGGCCTTTTTTGTGATCGCTCCCATGGCGCAAGATCTGTTCCGCGAGGCCGGCATTCCGCGTCGGCTGATGCCTGCGGCGATCATGCTTGGTACCTCGACCTTCACCATGTCCGCGATGCCCGGCACGCCCTCAATTCAGAACACCATTCCCATGCCGTTCTTCGGCACGACGCCTTTCGCGGCGCCGGGTCTCGGCATCCTGGCGTCGGCCATTATGCTCGGCTTTGGCTTGTGGTGGCTCGCGCGCGAAGAGGCGGCCGCGCGTGTTAAGGGCGAGGAATTCGGCGACGGGGCCCTGAGGACGGCCCACGACCTCGCCGAGGACGACACTTTGCGCGAACGCGCCACCGCTTCGCATGAATTCGACCCCGCCGAGATCGCGCACGGCGAAGTTGCCGCGACACGGCCGAAGTTCACCTTCGCTGCGGCGCCGATTGTGCTCGTCATTGTCGCCAATCTCGTACTGTCGCTCATCGTCCTGCCGCGCCTCGACCTGAGTTTCCTTTCCAGGCCGGAATGGGGTGGAATTGAGCCTGCCGCCATCACCGGCGTCTGGTCCGTTCTCACCGCGTTGACCTTGGCGATCGTGGCGGTTATCGCTCTCAATTGGAAACGCATCCCAAATTTGCGGACGACCATGGATGCTGGCGTCAATGCCTCGGCATTGCCCGCGATCAGTGTCGCGAGCCTGGTCGGCTTTGGAGCCGTCGTCGCCGCCCTGCCGGCGTTCGCGGTCGTGCGCGACGCTGTTCTGGGCATTGGCGGCGGGCCCCTGGTTTCCCTTGCAGTTGCGACCAATACGCTGGCCGCACTCACCGGCTCGGCGTCGGGTGGTTTGACTATCGCCCTGGATGCACTCGGCGCAACCTATCTGGAACGCGCAGCGCAAATCGGAATGGACCCGGCGCTACTGCATCGCGTTGCGGTGATCGGCTCTGGCACGCTCGACAGCCTTCCCCACAATGGCGCGGTGGTAACGCTCCTGTCAGTCTGTGGCTCAACCCATGGCGCGAGCTATAAGGACGTTTTCATGGTCGGCATCCTTGGCGCCATTATCGCCCTCATCGCCGTTATCCTGCTCGGCTCTCTTGTCGGTTCGTTCTGAAAGCTCCCGCTGGCACGTGGACACCAACGCGAGGTTCGAATGTTGTCTTCATCCCGCTCCTCTGTGTTTTCCCGGCGTTCGCCCCGCCTGCTGCTTGTGGCTTTTGCCGCGCCGGTGCTCGTCGTGATGCTCTCGGGCTGCAAGCGCGAGGTCGCCCAAGAGGCACCGCCCCCGCGTCCCGTGCGCACGGTCGTCGTCGAAAAGGGCGGCTTGGGCCAGACAATCGTTTTGACGGGACAAATCGAAGCGGAAAAGGAAGTCGCCCTCGCTTTCCGCATCGGCGGCCGGATCATCGAGCGCTTGGTGGGCACGGGCGATCGAGTTAAGCCGGACCAAGTCGTAGCCAAGCTCGATCCGCAGAACGAATTGAACTCGCTTCGCTCCGCGCGTGCTGCGCTTTCTGCCGCCAATGCTCGTTTGGAGCAGGATTCCAATCATTTCGACCGCCAGGAGACGCTGCTGCAACAAGGCTGGACCACCCGCGCGAATTTCGATCAGGCCCAGCAAGCCTTGCGTACGGCGCAAGCGACGGTGGATGACGCCAAGGCTCAGGTCGAAATCGCGGAGGACCGCGTCGGCTATACCCAGCTCAAGGCTGGTTTGACCGGCACGATCACTCGCCGCGCGGCGGAATCCGGCGAGGTGGTGCAGGCGGGACAGATGGTGTTCATGGTCGCGCGCGATTCCGGTTGGGACGCTGTTTTCGACGTTCCGGCCCAAGTGTTGCGCACTGCGCCGGGAGACGCTGACGTGATCATCGCTCTGACCGACGATCCCAGTGTCACCGCAAAGGGACGAGTGCGGCAGGTCGATCCGCAGGCTGATCCGGTTACGCGCACATTCAAGGTCCGCGTGGCGGTCAATGATCCGCCGCCGGCCATGCGGCTGGGTGCGACCGTATCGGGCCGGATGGAAGTCGACCATGGCCACGGAATCTCGCTACCTGCGAGCGCCTTGACGGCGACAGATAAGAATCCGGCAGTTTGGGTGGTCGATCCGGAAAGCTCGACCGTTGCGCTCAAGCCCGTCGAAGTCTTGCGCTTTGATCCCGGAACAGTGGTGCTTTCGGGAGGTCTCGACGGCGGCGAGATCGTTGTCACCGCCGGTGTGCAGGCGTTGCATCCGGGCCAAAAGGTCAGGCCGCTGGGGGTGAGGTCATGATTGGCCCCAATCTTTCCGACTGGGCGCTAAAACATCGATCCTTTATCATTTTTGCAATGATCTCGATCGTGGTCGCCGGCTTGTCGTCCTACTACCGCCTGGGACGCAACGAAGACCCGGCCTTTACCTTCCGCACCATGATCGTGCAGGCGGCTTGGCCGGGGGCAACGCTCGACGATACCTTGACTCAGGTCACCGAACGCCTTGAGCGCAAGTTGCAGGAAACAAATGGTCTGGATTTCCTGCGCTCCTATACCAGCCCGGGCCTGACGACGATTTTCGTCAACCTCAAAGGCTCGACCTCGGCAAGGCAAGTGCCGGACATCTGGTACCAAGTGCGCAAGAACATCGGCGACATGCGCCGGACCTTGCCTCAGGGCGTTGTCGGCCCCGGCTTCAACGATGATTTCGGCGACACATATGGCCTTATTTACGCGTTCACCGCTGACGGCTTCAGCCATCGGACGTTGCGCGATTATGTCGAGGACATGCGCTCGAAGCTTTTGCAGGTTCCGGACGTTTCCAAGATCGAGATTCTCGGCGCGCAGGACGAGCAGATCTATGTCGAATTCTCGACCCGCCAACTTGCGGGTCTCGGGGTTGACCGCACTGCGCTGATCGCTGCACTCCAGGCGCAAAACGCCGTGATTCCGGCGGGCTCGCTCCAGACCGGCAACGAGAAATTGTCGATCCGCGTGACCGGCGCCTTCAAATCCGAGAACGATTTGCTCGACGTCAATTTTGTGTCGAACGGACGCTTGATACGGTTGCGAGACATTGCCGACGTTCGCCGCTCGCTGTCCGATCCGCCGCAGCCGATGTTCCGAGTCAATGGCAAGCCGGCCATCGGCCTTGCCATCGCCATGCGCGACGGCGGCGACATTCTGTCGTTGGGCAACAATGTAAAAAGAGCGATCGATTCCGGCATGGCCGATCTGCCGATCGGCATCGACGTGACTTTGGTGTCGGACCAGCCGGTGGTGGTGAAAAACGCCATTGGCGAATTCATGGAATCTCTCTGGCAGGCCATTGCCATCATCATGGCCTGCAGCATCGTCAGCCTCGGATTCCGGCCTGGCGCGGTGGTCGCTTTGTCTATCCCGCTGACGGTTGCGATTATTTTCCCGATCATGGAATTCATCGGGATCGATCTGCAGCGCATTTCGCTCGGTGCGCTGATCATCGCTCTCGGGCTGCTGGTCGACGACGCGATGACAACGGTCGACGTGATGACCTCGCGCATGGCGGCGGGTGACAGCAAGGAAAGAGCGGCGACTTTCGCCTACGATACGCTGGCATTTCCGATGCTTACCGGCTCATTTGTCACCGCCGCAGGCTTCGTGCCGATCGGCTTCGCGCGGTCTTCGGCCGGCGAATATACGTTTTCGATCTTCGCCGTCGTGTCGATTGCGCTGATCGTCTCCTGGTTCGTTGCGGTGCTGTTTGCGCCTCTCCTCGGGGTCTGGCTGCTTAAGGCGCCGGATCGGAGGAAAGAGGAGAAGCCGAGCCGCATCATGGGCACATTCCGCACGCTTCTGCTGACGGCCATGCGCCATCGCTGGATGACCGTTGCCATCACGCTCGCATGTTTCGTTGCGTCGCTTTTGGCTCTGCCGCTGGTGCCCCGACAATTCTTCCCGGCCTCGGACCGTCCAGAGCTGGTGGTTGATCTGACCTCGCCGCAAAATGCGTCGATCTTCGCCAGCGACACTACAGCGGCCAAGCTCGACGCCATGCTCAAGGACAATCCAGACGTGGCGAGCTGGAGTACCTATATCGGGCGCGGCGCGATCCGCTTCTATCTTCCGCTGAACGTGCAGCTCAACAACGACTTTTTTGCGCAGGCCGTGGTCATCGCCAAGGATGTTGCAGCACGTCAAAGGCTGCAGCCCATGCTCGAGAAGAAATTGGCTGAGGAGTTGCCAAGCGTTGTTTCCCGCGTCTCGCCATTGGAGCTTGGACCGCCAGTGGGATGGCCGGTGCAATATCGCGTCAGTGGCCCGGATTTGACCCAGGTACGGATGATTGCCTTGCAGCTCGGCAAGATTCTCGGCTCGGACGGCAACCTGCGACGGGTAAATTTCGACTGGATGGAGCCGGCGCGGAAAATGCGAGTTGTAATCGATCAGGATCAGGCTCGCCTGCTTGGGCTGAACTCGAACGCGCTTTCGGCCACGCTGAATGCGGTAATGACCGGCGCCTCGATCACCCAATTGCGTGACGATATCTATCTTGTCGACATCATCGCCCGCGCTCAAGACGAACAACGGGTCTCGCTTGACACAATGCAATCATTGCAGGTGCCGTTGCCCAGCGGTCGCACGGTTCCCCTGAGCCAGCTTGCGCGCTTTGAGTACGACCAGGAATATCCGCTGGTTTGGCGACGCGACCGGGTGCCGACCCTCACCGTCCAAGCCGATGTCGTTCCCGGCGCGACACCGGAGGCCGCGGTCGCTTCTTTAGCCCCGGAGGTGGAGAGGCTGCAATCAAGTTTGCCGACGGGCTATCGCATCACCGTGGGCGGCACAGTCGAGGAAAGCGCCAAGTCACAGGCCTCGGTCTATGCGATGGTCCCGGCAATGCTATTCCTCATGCTGCTGTTCCTCATGGCGCAGCTCCATAGTTTCAGCCGGCTCGCCATGGTGCTCAGCCTCGTGCCGATGGGATTGATCGGCGTCGTCGCGGCCTTGCTGATTTCTGGCCGGCCTCTCGGTTTCGTGGCAATTCTCGGAATTCTGGCGTTGATGGGCATGATCGCGCGCAATGCGGTCATTCTCATCGAGCAGATCGAGGCAGAGCGGGCGCAGGGCCGTGAACTCTGGGATGCGGTTGTAGAGGGCGCGGTCTCGCGGTTCCGGCCGATCATGCTGACTGCGATCTCGACCGTTCTGGGCTTTATTCCGATTGCACCGACTGTGTTCTGGGGACCGATGGCCTTTGCCATCATGGGCGGTCTGTTCGTGGCGACTTTGCTGACTCTCGTCGTCCTGCCCGCGCTCTATGTGATTTTCCTTCGCGTCAAAGAACCGGAGCAACAACTAGCTTCCTGAGATGCCCGCCGTCAGCAGGGCCAGGATAATCAGAAGTAATGAGACGCCCGCTGCCGGCCATTGTCGGAGACGGGCGTCAAGCGTCTCAAGTGTTGGGCCACTGTTCAGCAGGCCGTGGAACGCATCCTCTTCAAGAATGATGCTGTCGCCGGCTGGCACGTGGGGCAGCGGCCAGTCGATCCGTCGCAGTACCAGGGCGAGGCCCACACCAAGCGCCACAGGCCAGAGCCCGTCGAAAAACTCGCCGAATTGCAACGCATTTGAAGTATCGCCGACGGCCGGATAGAAAAACCACGGCAGCAGGATCGCGCCAAGCGCAACGGCGGGCCAGAAACGAATGAGGCTTGCCGGACACTCCCGTGCGGTACCCGGCGGTGGTATTGCGAGGCAGATCAGGAAATGTGTCATTAACAGCGCGGTAGCGATTGACGACACAGTGGCGAGTACTGCCGCCAGTTCGCTGGCGAATTGCGCCTTAAATGCAAGCTTGGCCAACGCGCCGCCTGTCAACGGCAGGCCCGCAAGGCTCAGGGCAACGATGGCCGCAAGAATAAGCGACGTATCAAGTTTAACGCCTCGGATGGCCAGCGCGCCAATAGCCAGGAACAGAGTGGCTTTGACCAGCAAATGGTTTGCGGCATAAAAGGCGACATTGAGCGAAGCGTCAGCGTGTCCATTGACAAGCGCCATGCCAACCGCTGCCGTGATGACTCCCATCTGGCTAATGCTGGAATATGCCAAAATAACCTTGGGGTTTCGCTGGGTGAGGCCGAAAGCGACGCCGTAATAAGCGGAGAGAAAGCCGATCGCCGCCAAAGCACCGCCCCAATTTTCCAACGAAACACCAAGCGGCAGGAAGCGGATCAGCCCGATCACGCCGGCCTTGACGCCCGCGCCACTCAGCACGGCTGCGGCAGGGATCGGCGCTGCGTTATAGGTGAGCGGCATCCAGCCATTGAAAGGGATCATGCCGATCTTCATGCCGAATCCGGCGATGATCAGTCCCAGAGCCGCGTCTCGCCAGGGTGAGGCCGGCAAGGCGTGCATCACATCCACGATGCGCGCGCTTCCATGCGGCTCGCCTGCCACCAGCATTGCGAAGGCGAGCAGTAGAAGCGCCTCACCGAGAATCGCAAAGGCCATATAGATCGCGCCGGCGCGTTTCTGTTCGGTGTCGTCAGAAAAAGCGAACAGGCCATAGGCCGGAATGCTGACGAGCGCATAGACGAGATAAAACGAAATAAGGTCACCGGCGATGAAGACACCGATGTTGCCGGTCATGGTGAGAAGCCAGGATACGCCGAAACGGTTATCGGGCCGGCGATCGCGCCACAGGGCGGCGCTGACCACGATCCAAAGCAAGGCCGCAACGGCGAGAAGCAGTGCGCCGGAGGGATCGAGGAGGAGGGTGAAGCCCAAGACCGGCAAATCGCAGGCAAGCGGCGCGTGGTTCAAACCGACGAGGCCAGTCGCAAGACCGGGTATCGGGGCGAGCCATTGCAGGGCCAGGGCGTGCCGCCGCCAGCGCTTGACGAAACAGGCGCCGAGGAGCGCCAATGGGGCGATCAGGCTCGCAACAAGCAGGGTGGAGAGAAAATCAGTCATGGCGGCCCGGCGGCCACCGGATGGCCGATTTCAAGGAAGTCGAAGAAAGTCTGCGGCGCGAAGCCAAGCGCAATGGCGATCGCTGTGAGAGCAAGCGCAATCATCTCGTGGCTACGCTTCGGCCGTAATTCCAGCGAGACTTCGCCGTCGGACAAAGCGGGCGCGAGAATGCGATAGACATAGCCGGCCGCAAGCAGGCTGCCGGCGAGGATAGGAAGCGACCAGAGCCACTGGCCCGATGCGATGGAAGCCTGCAGCATCAGCCATTTGGCGCTGAAGCCGCCGCTCGGCGGCAGGCCAATCAGCGACAATCCACCGAGGGCGATGCTGAGGAAGGTCAAAGGTAGTGCACGCGCCGCGCCGCCAAGCCGTGCGATCTGGTCATGGCCGAGCGCTTCGGCGAGCAGGCCCGCCGAGAAAAACATCGCTGCCTTGGCGAAGGCATGCGCCAGAACCTGCATCAGGCCGGCGCTCCAGCCGATCGCACTCCAGGCGTGCGCGCCTGCAGCGAGCGGGAACACCAGAAAGAGGTAGCCGATCTGGGCAACGGTCGAATAGGCGATCAACAGTTTCAGCCGCGCCTGACGCAAGGCAACTATACTGCCCATGATGACCGCCGCCGAGCCGAGCCAGCCGAGAACTGCGGCTATCTTGTCCGTGGGCAGGGCGGGAAGGACATAAAACCACAGCCGCAGCGTAAGAAAGAAAGAGCCTTTGACAACCAGGCCGGAGAGTACGGCACTCGCCGCCGCCGGCGCGTTGGCGTGAGCGGGCGGCAGCCAGAGATGCACCGGGAAAAGAGCCGTCTTGGCGAGCAGCCCGGCGGTCATCAGCGCGGCCGCCGTCCAAACGACGGGCGTAGCCTGAACCCTTTGTGCGAGAAGCGAAATGTCCAGCGTCCCGTGTGCGCCGTAGAACAAGGCAACCCCGAGCAGATAGGAAATCGATCCGAACAGAGCGAAGAGCAGATAGCGCAAGGCGGCGGCGAGCGTCTCGGCGCGGCCATCGATGCAAACGAGGGGCACCGCAGCGAAGGTGAGAATTTCCAATGCGACATAGAGGTTGAACAGATCGCCGCCAACGAAAATGATGATCAGCGCGGCCCAGATCGCTTGAAGCAGGATCCAGAAGGTCAGCGCGCTCCGGCTTTCGCGGATGCCGTCAGGCGTGGCGAATTTCGTGCGTGCGTAGAATGCGGCGGCGGTTACGATCGCCGCCGCAGCGATCAGCATGACCGCCGAAATGCCGTCGGCGCGCAAAGCAATGCCGAGCGGCGGCGGCAGTCCGCCGATCGCATAGACGATGGGCTTGCCTCCTTGACCGACATGGAATGCGATCGCACAGGCCAAAGCAAATCCGAACGGCGTCGAGCATAGAGCGGCGCGCTCGGCATTACGGCCTCCGGGTGTGAAGGAGAGGATGATTCCAGCAAGCGGCAGCAGTATCGCGAGAACGAGCAGGTAGCCGCCTGGCGTGGCCGTCCCCAGTTCCGCCGTCACTTTGCGTCCCCGCTATCGGGTTTGGTCCATGCCTCGGGGTCCAACGTGACGCGGCTGCTCTCCTCGGAAAGGCGCAGGATGAGTGCTACCGCGAGCGCGCTGGCAGCGAAGGCGACGACAATTCCGGTGATGACCATCGCTTGTGGGACCGGGTCGAAGCGAAAGCCGGCAGCCGCGCCGCGCCGCGCGACAATGCCGAAGACGAGGAAAACGCCGCTTCCCATCAGGTTAAAGGCGAGCAATTTGCGTAGCGGATGGGGATGGAGAATGAGCCCATAGAGCCCAAGACCAACCAAAGTCGCGCCGACCAATCCCGCGAGAACTGACGGAGTCATTGATCAGCTCTCTCGCTCGGCGGACCGGCGACGAGCATCGGCAGCGCCGCAGCAATCGACAACAGCATGAACGCTTCGATGAACAGAATGATCGGTTTGGCGAGGGCGGGCGGATAAGCGAAGAAACTTCCTGCCACAACCTTGCCCGCGAGGCCGATGATGAGGAACACGGCAGGCCCGGCGACCAAAGCCAGGCGGAGCCGTTGGGTGTCAATGCGAGGCGGCTCCGCGAGCCGCGCCATCATGGTGACCATCCACATGGCCGCAAGCAGGGCGCCGCCCTGAAAGGCGCCGCCGGGCGCGTTGGCGCCGGTCCAAAAAATATGAATTCCAATGAGCACGCCGACGGGCGCCAGCATCTGAGCGAGAAAGACCATCGGGGCGTAGGGTTTGGGTCGGCGAAACGGCGCCGGCGCGCCGCCCCACGCCTTGTCGGTGCCGACCGACCAGACCCCGACCACGGCCAGGATCAGCACCATCTTCTCGAGCATCGTGTCAAAGGAGCGATAGGACATCAGCACCGCTGTGATGGGGTTACCGAGACCGGCGCCGTCGGCGGCTGCGGCTGCTTGCGGCGCGAGCGAGGGGGGCGGATCAGGCAGCATCAGGATGACGGCGCCCAGCGCGCCGGCGACGAGTGCGCAGAGCATGCCGGTGAGGAGCCTGAAG
>Ga0306923_10008777_pt1 | contig 10143 bp, 5 predicted proteins | sample sta12Can44000108_FD_203841 | JGI IMG/M metagenome (GOLD analysis project Ga0306923, IMG submission 203841) | Lab enrichment of tropical soil microbial communities from Luquillo Experimental Forest, Puerto Rico - statanox.12C.anox.44.000.108 (v2)... | ecosystem: Environmental > Terrestrial > Soil...
TTACGCTCGGTGGCTTGCCGTTCATAAGCAGCTCAAATTGCTCATATTTTACCACCTCAACCGCTATAGAACTACTCATTTTCAGTGCAATTCGGCCGCCGCCGCGCCCGGAGGGTGGCCTGGTCTTGAAAAAATCGACCGCCCCCCGCCCATCAATTTTGCAAAAGGGACCGGTTGATTGCCGGCGACATGATCCGCGTGGCTGCTGAAGGCGAAGGGGCGATGCTGCTGCATAATGGCCGCCGTTTGAGCTCAAGCTGACCAAGCAGTCACTGGCCGAGACCCTCGCGGCGCGAGCTTCGCGCATCGGTGCTGGCCAGACACGGGTCGACGCCGAGCTTGCCGAGCTCTACGGCGAACGCAGCATTCAGCGCCCACATCAGGCGTATGCGGGCGCGAATTGCTAAGACACTTCGATCAAAACCTCCGTCAGCCAATCCGCATCGACCATCACGTCGTGGCCGGCAGCGGTCGTCTCGAAGGTGCGCCATGACTTGTCGGCCTTGCACTCTGCGAATGCCTGGTCGAAAGGCCGGCTGCCGATACTTCGGGGCACGGACATAGGTCTTCTTCGCCACCTTCTCGCGCGCGCCGGTGAGCCTGATCGGCTGCAGCGCCACGCCGTTTGGCTGCGCGGTGAGTTTTGAATCGACCCAGGCGCGATCCTTCTCGTTGACATGAAACGCCTCCGCCTTGGGCGCCGGACGGCCGGGCTCGCCCTTTTCAACCGCCGTCAGCAGGGCCTTGCGGCTGAACTCGGAGGCGAAATCGAATCCGCGCTGGCCGTTTTCCGGCTTGAACGCGTCAAGCCACACAATCGAGGAAATGCGATCGGCACCTGCTCTATGGCGCCCGAGCCGGGCCAACCGCCATAGGAATGGACGACCAGACAGATTTCGTTGAGGTCTTCCCACTTAATCACGTTGACGATGTCGGTGATGTGAGTGTCGAGGACGATATCCTTGCTCATGAGGTGCGAGCGCTCGCCGTCGCCGGTGAGAGTCGGCGTGAACACCTTGTGCCCGCGCTTTTGCAGAAGATCGGCCACGCGGCGCCAGCACCAGCCGCCGTGCCAGGCGCCGTGCACGAGCACGAAGGTCTTCGGCGCGCCGGTCTGCGCCGGTGCTGGCGCGCTGCCCAAAGCCACTACGCTCGCGCCGGCTCCTGCGCTTGCCAGCACGCCGCGGCGGGTCATCGCTGAGCCATTGGTTGCAGTCATCGTGTCCTCCCCTTGCAGAGGCGCAAGCGGTTCTTGCGGCGAGCTCGCTCCTTGCGTTTGCGGGTGCGATCAGCGGCGATCGGGAGCTATCCGTTTTTCGATCCGCAGCACGGGGCCAACACGAATGTGGTGCTGCGCGCCCGCGATGCACAGAAGCTCGGGCAGGCCAAATGCGCGGTCGAGGACATGCTGGAGCGAGTGCGGCGGGCACAATGGAATAGTTCCTGAGCCTATACTACATCAGACTGCGAATCTGGGGGGTCAGGAGTTCGAATCTCTTCTGGCGCGCCAAATCGACAGCGGGCACCGCCGCGGCGAAGTAAAGTAGGCTCGTTCGGCCCGGAGATGCGAGCAAGCTCAGCGAGTAGGTACGATCAGCGACCATATTCTTTCTCCCTCCGGCTCAAAACAGCATGATTGTTGAGGTCTATGCCGTGTCCGCGTTTGCCGTCACTCAGTAGCCGTCAGAGCCGAATGCGGAGCTCGCCGGGGACACCGGGGCCGCATTCGTGGACGGCGCGAGCGTAGGAACAGGTCGCGCCCCCAACAATTCGGTGTTGGCGCAGGCTCGCCATTGAGGCGGTGGTCGCTCGGCGTGGCGCGCCGCGATGCGGCGACGAAGCTTAATATATTTTAAGTCTGCTTGAATTGCTGACCAGCGCCTTGGTCGCTCAAATAACCACTGATGATCAAATCAGAGCCGTGCAGCACGTCCCGGCGCAGAATCAAAGTGCAACTATTGTTCCGGTGCATGCCGACCTAAATTCGATCTGCTCAGGCGCAATGCAACCCGCGGTCGGTCGATTTTCGCCACGCGGAGCGGGCAATGGCGAATCGGCGCTCGCGGCTGAGTAGGCAAGGGCGCCACCTTTGGGCAGCCATGGCCGCTACTTGCTGAGCCCACGTGTGCGCAGGTCAGCCCGATATAACGTGGCGGCAAAAATGCCGAAAGCAGTGGCCCTGACGAGAATCACAATCATATCCGCGGGCATCATCGCCCTCTCGCGCATCTGGCGGCAGTATCTGGACCGTCAGCCACCTTACGCCGAGTATCCGAGAACTTTCGTTGGTTTTTGATTTAGCTCAACTCGGCCAAGTCTCCCTTGACCCATTTTGCTGAGAATTGGCCGCCAAATGGGGAGGGACGCCCATGGATGCTTCGTCGAAAACCGCAGGACAAGCCAGCGCCTTGTGGATGTCGACGATCGCGTTCACCGTCTGCTTCGCGGTCTGGACGATCTTTTCGATCATCGGCATTCAGATCAAAAAGGAGCTCGGGCTCAACGAGACGGAGTTCGGCCTATTAGTCGGCACGCCGATCCTGACCGGCAGCCTGATTCGACTGGTGCTCGGCATCTGGACCGAGCAATACGGCGGCCGTTTGGTCTACACGCTGGTCATGCTCTCAGCGGCAGTCGCCACTTGGCTCCTGACCTATGCCTACGATTATTTGACCTTCCTCCTCGCCGCGCTCGGCGTCGGCATCGCCGGCGGCTCGTTCGCGGTCGGCATCGCCTATGTCTCGCGCTGGTATCCGACCGACAAGCAGGGCACCTCGCTCGGCATATTCGGCATCGGCAATGTCGGAGCCGCTGTCACCAAGTTTCTAGCGCCGTTCGTGCTCGTCGCCTACGGCTGGCAGATGGTGGCGCAGGTTTGGGCGGTTGGCCTCGCTCTGATCGCGATCGTGTTCTGGTTGACCACCAAGGACGACCCCGTAGTCGCGGCGCGTCGCGCCCGCGGCGAGAAGCCGCGCAGCGCTTGGCTTGAGCTTGAGCGCTTGAAGAACATCCAGGTCTGGCGCTTCTCGCTGTACTATTTCTTCGTGTTCGGCGCCTTCGTCGCGCTGTCGCTGTGGCTGCCGCGCTACCTTATCGGCGTCTATGGCCTGGACATCAGCACCGCTGGCATGATCGGCGCGGCCTATTCGATCCCGGCCAGCATCTTCCACGCCTATGGCGGACATCTGTCCGACCGCTACGGCGCGCGGCGCATCATGTACTGGACCTTCGGAGTCTCAGTCGTATGCATGTTCATCCTGTCCTATCCGCCAACCGATTACGTCGTGAAGGGCATCCAGGGCCCGATCACGTTCCACATGGAGACCGGTCTCACCGAGTTCATCGTCATCCTGGTCGTGCTCGGCTTCTTCATGAGCCTGGGCAAAGCTGCCGTCTACAAGCACATCCCGGTCTACTACCCCAATAATGTCGGCGCCGTCGGCGGGTTGGTCGGCATGATCGGCGGGCTCGGCGGCTTTGTGCTGCCGATCGCGTTCGGCGCCCTCAACGATCTCACCGGGATCTGGACGAGCTGCTTCATGCTGCTGTTCGCGCTGGTGGCTACCGCGCTCACCTGGATGCACGTGGCGATCCGCCGCATGGAACGCGAGGTCGCCGAGCCCGAGCTGCGCCAGCTGCCGGAGCTGCCGGAAATGCAGCCCATTCACGAGCCGAAGCACGTCGGCCTGCTCGGTCCGCATCTGATCGAAGATTGGCGGCCGGAGGATCCCGTGTTCTGGAACGAGAAAGGGCGCGCGATCGCGCGGCGCAATCTCTGGATCTCGATCCCGGGGCTGCTGCTCTCGTTCGCGGTGTGGATGGTGTGGTCGGTGGTGGTCGCCAAGCTCCCGGCGGTCGGTTTCAAGTTCACGACCGACGAGCTGTTCTGGCTCGCGGCGCTCCCCGGACTATCGGGCGCGACGCTCCGCATCTTCTATTCCTTCATGGTCCCCATCTTCGGCGGTCGGCTATGGACCACGCTCACGACCTGGTCGCTGATCATTCCGGCGTTCGGAATCGGGCTCGCCGTGCAGAATCCCGACACGCCGTATTTCATTTTCCTCGCGCTGGCTCTGCTATGTGGCTTCGGTGGCGGCAACTTCGCCTCCTCGATGGCCAATATCAGCTTCTTCTTCCCCAAGGCAGAGAAGGGCAACGCGCTCGCGCTCAATGCCGGACTCGGCAATCTCGGCGTCAGCGTGGTGCAATTCGTGATCCCGCTCGCGATCACCGCCGGCGTTTTCGGCTGGTTCGGCGGTGATCCGCAGACCGCGGTCGAAGGCGGCAAGACTTCGCAGCTGTGGTTGCAGAATGCGGGCTTCATCTGGGTTCCGTTCATCGCCGCCGCCGCCTTCGCTGCCTGGTTTGGGATGAACGACATCGCAGCGATGAAAGCCTCATTCGCCGAGCAGGCGGTGATCTTCCAGCGCAAGCACAACTGGCTGATGTGCTGGCTCTACACCGGCACCTTCGGCTCGTTCATCGGCTATTCCGCGGGCTTTCCACTGTTGGCCAAAACCCAATTTCCGGGCGTGGATGCGCTGCAGCTCGCTTTTCTCGGGCCGCTGGTCGGCGCCATTTCTCGCTCGGCCACCGGCTGGGTCTCCGACCGCTACGGCGGTGGCCGCGTCACTTTCTGGGTGTTCGTGATGATGGCGGTTGGCGTACTTGGCGTGCTCTATTTCCTCGGCATCAAGGATGCCCCTTACGCGTTCTGGGGCTTCTTCGTGAGCTTCATGCTGCTCTTCTTCGCGAGCGGCGTCGGCAACGCGTCGACGTTCCAGATGATCCCCGCGATCATGCGCAAGGAGGTGGCACGGCTCGCACCCGCTTTATCGAGCGTCGAGCAGGCGAAGCAAAGCGACAAGGAATCGGCTGCCATTATCGGCTTCACTTCGGCGATTGCCGCCTACGGCGCCTTCTTCATCCCGAAGAGCTACGGCACCTCGATCCTGCTGACAGGCGGCGTGCAAGCGGCGCTGTGGTGCTTTTTCCTCTTCTATCTGACCTGCTTGCTCATCACGTGGGGCTATTACACCCGCCGCGGCGGCCTCCTTCATGACGTCGAACGGAAGTCCACCGCAAGTCTTTCGCCCGCCGCCGCGGCGACGCAGAGACAACCCGGCCGTGCTGCTTGGAGCGACGGCCGCAGCCGCAAGGGAGGGAGGGCATGAGCCAGCTCTTTGACCGCCTTCAATTTTTCAGAAAATACGTCGATCGTTTCTCCAATGGCTTCGGAGTGGTCACCGAGGAGAACAGAGCCTGGGAGGATAGCTATCGGCAGCGCTGGCAGCACGACAAGATTGTACGCTCCACGCATGGCACCAATTGCACCGGCTCTTGCTCATGGAAGATCTACGTCAAGAATGGATTGGTGACCTGGGAAACACAGCAGACCGATTATCCGCGCACTCGCCCCGATATGCCTAATCACGAGCCTCGCGGTTGCTCACGGGGCGCAAGCTACTCCTGGTATCTCTATAGCGGCAACCGCCTGAAGTATCCGTTAGTGCGTGCGCGACTTGTCGAGCTCTGGCGAGCGGCACGTCAAACGATGAAGCCGGTCGAAGCCTGGGCTTCAATCGTCGGCAATGCAGATAAGCGACGCCACTACACCTCCATCCGTGGCCGCGGCGGCTTCGTGCGTGCCAGCTGGGACGAAGTCACAGAGATTATCGCGGCTGCGAATGCCTACACGATCAAGACGTATGGGCCCGACCGCGTGGTTGGCTTTTCGCCGATTCCAGCGATGTCGATGGTTTCATACGCTGCTGGTACGCGATACCTGTCGCTTCTGGGCGGTACGTGTCTGAGCTTTTACGACTGGTATTGCGACCTGCCGCCCTCATCGCCGCAGACCTGGGGTGAGCAGACGGATGTTCCAGAGTCAGCCGATTGGTACAATTCCAATTTCCTAATTCTGTGGGGCTCGAACGTCCCGCAGACTCGTACGCCGGATGCACATTTCTATACGGAGGTCCGTTATAAGGGCGCGAAGAGCGTCGTGATCAGTCCTGACTACAGCGAAGCCGCCAAATTCGGAGACATGTGGCTTTCTCCGCGCGCAGGCACTGATGCGGCGCTCTCGATGGCCATGGGTCATGTGATCCTGAAGGAGTTCCATGTCGAGAGGCAGGCACCGTATTTCCAAGACTACTGCCGCAAGTATACCGACATGCCGTTTCTAGTCCGGCTCGAACGGCGTGGCGACTTCTACGTTCCAGGCCGCCTGCTGCGAGCATCCGATTTTGCAGACGCGGTCGGAGAAAGAAACAATCCGGAATGGAAGTGTGTCGCCCTGACGGAGGGAGATCAAAGCGTGGTCGTTCCGCAGGGCTCGATCGGATTCCGCTGGAACGAGAAGGGTAAATGGAATCTCGAACCTAGAAATGCAGCCAATGGCAAAGAGCTTTCGCTCGCCTTGTCATTGGTTGGGACGAAGGAGGCCAGCCCCGTCGCCATTGCGTTCCCATATTTTGGCGGACAGAAGCACGAGTATTTTCCTGATAGCCCACACAACGACGTGCTTCTACGGAATGTCCCTGCACGCAAGCTCGACCTTGCTGATGGCACGGGGCTGGTCGTGACTGTCTTTGATTTGCTCGTTGCCAACTACGGCATCGACCGAGGCCTGGGCGGACATAACGTTGCAAAATCCTACGACGACGATGTGCCTCATACGCCTGCCTGGCAGCAAACGATCACCGGCGTTCCCAAGGATCGCGTGATTGCGGTCGCACGCCAGTTTGCACGCAATGCGGAGAAAACCGAGGGGCGTTCGACCATCATTCTCGGTGCCGGATTAAACCACTGGTACCACATGGACATGAACTACCGGGGCATCATCAACCTGGTAGTGATGTGTGGTTGCGTGGGCAAGCCGGGCGGCGGTTGGGCTCACTATGTCGGGCAGGAAAAGCTGCGTCCGCAGACCGGCTGGATACCGTTGGCATTCGCGCTCGACTGGGGACGTCCGCCGCGGCACATGAACGCGACCTCCTACTGGTACGCGCACACGAGCCAGTGGAAATACGAGAGGCTTTCGGTGCGAGAGATTCTGTCGCCGCTGGCCGACCCCGGCCAATGGAATGGCAGCCTCATAGATTTCAACGTTCGTGCCGAGCGCATGGGATGGCTGCCGTCATCGCCGCAGCTTGGCTGCAATCCGCTACAGGTCGCCCGGGAGGCTAAGGCTGCCGGCCAGGAGGTCCCGGCCTACGTCGCTCAACAGTTGAAGCAGGGCAAGCTCACGCTGGCCTGCGAGGACCCCGACAGTTCTGCCAATTGGCCGCGCAATCTGTTCGTCTGGCGATCGAACCTGCTTGGCGCCAGCGGCAAGGGGCACGAGTATTTTCTCAAGCACCTACTCGGAGCTGACAACGGCGTGCTCAACAACGATCTTTCCGCGCAACCGGACGACAAACCCATCGAGGTCAAATGGCGGGACGCGCCAGCCGACGGCAAGCTCGATCTCATGGTAACCATCGACTTCCGCATGAACACAACGGGGCTGTTCTCCGACGTCGTTCTTCCAACCGCGACTTGGTACGAGAAGAATGACATGAACACCACGGATATGCACCCGTTCATCCATCCGCTGACGGCCGCCGTGGATCCGGTCTGGGAAGCCCGCAGCGACTGGGACATCTTCAAATCCATTGCCCGCAAGTTGGCTGATGTCGTCGATGGCGAGCTGGGGGTGGAGCACGACGTGGTCCTGACCCCTCTCTTGCACGACACACCTGGCGAACTCGGCCAGCCGTTGGACGTCAAGGATTGGAAGACAGGCGCCTGCGAGCCCGTTCCGGGCAAGACCATGCCAGGCGTAACCGTAGTGGAACGGGACTATCCCAACATCTACAAGCGGTTTACCGCATTGGGTCCTTTAATGAGCAAACTCGGCAATGGCGGCAAAGGCATTGCTTGGAATACGGAGGCGGAAGTTGATGACTTGCGCGAGTTGAATCGTCCGGTCTCGGCCGAAGGTCCCACCAATGGGATGCCGAGTATCGAGAGAGACATCCAGGCGGCGGAAACGATCCTGATGCTCGCCCCAGAGACCAATGGCAGAGTCGCAGTGAAGGCCTGGGAGGCACTGGGCAAGATCACGGGTCGCGAGCACAAACATTTGGCGCTTCACCGCGAGGACGAGCGCATTCGTTTCCGCGATCTCGTCGCCCAGCCGCGCAAGATCATCTCGTCGCCGACCTGGTCGGGCATCGAGTCCGAGAAGATCACCTATAACGCCGGGTGGACGAACGTGCATGAGTTGATCCCCTGGCGCACGCTGACCGGCCGTCAGCAGCTCTACCAGGATCATCCCTGGATGCGGGCATTCGGCGAAAGCCTGTGTGTCTATCGGCCGCCAATCGATACCAAGACGGTGCGCGCAATTATCGGCAAGAAGGATAACGGCAATCCCGAGGTCGTGCTCAACTTCATCACGCCTCACCAGAAATGGGGCATCCATTCCACCTATACCGACAACCTACTGATGCTCACGCTCTCGCGTGGCGGTCCCATCATCTGGATCAGCGAAGTCGATGCGAAGAAAGCCGGCATCCACGATAACGATTGGATCGAAGCCTACAACGTCAACGGCGCGCTCACTGCCCGCGCGGTCGTCTCTCAGCGCATACCCGAAGGAACCACGTTCATGTATCACGCGCAGGAGAAGATGACGAACGTGCCCGGCAGCGAGATCACCGGCAAACGCGGCGGCATCCATAATTCCGTGACGCGCGCAACGTTGAAGCCAACGCACATGATCGGCGGCTATGCCCAGCTCAGTTACGGCTTCAACTACTACGGTACTGTCGGCTCCAACCGCGACGAGTTTGTCATTATGCGGAAGATGCGCGAGGTTGACTGGAAAGATAGAACCCTCGCCGAGAAAAGCCAGTACAAGGAGGCTGCCGAATGAAGATCCGGGCGCAGATCGGCAAAGTACTCAATCTCGACAAATGCATCGGCTGCCACACTTGCTCGGTTACCTGTAAGAACGTCTGGACCACGCGCGAAGGCGTTGAATACGCCTGGTTCAACAACGTGGAGAGCAAGCCAGGCATCGGCTATCCGAAGGACTGGGAGAACCAGAAGCGCTGGAATGGCGGGTGGCGCCGGAAGGACAACGGCAAGATCGAGCCTCGGTTCGGCGGCAAATGGCGCGTGCTCGCCAAAATTTTTGCCAATCCCGACATGCCCGAGATCGACGACTATTACGAGCCGTTCGACTTCGAGTACGAATACCTCCATCACGCGCCGGAATCGGAGGCAGCGCCGACCGCGCGCGCGATCTCCCAGATCACCGGCGAACGCATGAGCAAGATCGAATGGGGCCCGAACTGGGAAGAAATCTTAGGTGGCGAGTTCTCCAAGCGCTCCAAGGATTACAACTTTCGCGATGTGGAAAAGGAGATATACGGGCAGTTCGAACAGACCTTCATGATGTACTTGCCGCGTCTGTGCGAGCATTGCCTCAATCCATCCTGCGCTGCCTCATGCCCCTCAGGCGCTATCTATAAGCGCGAGGAGGATGGCATCGTTCTCATCGATCAGGACAAGTGTCGAGGGTGGCGCATGTGCGTTACCGGCTGCCCGTATAAGAAGATCTATTACAATTGGCAGTCCGGTAAATCCGAGAAATGCATCTTTTGCTATCCGCGCATTGAGGTTGGGCAGCCCACCGTTTGCTCGGAGACGTGCGTCGGCCGCATTCGCTATTTGGGCGTCCTCCTTTACGACGCAGATCGCATCGAAGCGGCGGCAAGCGTAGCCGACGAGCGCGAACTTTATCCGGCGCAGCTCAACGTCTTTCTCGATCCGCACGATCCGGAGATCATCGCCGAGGCGCGGCGGCAGGGCGTGCCGGAATCCTGGATCGAGGGCGCAAAGAATTCGCCAGTCTACAAGATGGCCGTCGACTGGAGGGTGGCGTTTCCGCTTCATCCCGAGTACCGCACGCTGCCGATGGTCTGGTACGTGCCGCCGCTCTCGCCGATCAAGTCGGCAGCGGAAGCCGGTGCGCTCGGTGAAGAGGATGAAATGCCGGACGTGCGCGCGCTGCGAATTCCACTCAAATACCTGGCCAACCTGTTGACGGCCGGGGACGAAGGCCCGGTAGCGCTTGCGCTTCAGCGGATG
>Ga0306923_10008779_pt1 | contig 10140 bp, 9 predicted proteins | sample sta12Can44000108_FD_203841 | JGI IMG/M metagenome (GOLD analysis project Ga0306923, IMG submission 203841) | Lab enrichment of tropical soil microbial communities from Luquillo Experimental Forest, Puerto Rico - statanox.12C.anox.44.000.108 (v2)... | ecosystem: Environmental > Terrestrial > Soil...
ACCTGGCGGCGCGCTATAAGGTCAAGCGCATCGTCGTCAAGCCCGGCAATAAGCTTTCACTGCAGAAGCACTTCCACCGTTCCGAGCATTGGGTGGTCGTCAAAGGCACGGCCGAGGTGACCGTCGGTGAGAACGTGCGCAACGTGCAGGAAAACGAATCCATCTACATTCCCAGCGGCAGCGTGCATCGGCTGGCCAATCCCGGAAAAATCCCGCTCGAGCTTATTGAGGTGCAGGTCGGCAGCTATCTCGGCGAGGACGACATCGTACGGCTCGATGACGTCTACGGCCGCGGCTGATCAGCCCTGCCCGACGCTGATATAGGTAAAGCCCTTTTCGCTCATGTCGTGCGGTTTGTAGATGTTGCGCAGGTCGACGATCAGCGCGGCGCGCAGAGCGGCTTTTACTCGATCGAGATCGAGAGCGCGGAACTCTTCCCATTCGGTCAGGATCACCATGGCGTCGGCCCCGGCAACGCAGGCATAGGGGTCCGCGGCGGTCTCGATCTGCGGCATCAGCTTGCGGGCTTCGTTCATGCCGTGGGGATCGTAGGCGCGCACGCGCGCTCCTTGCTTGGCGAGCGCCGGCAGGATCACCAGGCTCGGCGCCTCACGCATGTCATCGGTGTTCGGCTTGAACGTGAGTCCCAGCACCGCGATGGTCTTGCCCGCTAGCGTGCCGCCGCATGCCGCCGTCACCTTGGCCGCCATTGCGTGCTTGCGCGCATCGTTGACGCCGATCACGGTCTCCACGATTCGGATCGGCGCGCCGAAACGCTGGCCGATCGCGGTGAGCGCCGCGGTGTCCTTGGGAAAACAGGAGCCGCCGAAGCCCGGCCCAGCGTGAAGAAATTTGCCCGCGATGCGACGATCGAGGCCCATGCCGCGGGCCACCTCCTGGACGTCGGCGCCGCATTTCTCACACAGGTCCGCCATCTCATTGATGAAGGTGATCTTGGTCGCGAGAAACGCGTTCGACGCGTATTTGATCAGCTCGGCGGCGCGCCGGCCGGTGAACAGAATCGGCGTCTCGTTGATGAACAGCGGTCGGTACAGCTCGCGCATGACGCGGCGCGCCTGCTCCTCCTCGGTGCCGACCACGACGCGGTCCGGATGCTTGAAATCCTCGATTGCGGCGCCTTCCCGCAAAAATTCCGGGTTGGACACGACGGCAAAGTCCGCATCGGGGCGCAGTTTGCGGATTATCGCCTCGACCTCGTCGTTGGTCCCGACCGGAACGGTCGACTTGGTAACGACGACGGTGAAACCCTGCATATGGGCCGCGATCTCACGCGCGGCATCGTAGAGGTAAGTCAGGTCGGCAAAGCCGTCGCCGCGGCGCGAAGGGGTGCCGACGGCGAGGAATATGGCGTCCGCGGCGCGCACCGCGCCAGCCGCGTCCGTTGTGAATGACAGACGACCGGCTGCGACATTGTGTGCAACCAGCGCGTCGAGGCCCGGCTCGAATAGCGGCATTCTTCCGCTCTGCAACTGGGAAATTTTGGCCGCATCCTTGTCGATGCACGTGACGACGTGTCCGAAATCGGAAAAGCACGCTCCAGACACAAGCCCCACATATCCGGTGCCGATCATCGCAATATGCATGACGCAAATCCAAGCAAGCTTCAGGCGTGACGGTTGATGCGTTCCTGCTCTTGCAGGATTGTCACCATGTCCGCATCCACCATTTCCTTTACCAACTCATCGAAGCTGGTGCGATGCCGCCAGCCGAGCTTGGCGCGGGCCTTGCTTGGATCCCCGAGCAGCGCATCGACCTCGGTCGGGCGAAAATAGCGGGGATCGATCTCGACCAGCGCCTCGCCGCTGGATTTGTCAAACCCCTTCTCGTCGAGTCCGCTTCCGCGCCAGACAATCGCCCTGCCGATATGGGCAAACGCCTTCTCGACGAACTCGCGCACCGAATGGCTCTCTCCGGTCGCCAAGACGTAGTCGTCCGGCTGCTTCTGCTGCAGGATCAGCCACATTCCTTCGACATAGTCGCGCGCATGTCCCCAATCGCGCTTGGCATCGAGATTGCCCAGGAACACGCGCGCCTGCAAGCCGTGCTTGATCGACGCGACCGCACGCGTGATCTTGCGCGTCACGAACGTTTCGCCGCGGATCGGACTCTCGTGATTGAACAAAATTCCGTTTGAGGCGTGCATGCCATAGGCTTCACGGTAGTTCACAGTGATCCAATAGGCATACAGCTTTGCAGCTGCATACGGTGAGCGCGGGTAGAATGGCGTCGTCTCTTTTTGCGGAGTTTCCCGAGCCTTTCCGAACAACTCGGATGTCGAGGCTTGATAGAACCTAATCTCGTCCTGCCGTCCCAAGATGCGAACGGCCTCGAGCAGGCGCAACGTGCCCAGGGCGTCAGCATTGGCGGTATATTCAGGCGTTTCGAAGGAAACCTGAACGTGTGATTGCGCGGCGAGATTGTAGATCTCGTCCGGTCGCGTCTCCTGCACGATGCGGATCAGGTTGGTCGCGTCGGTCACGTCGCCGTAGTGCAGATGAAAGGAAACGCCGGTCTCGTGCGGATCGTGCATGAGATGGTCGACGCGCGCGGTGTTGAAAGACGACGAACGGCGCTTGATGCCGTGCACCAGATAGCCCTTGGCGAGAAGGAACTCGGCGAGATAGGCGCCATCCTGCCCGGTAGCGCCCGCGATCAGGGCGACCCTGGCTGACGATCCTGCGGTCATTCCCGCGCGCCCGCCATTTTCGTTGATTCAATGCCTGACGGATGGCCGCGGACGGAGCGAATGGGCGAAATGGGATAGAGGAGCCAAGTGAGCGCGCCGGGCAGCGAAGCGATGGCCAGGGTGATGCCAAATTCCACCGAAAAAAGCAGCGCGTTGGCGGGCGCAACGCCATGATCGGCAAGCAGCGAGACGACGGCGACCTCACGCAGGCCCCAGCCGCTGATCGAGATCGGAACAATCGTCACGCCGAGCATCACAGTGAACAAAACCGCGGCGTCAGCAACCGGCAACGCCAAGCCCTGAGCGCGTCCCAGCGACCACACCACGAGGATGGTAAGGGCATGGATCAGGCATCCCATCGCCAGGATCAATGGGCTTTTCGGCCCCAGCAGAACCCGATGGGTATCCGCGGCCAGCATTGCGACCCAGCGCGAATACCGCCAGCCCGCCAGCACCGGCACGATCGCGGGCGCAAACGCCAGCGCGAGCGCGCCGGCGAGCAGGAGCGCGCCGTACGCGAAGAGCACGAGATTGCGATATCCGCCGAGCGCTGTCAGTCCCGACGGCAGCAACAGCGCGAGGAATCCGAACGCGACCAACAGCCCCACCCCGACGCTGCGATCGATGACCACACTGGTGAGAGCATTGCGCCAATCACAGCCAAGGCGAACCAGGAACCAGGCGCGCACGCCCTCCCCGGCCACGCTGGGCAGGACCTGGCCAAAAAATATTGCGATCGCAGTGACCGCAGTGATGGCGGCGCGGGTGATGCGCGCGCCGCACGCGGCGAGCTCCTCCAGAATGCTGCGCCAACGCACCGCGACCAACGGGATTTGCAACACCACCACGAGGACGGCAAATGTCGCCCAGCGAAAGTCCAGAGCGAAAAGCGCCGAGCGAAGCTGACTCAGGTCGATTTGCCGTGAGACGTACCAGAAGCATGCGCCGGTTACGAGCAGCTTGGCTGCGAACAGGGCAAGCTTTCCGGCGCCGCCTTTGCGCAGGCGCACTGCCTCCCGATCGCGGGCGAGACTGGCGCTCACCGAAGTTCCGTTGGCAATATCCGAATGCTTCCACAGCAACGGCAACGCTCCTCTGTAATACGCATTTTGCCCCTTTTGCGGCCTATCCTTTGGGGGCCTCAATACGAAATCGGCGCAAGCTTGAAAAGGTGCGACGAACTTCCAAACATGCGGGCCAAGCGCCGTCGCTTGGCAGTCCCGAGTCGCAGTCCGAGCAAAACCTCCCCCGTGTAGAATAGGCCCAGCGGCTCATCACGAACCACCGTGAACCCGTTTTGCTCGAAGTTTCGCCGCCACCAGCCCGGATGGAACAACCAAAGTTCCGAGATTACGTTGCCGCGCTCGCCGTGCCGACGCGGAAGACAAAGACCGACCGTGTGTCGAAGGGTTCGATACCAGGCCTGGCGCAGCCGCTGCAATTCGGCGGCGCGCAGTGGCGCGCGCGGCAACAGCTGCGGCAGAGATGAGCCGGCGAAGGACGCCGCCTCTAGAAACGAAACCAGCGTGGTCCACAGCCGCCAAGTGTGGGTTGGCACGACATGAATGCAATAGCCGTCCGGCGCCAGCACGCGGCGAATCTCGGCGTGAATGCGCGAGAGATCGGCTATGTGTTCGAGCACGTTCGACGAGAATACGATATCGACGCTGGCGTCCGGCAGCGGGATGGTGCGGCCATCATAATCCTTGATCGGGAACACGCGTTGGGTCGCGTAGGTCGAATCGCCGATTTCGATCGCGGTCACTGCAAAGCCGCGCCGCTGCAATTCCAGCGCCTGCCTGCCGGTCCCGGCGCCGATTTCGAGAATGCGCGCGCCGGGCGACAGGAATAGAGTGATTCTGTCGATTTCCGCGACTCTGATCGCTTCGAGATGCTCGATGGACAGCACGAAATTGTCACTTTGCCCGGATTGATCAGCGCATGCGCGTTTAGCGATCGTTACGCGAGCTGCACTCTGCCCGCGAAGCGGGCTGTTACTCGGCCTTCGACACAGTTGCAAAGAACTGCGGATTTGCAGTGGCGTTGGTCATGTCGATCGCCAGCGCGAGCGGCGGTAGCGACTGCGAATGGCGCGAAGCCGCTCGCGTAATCCGGTTCCGAAAAAAGGCGCGAGTTTGTTCCAGGCGGCGAGGCGTAACAGTCGGAAAACCAGTCGCGGCGTCAGGTAGCTGGGCTCCGACCAGAGCACGCGAAGCCCGCGTAGACTGTACTCAGGCCAGACCGCTGCCTGTACGAACGCCGCCCGGCGCGCCACCCAGCCGGGCTGCCGGCACGCAGCCAACCATGCCTGCAAGACTGCGATTTGCGCGTCGCTGCGGGAACCCGCCCGGCCGTAGGAATTGGGCAAACGCCGGAAATACGAAACGGCGCCTGGAACGTACACGGCGCCGCGTTCGAATGCAGCCGCATAAGCAGCAAACAAATCGCCATGCCAACGGAGATCCGGGGCAAACCCGCCCAATACCTGCAGCAGCTTTACGCTGAACCATACGCTGGAAACATGAAAGTAGAAGAAATTCGTCTGCATCAGCCGGACGAATTCCTTTCCGGAAAAATACCGGCGGTGCTGCGGCAGATCGAGCGGCACGAGCCGGGTCACCGCGCCGTCGGCGCTCATTTCGGCATGATCGGAAAACACGATACCTGTGTGCGGGAAGGCGGCGGCGGCGGCCGAGGCGCGCGCGACCATCTCCGGATCCAGGCAATCGTCTGCGGCCGAAAACAGCACGAAGTCGCCGCTTACAATTCCAAGGCCGGTATTGCAGGCCGCATTGACGCCGCGATTTTCAGGGTGGCGATGCACCCGCAACCAGGGCAGGTTTGCGGCGAGCGACTGCAATCGCGCGACGCTGTCGTCCGTCGAGCCATCGTCGACGACAACGACTTCGAACGGCGATTCGGTCTGCCGGGAAATGGCAAGCAGCGCGTCTGTTATCAGATGGCCATGGTTGTGGTTCGGAACCACCACTGACATGCGGGGGACGGGCGCCGGAGCGGACCTCTCTGCCGCGCCGTTTACGTGCAGGAATTGGGAATCGGCTCTCATGCGGCCGCTTGGGGCGCATAGCCCACGATCATGTGATGTGCATCATGCACCGCTGCGGAACGCCTCAATTCTACGAATCCGACCTTCGCCTTCCGATAGATCGCGCCACGGACTTGCGACCCGGCTTCCTCGTTGGAGCCGACGATGAGCAGCCCGCCGTCGACCAGCGAATGAAAGATGCGCGCAGCGATTTGAGCGAGCTCCCGCTCGCTGAAGTAGGACGCGTTTAGCACGTTCATGGCTCGCACGACGTCCACCGGCACAGGAAAAGGAGCGCTTTCGAGCAAGTCGTGATCGAGCAAGCGGAAGCGGTTGTCGCGCCGGGCAAGCTCGGTGGCCTCCGGGCAAAACAGGGACAAGGACGACGGTTGAATCGTCCCGTCGCGCCACGCGGCGAGCACACGGGGAACGCAAATCTTGCGCGCGATCTGGAAGAACAAGTAATTAATGGGATAGAGCCGGAAATCCTCTGGCTTGATCGTATTGAATACGAACGGCGGCAGCACAATTTCCAAAATCTGGCCGTTTTGGTTCATGGCAACTTTGATGTTTCCGAGCCGTAGAATCGAAAGTGTTGGCTCGAAGTCGGAGGCGTAATAGGTGAGGCGGGGAAAGCGTGCGGCGGCCGAATGAAAGAAATCGCATGCCGTTCGCGCATCGCTCACGCCGACATCGTGTATGACGAGCGCGCGTTCGGCCTCGAAAGCCTCCGCGATATGCCGGATTGCCGAAGTGTCGAACTCGTCGAAACGCCGCCCATAGGTGCGTTTGTAGGCACCGCGCCCGTCGCTGAACAGAGAAAGAACTTGCTCTCCCCACTTCTCACCATCGCGAATGCCGGTGAGCTGGTCATAGAGCGTAATCGAGGCCCGGCGAGTTCCACCGAAGAAACCTCCGGTGTTTCGTAAACTCGACAATTGCTCGATGCGGTACAAGCCGGTTTTGATCATTGCCTTGCGGAATTTGCGCGGCGCCAACGCCCACCGCCTCGAATCGGCATCGTGCGCTCAACCCACGGTGATGCTGGGGCTGCTCGTTATAGGGCGTCCGCGCTGCCCCAACAATGCGGGCTATGGCCGCCCCACTCGGCAAGGAGGCTGCGCATTGAAAGGGTTCCATCGCGGCTCTTTTTTTGCCATCTGTGGAGCCCACACGGAAGTCCGCCGCACCTGATGCACTACGACCCGCCCAGCACGGGCAGGCATGAAAGGCAACATGGCACAGCAGCAAGGCACCGCTGATGACGTTCAACTGCCGCCGTTGCGCTCGGCCGCCGGCGCGGCCTGGGACGATTTGGTCGAAGGACTGTCGAAAAGCTGGATGTGGTCGGCGATGGCCATGCAGGACATTACCATGCGCTACCGCGGCTCGGTCCTGGGGCCGTTCTGGCTGACGATCAGTATGGCGATCATGATCGCCGCGCTCGGCCTGATCTACTCGCGTCTGTTCAATATGGACATTAACCGCTATCTGCCGTTTCTCACGATCGGCCTGGTGATCTGGCAATTCGTTTCCCAAATCATGATCGATGGTTGCCATACCTTCCTGGTGGTGCAAAATATCATTCATCAGGTGCGCCTGCCGTTTTCGGTTCACGTGCCTGGCGCAACGTATGCCGCAACCTGATCATTCTCGCCCACAATATCGTCATTGTGCCGCTCGTGATCATTCCTCTCGGCGTTCCGGTCGGCTGGGACGCATTTGTGATCATTCCGGCTCTGGCCATTCTCGCCATCGACGGTTTCTGGGTGAGCATCTTGCTCGGCATGTTGAGTGCGCGCTATCGGGACGTGCCGCCGATCGTCACAAATTTTGTGCAGGTCGTATTCTTCATCACGCCGATTTTCTGGCCGCCGGAGGCGCTTGGAGTCTGGGCGCCGTACCTGCCGCTTAATCCGCTGTTCGCGGCTGTGGACGTCATCCGCGCGCCACTATTGGGCGAGCAACCGATGCATTATTGCTGGACGGTTCTCATGATCACGACCTTGCTGGGAGCCGTCGCAACATTCGCGTTGTTCGTCAAATTCCGGCCGCGCATCGCCTATTGCATCTGAGATGGCATTCATCCGTCTACGCGACCTGTCGGTCGAATTTCCAATCTACCAGGGCAGCCATCGTTCGCTGAAGAAACTTCTTCCTGGAAAAGGCGCACAAGCGCATGGCCGACCTGATTGGCAGCTCCAACATCATGGTGCTCGCCTCGCACTCCATGCCGCTGCTGCGCGAATGGTGCAATCGCGGCATCCTTTTGCAGCAAGGACGCATCGTGGTCGACGGAAGCGTCGAGGAGGCCATTGCCGAGTATGAACGCTCTTCGGGGGTCGAGCAGGCCGTTTCACAGCCGGCCTAAATCCTCGAGAAAACTTATAAGTGCCGATTCAATGCGCGCCCGATCGCAGCTTGCGAGCATGACTTGTCGGTCTTTTACCACTGCTGGCGAGTGCTCCACTGCTGGGGGGGCCAGCAGTTCGCCTTCGTCGAGGGGGACATAGATGCCGGGACGAGCGGCTGCATTGGCCGCCAAACCGAAAATGTCCAGCACCCCGATGTAGCCGTCGGCAAACTGGGCAATGGAGATGGCGTCCTGCAACGAAAAACCCTGATGCCGCGCAAAACGGATGTGGGCAGGCCATCGTTGCCAGCGCGAGGGGGCCAATCGGTTGAGGATGACAAATCCCAGGCGCGAATGGCGCTCGACTACCGTATCGAGCGCATGTAACAGCCAAGCGAGTTCGGTCGGATCAACCGTGCCGTCGGCATCCTCCTTCAGGGAGACGGCGATGACAACTTGGCCCAGCAACGCGGTTTTGAAAAAATCCTGTGTCCGCTTGCGCGCGTCCTGCACGACTTTGATCCCCCCAGCAGTCCCACGGCGCGTGACGTAATCCACCAGGTCGACCGGCGTCCTGCCAAGATCCCAGGCCTCTCGGCGCGCGCGCTGGCAATCGGGAGCAGTGTTCGAAATTAACGTCGGAACTGCCAAATCGACGCTCTCCTCACCCCAAAAGACGGAGATATTGCGTACTTGCTCGAGCATGAAACTAGCGGAAATGAGTTCAAAGACTCGACGTTCATCACCACACGCGCTTGCCAACACCAAAGCTATATCGATCGCTCGTTCCTCTCGATCGTCGAAGGAGGAACGAACGACGTGGTTGTGCCAAATCAAAAGATTGCGCAAAACCCGTTGATCGAGGCGACCTTCGATCTTCAATGCAAACGTGGATTGTTGGGAGCGTGCTAGCTCGCGCAGCCGAGCATCTGCTCCTTGCAGCAACAGCAACGTTCTTGCGAGCACGCCGATCCGGTGCTGCAGTGGGCGACGTGCTTGCACATAGTCCCGCAGCGACGGAGATGTTGCGAATGATTCGATGAACTGTTCGTGCTTCTCGTGCTCTTTATCGAGTGGATGGCCGAGGCCGTGCACTGTGATACGCGTCCCGAGCGACCCCAATACCGTAAGCTGGGAAGTCCGGCGGATGAGCCAGTTCGGATGCTCCACCCATTGAGGCGCCTGCGCTAGTAGCCACTTGCTGATCCGCTCGATCATTGCGCGACCGCTTTCCACCGGTTGGCCTGGTCTGGTTCAGGCGCCCGATCGCCGGAGGAGCCACCCTGATCCGCGGACTTGGCCAGGACTTCATCGAACAGTTGAAGCAATTCCTCTGTCGTTTCCGGATGCCATGTCAGGATTTGATTGGCACGCGCAAATGGATAATGGCGGTCATCAGGATTGACCCCGGCGTACTGGGCAAAATCCCTTTGCACATTGAGGATCGCGTAAGGAACTCGGGTGAACGTCGCGAACGTGGCGAATCCGCTCGAAGTTCCCATGAACAGATCGGCGATCTTCATCAATGCAAGCTCATGGGCGAGCGTCAGGCCGCTGGCGCGCGGAACAAACACATTGCGGCGATGCAGCAGTCGATGCTCCCATTCCTGAAATCCGCCGACCATCACGAACATGAACTCGGGCCGATGGGCACCTACGGCGTCAAGGAAGCGATACCAAGCATCCAACGGCGCGTCTCGGTAGGTAACGGCTGGGCTGTCCGTGAGCGAGCTCTGACGCGGATTGATCACCGCGAACGGCCGGCCGCCGAGTTCGCTTCGATGAAAATCCCGCGCCCAAGCCTCAAGATCGTGGGGCGCGCGCAATTCCGGCAAGTAGCCGCGGCGGGCATAAAATGAATTCAGCATGTGATGGTTGACGGGATAGTCTTGCCGCATCGCGAGGTGTGTTTCCAAGTCCGGCGACATTGGGGCGCCGGCGACATGACACGACAGAACGATCAGATTGAACGTGCGGACATCTCGAACAATTTGCAGCGATCGCAGCATCGGATTGCACGTAAAGACCGCCATG
>Ga0306923_10008780_pt1 | contig 10139 bp, 10 predicted proteins | sample sta12Can44000108_FD_203841 | JGI IMG/M metagenome (GOLD analysis project Ga0306923, IMG submission 203841) | Lab enrichment of tropical soil microbial communities from Luquillo Experimental Forest, Puerto Rico - statanox.12C.anox.44.000.108 (v2)... | ecosystem: Environmental > Terrestrial >...
CATGTCATTGAAGACGGTGACCTTTGCAACGGCCGATGAGGCCGTGAAAGCCTATGACAGCGGCCGCTGCGATGCCTACACCACCGATTCATCGCAAGCTTATAGCGAACGGCTGCGGCTGAGCGATACCAACGCGCATATCGTGCTGCCGGAGATCATCTCCAAGGAGCCGCTCGCTCCTGCCGTGCGGCAAGGCGACGATGCCTGGGAAGATCTCGTTCGCTGGACCCACATGGCGTTGGTCGATGCGGAAGAGCTCGGCGTCACCCAGCGCAATGTCGATGATATGACGAAATCCAACGCGCCGGATGTGCGGCGCTTGCTCGGAGTCGAGGGCCAATTCGGCCAACCGCTCGGCCTGAGCAATGATTGGGCGTACCGCATCATCAAGGCCGTCGGCAATTACGGCGAAATCTTCGAGCGCAACGTCGGCCAGGGCTCGCCATTAAAGATTGCGCGCGGCCTCAACGGGTTGTGGACCAAGGGCGGTCTGCAATACGGACTGCCCATACGTTAACCCGGCGGGCTGTCGCCCGCTGTCGCCGGCCAATGGCAAAGATGCTGCAATTCCCGGTTCGCAGCAAACAGCAATGGACCAATATTGCGCTGCAGGCGGCGCTCGTCGTTGTGGTCGGCGGCCTCATCTACGCGGCCGCGGTCAATGCCGCCAATAATCTCGCGAAAGCTGGAATCGCCTCCGGCTTTCGCTTCTGGGACAACACCGCCGGTTTCGACATCAGCCAGACGCTGATCTCCTACTCATCGAGTGCTTCGACCTTCGGTCGCGCTTTCTGGGTCGGCCTTCTCAACACGCTTCTTGTCGCCTCGCTCGGCATCGTGCTAGCGACGGCGCTGGGTTTCACCATCGGGATCGCACGACTGTCGCGCAATTGGCTAGTGTCGCACCTGGCCGGCGGCTACGTCGAACTGGTTCGCAACATTCCGCTCCTGTTGCAGATTTTGTTTTGGTACAACGCCGTTCTCAAGTCGCTGCCAGACCTGCGCGGCAGCATTGCAATTCCGGGCGGCGCCTTTCTCAATAATCGCGGGTTGTTTCTGCCGCAGCCGATGTTTGGTGCGAACTTCGGCTACGTCGCCGCCGCGCTGCTGTTGGGCATGGTTGCCACGTTGGCGCTGCGAATCTGGGGCCGCCGCCGGCAGGACAGTACCGGGCAACCGCCGCGCATGTTGTATTACGCCTTCGGACTGATCGTGCTGTTGCCGCTTGTGGTGTTCTTCGCTGCAGGCGAGCCGCTGTCTTTCAGTTTTCCGGAAATGGCCCGCTTCAATATCCGCGGCGGCGCCGAGATCCTGCCGGAATTCGCAGCGCTTCTGGTTGCGCTGACGATCTATACCGCCGCATTCATTGCCGAAGTTGTGCGCGCCGGCATTCTCGCCGTGGCGCCCGGGCAGACCGAAGCCGCGCAAGCGCTCGGCTTGCGATCAGGCGCCACGCTTCGGCTGGTGGTGGTGCCGCAGGCTATGCGTGTCATCGTGCCGCCGCTGACCAGCCAATACCTCAATCTGACCAAAAACTCCTCGCTCGCGGTCGCTATCGGTTATCCCGACCTCGTGCAGGTATTTGCCGGCAGCGTGCTCAATATTACCGGCCAGGCGGTCGAGGTGATTGCCATTACGATGGCGGTTTATCTTTTCCTCAGCTTGGTGACTTCGTTCTTGATGAATCTCTATGGGCGCCGAGTCGCCATCGCGGAGCGCTGAACGATGGCGACAGCCGACCAGGTCTACCCGCGTGACACACCGGCGCAATTGTTACCGGCGCCGGTGGCGAGCACCGGCGTGCTCGGCTGGCTGCGCGCCAATTTGTTCTCGTCCCCGGCCAATATCGCGCTCACCATGATCTGCGTCGCCGCTATTGTCTGGATCGTGCCGCCTTTGTTGCGCTTTTTTATCTTCGACGCGGTATGGTCGGGCGCCGACCGAGAGGCTTGCCTGCCGTCGGAGCAGCAGCCCGAACCCGGCGCGTGCTGGGCTTTCGTGCGGGTATGGTCCTCCTATTTCGTCTACGGCTTCTACCCAATAAGCGAGCGCTGGCGCGTCGATCTGTTCTTCGTGCTGCTTGCGCTTGGAATCGCCTGGCTGGCTTGGCTCGGTGCGCCGCGCCGCGATCTCGGCGCCATCTATTTCTTCATCGTGCTGCCTATCCTCTCTTACATTCTGTTGAGCGGGGTGCCGATGATTGGCTTGCCCGACGTGCCGACCTCGCTGTGGGGCGGCATTCTCGTCACCATCGTCGTCGCAACCGTAGGCATCGTGGCGTCACTGCCGCTCGGCATTTTGCTGGCATTGGGGCGGCGCTCGACAATGCCGGCGGTGCGGCTTGCTTCGATCACCTTCATCGAATTCGTCCGCGGCGTGCCGCTGATTACCGTCCTGTTCATGGCGAGCGTCATGCTGCCCTTGTTCGTGCCGGATCGCTTTGCGCCCGATAAGCTTGTGCGCGCGCTCATCGGCGTCGCCTTGTTCGCTTCGGCCTATATGGCCGAGGTCGTGCGCGGCGGACTGCTCTCGATACCGCGCGGCCAATACGAGGCGGCGCAGGCGCTCGGCCTGTCATATTGGCGTATGATGATCCTCGTCATTCTGCCGCAAGCGTTGCGGGTGACCCTGCCGAACATCGTCAACACGTTCATCGGATTGTTCAAAGACACGACCCTGGTCTTCATCGTCGGGATTTTCGACTTTCTGCGCACCATCGAAGCCGCACGCGGCGATCCGCACTGGGCCACACCGGTCACCAGCGTGACTGGCTATGCCTTCGCCGCGGTGTTCTACTTCGTGTGCTGTTATGGCATGTCGCGGTATTCGCGAAACGTCGAAGCGCGGCTGGCGCGGGCGCATCGTCGGTGAAAGGCGCGGGCATGACGGATGCGACAAATGCAGCGAGGCAGAGCGGCGGCGCAACCACGCAATGGGCCGTCGAGATCATCGCCCTGAACAAATGGTACGGCGATTTTCACGTGCTGCGCGACATCAATCTCACCGTTGCCCGCGGCGAACGGATCGTCATCTGCGGTCCTTCCGGCAGCGGCAAATCAACGATGCTTCGCTGTATCAATCGTCTCGAAGATTGGCAGCGCGGCCGCGTCGTCGTCGATGGCAAAGAGCTCACCGATGATGCCAGGCAGATCCTGGCGGTGCGCCGCGATATCGGAATGGTGTTTCAACAATTTAATCTGTTTCCGCATCTCACGGTTTTGGAAAACTGCACCTTGGCGCCGATCTGGGTCCGGCGCCTGCCCAAAAAAGACGCTGAAGAGCTCGCCATGCGATATCTCCGGCGCGTGCGGATACCGGACCAAGCGCTCAAATATCCCTCGCAGCTATCCGGTGGCCAGCAACAGCGCGTCGCCATCGCGCGGGCTTTGTGCATGAGCCCGCATATCATGTTGTTCGATGAGCCGACTTCGGCGCTCGATCCCGAGATGGTCAAGGAAGTGCTCGACACCATGGTCGAGCTCGCCGGCGACGGTATCACCATGCTGGTCGTGACCCACGAAATGGGTTTCGCGCGTCAGGTGGCAAATCGCATCATCTTCATGGCCGACGGTCAGATCGTCGAAATCAACGAGCCGAAAGCGTTCTTCGAAAACCCGCAGCACGAGCGCACGCGATTGTTTCTGCGTCAGATCCTGCATTGACAGAAAGCTCAATTTGTCAATTTGCGGACGAAAAGATTACGCGTTGGTAATCTTCGAGCACCACATTTCCAAATTTTAACTTGTAGCGCGGTTCGCCGCGCAATCTACTGCAAGGCCAATGCAGAATTTTTAGGAGGATCGCCATGTTGAGGCCAGTGATCACCGCGACCGCGCTCATTGCGCTGGCCGGTTCGTCGCTTGCTTATGCGCAACACAATTTTGGCGGCGGCAGCGGACTCGCCAATGACGAACCGCGCTTCGAGCAACGCCACCGGCTGAGCGTTGCGGATGTGTCCGCTTTCGCCGACGCGCGGATCGCCGCATTGAAGGCCGGACTCCAGCTCACGTCCGACCAGGCGAAGAACTGGCCGCAGTTCGAGCAGGCCGTTCGGGATCTCGTCCAATTGCGCATCCAGCGGCTGCAGGCGCGCCAAGATGGCGATCAGCAGCAGCCGGGCACGCCTTTCGAGCGGCTGTCGCAGCGCGCCGACAACATGGCCAAGACCAGCGCCGCTCTGAAGAAGATCGCTGACGCTGGCGCGCCGCTCTATCAGAGCCTCAACGATGAGCAGAAAAGCCGTTTCGTCAGGCTCGCGCGCATGTTGCGCCCGCATCACCACATGCGTGGGGGTCATGATCGCGGTTGGGGCGAGGACCGGCGTGACGGCTAGCCGATTTTCTTGATTACAGCGCATTCCCGCGCCCGCTGATCCCCCTCCCTGCAGCGGGCCCAAAGGAAGCCGCAGGAGACGTCCTGCGGCTTTCGCACACTTTGTTGTCGGGCTGGAAGGCCGAGACGACTACAACGACTCTACGAATTGCACCATCTGCCGTCGCTGATCCGGATCTGGAAGCGCTCCGCGCATCGCGCCCAGATTGTCGGTCATGTGGGCGGCGTCCGCCGTGCCCGGAATGACCGCGGTTACGCGTTGATCGCCAAGCAGATATTTGAGAAAGAATTGCGCCCAGCTGCCGGCGAAGCTTTTTGCCCAATCGGGCAGGGGCCGGTCGCGGACGGCGCGAAACAGCCGGCCGCGGCCGAACGGCACCGCGGTCAACACGCCGGCCTTGACCTCGGCGGCAAGTGGCAGAATGCGCCTTTCGGCCTCACGGTCATCAATCGAATAATCGATCTGCACAAAATCGGGCTTTTCGCGTCCCAGTATGGCTTCAACCGCCGCGAAGGCGCCATGAGAGGTCGAGGTGATGCCGACATAGCGGCACACACCTTGCGCTTTCCAATCGCGAAAGGCGCCGAGCGATTGCTGCGGGTTTCTCACATTGTGGAGTTGCAGCAGGTCGAGCTTGGCAGTCTGCAAACGATTAAGCGAGCGTTTAAGCTCCTCGACATCGGCGGACTCGAGCTTGGTCGCAATAAAGAGGTTGCCGCGCAAGGCGGCCGGCCCAATCACGTCGCCAAGAATGCGTTCGGCATCGCCATAGGTCGAAGCGGTGTCAATGAGTTTGCCGCCGTTACCGATCAGCGCGCGCACCACGGCACCTGCTTTTTGCAGCGTGGACGTATCGGCGACGTCGAAGACTTCCGCCGTGCCCAGACCGACAGGGGGCAGAGGCTCGCCGGTTGCGGGGATCGCTCGCATGATGACGGGCGAAGCGGGTTGCGCCCGCGCCGGCAAACTCGCCTTCGTCCCGGCAGTTGCGAGTACGGCTGCGGGTAAGACAGTAAATTGACGCCGTGTCAGTTTGACCATTCACTGCCCGGAAGTAGCACAAAACGTGTTCATAGTTGTTTTTACCCGTTCAAAGTAACGCCGATTAATACGGTATTACTCGTCATTTTTGTCCGTGCTTGTTTGTGCGCGTTTTCCCACGTATATTGGACCCTGTACTGGACCTGGCGTAACTGCCGTGTCAGGTCAGGAACGGAAAAGCCGTTGGACCGGGTCCAATACAAGGGGGAACTCCAATGCCACGAACAATACCCGACGCCAATCTTGGAACGAGAACGGCGCGCGCCAAGCTCACGGTACAGCACAAGCCACACTATCGCCTAATCGAACCGGGGTTCCATTTGGGGTACCGCAAGCTCGGTAATGACCGTCCCGGTACTTGGGTTGCGCGCCGCTATGACGGCAAAGGCGGCTATTCAGTTGAAAATATACGGACAACCGACAACGCGATCGTGATTGCCGACGACTACGAGGACGCTGATGGCGTGCGTGTCTTGAGTTTCGCGCAAGCCCAACAGAAAGCCCGTGGCTCACGCAAAACCAAATCCGGTCCACTTACTGTATCTGTCGTGTTGGATGAATACTTGAGATTCCTCGATGCTCAAGGGCGCTCGCCGCATTCGCTTGCAAGCAATCGCTATCGCATTGAGGCGATCATTCGCCCGCAACTCGGCAAGATCAGTGTGGGCGCGCTAACGGCAGAACGGTTGCGCCATTGGCGAGACGAGATCGCCAAGACCCCCGCGCGAATGCGCACTGGTAAAGGACATGAACAAAAATACCGGGATAGTAACCCTGACGACGAGAATGCTCGCCGCGCCCGCCGCGTTTCCGCCAACCGGACTTACACGATTTTGCGAGCGGCGCTGAACCACGCATTCCACGACGGCAAGATTGAGACCGACATTGCGTGGCGCAAGGTTAAGCCGTTCAACAATGTTGAGGCCGCACGCACTCGATATTTGACCATTGCCGAGGCGAAGCGCCTCATCAATGCGTGCGATCCCGAGTTTCGCCCCCTGGTGCAGGTGGCGTTACAAACTGGTGCTCGCTATGGGGAGCTGGCGCGGGTTCAAGTGCGGGATTTTAATCCCGACGCGGGGACTGTCGCCGTTCGGCAATCCAAATCGGGCAAGCCCCGGCATATCGTCTTGACCAACGAGGGCGCGGCACTTTTCAAGGAACTCACAGCGGGGAAGTCAAACAACGAATTGATCGTCCATAAGGGCAATGGCGGCGCTTGGGGGCCATCTGAACAGTGGCGATTTATGGGTTTCGCGGTCAATCGCGCCAAGATTACTCCGTCAATCTCATTTCACGGCTTGCGCCACACTTGGGCGAGCTTGTCTGTAATGGCGGGAATGCCGCTCATGGTCGTCGCGCGCAACCTTGGTCACAGTGATACAAAAATGGTCGAGAAGCATTACGGCCACTTGGCTCCGTCCTACATTGCCGAGACCATTCGCAAACACGCCCCGAGTTTTGGCTTTAAGCCGGATAAGAAGGTGGTCGAGCTAGGGCGATAATTTCCATGAGCCGCCTTTCCGATATGCCAGGAGCACAGAAACTAATCGCCAAGTACAAACGCGGCGAACGGATTACGTCGCTTGAGGTGGGCGAACTATTGGCGGTCATTAAGCGCGCCCATAAAGCATTTGGCGAACATGATGCCAATGGCGAGCTAGTTGACGTTCAAATTCCCTTTCCCTTGCTTGATATGATCGGGTTTGCGGTGATGGGTCGAACCAATTTGCAAAGGGCCGGGGCAAGAAAGAGAAAAGGCCGGAAATTCGCCCCTCATCATGCGGATTGGCAGGCCGAGGCCGATGAGATTTGGCGCAAAAACCCCAGGCTTACTAAGCATAGGGTTGCAATACTGGTTTCCCGCAAGACAGCCGGCGAGGCGAACTGGATTCCTCGGAAAATCAGCAAAACACGATAGTTGTCGTTCGTCGTTCGGTAAACGACAAAGCGCTGGATTAGGTGTCTCCGCAAATGAACGCGAGGGCGTTCAACTGAACGGAGACGCACTACATGTCAATCATTGAGCAAGCCCCGGCTGTCGCCGCATACACGGTCGATCAGTTCTGCGCGGCACACAACATTTGCCGTACACGGCTCTACGCGCTTTGGGGGGAAGGCAGAGGGCCGCGCTTTATGAAGAACGGCACACGCCGGTTAATCACAGCCGAAGCAGCAGCCGATTGGCGGCGCGACATGGAAGCGGCGTCGATGTCTTCGCAGCCGGTTTAACTCCAACAATTCAATTTGATGCCCGCGCCGGGAAAGAAAAACCCGGCACCGTTAGCAGCGGCACCGGGCAAATAGGAAAGATTGCAATGAACCAAATAACCGACCGTGTGAGTTGTTGCAAGCTGCCACGACGTGGCCGAACAACTGCGCTGCCAAATATGCGAACGCAGATTTGAACGGCGAGCGCGACAGCAAATTTATTGTTCGGCGCGATGCCGGGACCGTGGGCGAAACCGCTCCCGAGCGCCCGCGAACCCCCCGAAAATTGCAAGCGAAAACAATAATCTTGGGGCGGGCAAGATGAAGTGGTTTCCCTGGTACCCGTTAGAGCATAGGCGTGACACCTACAAACTATCGCTCACCGAAGATGGCGCTTATCGCCGACTCCTTGATGAATACATGGTCAACCGGCAACCGCTTCCAGATGATGACGCGGCGCTGGCAAGAATCTTGGGCGTCAGCCAGGAAGAGTGGTTGGCCGTGGCGAAGAGCGTGAGGCCCTTTTTCAAATACCAGGACGGCCGATTAGTTCATAAGCGTTGCGTTTGTGAATTACGCGCACAAGACCTGAGATCGGAGCGATATTCAGAAAGAGGCAAAAAAGCTGCCTTTGCAAAATACAGCAAGCCCAATGATTTAAATGCGAGACGTATGCTTGTTCCTACCACAAGACATAACATAACAAGACATACTTATTCTTATGACGCCTCACAGTTAGAGCAAGCTTCAAGTCAGCGGGTAGGCGAAGGAAAGAGTCTAGCAGAAATCATCAAACAAAAAGGCTGGTCGTAATGAGGAGGAGCGTTCAATCGATTATTTGTTGGTCCGTGATTGTTGGCTGACTTGTTGCTGGCGCTAGCTCGTTCCGACCACGCGGTTTTAGTGATACTCACCTGAATTGCGGGCAGACCATTTGGCCTGAACTCGCCTCGGCAAGGCGGAAACAATCATTGAAACTAAAGGAATATTTGTCCTGCTTGCTCCCTTGGGTCTAATAAAGGCCCCCGCAGTCCCGGTATTGCTGTGATCCACGCCAATCGGGTTCGTTATTGTTGGGAATTGCGGTGGCTTCGATTGCGATATCGAAATGTTTCTTGGCTGGCAATTCGTTCGGCTCAAAATCGACCCTAGGGGCCACCCCTAGTGGGTGGTGAAAGTTTTGGCCTAAGCCGCTCTTGGGGTCCGGCCAAAATCCGACCGCAACCCAATGGGTTACCCCACATTTACAATGCCAACAAAGCCACAGAAATGGCTCCCTGGCGCGTTCTTTTGATTGGTAGTATGGGTGTTCGGTAATCGGCGGCCCCTCTATAAGTGCTACCCAACGGGGTGCCGTACTCTGTGCTGTACGACTTAAAAATCAGAGCAGATAAACGCCCGAGCGCATTTCACAACTACACGCATACAGCACTTGACATACCCTATAGGGGTATAGTCTTTTATGGATAAGACATACTCGATTTTGATTCGTTGATTTTGATTCTGATCTGCCCCGGATTTTGTCGGTAACGATTAGAGCGGACCAACTAAAAAACCGAAGCGATTAATCAGCCACCGCAAGGGTGGCGAGGAACATTTTGCATGGCTGACGAAGATATTTGGAATCCGCTTGGCGAACAGAAATGGCGCGAACTTGCCGAAGGCACAGGCGCTAGCGAACTACAGTTGAAATTCGCCGCCGCTCGATTTGGCGGGGCAAGCGCGACCGAGGCCGCAAAGCTGGCCGGGTACGCTGGCGACAGCGACAGTCTGCGTCGTGCCGGTTACAGCGCGGTTCGCTCGACTGCGGTGCAGAATCTTCTTGAACTTGCGGCAATCAACGCACCGGGTGACGCAAAGATTTCTGACAAAGAAATTGATGCCAAGGTGGCGCGGCTCATGGCCGCCGAACTGCATTCCAGACGGGAGGCGGCGCGGAAGGAAGCCGAAAGCAACGAGCCAGAACTGCCGCCCGAATTGGCTCTGCTAAACGAGGCTCGCTGTTTGTTGGGCTTCGATCTACTCCATGTTGCGGCAATGCATCTGGGAATTATTCGGAAGTGGGGGCCGCGCCTAAGCTTCGCGGCCTTACCGCTGTTCGCCGAACTCGCACCAAACATCAAAGCCGAATATCCGGAAGTTTGGCAGCGCATTCTCAATTCACTGGATGACGATTGCCAAAGAGAAGCCGAACGGCTGGCATTGGCAACGCCGGGTGACGTTGCTGTGTTAGCAGTAAAACCAATGGAGCGCGTCCATGTTGAGGCTTGATAACCCGAAGCAACAACGGACATTGGCAGAAATCGTCGCCAGCGTACCGGATAGTGCCAGAGTCGAAATCGCCACAAGGCTTGCCAAGGTGGGGCGTTTGGTTACACGCCGACAACAACAAGACGCCGACTTGCTTGATGGCCTGCGGCGGATTTTGGAGTCTCCGAATCCGCAAGCCGAACGATTGCGTGAACTATTGAAGGAAATCTGCAAATGCTGACCTGGAAACCCGGGTACATTGACTGAGCGGCTTGGCCGCATGTCCGCTTTACCCCCAAAAGCG
>Ga0306923_10008781_pt1 | contig 10139 bp, 12 predicted proteins | sample sta12Can44000108_FD_203841 | JGI IMG/M metagenome (GOLD analysis project Ga0306923, IMG submission 203841) | Lab enrichment of tropical soil microbial communities from Luquillo Experimental Forest, Puerto Rico - statanox.12C.anox.44.000.108 (v2)... | ecosystem: Environmental > Terrestrial >...
TAGATTTAGCCAGCGCTGCTCCATGTCGAGATAATCCTTGATCGCAGATGGAGTCAGGGCGATTTTAGACAACCGCTTGCATTCCTCCGCATGGCGAAGGCATTCGCGGATTTCTTCGCTGAGGTTCTGGAGCATGGCGCGCCCTCCGTTGCTTGCAGGCGGCCAGTCGAAGCCAATGATAGGAATATCCTATAGCCACATAGATGCAGGAAGAGCCATTTAGCCGACTCAGTGCAGCATTTTCCCCGCTTTCAAAGACCTTCATTTCGTCGGGACTTCGAAAAAAGCCATATAGCTCGTGAACGTCAAGTGATTGAGAAAGCGATCCAAAAAGGTCGCGATACGGACATTTCCGAATCGATGCTTCACGCTATGGAGGATGGTCTTCGCGCTGTTGAACGGCATCGACGGCTAATCCTGGATCAGCTTGGGGCTGATTAGGCCGTGTACTCATTAACGCGCAGATCGCAGTCGATGGCTTAAAACCGCTACGGTAGCGGTCGCGACCTCGCTCTCGCTAAGCTTTGCCACAAGCGGAGCCGGCCTACGGGCGTGATTCACCGGGCTGGTGGACAACCAGCGTAAGGTGATAGCAACACTGCCTGGTTCGGGATCGGTAAATAAAAACGCCCTTTTGTGATCACAATCACAGCGCGAGCGCGACAATCGCAATAGCTTCCAGTCGACGGGTGGCAAGTGGTGGAGGTCGCGATGACGACGAATTTCCTCGCACCCCGAAATCACTTGGAGCGCGAGCCTTCGGACCCGAGGACGGAAGGATTCCGTGCGCACGCGGCAGAATGCCGGGAGCTCGCGAACCGTTGCTGGCACGAAGAAAGCAAGCGGCGCTACGAAGAGCTAGCGCATCAATGGCTTGAACTCGCCGAGCAGCGGCAGCGTTCGGCTTAGCTGCGTGACGCGGAGGCAAGATCGCCCTCGCTTTGCTCGAAGCCCGCGCGCAACTCGACGCGGGATCGCGCTCGACAGCGACGGCCTCTTAGGCGGGGCTGGCCTCGTGGCCGTTTTCTGTTGCCGGCACGCCACAGTCAGGCGACAACCATCTTCGGTGTAATGTTGGTGAAAGCAAATAGTCTTAGGACTTAGTAGTTGAACCTAGGGGATGCTCAACCTACCCCGCGGTCGCGCCCGACGAACATAAAGCGGCCGGGGGTTTTCCACTCACTGGGGCGGGCGTATGGACATCGGTTCGGTAATGGGTGCTGCACCGCTCGGTCTCGGAGTGCTGATCGCACTCGGGGGCATCTTAGTGACGATGTCGTATCTTTCCGAATGAGGAATTCCCGCAGCGCGCGCGTGCCGGCGCATCATTAAGCCGTACCGACTTGCGCTAATCGCGTCATCATTTTCCGCAACCACACGGCCGTTTTCGTCGCGGTGGGAGAGGCGATATTCCTCAAGCCATGTATCATTGTCGCCTTCGAAAACCCTCCAGCGGCCGCCGCGCATTCGGTCGGCCATTTCCATCAAGCCCGCCTCACCTCGCTAACTGCAGCCCGGCACTGGTCTGTTAAAACATAGGTGGTCGAGACCGTGAGTGCCGCTCAATATGGCTCTACGTGCCGCCCACTTGTTGGGCCATGTTCGACCACCGCGTTCAGTAAGGCCTAGTCCACAAGGCCAAGAAGACTTTTCCTCCACCACACAAAAGGAGATGTACACGCCACCGCAAATACGCCCACGCCGCGCTTACGGGCAAAATTGTACAGGGCAAAAGAAGTAATGCGACGATCAGCGTTGACATGACCTGGACATTTAGACCCCTGCAAAAGAAAGCCCCGCTGATGAAGAACGCGGGGCTAAGTCTTCCTCGCGGGGCAAAGCAGGCTACGAAGCCCCACGAGTCCCAATTTACAGAAGGTCTGAAAAGAAAAAGCCCCGGCCGGGCTGGGTCGAAGTCCTCCGCTTCCGGGGATGGAAGCCTAGCGGCGAACTACGAGTAGCAAACCCGACCCAGACGTGGGGCAGCGGGCGATTTCCGATCCGCGGACTAATCGGGAGGTGATAAATCAGCTCTGGGTGGTGCTTAACGATCCGCACCTGAACCAAGCGTTGGGAACCCGCACAACCGTCGCAAAATGGTTGGGCCCCATTGATTCATGTCACTGTCGACAAACTGGCCATCTGCTCGCCACGTGTATCACGCGGCAATGCGTCTCTCGGAGAGGCCGCCTTCTCTAATTGCTCCAGCTGAGCGTACTCCTCCGCAATCCGTTTGTGCAGGTACTGCCGCTCCAGATCGGTAAGCTCGGTCGCAAGCAGCCTGCAATATCGTTGAATGTTTCGCCGATGGCCCCGCACTCGGGCCGTATTGAACTCAATCATACTCCGTCACCTCCTCAGATGTTCCTCAGTCGTTTTGTTGATTGGCTCGCCGCGGGTTCCAGATAGCTTGAACCATGAAAGGTTCAAACTCCAATTTAGAACTACGGTTAGCGTCCGCTTTTTACCAAACCACATATTTAGGAAACTTTATGGCGAGCTCATCGCAAGGTCGTGCGCTAGGGCGTAGAAGCACGACTGCAGAGCGCCCTAAGTTCTTTGCAGTTTTCTGACTGCACATTTGACAAATGGCACATCTTGCGAAAAATGCCGTGGAATCAAGGGGCGGCGGGTTCATCGGATTGCAAAATATCCTTGATATTGATTTTGCCGCGGCCATATAGGCTGCATTGCGCGAACGGGTAAGCGCACACATAAATCCACACGCAAGACATGGCAAAACGACGAACTAAGGGAAAGAGAAAGGTTCCGATGGTGAAACTCGACGAGATGCAACAGATAACAAACCACGCCCTGAAGACAACAAACGACACCCTGAATGCAGCGACCCGCTCTTTTGAAGGCGCGACGAGGGTCACGCAAGAGATCGCGAGTCAAATCGCAGACTATTCGAAGCATTCATTCGAACAGGGCAACAAGACACTGGAAAAGCTGCTCACGGTGAAGTCGGCTGACAAAGCGTTCGAGGTGCAGAGCGAATATGCCAAAGCGGCTTATGAAAGTTACGTCAGCCACGCTACGAAGCTTGGCCAACTCTATACCGACTTGGCCCAGGAGACGTTCAAGTCCTATCAGGATTTTGCGTCGAAGCTAACGCCAGTAAGGTGATCGCCCGCTGTCGGCGTTCTCCACAACCGCTGAAGATATTCTCAGGCCGCCTTGATTAGGGCGGCTTGGTTTTTTTGCCAACGCCATAGCCCTGCTGGCTATCCACCTACTGCCGGTGCAGTCCGCTCGCAGAGCGTGCTATCCTGCGGATATTTTTCATCAATGAAAAATATTCGTTTGAGCGCGGGGGTTATCTAGAACCTATCTCAAAATTGCTAGGCGGAGTCGATCGGCTATAAATGTCGGATGATTCGGCTGACAAACGAGCAGTGGGGCAAAGCAAAAGGAGTTTAGATGAGAAGGCCGGCTTGCCGATTGAATTGCGTCAGTTAAACAATCCTGTCGTTCTACGTCGCGCCACTCATGGGACTGGATTTTCCCGCGAACAGCCGGCCGGCGCCAGTGCAGCCGTAGCATCGGCAGGCGAAGGAACCTTTGAGATTGTCAGCGTTGGCGTGCTGCCAAGTTCCTAATGCAACGCTCTGAGCATCCGAGTGGTCTCTTTGCCGGGCTCGCAGAGACCGATCCGCCCTTTCGTTGGGCAGGCGACACCGTCGGAATAGCTTTGACAGTAGTAGCCGCAAGTCGCAGTCCTGTTCGCCGGTCGTGGCTATCCCGCTGACGCGCCCGGTGACCTTCCGCGAGTCGCATGCGCTTGGCAAGCGCATGACCGGGCTGCCAAAGGCGCTTCCCCGTTGTCCCCAGGACGTGTATCCCCCGTGGGTGTCTGCCCGGGGTGCGACAGCGTAGCAATCTTTGGTTTGGTCGCGCGCGCGGATCGGAAAAGCAGCCTCCTCCCGCTCGCCTCTTGCTCGTGTATTGAGACCATGAGCGCCTGACTTGTCTCAACTGCTCGTCGGTCAAGTCCTCCACACCACAACCCATTCAGGGGCGCTCCGGGAGGACCTTTCTTAATCTTCGAGATCCTTCATTTCCGCCTCCAAACACTAAGACCCCCCATGACGCGCGCACGCGCGCGCGGAGGCCTCGGGTGATTGGCTTCTTTTCCTGCAGAAGACTCACAGGCCGCTTTGCCGACGGTCGCTCATTACATTGAGGCCGGGGGCTTTTTGGTGCGCGGCACCTCGGCGCCGATTAACCCGACCAGCCCGAGCATGATCCGTCGCCCAATGGGCGCGCCGGCATTGTTGCTGCCGCGATTGGAGAGAACGACGATACCAAGCTTCTCATCAGACATCATCCCGATGTAGGTCGTTGTGTTGTTGAGGCCGCCGTTTTTCTCAACGATCAGCCGCGGGCCACGATTCACCTCCCAAGCGAGTCCCTGGGTGACGCGCCGGCTCATGGGAAAAATGCCGCGCTGCCCATCCTGCAACGCTGCTTGCAGCGCGGGGTCAATCGGCAGCTCGCCGAGGTTGGCGGCGAGAAAGCGCGCCATATCGCGCGCCGACGAATACATCTGCGCGGTTCCCGGCCAATGATAATAGCCTTGCACGTCGCCTGTGGCGCCAATGGCCTGGCCCTCCTCCGAATATCCTTGCACCGTCCGCTCCAACAGCGCGGGGGCAAGCTGAGCGCGCCCACTCTCGTCGCCGAGGGGCAGTATGGTATCCGCCATGCCCAGCGGCTTAAGCACGCGCGCGTCGATCAGATCACCGATCGGCGATCGGAAGCGGCGTTCGAGGGCGAGGTGCAACAATATGAACCCAGCGTGCGTGTAGATGTGCTGCTTGCCAGGCTGGTGGCGCTTGTCCGCTTTCCAGGCGGCGAGGACCCGGATGAAATCCGGCAATGCGTAGCCCTCCGTGGGCCAGGGCGGATGATCCTGCGGCAGCAGCAGCCCGGATGTGTGAGTTGCTAGCTGCCCGAGTGTCACCTTGCGGATGTCGCCGCTCTGCTGGAGCTCGGTCACGTACTTGTCGACGGGATCATCGAGACTGAGCTCGCCCTGCCGAACGGCGAGGGCCAACAGCGTTGCATCGAAAACCTTGCCAAGCGAAGCGAGATTGAACAGCGAATCCGACGTGATCGGACGCTTCGTCGCCTGATCTGCCATACCCTCGTTAAAGAACAGCGACCGCCCGGCGATGCGTACGGCGACCGCTGCTCCGCCGGGCTCCTTCGGCCACGTCGCGAGCTCCCGGGCAATGATTCTTTCCACGCTGCTGTCTGTCACCGGGGAGCCGGCCGGCGCTGAACCGGCCATCAGGGCGGTGATCAACGCAACGAATGCAAGTCGCATCATTCAATCAATCCCGTAAAGGTCTTGTGCCGCTTCCGTTGGCGCATGCGCTAAAACATTACGCAAAGCATTTCTGTCGCAGGTCGGAAGTGGCGAAGGGCGAAGGCAGATTTCTCAAGGGGCGCAAGCGAATGACCGCGGGAATATGGTCCGCAACAAATCAGACAGCGCCATGGCGGAAGCTCTTGGCGGCGTTCCGCCGCGGCTTGCAAAATCTCAGGTGGATCGAAGGTCGCAATGTCAACATCGAGGAGCGCTGACCGAGCGGATTTGCACATGTGTCGTTTCTAATCTGCTGGGCGCAGTTCCGAATCTTGTTCTTGCATGATGGGCGCGAGCTGGTCGAAGTACTTTAGAACGAGAGCGATATTTTCCTTGAATTGAATAGACCTTACGTTTTTGAGTGCTGCTTCGAGCTGCGTCAGGCCCTCTTTCTTTTCTGCCTCGGGCACGGATTTGTCGACTTCGAGCGCCGCGATCTCATTCTTGATCTGTTCGGGTGGTTCCGTGAATTTCTTGGTCCGCGGGTCGATGCCAGACATAATCATCGTAATATTCATCGACACGTCGTCATATTCGGCGAGGCTCGCAAAGCCGTGCTTCTTGGCAACAGCCGCAGCCAGCGCTTCCACCTTCGCATCTTCCGGTTTGTCCGAGCCCGCGCCATCATAGGCGTTCGCAATGTCCTCGTAGGCGGCCATGTAGTCTTGAATATGCTTGTCGGTGAGTTTGATCTGCTTCACCTCCTGCGCAGTCGCCGGGTCATTATGATACAGAGCGAGAGCCAGAAATGCCGAGAACAACGCAATCAAAACTCCCCGATTTCGAATGAGCGACATAGCATAGTCCTCCGTTTCGATGCGCGCTTGCACTCCACAATTTGGGCCGCAGCGTGATGTGAGCCAAGGCCGATACCAATTTTTACGCCAATGTTATGCGATTCCGGGAACTTGGCCGCCCACTTACAGCAATATGATTACGCTTGATAACCGTATTGACAGCGTCGAGCCTTCGCCTTCGTCCTCGTAATCATCGTCCTCGTTGGGATCTCGCGGCGGTGTCGCGTTGCCCGTGACGGCGATAATCTGGCCGATGCGACGTGCCCACTTTTGCTCCAAGCGTCTTTGAAACTCTACGGGATATATGGTCATGTCGTGTTCCTTTTGAGGTTCGGTTTTGAGGCTGGACGCGATCACGTTCCTGCCGAGCGCAAGCGCCAAAACATCTCCGGCGAATTGCCCAGGTAGGTGGACTGATGAGTTATGGAGCAGCGCTGGAGGATGCCTGGCGTCAGGTCGGCGTTTATGCAGGCCGCATCCTCAAGGGGGCAAAGCCCGCGGAACTGCCGGTGGTGCAGTCGAGCAAGTTCGAATTAGTCATCAATGCCGAGACCGCGAGGATGCTCGGCCTCGCGGTGCCGCCGACGCTGCTCGCCCGCGCCGACGAGGTGATCGAATGAACCGGCGCGATTTCATCACGCTGCTCGGTGGCGCAGCCACGTGGCCGCTCGCGGCACGCGCGCAGCAATCGCAGAGCATGCGGCGCATCGGCGTGCTGACGAACCTGGCCGCGGACGATCCGGAAGGGCAGGTCCGCAACACCGCCTTCGCGCAGGCGCTGGCGCAATTGGGCTGGACCGTAGGCCAAAACCTGCGGATAGAACATCGCTGGGCTGCGGCCGATGCCGAACGCATTGGCAGATACGCCCGCGAATTGGTCGCGCTCACCCCGGATGTCATACTGGCCGCTGGCGCCGCCGGCGTGGCGCCGGTGCTGCAAGCAAGCCGCACGGTGCCGGTCGTATTCGTGCTCGTTCCCGATCCGGTCGGCGCCGGCTTCGTCGACAGCCTGGCACGGCCGGGCGGCAATGCGACCGGATTTGTCCAGTTTGAGTACGGCATCAGCGGAAAGTGGCTGGAGCTGCTCAAGGAAATCGCGCCGGGCGTGGCGCGCGTGGCGGTCCTTCGCGACCCTGCCACGACCGCGGGCCAGGGCCAGATCGGCGCGATCCAGGCGATGGCGCCGTCGTTCAGCGTGGAGGTGACCCCGGTCAATGTGCGCGAGAGCGGCGAGATTGAGCGGGCCATCGCGGCTTTCGTGCGCACCTCTCGCGACGGCCTGATCGTGACCGGCAGCGCGTTGACGGTGTTTCATCGCGATCTGATTGTCACGCTGGCGGCCCGGTACAAGCTGCCCACGGTCTATTTCCAGCGCATCTTCGTCACCAGCGGCGGCCTGATCTCCTATGGGGCTCATGTCGTCGACCAGTACCGGCCGCGGGCTATGTCGACCGTATTCTCAAGGGTGAGAAGCCCGCCGACCTGCCGGTGCAGGCGCCGGTAAGGTACGAGCTGGTGATCAACCTCAAGACTGCGAAGGCGCTTGGCCTCGAAATTCCGCCGACGCTGCTCGCCCGCGCCGACGAGGTGATCGAGTGAAAACGCGAACGAAGGATGAATCCAAAGTGTCTGGGAAGGAGCGTCCCAGACACTTTTGACGCAAAAAGTGCCGATTTCACGGGGCTGAAAATGAGACGAATAACTCGCGGCGTTTCATTCGATCACCTCGTCGGCGAGTAATTGCAACGAATTGGGCACCTCGAGACCGAGCGCCCTGGCCGTTTGAAGGTTGATCACAAACTCGAATTTGGTGGACTGCGCGACCGGCAGCTCGACGGGCTTAACGCCCTTCAGGATTTGACTGGTGTAGACGCCGACCTGACGATACATGTCCGGAATATCGGTCCCATAGCTCATCAGCCCACCGGCGGCGGCAAAGTAGCGCTCGTAGTAGACGGCAGGCAGCCGGTGCCGTGCCGCAAGCGCGATGATCAGATCGCGATGGACAATCGCCAGCGCGCTACCTGTCAGGATGAGGCCGCCGTTCGGGCTCCCTGCGAAGGCCGCCACGGCGCGCTCAATGTCCCCACCATCGCGCACATCGATCGGACGCAACTCGACCCCGAACGACGGCGACACCGACTGAATTGCGCCCCAGAGGCCAATGCCGGCCGTTATCGCCGCATCGCGGAGAACTGCTACTCGCGTCACGTTCGGCGCAACCTGCCTGAGCAACTCCAGCCATTTTGCGCCGATCCCGTATTCCCATGGGGTAAAGCCGGTGACGTTGCCGCCCGGCCGCGCCAGACTGTCGACGAAGCCCGCGCCCACCGGATCGGGGACGAGCACAAACACGATCGGCAGAGTACGTGTCGCGCGCTGCAATGGCTCCACCGCTGCACTGCCCGATGCAAGGATCACATCAGGCGCAAGCGTGACCAATTCCCTCGCGTATTTACGTGTGTCATCCTCATTGCCTGCAGACCAGCGGTAATCGATCTCAACGCTGTTCCCGACCATCCAACCTAATTGCTGCAGTCCCTGCAGAAAGGCCGCGTTGCGCATTTGCGCTTGCGGATCATTCGCGGCATAGGGCTTGAGCACGCCGATGCGCCGCATGCGCTTGTTCGGCTGGGCGCGTGCCGCAAACGGCCACGCAGCCGTCGCGCCACTAAGTAGCGTGATGAACTCGCGGCGTTTCATTGCCCAATGTTTCCCGTGCTTCCGACGGAAAGGATAGCATAGCACTGCTGCGCTGCGACATTTCAAGTTGGTCTGTGTCTGGTGCGGGTCAAAACCGCCATGCTGCAGCTCGATCTGGCTCCACTTCAGGGCGGAGAGACTCAGCCGCTCGAAACGTTAGCTGGTGCTGCGCCAAAGCAGCTAGCCGCGCGACCACGATGTTCATTTAGGTGGCTCGCCGCTTTTCTGTTCGGCAGCTGCGACTAACAGCTGGCATACTCTGCACCCCGAGAAAGCGGCGGATGGTCTCGATGAACTTGGGCACCGAGATCGGCTTCGACAAATAAGCCTCGCAACCGCCTTCACGGATACGCTCCTCATCGCCCTTCATTGCAAAGGCGGTCACCGCGACTACCGGAATGGCCTGGAGTTCCGGGTCTTCCTTGAGCCACTTGGTCACTTCGAGGCCGGAGATCTCCGGCAGCTGAATATCCATTAGGATCAAATCGGGATGGCGCTTGCGGGCGAGATCGAGCACCTCGAAACCGTTGCGCGTGCCGATGGTGCGGTAGCCATAGGCTTCCAACAGATCGTGGAAGAGCTTCATGTTGAGCTCATTGTCCTCCACGATCATTACTATCTTCGACATCTCTCAACCTTCTGGAAAGCCCGGTCGGCGAGCACGGTGCGCCGCGGGGGGTGATCGCCTCCATTGAAGTGGTCCGACTTGAGGTATGTCACTTTGACATCAAGGAGGACTGCAATGGCTAAGCCCCGCGCGTCGCCGTGCCTGTATTGAGTAGGTCCGTGTCTCCGAGCGTCGCGCTTGTGCGGCGCTGCGCCGGGCGGGCCGGACAATCAACGAAAAGCGGGTCCATGCGCTTTGATCTCGAGGCGAGCCGTTACCATTTGCCAACGATGATCTTCTCACCGTAAATCTTCTTGTCGGTCCGGTCCGTCATCTTTCGTCCTCCGCTAGTCGCATCAAAAACGCAGCACCGGCTTTTCGAGCCACTGGAGAACGACCTGACTGCATCGAGCGGTGAAGAGTCGCCGTTCATAGCGGCATACCTTGCCCAGATTAACCCTTCGTTAAGAATCTTGTCGCGCGCCGCTTCGTGTTCTGCGAATAGTGTCCCTGATGATCAGCTCGGGGCGGATCATATGATTGCACGCTGCGCGATTGTGATTGTTATGTTGCTGGCGTTCCGGCCGGCAGTTGCGGAAAGCCTCACTGGCGACGCGGCCCGACGTTTCGTAGTTGGCAAGCTTTTCGCGTTCAATTG
>Ga0306923_10008782_pt1 | contig 10138 bp, 6 predicted proteins | sample sta12Can44000108_FD_203841 | JGI IMG/M metagenome (GOLD analysis project Ga0306923, IMG submission 203841) | Lab enrichment of tropical soil microbial communities from Luquillo Experimental Forest, Puerto Rico - statanox.12C.anox.44.000.108 (v2)... | ecosystem: Environmental > Terrestrial > Soil...
CTTGTCCGCCGACACCTTCGTCATCGCAGCCGTCAACGTCGTCTTGCCGTGGTCCACGTGACCAATCGTCCCAACGTTGCAATGCGGCTTCGTCCGTTCGAATTTCTGCTTGGCCATGGCTCGGCTCCTCTGGGATCCTTCTCAGCTAAACTCCAACCCCGGCATAGTTCACATCGTTGCGGTTCGCGTCGTCCCCGGCTTCAGGCGAACTTCGCCTGGATCTCGGCGGCGACCGCCTGGGGCACCTGTTCGTAGTGATCGAATTGCATGGTGAAGGTGGCGCGCCCCTGCGACATGGAGCGCAGATTGCTCACATAGCCGAACATGTTGGCGAGCGGCACCATCGCGTTGATGACGTTGGCGTTGCCGCGCATGTCCTGGCCCTGGATCTGGCCGCGGCGCGAATTGAGGTCGCCGATGACGGAACCCGTATAGTCTTCGGGCGTCACCACCTCGACCTTCATGATCGGCTCGAGCAGGACGGGCGAGCCTTTTTGCAGCGCCTCGCGCAGCGCCGCGCGCGCGCAGATTTCGAAGGCAAGCGCCGACGAATCGACGTCGTGATAGGCGCCGTCGATCAGCGTCACCTTGAGATCGACCACCGGGAACCCCGCCAGCACGCCGGATCCCAACACCGATTCCAGGCCCTTCTCGACGCCGGGAATGTATTCCTTCGGCACCGTTCCACCGACGACTTCGTTCTCGAACACAAAGCCTCCGGCCGGCGGCAACGGTTCGGCGACAATCTTAACGCGGGCGAATTGACCAGACCCGCCGGTCTGCTTCTTGTGGGTGTAATCGACCGTGATCTGTTTGGTGATCTTCTCGCGATAGGCGACCTGCGGCGCGCCGATATTGGCGTCGACCTTGTAGCTGCGCTTGAGGATGTCGACCTTGATCTCGAGATGAAGCTCGCCCATGCCCTTGAGGATGGTCTGCCCCGATTCCTGGTCGGTCGTAACGCGGAACGAGGGATCCTCGGCCACCAGCTTGGCGAGCGCGACGCCGAGCTTCTCCTGATCCGCCTTCGATTTCGGCTCGATGGCGATCTCGATCACCGGATCGGGGAATTCCATCTTCTCCAGGATCACCGCCTTCTGCGGATCGCACAGCGTGTCGCCGGTGCGCACGTCTTTGAGGCCTGCAAGCGCCACGATGTCACCGGCATAAGCCTCCTTGATGTCCTCGCGGTTGTTCGCATGCATCAGCAGCATGCGGCCGATGCGCTCCTTGCGATCCTTGGTGGAATTGAGCACGCCGGTGCCGCTTTCGAGCCGGCCGGAATAGATGCGGCAGAAGGTGATGGTGCCGACGAAGGGATCGTCCATGATCTTGAAGGCGAGCAACGCCAGCGGCTCGCTGTCCGATGGCTTGCGCACGACCTCGTTGCCCTTGCTGTCGATGCCCTTGATCGGCGGGACGTCGAGCGGCGACGGCAAATAGTCGACGACCGCGTCGAGCAGCGGCTGCACGCCTTTGTTCTTGAAGGCGGAGCCGGCGAGCACCGGGAAGAACGCGCCGGTGATCACCGCCTTGCGAATGAGGCGCTTGAGGGTCGCCTCGTCGGGCTCCTTGCCCTCGAGGTAGGCGGCCATGACGCCGTCGTCGAGCTCGACAGCGGCCTCGATCATGCGCTCGCGGTAATCCTTGGCCTGGTCGAGCATGTCGGGGGGAATTTCGACGTCGTGGTACTTGGCGCCGAGCGTCTCGTCGTCCCAAATCACCCCGACCATGCGCACGAGGTCGACCACGCCTTTGAACTGGTTCTCGCTTCCGATCGGAAGCTGGATCGCCACCGGCTTGGCGCCCAAGCGATCGACGATGTCGTTGAGGCACTGGAAGAAGTCCGCGCCGACCTTGTCCATCTTGTTGCAGAAGACGATGCGCGGGACCTTGTACTTGTCGCCCTGCCGCCAGACCGTCTCGGTCTGCGGTTCGACGCCTTGATTGCTGTCGAGCACGCACACCGCCCCGTCGAGCACGCGCAGGCTGCGTTCCACTTCGATGGTGAAGTCGACGTGGCCGGGCGTGTCGATGATGTTGAGCCGCTTGTTCCTCCAGAAGGCGGTGGTCGCGGCCGAGGTGATCGTGATGCCGCGCTCCTGCTCCTGCTCCATCCAATCCATGGTCGCGGCGCCTTCGTGCACCTCGCCCATCTTGTGGCTCTTGCCGGTGTAGTAGAGGATCCGCTCGGTAGTCGTGGTCTTCCCGGCATCGATGTGGGCCATGATGCCGAAATTGCGGTAGTCCTCGATGGGATGGCTGCGGGGCATGGGCGGCTAAATCCTCAATTTCTTCGTGGCCATCACCAGCGGTAATGCGAAAACGCCCGGTTGGCCTCGGCCATGCGGTGCGTGTCCTCGCGCTTCTTGACGGCGTTTCCCCGGCTGTTGGATGCATCGAGCAGCTCGGCCGAGAGCCGCTCCGTCATCGTCTTTTCGTTGCGCTCGCGCGCGGCCGCGATGATCCAGCGGATCCCGAGCGCCTGCCGGCGGGTTGCGCGAACCTCGACCGGCACCTGGTAGGTCGCCCCGCCGACGCGGCGCGAGCGCACTTCGATCGAGGGCATCACGTTGTCGAGCGCCTGCTCGAAAATCGAGACCGGATTCTGCTTGGTCTTGCCCTCGATGATTTCGAGCGCGCCGTAAACGATGCTTTCCGCCACCGACTTCTTGCCGGCGCGCATGATCACGTTCATGAGCTTGGAGACCACCAGGTTCCCGTATTTCGGGTCCGGGTTGATTTCTCGCTTCTCGGCACTGTGACGACGGGACATCGGATCGTCCTTGGTCTCTTTATCTCTTCCGGGTTGTTATCTCTTCCCGGCTGCGGTTTGCGTCTCGGGTTCCCCGGGTCTCGGTTCGCTCGCCCGGGGATCTACGCAAAACGACCCAATTACTTGGGTCGTTTTGCTCCGTATTTGGAGCGTCTCTGCTTGCGGTTCTTCACGCCCTGGGTATCGAGCACACCGCGCAGGATGTGGTAGCGAACGCCGGGCAGGTCTTTCACGCGGCCGCCGCGGATCATCACCACCGAGTGCTCCTGCAGATTGTGGCCCTCGCCCGGGATGTAGCCGATCACTTCGAAGCCGTTCGTGAGCCGCACCTTCGCGACCTTGCGCAAGGCCGAGTTCGGCTTTTTCGGTGTCACGGTATAGACGCGGGTGCACACCCCGCGCTTCTGCGGGCTCTGCTGCAGCGCCGGCACCTTCTTCTTCGCATGCTGCGTGACGCGCGGCTTGCGGATCAGCTGATTGATCGTCGGCATCGTCTCGTCTTCGATCCCTCGCCTCTCCCGTCGCACGGAAGGAAGAGGATGGCTTCGTTCCAACGCGCAAAACGGAAGAGCGCCTTCCGCTCCCGGTGCGTTCGGCGCTCACCCGTTTCACAGAGGACCACATCGCGCGCACGCGAAGCGGTCGTGCACTTCTCATCTGACAGTCGTCAGAGGCAGCGTCTGAGCTTCATTCCTCGAGGCTGGTGACGCCCCCATCCGCAGCCAAAAGAGACTCAAAGATCTCAACGGTTTAGCGGGTTTCGGGGCACGCCGTTCCGAGCAAGCGAAGCTCACCGCCTGCCGAAAAGTGGGCGGTATGTATCGACGGGCTGGGGCGAAGTCAAGGCGTAAAAGGCCGAAATATCGAGGTTTTCAGCGTTTCCGACACGTGCGCCGAGCTCGCCCTCGTGCGCGCGCGACGCTCCGCGTGAAATCGCGGACCCCGCGCGATGCGCTCATCTTAAAGTCGATCCGAGCCCGATATCCGCGCAGCCGCGAGCGCGCTAGGCCGCCTGCTTTTCCAGCCGCGCCACCTCTCGCCGCACCAAGTTGCAGTAGACGCCTTTGCTTCGCACCAGCACCTGCGGCGGACCATCTTCGCAGACCCGTCCCGTTTGCAACACGACGATGCGATCGAAATTGCGCAGGCTCGAGAGCCGGTGCGCGATGGCGATGACGGTGCGGCCCCCCATCAAGCGATCCAATGCCTGGCGGACGGCTTCCTCCGACTCGCTGTCGAGCGCCGAGGTCGCCTCATCGAGCAGAAGAATTGGCGCATCCTTGAGGAACGCACGGGCAATGCCGATGCGCTGGCGCTGCCCGGGCGACAGCTTCACGCCCCGATCGCCGACAATCGTTGCAACGCCCTCCGGCAGGTTTTTGATGAAGTCGTCGCAATTGGCCGCGACGATCGCCGCATGTACGTCGGCGTCGGAGGCGTCCGGCCGACCATAGCGGATGTTCTCCATGATCGAGCGGTGAAACAAGGATATGTCCTGGGGAACGACGGCGATGGCGGCGCGCAAGCTCTCCTGGGTGACCCGCGCAATGTCTTGGCCGCCGAGCAGAATGCGTCCCCCCTGCACGTCGTAGAAACGCTGCAGCAACACGAACAAGGTCGACTTGCCGCAGCCCGATTGGCCGACCAGACCGACGCGCTGGCCGGGTTCGATACGCAGGTTGAAATTGCTGAACACCCTGCGCCCGTCGGGATAACAAAAGTCGACGTTCTCGAATGCGACGGCGGTGCCCGAGCGCACCAGCGAGGTGGCCTGCGGGTGATCGCGCAGACGGTGCGGCACGAGAAGCGTCGCCAGCGCCTCCGACAGGCGCGCTAGGTGTTGGGTGACGTCCACCAGCGCCACCGCCAGATCCCGCGTGGCGTGCAGGATGGAAAGGCCGAGCGTGCAAACCAGCACCACGTCGCCCGCGGTCGCGGCGCCCTTCTGCCAAAGCGCAATGGCCCAGGCCAACAGCGCGATGATCAAGACCACGGTCACCACGGCGTGGAACAGGCGCAGTTTTTCCAGATACAAAAGGCTGCGTCGGCGCGCCGTCATTTCCCGATCGATGGTGGCGTCAAGCCGGCGATGCTCGCGGCCGATCCCGCAAAACGACCAGACCAGCGACATGTTGCCGACGACATCCACCATTTCGCCATCCACCGCCGCCGCTCGGTCGGCGAATTCGTGATGCAGGGGGCGCCCGGCGGCGGCAAGGCGGAACATGGCCAATACCAAAATACCGGCAATCGCCATCAATACCGCGGCCATCGGCGCGCTCACCGTCACGACGAACGCGATGGCGATCAGCGTCGCCATGCACGGCGGCAGAACGTTCCAAATGGACATGTTCTGCAAGGTGAAGACGGCGTTGGAGGTGGCCGTGATCCGGCTCGTCAATGTCCCCGGCATTCGGTCGGCGAAATAGCTGGGCGCATGCCCGGTGAGATGCCGAAACAGGTCGCGGCGCAGGTCGCCGGTGACCGCGACGAAGGTGTAGCTCGCGATCCAGCTCGCCACCCGCCACAGCAAGTTGTCCGCCGCGATCAGGGTCGTCAGGAGTAGAAAGCCAAGCCAGGCGTCCCTGGCATGGGTGCCGACGTAAAGTCCTCCCGCCAGGGTATCGACGAGAACCTTCACGCCGTACTGCGCGCCTACCGAGCAGGCGACGGCCGCGACCACGGCAAGCAGGATCGCGGCATGGGTGAACGGCCGCCTCCTCACGTAGCGAGCGAGAAACGCAAGCGGGCGATCACTGTAGCGACAAGCCTCTTCCATTTCGGCCGGAACTCTCCAGTCGGCTGCGCACGCGCTAGAAGATTCATGCAACGCGAGAACCGCCTCTGAGGTTCCACGGGAACCCGCGCAGTCGACTTGATTGCAAGAATTACAAGAATTAACGGCGCACGCCGTTGGAATTGACGGGATTTACAATCCGCCAGCCGGAACGGTGCATAGCAGCGTTCCGATCCACGCAAGCCTCCGCGAGGGTTGCAACAAAAATTCAAGCCGCGGCGCGCGGTCGCTCCGCATCGGGCTGCGTCTCGGGCAGCAGCAACCAAACTGATGCGAGGCCGCAAGCGGCAATGGATGCAAGGCCGAAAAATGCGACGCTGCTGCCGAAATGATCAATTGCGTAACCGGCAAGCGTCGTGCTCAGCGCGGCGCCGATACCGACCGCGCTACCCACGACCCCGAGCCCGAGATTGAACCGCCCCGTTCCCCGCGTGATATCCGCGACCACGAGCGGAAGGGCCACGCCGAGAACGGCGGCGCAGACGCCATCGAGGGCTTGCACGGCGACGATCAGATAAGGATCGGTCACGAATGCAAACAGCACCCCGCGCAGGGCCAAAGCCCCAAAGCAGAACAGCAACAGCGGCCGCCGTCCCCACGAATCGGCTACTCGGCCGACCCATGGAGCAGACACTGCAACGATGAGTTGCGGCACGACGATGCAGGCTGCAATCAAGGTCGACGCCCATTCGCTCGCGCGCAGGGTCACAATACCGCCCATCAGCGGCAACATGGCCGCGTTCGCAAGCTGGAACAGCAAGATGCAGCCGGCAAATACCAACAAGCGGCGATCACTCAACACGTTGCGGACGGTCGCGGTCGGGGCGGCGATCTCGGTGTTCCGCGGACGTTCGGCCTCGCCCATGCGGATGCGGGTCAGCGCCAAGATGGCCGGCGCCGCCAGCGCCGCAGTGAAGAAGAACACCGCCTGATTCGAGACAAGGTAGCCGCATACGCCCATCGCCGCGGCGGTAAATCCGTTGCCGATGGACGCGAAACGGGCATTGCGGCCGAGGCGCGCCCCCAGGGCGGCGTGACCGACGAGACTCAGGCTGATCGCGGCAATGACCGGCCCGAGCACGCAGCTCGCGCCGGCATGCAGGACGCGGGCCGCCATGACGACCAAGAACGTGGGCCAGATCGCAAGCGCAAGCGCGCTCAGGCAAATCGCCGCCACCGCGAGTATGGCGACCACCCGTGCCGAGCGCATGGCATCGACCAGCGCGCCGCCGGGCATTTGGCACGCGAGCGCCACGAGCCCGCCGGTGGTCAAGACCAGCCCGATGTCGAGCTGCGTCCAAGCATGCGCGGTCAGATAGACCGCAACGAAAGGACCGAAGCCGGTTTGGATGTCGGCGAGGAAGAAGGTGAACCAGTCGAGGCCGCGCGCGCTTGCTCGCGCCGCCGCATCGCGTGTTGCGGGCGCCGTTTGCTTCGATACGGCCGACGACGCAAAACTTCCGCCGACGCGACGGTCGAGCCGACCGCCGTCAAATTCAAGTGCTAACGCTGACAGCTCAATGTCTCCGGCGCCGTCGGGGATTACGGCGTCGGTTTTGGCCGAGTGCCCCGTGCAATCGGCCACCCCTCTTTATTTATCTCCGCCACGCCGCATCGGGTCATGCCCGACAAAGGGCGGCGGCCGTGCTCGTTATTATCTCCGCCACGCTGCGTCATGCCCGACAAAGCGTGACGGCCGTGCTTCGCGCACGAGTCAGAGTGTGCAAAGGCGGCAATTTTGAGAAGCCGCCGTGAGTTCCATGGAACTCGGTACCATGAGGCGGCGCGCTTTGTCACTGAGAAATCAGTAGTTTCCCTCAAGTTCCGGCGGATGGAACTTCTGCCGGTCCGCGCGATTCATCGCTGATTCACCCCATCATCTATTATTCCGACGAGCCGATTCGCTCGCTCGCGGCGGCCGTCATTCGCCGCCACGCCGGCGATCGTCTTGACCGCACCGGCGAGGGAGCTGCTGCGTCGCATCAAGGGCGCTTCGAGCGGGAAGAGGCCGGCGCCGCCGGCAAAGCGTTTCGCGCCTGGGCCGAGTTCACTTGCGCTCGAGGAGCGCGGCGATCGCCTTGACCTCATTGCGCGCATAAATCGGAAGCCCCGCGCTGATCGAGCTGCCGCTATTGAACGAGCTCTTGCCGGCGAGCACCTGCGCCGGCACCAGATTTCGCAGCACCGGCACTTTCACGAATTCTTTTTTCTTCGCCAAAACATTGCTCTCGACCGCCAGCGCCACGAACACCGTGACGATGGTCTGTTTGGCGTCGCTCGGATGGCCCTGAAAGACGGCGAGGAGCTTGCCGAACTGCATCACCTGGTTGACGTAGAAGATGTTCTGTTCGAGCGCCCCGGCGGGCGGCGTGTCGAGTCCGGTCAAGGCCGCAAGACCCATCTCGGCGACCTCCGCGGAGGGGCGCAGCGTGAGCTCGCTCTCGAATTCGAGGTAGTCGGGGATTTTCTTCGAGCCTTCCCTGAGCTTGTTGGCGATCTGGATGCCGATCGGCAACTTGCCCTCGAACTGGTAGCGCGAGTGAATGCAGATCGTGACCGGCCTTGTTTCGCACCAGCGCCGCAGCGGATGCTGGTTGTGCACGGCGCGCGGGTCCTTGGCCGACACCGCCTCGCCCGGCGCGATCAGCTTGTGCTTGATGGCCGCATCGATGCGCTCCACGAACGGCAGCGTCACGAAGCTTGCGAGATCGATCGAGTCCGGCGGCCGCGCGAGCGCAAAGCGGGCTTCGGCCACGTACATGTGGAGCTTTTCCTTGAAGCGCTTGCGTACGCCGTCGACAGTAGTTTCGACGAATGGCTCGAGATAGCTCGGAAAGGGCGTCAAGAATTGCTTTTCGAGCGGCCTCGCCTGCGCCCAATCCTCGAACCGGATGAGGCCGGTGTCCGGATCGATCAGCTCGTCGCTTGGTCGATCGAGGAACGCGATGGTTTTCGGCGCGAGTGCATCGACCGCGAGCCCGGCGGGCGAGGTCACGTCTTGAATGCGAAACTCTTGCGCGCGGATTTGGGCATTAGACATCGCGGCAAGTACCGCCAGCGCAACGAGCAAGGCGGCGAGCTGGCGGCTGCGCATCATGGTGTCTTTCAGTAGTATCGCCGATTGCCCCAGATATAGCCTGGATCGATACGCTGCGGTGTTTGGTACTCGCGTCCGTAAGGATCGCGCGGCGGCGCGGCCTGAAAGCGCGGATCACGTCCGTAAGGGCCATACTGTCCGTAATATTGTGTCGGCGGCCGCCACGCGTCCCGCGGCGCCGGAAGATAGCGGCCGTTATTGTCATAATAGTAGTAGGTTGGGCGCTGCTCGGGGCTGATGCCGTAGCCGAATGGACCCGGCGCCACGCCGTAATAGCCGCCGCGGGCGGCATAAGCGTCCTCCCGCCCAACCAGCTGATACTGGGTCTCCTCGATGTGGCCGCTGCGGTCGATCCGGAAGCATTCGGTGATCACCCTTCCGCCCGCGCTCTGCATGTCGCCCGACTCAAGATCGATCGATTTGCACGCCAGATGGCGTTTGGCCTCGGGCGACGGCGGGGCGAGCGCGGTCTTCGGGGCAACATTGGACCACACGGCCTGGATGACCGGCTCGAAGATCGGCACGGCGACGTGGCCGCCGGTCGCGCCGCCGCCGAGCGTACGGCGCTTGCCGGCGGCGTTGTCGTAGCCCATCCAAACGGCGACGGTGACATCGTTGGTGAAGCCGACGAACCAGGCGTCGTTCTCCTCATCGGAGGTGCCGGTCTTGCCCGCGACATAGGGGGCGAAGCTGGCGATCGCGCGCGCCGTGCCCCGCGCCAACACGCCCTGCAGCATGGTCTTAAGTTGATAGAAGGCGGCGCGGTCGACCGAGGAGACCATGACCGATGATTTCGGGTCATGGCGATAGATCACGACGCCGTTGCGCTCGATGGAGTCGATCGCATGCGGGGCGGGATGCAGGCCTTCATTCGCGATCGTCGCGTAGAATGCCGCGAGATCGATCGGCCGCACCGGCTGCGCCCCGAGCACGAATGGATAGTAGTGCACGCAGTCACGATAGATCTGCGCTTCCACCGCAAGCTTGCAGAGGCGATCGAGGCTGGCTTCCGGCGTGCTCTCGATGCCGCCCTCGAGCAGATGGACGGTGGCGAGATTGCGCGAATTCTCGAGCGCCCGGCGCAGGGTGGTAACGCCTCCGTAGCCTCCGTCGTAGTTCTTCGGCGTCCAGTAATCGCGCTCGCGGGCGCGCCCGCCACCCAGCGGGGGAAGCGTGATCGGCTCGTCGCTCACGAGCGTGTTGGGTTGCAGGCCCTTGCCCAGCGCCCCGAGATAGCTCAGCGGCTTGATGGCGGAGCCGGGCTGGCGCACAGCCTGCGTCGCGCGATTGAGCTGGCTTAGCGGATACGAAAAGCCGCCGGTCATGGCGAGAATGCGTCCGGTCCTGTTCTCCAGGACGACCACCATTCCTTGCACCAGCGGGCGCACGCGCAGCTCGGCGCGCGCGCCGCTCTTGCCCTTGCCGTCGGTCACGCGCACCAGGACCACGTCGTAAAGCGCGAGCTTGC
>Ga0306923_10008783_pt1 | contig 10138 bp, 7 predicted proteins | sample sta12Can44000108_FD_203841 | JGI IMG/M metagenome (GOLD analysis project Ga0306923, IMG submission 203841) | Lab enrichment of tropical soil microbial communities from Luquillo Experimental Forest, Puerto Rico - statanox.12C.anox.44.000.108 (v2)... | ecosystem: Environmental > Terrestrial > Soil...
TGGCGCTAACCGCAATCGAGTGTTCAATCGGGGCGCATCCACCGTCCGCTGTTGCTGTCATTCAATGGGCCAAACCTTGGCAGCCTCTGACAACTTTGTCGGAGACCCTGCAGCTGGAGTTGGCCAGGACCTGCAAAAAATGGAGTTCGCGCTGGCAAAAGCAACTAGCGGACGAAGACCTCCCTCCTATCGTCCGAGAGGCATTAGCCCAAAAGCTCGCAAAGGCAGTGCATCAACCCCGGGAGCCTTCGCCGCCGGCGCAAACTACGCCGGCAGCGCGGCCGCAAGAAACTCAGCAGCGAGCCCTCCAGGAAACCGGCCATCAACAGCGCCATCATCCTTCAAAACCAGAACAAGCCGACCCGGCCCGGCGCGATCATTTGCACAGGCAGAGATCCGAAAAGTCGCGGTCGTCTCAGCAAAGGTCCATTCCCGATGTCACCGAGTTGCTCCGTCATCTTCAGAGCCATTTTAATGAGCTTCGCGACGAGCTGCAAACAGCGAGAAAACACCTGGAGCGTGCACAACCGGCTTCGAAACAAACAGACGCGCACTCGATCGAGGCCGGCAAGGAACTTGTAAAACTGCGAGATGACAATGCTAAGTTGAACGAGACGATTACCCAATTGCGTGAAACACTTAGCGAACTGGCGAATGACAATTTCAACGAAGCCGTCAGTCGAAAAGCAGATTCGGATGCACCGGTAACCGACCCTGTAGAACAATATAAATCATTGCTCACGCTGCGCCTACGGGAACAGATCGTGAGTTTTCAAGCCTTGAATCCGGATAATCACTCGGATGGTCTTCCCCTGCTTCTGGATAATATCTTTCGCACACTGCAAGAGAGCGGTATCGATCTGGAAAATATCGAACCACCGCCGCCTCCTGTTCGCAGGAGATATTGAGGGAGCCCAAAGCCTCCGCTTTCGCTCCTGCTCAAAGCGCCGCGACGCTTTGGTTCTGACAATTACGGTCGCCTCGGGGGGGGGTCACCGTGGATGCTGGAAACGCCTGATTAGCAAAGAGTTAGACGAGCCGGCAATCTGTCAACGGGGTCGGATTGGTAGGGCCGGATCTCCGAGCCGGCCGTTATAAATTGAAGATAAGTCTGACGGCACGGAGGCCGTCCCTCCCAAGGCAAGGGGGCTATTCTCGGTGGCCAGCTCGGAGATCTGCTCCTACCGAAGCTCCATCTTCCGTTACCCAAACAATGCTCCTGCGGCAGAGACCCCAAGTAAAGAAGTACAGGGGCCAGAATGCCAACGAGCGGCGCCCGTGAAACGGCGAACGGCGAACGACGAACGCTGAACAGTAAACGGCGAACGGCGAACGCTCGCATTCCTTCCGCAACTCACAGAACAACAGACACTTGTGATCGGTCGCTTGTGTACAATTTACGAACTCGATCTCTGCAGATAGTTTGCGTGGTGCAGCGCGCGATCATCCATCTGGACATGGATTGCTTTTATGCCGCGATCGAGGTTCGCGACAAACCATCCTTGGCCGGAAAACCGGTTGCAGTAGGCGGAGCCCGCGACCGACGTGGCGTGCTGACCACCTGCAACTATGAAGCGCGGAAATATGGAATTCGATCCGCGATGCCGACATTTAAAGCGTTGCAAAGATGTCCCCATCTCATCGTGATGCCCACGCGCTTTGAAGTTTACCGGAGGGAATCCGCAAGAATCAGGGAAATCCTCAATCGATTTACACCATTGGTCGAGCCGCTCTCCCTTGACGAGGCATTTCTGGATGTTTCCGCCCATGACGGCGATCCGGAAGCACTTGCCTACCTCATTCGACAACTCATTTTTCAACAAACGCAGCTCACCGCGTCGGCAGGAATCGCGCCAAACAAGATGCTGGCCAAGATCGCGAGCGACATTAACAAGCCGAACGGCCAGTTCACTATTCGCGAAGAGGAAATCGGCGCCTTCATGCGCGAGCTTCCAGTTCGAAAGCTCTGGGGCATAGGTGCCAAGTCCGCCGAGAAATTCGCGAAACTGGGGATTTCGACCTGCGGCGATTTTCAAAAGCACTCTCGCATTGAACTCTACGAATGGTTTGGCAAGTTCGGCCTCGAACTTTATTCGTTGTGCCGAGGAATCGATCGCCGGGAAGTCGAACCGTATCGGGAGCGAAAATCGTTAAGCAATGAGCGAACATTCACTGTTGATCTGACCTCAATTCCGCAATGCGAAGCACGCATTCCCGATCTGTTTGAAGAATTGGTCGGCGATCTCAAAAAAGCGGATGGCGAAGACCGGGTTAAAGCCATCTTCGTCAAAATTCGATTTGCAGATTTCACTCGGACAACGGTCGAGCGAGCGGGCTTACCGATAAAGTTGGAAAGCTTTCTGACGCTGCTCCGTGAAGGTCTTGGGCGCAAGGCGTTGGGTGTCAGGCTGCTCGGGTTAGGGGTCCGTTTCAGGGACGAGACTTCGTCGAGCGCGTCACAGATGGAGCTTTGGTAAGGGGGGAAGTTCGGAGTTCGGGGTTCGGGGTTTGGAGTTCCCGTTCGCCGTTTCAGCGTTCGCCCTTCTTTCGCTAACCATTCGCCGGTTCAGCCGGGGTCGAAGTCACATGGCGCTCAGCATCAACCTGACACCAAACTTAGATCCATTCCGAACTTCGTGTCCTCTGCGCCTCTGTGGTGAATTCCTGTTCCGGGTTCGGAGTTCGGGGTCTCCAGATCCCGCTCATCAAACCAAACGGGCGGATTTCCCGGATCTCGGCCTTACGCCGAGCGCGTAATACACCTCAGCCCAGGGTGGAACGAAGCGGAACCCTGAGTCTTGAATATTAGTATGCGACCCGCTCTGATATACGAGCGGCAGAGGATAGCGAACGGGTGTCGTTGAATGCTGGGATGAGCCTCCAGCCTACAAATAGCCAACGCGTCTCAAAAAACCGGCTAACCTCGCCAGCATAAATCGTTGAGGGCGACCTTTACCGCCCAACCATGCGGTCAAAGTCATTCGCTTGACACCCAGTTTTGTTGCTGTCTGACGCTCACTCTCGGATGACTCTTCGGTGTAGCGCCCCAACGCTCTCAAAACGTCTTCGGTAGTCATGCGCGCGGAGGGCAATGCCACCCGTGACGAAGGGCCACAGTGGTCAGTTCAATGATGATCGATGCCTGCCGACTCCATAATTGAGCACGACGTTTACAGCGGACGGTTTTGAAAGCTGCTGGAATAGTGATAAAATTAACGACGAAACTTCTCATTGTCGGTGACTCGGTGATGGGTTGTGTTTTTCAAGCGCTGGGAGATGGTGACGCATCTCCCAGCGTGGTTCATAAATTGGTCATTGCGCTCCCTATTCGGGAAAAAAAAGTCCTTTCCTCCATCAAACTTCGCAATGTTTAAGACTGTCAAGCGAAAATATTTGAAGCAGGAAACGGATTCGAGCGCATGTCGCGCTCTTCACATGCGCCGCGCGCTGGCCGCAATTGACGATTTTAGGCTGCATTGGTCCTAACCCGGCGGAGCGTTCGACTGAGAGCTCACGCCGAAGTCCGCAACCAAAGGTTCGTCCTTATGCTCGTCGTCGTGCTCGAATGCGTCGGGATCAATGGGACCGGATTTGGTGCGTCCCCTTCGTTCGACCTGCTTCGTCGGGCCGCCGGTCTTTTCGCAGTCCATCCCACCATCCAAGACTAAATACGGTTTGATAGCTTTTCGAGCACGACGTGTCCGCCGAAGCCTTGGCGAAGGTGGAGCACGATTGATCAGGGAAGCAAAGCTATTCTCGGAAAATCCTCGCAGCAAAACAAAAATATCGGCTATGAATAACCCGTGGCCAAGGACCTTGCTCATCTGGGCGTCTACAGCGACTGGGCGGAGGTAGCCAGACACCAAACAGAGCTTTATCCTGTAGCTGCCCCTGGCGAAGCAACACGACAGCGGATCCGTGACGTGCTCGGATTCGCGGAGCTGCCCCCCATTGCTGGAAATGCGCGGATAGAGGTGACTTGGGAACGCGACGGGCTGGCCGGTGAAGAGATAAGCTGGTCTGTTGGGTACGGACCAAAGACTCGCGCTTGGATCTTGAAACCGGCTGGAGCCGACCGGCCGCTACCGGGAGTGGTTGCACTGCACGGGCACGACCGCCTAAAATTCTTCGGCAAGGAGAAGATAGCCGATGGGAGTGGCCCCTCTCCTGTCGCCGTGGAAAATATCCGGACGGACCTCTATGAGGGCCGAGCTTTTGCCAATGAGCTTGCCAGGGAGGGCTTCGTCGTCCTCGCGCATGATGTGTTCCTGTGGGGAAGCCGGCGCTTTCCGCTTGAGACCATGCCTGAATCGATCCATCGATTCGTTGAAAATTGGCAGAGTGCACGAGAGAAAACCGCTTTGAAACCAACTGAAGCCGAACGCTATGAAGTAGCCGCTCAACATCACGAACATCTGGTCGCTAAATACTGCACTTTGCTCGGTACCACGCTCTCAGGCGTCGTGAGTTTCGAAGATCGCATCGCAGTCCGCTATTTGCGTTCCCGTCCGGATGTGAGGACCGGCCCAGTCGGATGCGTGGGCCTATCCGGTGGCGGATGCCGCGCTGCTTTGCTTCAGGCGACATGTGATGAAATTGGTGCCGCCGTGATCGTCGGGATGATGAGCACTCACCCGGAACTGTTGGACCATCAGGTGGAGTGCCACACTTGGATGTTCTTTCCACCGGGTCTGGCGCGGTTCGCGGACTGGCCTGACCTTGCCGCGAGTCGAGCGCCGTCACCCTTGCTCGTCCAATACGACCGGCATGACGAGCTATTTCGAAATATTCCTGCTGACCAAAGTGCCGATAGGCCTCGGAGTAATTGAAGACAAACCGAGTGCCCTCTCTTTTCGTTGACGGAACTCGGCGGTTCGACTACTCTTTTTAGATTCGTTTCCGGCATCGGAGAGACCCCCCATGAACATCCGCGTCAAGATTCGCGTCAACGGCGTACTGCGAGAAAACGAGGTTGAATCACGCTTGCTACTTGTTCAATTCCTGCGCGAGGTGTGTGGGCTGACCGGGACGCACGTCGGATGTGAGACTGGCGTCTGCGGTGCCTGCACCGTCCTCGTAGATGGGCAAGCGGTGAAGTCCTGTACGATGCTCGCCGTCCAGGCCGATGGCTCCGAGGTCACCACCGTCGAAGGACTTTCGCATAACGGGGAACTGCATCCCGTTCAGGAGGGCTTCTGGGAATGCCACGGCCTCCAGTGCGGCTATTGCACCCCCGGCATGATTATGACCATCGTTCAGCTGCTCAAGAGGAACGGTTCGCCTTCTCGCGACGAGATCCGCCACGCGATCGAGGGCAACCTCTGCCGTTGCACCGGCTACTGCCACATCGTCGATGCGGCCGAGTACGCAGCGAAGAAAGCGCAGGTGTAAATATGGCAACCACGACAGAGAACGCCGCCGCATCCACCCAGCGATATTTCGGTCGAGCGATGAAGCGCGTCGAGGATCCACGACTCATCAAGGGCATCGCGACCTACGTCGACGACCTGAAGCTCCCCGGCGTGCTCCACGCCGAATTCGTCCGCAGTCCACACGCGCACGCGAACATCCTCTCCATTAATACTGGCGCCGCGAAGGAACTACCGGGCGTCGTCGGCGTCTTCACCGGCGCGGATTTGAACGACAAAGTGGCTACGATTCCCTGCGCCGCGCCACTCCCGGGCGGGAAGACGCTCAATCACATGGTCCTGGCCGGCGCGCGCGTCTATTTCGTCGGTCACCCGGTTGCTGTCGTCGTTGCTGAGACCCGCGCAATCGCGCGGGATGCGCTCGACCTCGTCGAAGTCGACTACGAGGCTCTCCCGGCTGTAATCGATCCGGAAAAGGCACTCGAAGAGGGCTCGTCCCTGACCCATCCCGAACTCGGAACGAACGTCGCCTTCACCTGGAACCTCCACTCCGGCGACGTGGAAGCGGCCTTTAATGAGGCCGACAAAACCCTGAAAATCCGGATGGTCCACCCGCGCTTGACGCCCATGGCGCTCGAGCCTCGCGGCTGCGCTGCCTCGTGGCATCCCGGCGAATCAGCGCTGACGCTTTGGACCTCCACCCAGATTCCGCATTTGGTGCGCACGCTCCTCCCCGGTATGATCCATATCCCGGAGAACAAACTCCGGGTCGTGACCCCTGAGGTCGGCGGCGGGTTCGGTTCGAAACTCAATCTCTACCCGGAAGAAGCGGTAGTCAGCCACCTTGCAATACGCATCAACCGGCCAATCAAGTGGATCGAGGGCCGTCGCGAAAACGCGTCGTCTACCATCCACGGCCGCGATCAGTTCACCGATCACGAAATAGCGTTTCGGAAAGACGGTACGCTGCTCGCGATTCGAACAAAGTTGATTGCCGACGTCGGGTCGTACTGGCAGCTTCTCACGCCCGGGATCCCGCCTCTGACGGGACTCATGCATTGCGGTTGCTACAAACTTAAGGCCGTGCACGTCGACATCACGGGCGTCCACACGAACAAAATGTCGACGGACGCCTACCGTGGCGCGGGCCGGCCCGAAGCGGCGTACCTGATCGAACGCATCATGGATCTTATTGCCAGCGAGCTCGGTCTCGACCCGGTACAGGTGCGACTGAAAAACATGCCTGAGCCAACGGAGTTCCCGTTCACGACTGCGACCGGGCTCAACTATGACAGCGGAAACTACCAGGCAGCGCTGAAGAAGGCTCAGGAGCTTGCCGATTGGCCGAAGCTCCTCGAGGAGCGAAGCGCAGCTCGTAAAGCGGGCCGGCTTTTCGGGATCGGCGTTTCCACCTACGTTGAGATATGCGCGCTCGGTCCTTCGAAGATCATGGCCGCGGGCGGATGGGAATGGGGCTGCGTCCGGATCGAGATCTCCGGCAAAGTAACGGTGATCACCGGTGCGACGCCTCATGGGCAGGGCCAGGAGACGAGCTTTGCGCAGATCGCAGCTGATCGACTCGGTGTCCCGATCGAGGATGTCGTCGTTCTTCGCGGAGACACGGCCACGGCCCATTTCGGTCGCGACACGTATGGCAGCCGTGGAACGGCGCTTGGCGGTTCGGCGATCGTGATGTCGATCGACAAGATCATCGAAAAGGCGAAAACGCTTGCCGCGGCCCTTCTGGAGTCGCCTGCGAAGGAGATCGATTTCAAAGATGGGAAGTTTTTCGTGAAAGGAGTCGCAGAGAAGGCGGTTGGATGGGGTCAGCTCGCGAGCGAGGCCTATGTCGCCAAGAACCTGCCGCCCGGATTCGAGCCGGGGCTCGAGGCATCGAGTTTCTTCGAGCCGCCCAACTGCACGTTCCCGTTCGGAACGCACATTGCCGCGGTGGAGGTGGATCGAGACACCGGTCAGGTAAAATTTCTGAAATATGTGGCGGTCGACGATTGTGGCAAGCAGGTGAACCCGCTTCTGGTCGAAGGCCAGGTGCAGGGCGGAATCGCTCAATCGATCGGCGCGGCGCTCATGGAGAAGACTGTCTACGATGAGAACGGCCAGCTTCTTACGGGAGAGTTTATGGACTATGCGATCCCGCGCGCAGCGGATATCCCGGACTTTGTCCTTGGGAGCACCGAGACCCCCTCGCCCTCTAACCCCCTCGGCGTGAAGGGCGTCGGCGAAGCGGGGACGATCGGATCGACGCCCGCCGTAGCGAACGCCGTCGTTGACGCGCTCTCGCCGCTCGGTATTCGCCACCTGGATATCCCGTTTACGCCGGAGCGGGTGTGGCGGGCGATGAGGGAAAGAGGAGGTCAGTCATGATCCCCGCTGCATTCGACTACGTTCGGCCTGCGACGCTCGACGAAGCTCTCGGTCTTTTGGCCAGGCACGGCGACGAGGCGAAAGTGCTGGCGGGAGGTCACAGTTTGATCCCGGCCATGAAGCTCCGGCTCTCGCAGCCGAAGCTCGTGATCGACATTGGCAGGATCGGCGATCTGCGCTCGATCAGCGAGCGAGACGGCAAGATCGCGGTCGGTGCGCTCACCACCCACTACGATATTGAATCGTCTGCTCTTCTCGCGCGCTCCTGTCCGCTACTTCCCGAGGTCGCAGGAAAGATCGGTGACGTTCAGGTGCGCAACAAAGGAACGATCGGAGGAAGCTGTGTGCATGCCGACCCCGCGGGCGACTGGCCGGCTGCGATGTTGGCCCTCGACGCGGAGTTCGAGATCGCCGGTCCGGGCGGAAGCCGGAGAGTCTCGGCGCAGGACTTCTTTGTCGACATTCTGACCACCGCGGTCAAGCCGGGCGAGATCCTCAAATCGATCCAACTGCCTGTGACAGCCAAGACGGTCGCATACGTCAAGTTCGCGCAGAAGGCGAGCGGGTTTGCGATTGCCGGCGTCGCGGCGGTCGTGGACAAAGCGCGAGCCGGGATTGCCGTAGGGATCACGGGCGTAGCTGCGAAGGCGTACCGCGCCGCCGCGGTGGAATCGTCGCTTCGCGGAGTGGAGCTTTCGGCGGCGACAATTGCGACGGCGGCTCAAAAGGCGGCTGACGGGGTCGACCCGCTTTCGGACATCCACGCTTCGGCGGAATTCCGGGCGCATCTGGCGCGCGTCCAGACGAAGCGGGCACTTGAGCTCGCCGCAAGCCGCGCATAGGCCTCAAAACAGCACGGAGATTATGAAAGCGCGCAATCTACATCTCCTCTGTTCTCTATCGTCCGTCTTCGATGAAGCTTTCGGCGACATACACCTTTAAGCCTGCGCCAGACAAGGTCTTCGCGGCACTGGTCGATCCCTCAGTTCTGCAGAAGTGCATCGACGGATGCGAAAAGATGGAGAAGACAGGCCAGGACAGCTATGACGCGCATCTCAAGATTGGCGTCGCTGGCATTAAGGGAACCTACGTCGGTAAGGTCCGGATCGCGGAGCAGAATCCACCGAGTTCGTTCACGCTTAACGTCGAGGGGAAGGGCACTCCCGGCTGGGTGAAAGGGACCGCGAAGATCCAGATCTCGCCGAAGGATGAGGGGAGCGAGCTCCAATGTGAGTCGGAGGGCCAGGTCGGCGGGTTGGTTGCGGCGGTGGGCTCGCGGCTTGTGGAGGCGGCGGCGAAGAAGATGTTGGACGAATTCTTCCGCAAGCTCGACCAGCAGCTCGGGGCCTAGCCCAGTATCGGCGTATCGGCGTATCGGCGTGGCAGCTCTCGCATTCTGCAGGTGGGCTCTTGGGGGATTGGCCGACGCTATTGGGATGCTTTTATCGAGAAACCAGCACTGTGCTATTGGTGGTGTACGCCGCTACCGGACGACTGGTCCAATTACATCGCCAAATCGGGTAGCCGGTTCCGCCGGCGTTCTCGATTGGAGCGCCTCCTCGGCGTTCCTCCGCGGCTTCTGCGTGATTATGGGGCTTTGTAGGCAGGGAGTTTGGAGTTCAGGGTTTGGGGTTCGGAGTTTGGGGTTCGGAGTTCACCGTTCACCGTTCGCGGTTTGCCGTTCACCGTTCGCGGTTTGCCGTTCACCGTTCGCCGTTCTCCGTTCGCCGTTCACCGCCCGCCGTTCATTGTTTGTTCTTCACCCGGGTCGAAGTCAAATGGCCCTCGCCATCAACCCGTGAGCTCTGTCGACCTTAAGATGGTAGCCGGTCTCCAACGGCATTCTGAGTCCGGCTACCTCCACACAGCGTACCGTTGCGTCCTCTGCATGATGATTTTCCCTCTCGCCGCGTACCGTTGCGTCCTCTGCGCGATGATTGCTCCCCTCCGCGCGCTCTGCGTGACTACCTTTGCGCGGCGAATTTCGCGATAAAGTCGTACGGATAAGGTGGCGGGACGTAACTGGCGGCATCAAGGACGGCGACTTGTTCCGGGGTTAAAGTCCAACCGGTTGCTCCCAGGTTGTTTTCCAGTTGCTCCATATTCCGTGCGCCTATGATCGGCGCAGTTACCCCGGGCTTTTGCAAGAGCCAATTCAGGGCCACTTGAGCTGCGGAGCGGCCGGATTCCCCTGCCACTTTGTGCAAGCCGTCAAGCGTGCACCACGTTTGCTCGTTGTTGTAAGCGCTCCACTTCTCGCCCCAATCCTTTTCTTCGGCTAATTCAATTCTTGATCCTGCAGGCGGCGCAGTCATCCCACGCTTGAATTTTCCCGACAGCCAACCACCGCAAAGGGGACTCCAGGGAATGACCCCTAGACCCTC
>Ga0306923_10008786_pt1 | contig 10135 bp, 12 predicted proteins | sample sta12Can44000108_FD_203841 | JGI IMG/M metagenome (GOLD analysis project Ga0306923, IMG submission 203841) | Lab enrichment of tropical soil microbial communities from Luquillo Experimental Forest, Puerto Rico - statanox.12C.anox.44.000.108 (v2)... | ecosystem: Environmental > Terrestrial >...
TTTCTTGTCTTTTTCTTCCTTTTCGGCCTTTCGCTCACCGGAAATCGACAATGTCCCTCCTTCGACTGTCAACTTAACCTCCTCTTTCTTCATTCCGGGAAGTTCGGCTTTCAAGATGTACTCCCGGTCGTTCTCCTCGATGTCGACCGGCGGTAACCAATTAGTCATTTTATTTACGATGACACCGAGAAAGAGGCTCTCCAGGCAGTGGCTAATGCTGCGCGCCTTTTGTCATAAGTCGACGAATTTGACGGAATCGGGACTTTTGGACATCCTTTTAGGATGCAAAAGGCCGCGAACCCGGCCTGCGAGCCATGGTCTGGTTGCTGATTTTCGCCCTGAGCTATCTTATCGGCTCGATCCCGAGCGGATATCTCGTTGCACGATCAAAAGGGGTCGACATCCGCCAGCGTGGCAGCAGCAATATCGGGGCTGCGAACGTGGCCCGCGTGATGGGCAAGAACTGGGGCTACCTGGTCGGTCTTTGCGATTTTTTAAAGGGTTTTCTCGCCACAAAGCTCGGGTTGCTGATCGCGTCGCATTTCCTGTTAAGTTCCGTTCTGGGAAGCGTCATCGCTGCGATCGCGTCCATCCTGGGGCACAACTATCCGGTCTGGCTCGGCTTCAAAGGGGGCAAGGGCGTTGCTACTTCGGGCGGAGCGGTTCTTGGGCTGTTGCCCCCTCTGGTATTCGTCTCGACCGGTTTGGTCTGGATTGCGATATTTTTTATCAGCCGATTTACGTCGTTGGCTTCGATCAGCGCGGCTCTGGCCCTGCCGATTGCAGTATTCTTGGTTGGCGCAAAGACCGGAATTGATTTTTGGCTACTGATTGGTTCTTCAGTGCTGATGACAGCCTTGGCGATCTGGCGCCATCGCAGCAATATAGTGCGTCTGATGAATGGAACGGAGAATCGATTCGGAAAAAAATAGAGGCATTTTTTGCGTTTATTGTTCCTTGCGAGTCTCCGGCCGGGTAGAGCATGGGAAAGCGTCAAGGCGCTCCGCTGGGCTCACCATAAAGCGAATCCGAAGGAACAGCCGCCGATTGATGCTTCAGTTGCGCCTTGTACAGGAGCCGTTTGATAAACATCGGGAGGAAAGCGATGACGCTCATTGCCAAATTCACGGTGACGCCAGGAATCACCCGCGCGCGATCGTGAGCTATGGCCTCCAAAGCTTGTCGAACGACTTCCTGCGCGGAGACGATGAAATACTCCGGAGCGGTATGCTTCTGAGGGGCAGTTCCTCGCGTCGCGCGTGACAGGAATTCTGTTTCAACAGGTCCAGGACAAAGCGCCGTAACAGATATATTGGAGGAACGCAGCTCCGCGCGAATGGCTTCGCTGAAACTGATCACGTACGCTTTCGTCGCAGCATAAACGGCACTGTTGGGCAAAGGAAGCAAGCCGGCAACGGAACCCACATTCAGAATCGCCCCTTTCCCGGCCTTTCTCATTGCGGGCAGGATCCGGTAGGCGAGGTAGGTTAGAGCGTCCACGTTCACCTCCAACATGGAGCCAACGCGCTCCCAATCGCTTTCGACGAACGGTCCATGATCACCTATGCCGGCATTGTTAATCAAGAGATCGATGCTCAGAGCGCTTTCGTTCAACCAATCGCAGAAACCTTTCAGCTTAACCCGGTCGCGAAGATCCAAGGGCCGACCGAACAGCTCAAGATCGGGGTTGATCGCTTTAAGTTCGGATTCGAGCGCCTCCAGGCGATCGCTGCGGCGAGCTACCAGAATCATCTTGGTCGCTACAGGGGCCAGTTGACGCGCAAACTCGCAGCCGATCCCAGCCGATGCTCCAGTAATTATGACCGTAGATCCTGTGAAAAAGCTTATGCGCACACCTTCCCTTAAGCTGCCTCACCGTCTCAGTCAATCAGAGCGCGTCAATGCCCGATTGGCGGAAATCAGTCTGCAGAGGATTTATCAACATTTGGTCGCTTCAGGACAACAGGTGGTTAGCCGGGACGCCCCGCAGCGACGACGATTGGGCAACGAAGGAGGGGCACAACATCGTACCTCATGTATTGATTATCGGCGCTGGTTCGACCGGATCGGCTACAGCCCATGACCTCGCTCAGCGTGGTTTACGCGTGACGGTGATCGAACGTGGCGAAGTAGCTTTTGGCACAACCGGGCGCAATCACTGCCTGTTGCATTCCGGAGGTCGCTACTGCGTCACGGACCCAGAATCCGCTACCGAGTGCATCGAAGAGAATATGATTCTGCGGAAGATCATGCCCGATCTTCTGGAATTGAACGATGGCCTGTTCGTCGCAATCACCGAGGCCGATCTCGTGTTCAAGGATCGATTTCTGCAAGGTTGTGCTGCCTGTCACGTTCCGGCGCGTGAAATTTCCGTCGAGCATGCACTGGCAGTCGAACCATTTCTGAATCCAAAAATCCTTGCTGCGATTCAGGTGCCTGACGGCGTATTCGAGCCATTCAGGTTTTGTCTTGCCTTTCTGGCGACGGCTCAGGAGAACGGCGCAACGATTCGAACTTACAGCGAGGTTACGGATTTACTCTGCGCCGGCAAAAACGTTACTGGTGTCAGAATCAGGGACCAACACACAGGCAAACAAGAGGCCTTGAAGGTTGACTTGGTTGTTAATGCCGCAGGTCCCTGGGCGGGAGAAATTGCCGCCAAGGCAGGAGTCGGGGTGCCCGAAATACCAACCGCCGGGGTAATGGTAGCGCTCGACTGCCGGCTCAATAACCTGGTGCTCAATCGCCTCAATAAGCCCTCAGACGGCGATATTATTGTACCGCAACGCGCAACTTCAGTCATCGGCACCACGTCCTGGGCAGTCGAAAACCCGGATCTGATAACGATCCCGCCTGAGCACGTTGACCGAATGATCACCCAAGGTCAGCAGCTAATCCCGGCGGTGAAGAAGGTTCCGATGCGCGCGAAAATGGCGGTTGCGCGACCGCTCATCGCCCGAAGCGGCATAGCCGCGCGGGAGCTCAGCCGCACTTTCGAATGCTTTGATCACGAGAGAGACGGTACGAACGGCTTTGTGACTATCACTGGAGGCAAGACAACGACGGCACGAGCTATGGCCGAGAAGGTTTCCGACATGGTTTGTCGCAAGCTGGATATCTCGGCGGAATGTCGGACCCGGGACACGCCGCTCTGTTCTTATCGATTATTCTTTCAGCAACGAGGTTCGCGTAACCAATCGTTTGTGGGCGCCCCTGGCGATCGATCCTCGGGGAGGGAGTGTTTTCGATGAACATGCTTAAGGTTCCGCTGCAGATCTTCCGCTACAAACCGGGCCAGACCCCGGGCTACGATACCTTTACAGTGGAAATCCCGGCTACCGCCCATGTTATCGATGCAATCGATGCCGTCTGGACAAGTCACGATCACAGCCTCGCTTTTCGCAGGGCATGCCATCATTCTTCGTGTGGCTCCTGCGCCATTCGAATCAATGGGCTGGAAAAATTGCCGTGTGTTACCCGGGTTACTGACGTCTGGGATGGCCGTTCTCAGGTGCGACTCGATCCCCTGAGAAATTTCCCGATCGTAAGTGATCTAGTCGTGGATAGGGCTGATTTCTTTCGGCGTATGTCGGCGGCTGACATGGCAATGATCTGTGAGGCCGAAGCGTTTTTGCCATTTACGGTCGACACCTTTGCGGTAGCCGACTTGGAACCGAAATTAGTCGAACTGCCGGAAAATTTTTCTCGGTTTACCCGCTTCGAGAAATGCATCGAGTGCGGCATATGCATGAGTGCTTGCCCTACAATGGCGGCGGACGAGAAGTTTCTTGGACCGGCCGGCCTCGCCGCCATCCATCAAGCTCGAAAGAAGACCCTCGATCCGGTAAAGGTCGAACATCTGCTGGGATTGGCAGATGGTGAACATGGGGTCTGGCGATGTCACAGCGCTTTTGAGTGCACCGAGGCCTGCCCGCAAGCCGTTGATCCGGCAGGCAAGATCATGGCTCTGCGACGCGAACTGATTGCACGGCGATTCTTGAAGATGCTGGGAAAATGATATGTCGACTCTCAATTACCGCAAATTGAGCCGCAGCAGTCGCTGGCTGGACGTGCGACGCCGCAGATTGGGTATGTGGGCCTATGTCCTCAATCGGATTACGGGGCTCGGTCTGGTTGTATATCTCTATCTGCACCTGGTTGTCCTGAGCCTGTTATTGAGGGGACCGGCGGCATGGGACTCCTTCGTCGCGGTGGCACGTTCGCCCTACGTTTTGGCGCTGGACGTGATTTTGCTTGCCGGAATTCTCATTCATGGTCTGAACGGCTTGCGAATCGCCTTGACTGGTTTCGGTATTGGCGTAGGCGCGCAAAAAGCCCTTTTCGTTGTCATCATGGTTATCAGTGCCGTTGCGCTGTGGGTGGCAGCACTAAAAATCTTCCGCGTTTAACATGATGGAGAATCCATTTGCTGAGGAACCTAAACCGACCTCCGCTTGGCTCTGGCAGGTGCTTACCGGCGTTGGCCTTGTGATACTGCTAGGCTTGCACTTCATCGCCAATCATTTTGTCGCCAAAGGCGGTTTGCGTGATTTTGAGGAAGTGGTCGCCTATTTGCGAAACCCTGTGATTTTGTGCCTGGAGGTGCTTTTCCTTCTGTGTGTTACCGTGCATGCGCTTCTTGGTGTGCGCGCGATTTTTTTGGACTTCGGGCTTTCTGAACCCGCCGAGCGCCGCCTGGACCAAGTCCTGAAAGCCGTTGGGTTTCTGACTGTCGGCTATGGCTTAGCAGTGACCTGGATGGTCATTCGGTGAAATCACGTTTTTAAGATATTATAGGAATTTGCTAAAGAAATCCCTTCATGCACTAAGCGCTGCGACTTCAATTTGACAGAACGGCTTTCCGCGGGATTCAAAGACCAATGTTCCCTTTAACGCCCGGAGTCTGGTTTCTCCAGCCCGCCAATGATGTTGACAAGGTCGACTTACCTAGCCTGCATTCAGCACAAATCCTTACCAATTCGACGCAACTGCGTGGGTACAACGAAGGATTTGTGATCAATGCAGGCTAATCTCTCACGCGCTCGCCGTCATTCCTCCACTTCATGATAGACGACAACTGGACAAGGCGCGCGCTTCACAATCTGTGGAGCGCTTTCGAGTCCAAGCAGATGCCCCAGAAAGCCTGGATGGTAGCTAGCCGTAACAATCAGATCAGCGTTCCATTCCACCGCCGCAAGCCTAACTTCCTCTACCAGATCCCCGATCCGAAACTCCGTTTCACAATGCGGATATACTCGAGCCATTTTGTCGCCGAAACTAACCAGCTTTCCCTTTGCAGCATCACGTTCTCGAACGTAGCTCCAATAGATATCTTCAGTTGAAAATTCTGTGATAGGTTCGCCCGGAAATACGTGGACGAACGTGATGGCAGCTCCGAAGCTCTTGGCTAATGCAATCGCATACGATGCCGTCTTTTCAGAATGCACAGATAGATCGACCGGAACTATCATTTTTTGAACATCTACGTCGGCCGCTGCCCGGATGGCTTCAGTGGTAATCACTTGTTCCGTGTTCATAGCCCCGTCCTCTCTTTCTTTCTTACGAGTAACTCTACATGAAACGCCCGTTGATCACTGACCATCAATTGTCAGATGTTATGCAGTCTTTGATCGGTTGCTGGTGGTGACTCGGCGCCGGCAATGGCCCGCTCATTAAGGTCGGGGAGGGGTTGGCCCGCGCAGAGGCGCCGAATCGTTTCGCCTAGCAGGGGTGCAAGGGAAACAACGCTCAACTCCGGCCAATCGCTTGTCGTAGCCGTCACCGAGTCGGTTACGTAAATGCCCCGAATGGCTGGGTGGCTCAGCTTCGCGCGCGCACCGTCCACAAAAAGTCCGTGCGTCGCCGCAATGTAGATTTCCGCGCGCGCGCCCGCCTGCAGCAACGCCTGGAGGGCCCCGGCAAGGGTGCCCCCAGTCGTGATCATGTCATCGATGAGGAGACAGGGGCGACCCTGCACCTCACCGACGACCTTGATCACTCTAGTGGAAGCGCCATTCTCACGACTCTTGTGAAGGACCGCCACCGGTGCTCCTAGCAAGCGGCCGTACTCGGTCGCGGCCTTGAAGCGACCCTCATCGGGAGACACCACCACGACGCCCGCCGGCAGCCGCGCAGCCAGCGCGCGGCATAGCGTCGGCACGGCAGTCAGTCCGTCCACGGGAATATGGAAAAACCCCTCAATCTGCGCGGCATGCAAGTCTACGGTGACCAGGTGGCCGATGCCCACCGTCTCCATCAATTCCGCCACCATGCTCGCAGCGATGGGGGTGCGTTCAAGGTCGCGCGCTCGGCGTCATTCCTGCACTTCATGATAGACAAAAACTGGACAAGGCGCGCGTTTCACAATCTGCGCAGCGCGTTCGACTCCAAGCAGGCTGCTCAGAAAGCCTGGCTCGTAGCTAGCCGTAACAATCAGATCGGCGTGCCACTCCACTGCCATACGCCTGACTTCCTCTGCCATATCCCCAATCCGAAACTCTGTCTTACAATGTGGATATACTCGACCCATTTTGTTGCCGAAACTAACCAACTGTTCCTTTGCCGCATCACGTTCTCGTGCGTAGCTCCAATGGATATCGCCGAGTCGGAATTCCGTCATAAGTTCAGTCGGAAATACATGGACGAACATGATCGCTGCTTGAGAGCGTTTGGCTAGTGCAATTGCATACGATGCAGTCTTTTCAGAGTGCTCGGACAGATCGATTGGAACTACAATCTTTTGCACATTGACTTCGGCCACTCCAGGGACGGCTTCGGTGGTGGTCACTTTTTCGAGGTTCTCCATGGTTCGCTCCCGCGTTTCTTTCTCAGAAAAAATCTAGATGAAACGCCCGTTGATCACTGACCATTAATTGCCAGATGTTACGCAATCTTTGTCTCTTGTACCCTCCATCCTGCTTCCCCCGTTCTGACCGGAGACCGCAAAGCTAGCGCGCCGCATCATGCGGCAATCAAAGGCGACGATTGGGCAATTTATGGAAAGAGTCGCGCTACGAATCGTCCTAACAATAACTAGCGCATCGTACTTAGCGAACTGCTCACGGTCTTCGGTGGCGGATGATATTGGCGGCGCTGGGCGCAGCGGCGGTTGGAGCGCCGTTTGATCGATCCCCGTTTTGAAGAAAGCTCGCGATCCTGTTTTTGCTGCGACGATCAACCAGACTGGTGGGCTCGAAGTACGCGTCACCAAACTGGCAAAGGATTCGACCATTGAAAAGCTGATCCGCATGGCGGAGGAAGCGCAAAGCGAAAAGGCCGAGACACAACGTGCGTCCGCCCTTGGCTTTTCATTGCCGTTGACAGTTGGAGTTGCTGGCCATGAGGGTAGTAAGGTACTAGTCTGCCTCAACGGATTGCGCCTGCTCACCTTTCGGGCAAAAATTGGATCGTAGCCTTCGCCGGCTTCAGAAGCTTCATAGGAGTCAAGGTCTTCGCCCTTGATATCCCTGGCTCTCAATCCTTCTCGAACTCGAATCCGTTACGCCCAGCTATTGACGCCAATCGCCCCAAGCAGTAACGACTTGCAGATAGTGTATGGGGAATGGCCCGCACCAAACAAGGATGCGCCTTGTTATCTTCGGCTCTCAATTTCTTCTCGAATCCGTTACGCCCAGCTATTGACGCCGATCACTCCAGGCAAGTACTAACCAGAGAGCCAAATTCTTGGGGAAATCGAGCTGAGTTGCGCTGCAGAACAATCAGAGATAAGACGAGAACATGAGCACACCAGTACGGACATTCAAAATTGGCGGCGATCTGGAGGTAAATCGCCTTGGGTTTGGAGCGATGCGACTGACGGGCAAGGGCATTTGGGGTGAGCCGAGCGATGTCGAGGAAGCAAAGCGTGTCCTGAAGCGCGCAGTGGAACTGGGAGCGAATTTTATCGACACTGCTGATAGTTACGGCCCGGCGGTCAGTGAGCGATTGATTGGCGAGGTGCTTTCTCCCTTCCCCAAAGGTCTGGTGGTCGCGACCAAGGGAGGGTTGACACGGCAAGGACCGGACCGATGGCTGCCTGTTGGCAGACCGGAGTATCTGGCGCAGCAGGTCGAGATGAGTCTGCGTTTCCTGAAGACCGAAGTGATCGACCTCTGGCAATTGCACCGCATCGATCCGCAAGTGCCCATAGAAGACTCGCTGGGAGTAATTGTAAAACTGCAGAAGGAAGGCAAAATCCACCATGTTGGTCTCAGTGAGGTAAAGCCAGCCGAGATTGAGCAAGCCCGCAAGGTGGTCGAGATCGTCAGTGTACAGAATCTGTATAATGTAGGCGATCGCCAGCACGAGGGCGTGCTGGAGTATTGCGAAAAACATGGGCTCGCTTTCATACCATGGTTCCCGGTGGCAGCCGGCAAGCTGGCCCGGCCGGGCGGAAAGCTGGACACGATTGCAAAACGCCACGGTGCGACGGTCGCACAATTGTCGATCGCATGGCTGTTGCACCGCAGCCCTGTTGTGCTGCCGATTCCAGGGACTTCGTCGGTTGCTCATCTTGAGGAGAATCTTAAGGCTGCGGAGATCTCCTTGTCGGATGCTGAACTGCAGGAAATCGAAAACCTCGCTGGAAATTAGTTGCTAAGAGAGGCCTACTGGTTTCAGTGTCGCATTCTCTCTTGGATGGGTGCCAGAGTGGTCGATTGGGCACGCCTGGAGAGCGTGTGTACCGTAAGGTACCGAGGGTTCGAATCCCTCCCCATCCGCCGTATGCATAAGTTGTTTGTTGTAAATCACTTGTATGAATGGCTTTGGAGAAGTATTCGAGAACTCACAATCGCGGTCACAATAAGCCACCGACTGTTGCCAGTATCGCGGAGCGGCTATAATAACATTCCGATTACGTCCCAGACCCGTGCAACTCGGGACGTGAGGCCCGACTTGTGGCCGAAGGTGTTTTATCGGAAGTTCCAAAAGGGAGTAGGGTAATATCTCTCATTAGCTTTGGAGACGCGTCCGCGCAGGGATTCACCGGTCGAATACTGATCAATCCCTCCGGCAAAAAGAACTGGCGCTCAGCGGGCCTCCTCCGGGTGACCCCGGGGGGGGTCCTTTATGGGCGCCTCCAAACCTGTACCCATTCAAAGAAAGTCCGTTTTTTGGACTGTTTCAGGGGAATACGACGATATTTTTGCCTCGCCAAGACGCGGGGCGATCCTTTTATCTCGCTACTGGAAGGTGTCCCGGACTCTATCGCGGGATGGAAGACTTTCGAAGCACATCATGCAGGGTGCCGAACCTCTCCAAAGTAAAGAGGTCCCTCAAAGGTAGAAAGTCCCAGCTCGACCCCACGGGGAAGCTTGTGACTTCGGATCATAGGGTTGCAGGTTCGAGCCATGCCGGGTGCAAAGTAAGTCCCATAGCCGAACTACGGACGATTCCGCAGCCAAAAAATTTAGCCTAGAAAATCGTGCTCCGCCATTTATCCGCCACTTTGGATTGCTCGTGACGGGTTGGGAAAACCATTGCTAGGAATCCTTCTTAACTGGCAAGGCGCTGTATCTGCTCGTCAGCTTGTGTAACAGCCCGCGTTTCCGAAGGAACTCGTGGCATGTGAACTCGACGGACAGAGCAGCGCGGGTAGAAAGAAGCGCGTCAGGGAGGGGCTCGCACTTGTTCGCTGAAAACTCCGGGGAATTAATTTTACCCTTCGCGAGCATCTCCAAGGGAAACTGAAAGTTCCGTCTTACCCGTTTGTAAATCTGCCGACGAAAACACGAGGCAGATGGGGCCTTGGGATTACTCCGGGCGGCCATGAAGCGTTGCCAATGGCTCAAACCTGTACTGGTCGCCCAGGTCAAGTTCACGGACTGGACGCGCGCAGGCCAGCTTCGTCAGCCGGTGTTTCTTGGGCTGCGAACTGATAAAGAGACGAAAGACATCGTTCGAGAATAAACGGCGCAAATAGCTCTCGTGGGAAAGCCTGCCGCATCACGCCAAGGCTGCCGTCGGGATGCTGTGCAGCGCGAGCGAAAGCAAATGGCTCCTCGGACGATATTTCCGCGAGGAACTTGTATCTCGGTTCGTTTGCCTCAGGGTAATAGGCCGGGAACGCGCCTCAGCGGATTCCTTAAAAAAGGTGATTTTTTTGTAACTTCCTCGGCCCTTAGAGAATGTCCCG
>Ga0306923_10008787_pt1 | contig 10135 bp, 6 predicted proteins | sample sta12Can44000108_FD_203841 | JGI IMG/M metagenome (GOLD analysis project Ga0306923, IMG submission 203841) | Lab enrichment of tropical soil microbial communities from Luquillo Experimental Forest, Puerto Rico - statanox.12C.anox.44.000.108 (v2)... | ecosystem: Environmental > Terrestrial > Soil...
TCGGAGCCTGAACGTTCAAGCCCTGAGCCCGTGCCTCAAGTTCCTTGAGCTTGCGGATCTGGCTGTTGAAGGCGACGTTGGCATCGTTCCCTACGGAGAGGCGCTTCCGTTGGCCCTTCTCGCGCCACTCCAGGTAGTAGGAACCTTCACGATGCTTTTGGTGCTCGCCGTCGACAATCACCCAGTCGGGTTTGATGCGGCCGCTGCCGTTGACAACGACGGGGCAGTAGCGTTTTCCTTGGGACGTCTTGATTCGCTTGGTGACGTTCACTTCCATGGGCAACTCCTGGCGAAAGCGGTATCACTCCAGGTATCACCCTTCGGAAATTCAGTCCAATTGGTTGATATAGAATGGGTTTGTCGGCTCGGGGTTTTTCCTTCGAATCCCTCCGCCCCGACCATTGTTCGCTTTCAGCCCTTTTCGCAGTCAAGTCAAATCGCGATCTGTATGTAGGGTAAACACTTACGTCGTCAAGCGAGCAGTTCAAAAGTTTCGGCCTGCTCGGCTGGCTTGCGCGTAAGGTACAAAGAATGAGCATTTTGTGCGAGTTCTACAAAATCCTGCGCACATCGATCAGACGCTCCTCAGAAATCCCACGTCTCAAAAGCGAGACGTTCAGCGCACTACTTCATCGATCGTCATTCTTGAGACGTGGGCAACAGGCTTCCTCATCCGGAGTTTTGGACGCACGCGTCTCAATCCTTTGACATTCATCACCATCTGGTCTTAGCTGCCGGTCCTTTGCACCAGTATCAATGCACCTCACATCCCCGAAATGGCCTGCGGCGTGCGTGTACTCGGTTGTCGCGACGCCTACGGCTCTTAGAGTCGGAGGCATTAAGCGTCGCAGTCTCAGGTTGAAGCCCGTTCTCCACTTGGACGGACGTTCGATTTGGAGCAGAAAGGATTTCCCATGCAATGCGCGAATCCTGATTGCAATCTGATCGCACAAGACCTGCTGACAGGAACTCTTCGGCTCTTGGAGTTGGATATGCCGCCTGAAAAGCGTGTGATTCGCAGCGAATGGGGGTTCCCAATCTGCTCAGTGCCGAGCAAGTACTTTTGGCTATGCGGAGATTGCAGCAGGCTCTTGAGAATAAAGCGATGGATGCCAGAGGGACTGATCCTCGAGCACAGAACTCACCAAATCCGCGGACACGAGGACGACGGGGCAATCCATCTTGTCGCAAAAACCGCGTATCTTCCTCAGTTACCGGTGGTACTTGGTAAGAGGGCGTGATGCGAGCGGAGACAGCCATGAAGCGTGTCCTGAGTTTGCTTGGCGGTCTTTCAACTTCTGTGTCCCATGCCTCTGTCGCAGCTTTCATCGTCGTCGGAATGCTGGCAGCATGGACCGGACCATATTTCTTTTATGATCACGGGGCAAGAAACACCCTGTTACTCATTTCGGTCGTCATTGGAAGCCTGCCTTTATGCGCCGAACTGGTGGCGCAGCTCTGCAAAGGAAACTTCAGCGTCGACATCCTCGCCTTTCTTTCCATCGCGGGCGCGATTGTGCTCCGCCAGTACTGGGTAGCAGCCATCGTGATCCTCATGCTTTCGGGCGGAAAGGCATTGGAAGAGTATGCGACAAAACGCGCTTCCTCTGTCTTGCGTGCCCTCGCGCGACGCATGCCGCAGAGTGCTCATCTCGTTGTAGCCGACGACTGCGTTACTGACATCCCGATTGACCAGGTAGCAGTGGGTCATAAGCTCGCCGTCTATCCCCACGAGCTTTGCCCAGTAGACGGCATTGTTCTGCGCGGGCTGGGAAGCATGGATGAGTCCTATCTGACAGGAGAGCCGTTTCTTATTTCAAAGGCGCCAGGTGCTACGGTTCTCTCCGGGGCAATCAATGGAGATGCGGCGCTTACGATCGAGTCCACGCGCATATCGAGTGAATCCCGATACGCCAAGATCGTCGAGGTCCTCCACGCATCCGAGCAAAACCGGCCTCAGATTCGGCGCCTCGGCGATCGTCTGGGCACTTGGTACACTCCCGTCTCCATTGCTGTCGCCGTACTGAGCTGGCTTCTGAGCGGAAACCCCGAGCGCTTTCTGGCCGTGCTCGTAATTGCCACTCCGTGTCCTCTCCTTCTCGCGATCCCAGTAGCAATCATCGGCGCAATCTCAGTTGGGGCTCGCCGTGGGATCGTGATCAAAGACCCGTCAGTACTGGAGAAGATCGGTTCCTGCACAACTCTGATCGTGGATAAGACCGGAACGCTCACATACGGAAGGCCGAGCCTCACGGACGTTGTCTGCACCGGAAGATGGTCCAGACGAGACTTGATCCAGCTTGCCGCGAGTCTTGAAAGATACTCCAAGCACCCCCTCGGCTCTGCAATTTTGAAGGCTGCTGAAGAAGAAGATGTACCCCTGACAAATCCGCAACAGGTCTCTGAGTCACCAGGACGCGGACTTACGGGTCACCTCGAAAACCATGTTGTTACATTGACCAGTCGCAGCAAGCTGCCGTCGCATCTCGCGCATCAACTCACAGACGTCACGGCCGGCATGGAGTGCGTACTCGTGATTGATGATGAATTGGCTGGCCTGATGCATTTCCGTGACCAGCCGCGCCACGAGAGCAAGCCGTTTCTAAGCCACGTCGAATCTCGCCACGGAATCTCGAAGATTGTGCTTCTCTCTGGCGACCGGCCGTCGGAGGTAATGCACTTTGCAAAGGGAATGGGTATTTCCGAGGTATTCGGGGGGAAAAGCCCCGAAGAGAAGCTCAGCCTGGTTAGGGAATTAAGCGCGAAAGAGCGGACTCTCTATCTCGGCGACGGCATCAACGACGCTCCTGCGATGATGAATTCCGACGTCGGAATTGCTCTGGGTGTGAATAGCGACGTCACCTCGGAGGCCGCGGACGCAGTAATTCTGCAATCGTCACTCGCGAGCGTCGACGAATTGATTCACATCGGCGCTCGAATGCGCCGAATCGCGCTCACAAGCGCCATCGGCGGGATGGCATTGAGCGTCATCGGCATGGCCATGGGCTCTCTTGGGTTTCTCGCACCGATCGAAGGTGCAATCGTGCAAGAGTTCATTGACCTGGCATCCATACTCAACTCTCTCCGCATGATTCTTCCAACGGGTCCCTTGAGCGATTTCAGACTGCCCGCACAGTCGGCACAGGTGGAAAGCCCCGCGAGACACTGCAAGGACCCCTCCGGGTGCCCTTGCAGTGCTAGCCACCACCTATAACCCCCAGCATGCGATATCGGGACGTCGTTTGCCGAGCACGATGACTGGACATCTCGCGCCGCTCACGATCCTGTGCGTGAGGCTTTTCACACCGCATTGACTCGCGCAGGACAAATTGGCTGAACACAGAATAAGCGTGTCCGGTCTGGTCGTGGCATCGTGTACCAGCAACTCCTCCGCCGGATCACCTTCGCGAACCGTGATTTCAAGAGGACAGAGGAACTCAGCTCCTTGATGCGCCCAGTGCGGAAGCTGCGCGGCAATTGCGACGGGAGTTCTCTGCCTGAATTGAGTTCCATGCTCATCACGCGCGAATACGTGAATGACTGTGAGCTTTGCGCGATGTTCCTGCGCAAATCTGCACGCGAAGCTCAGCGGCAGTTCAATATCTGAGTCAAGCGAAATGGCGAGAGTCACGCGGCCGTTTTGTTTGATGCTTTGCGGTATCGCTGGAACCGACGGACCAACGATGCACGCTGGGGCCTGAAGGCGAGGCAATACCTGTTCAGCAATGGAGACGAAACCTGGTCCCGCCAAGTTTGACGCTTGACGGCTTGTGACGATGATCCGGTCAACCCCACACGATCTGGCTAGCGCCGGAATCTTTTCCTCCGGATGCCCCTCAAGAACGAGTGGCTCGCACGGAACACCGACCCAACGCAACTTTCTTGCCATGCATTCGACCGCGTATTGAGCTCCCTGAGTCCTGGACATCGATCTGGTCTGCAGAGAACTACGACTGTGGCCGGGCAGTACACCTGAGGGTTGAGCCACATGAGCAAGCAACACTCGAGCTCCGCTGAACCGGGCCTGCCTGATGACATGACAGAGCAATGCCTCTTCGTCATGAAGGTCTGTAATCGCAAGGATGTAATTCGGGACGCACCACTGGCGAAGCACATTGACGGGAATCGCGTGATGCTCGGTGGGTCTTCGTTCAAGATTCAGTGCATCTGCCACAGAAGAGTCTCCATTCTGTCTGACTGGCAGTGTCGGTGCACGCCGCATGCCAGCCTTCGGCCTCATAAGCCCGCCAATTCAGACGAAATTGGAGTCCAGATGGGCCTTGGCTCAAAGCTGTTCAAAGGTCTCTACAAAGTGCTGAGAACTCGAAGGATGGAAGCCCGCCTTGACGGGCGATGAACTGCGCACAACCTGCGGTTATCCGCGGTGAATGGAGGAGGGCTAACGAGCGCCATGCCCGAATCCTGCTACACGAGTGTCCGATTCTTTTGACAGGACGGAGCCCGATTCGCACGGCCAATATTGAAAATGAACCACATCCGGGGCGCTCGATCCGACCACCTTGGCCAGACACGTGCTTCCAGGTTCGGGTGACCGTGCTCATGGAGCTGCACACCAAAGGAGATCTTATGATTCGAGGTCGATCAATCGTCAAAGGGTTATCAAAGTGGCTCGCAATCCTTATTTCAGCATGTTTCTTTGCAAGCGGAGCGAAAGCTGCAACCACTACTTTGGAGAACATGCAAGCAGCATTCAATGGAGAGAAGAACGCGCACGCGCGCTACGCCGCATTTGCAGAAAAGGCCAAGAGTGAGGGCTACGGCGAAATTGCGAGCCTTTTTCGTGCCGCGGCACGAGCTGAAGAGGTCCACGCATCGAATCACGCGGCAGTGATCGAAAAAATGGGCGCGAAGCCCAACGCTGCGATTGCCACGCCTGAGGTCAAGTCCACACGCGAGAATCTTGAAACGGCGATCAAGGGTGAGTCCTACGAGCGGGACACGATGTATCCCGAGTTTCTTGAAAAAGCAAGAGCTGACAAAAACAAGGATGCAGTGAGAAGCCTGAACCTTGCCAAAACTGCCGAAGCGGAGCACGCCAAGCTCTACGCAGCAGCATTGGCGCAGATAGGCCAATTGAAGGGGAGCAAGGAAAGCACTTTCTTCGTTTGCCCTGTGTGCGGCTTTACCACACGTGAGGCTGATTTTTCGAAGTGCCCTTCATGCTTCACCGCGAAAGAGAGATTTGAAAGGGTGTCCTGATTTTCAACGGGCCCGCCGGGGCAAACCCGAGCGGGCCTTCCGTGCCGTACCGGGAGGCCAATATGCTTCAACTTCCACCCATTCCGAGCTGGGATTCGATACATCCAGCCATCGTCCATTTTCCAATCGCTTTGCTCCTGTTGAGTCCACTGTTCATACTGATCAGTGCGATCTTGCCGCCGTCGAAGGGCCGACCCTACATGACGGTTGCATTGGTGATTACGCTCCTCGGAACCATCAGTTTGTTTGTTGCAGCATCGTCGGGTGAAGCTGCTGCCGAGCTTGCGGAACGCAGTGGCAAAGTCGATGCAGTTCTCGCGGCCCACGAGGATCTCGCTTCTGAAACGCGCATTGTGTTTGCGGGACTATCCGCGATCCTCCTCGGCATGTTGGTGGTTCCACGGTTGCTTCATCGGGAGGAGAACAGGCTGTCTTCTACCCTGATGCCGATAGCCTTCCTTGCTCTGTACTCTGTTGGCGTGTTGTTCCTGCTCAATACCGCACATGCGGGAGGACGTCTTGTACATGAGTTTGGAGTGCACGCTATGACGAACGATCCGGGGGCCCGGCCAAGTGCTCCGGAAGTTCCCAAAACAGAGGCCGCCAATAACGAGAAGGACTAATGCCGAGCGATCGGTTCGGGAGACGGAAGGCGTACGATTGGAGTTGTCATCCGAGCGGAAGAGTCAAATGACGCGCAAGCCTCGACCCATCGAGCAGATTGAAGCTCAGACATTTCGCAGGCAACAAATCGCTTTTTCTCTTCTGACAATGTTTGTCCTTGCGATCCTTCTGCTGCTGCATTCACTCTTTGCAACCCTGCTCGGAGAACCTTCCAAGGCTGTCATTCTGTTCCTTGTCATCGCCTTCTTCCTGAAGGTAATGGAGATCATTTGGCTCCAAGGAAAGTCTCAGGGAATCACCGAAGAGGCGGCAAGGATTGAGACAGCTGTTTCAGTCGTGGGAATTTTCATCCTGTCTGCCCTGCTTGCCCTTTTGACCAATCGAGATGATTCACCTTATTTCGTGCTCCTCGCAATTCCCATTCTCCAGTGCGCCTACCATTTCGAGATCGGGCCCACCCTCACCACAGTTGCGGCTGCGGTGGGAATGATTTTCGCCTGGAGTGAACATTATTTCTCGGTGCATCCTCCACCCCGTCCGGCCGAGTATCTCGAGGCCGGCATGATCTCCGTAATCTACTGCCTGATGGGACCGCTTGTCTGGTACCTGGTCAATCAGGTGAAGCGAAAGGAGATCAGGCTGTACGAGAAGATGGCAGAGCTCGAATCCACCCGCGAAAAACTGCTGGCTGAGGAGAAACTGGCGGCAATTGGCCGACTCGCAAGCGGGATTGCGCATGAGATACGGAACCCTGTCGCAATGATTGCGAGTTCACTCGCAACCGCCGCGCAACCCGATTCGAACTCCACCGAACGCGAGGAAATGCTCGCGATCGCCACCCACGAAGCGAAGAGGCTGGAAAACCTGACTGGAGACTTCCTCACCTATGCGAGGCCGACGAGACCGGAACGTTCCCTCATTTCCGTGGACGACACTCTCCGGCACATCGCGGATGTGACGAAGATGCGGGCGACGGAAAAATCAATCGAAGTGAACGGCAGCTTCGACGGTGGAATCGATATCGAAGTAGATCCGTCTCAACTCGAAGGCGCCCTCTTGAACATATCCCTGAATGCTCTTGACGCCACCCCTCCCGGAGGAACAATTGAGTTGAGAAGCCAGGTAAAAGGGAACCTGCTCTCGATTGAGGTGGAGAATTCCGGCTTGAAGATTCCGGATGACCATCTGCATCGAGTTTTTGAACCGTTCTTTACAACCAAGCCAACGGGAACCGGTCTCGGATTGGCGATTGCAAGAGGCGTGGCGATTGCCCATGGGGGCGATCTCTGTGTCAGTACAAACAGGGATGGCGCAGTTGTCTTCACGATGACCATCTTGAAGGCCCCCTGCACGTCACCCGAGCGTGAGGGCGAATATGGCGAAGATACTCGTCGTCGATGACGAACCGGGAATGAGGAGGATCCTGAATGTAAACCTCCGCAGAGACTCGCATGTCGTAATCGAAGCAGGGGGAGCGGTTGAGGCGATTGCTCTCATCAAACAGGAGGATTTTGAGGTAGTTGTTACCGACCAAAAGATGCCCGACGGAAACGGTCTCGATGTTGTACAGGCAGCATGCGAAGACGATCCAACGACATCGGTCATCTTCTTGACCGCAGTAGGAACCGTTGAGTTGGCCGTTGAGAGCATGCGACGAGGGGCTTTTGACTTTCTCACCAAACCTTTTGACCCCGACGTTGTTAGGGCTACGGTCCGCAGAGCGTGTGAACGAACCGCCCTATTGCGGGAGAACGCAGTCCTCAAATCAACTGTAAAGAAGCTGGAAGGCGCCGACGAAATCCTCGGGAGCAGTCCGGCGATGGTTGCCGTCCGAGATCTCATCTCCCGCGTCGCCGCCACAAATTCGACTGTGCTCATCACAGGAGAGACAGGCACCGGGAAGGAGCTCGTAGCTCGCGCCATTCACCGGAACAGCCAACGTGCCGCCCGGGCCTTCGTCGCGATCAACTGTGCGGCTGTCACGGAAACACTGCTCGAGAGTGAGTTGTTTGGTCACGAACGTGGAGCGTTCACCGGAGCCGACCGATCAAGGCCCGGCCTCTTCGAAGCTGCCCATCAGGGAACAATGTTCCTGGATGAGGTGGCGGAGATGTCCCCGGCCGCGCAGGCAAAGCTCTTGCGCGTCCTCGCTGACGGCGAGATTCAGCGCGTAGGCTCAACAGTGATGCGCCGAGTTGACGTGAGAGTTCTTGCGGCAACTCATCGGAGGCTGGAGGAGCGAGTTGAAAAAGGACTCTTTCGCGAGGATCTCTACTATCGCCTCGCAGTCGTGCCGGTTCAGCTGCCCCCGCTTCGGGAACGATCAGGAGACATCAAAGAACTTTGTGAAAGTCTTTGTCAGAGAATCGCTGCGGAGATGAAGGTGCCAAGCAAGCGTCTTCATCCAACGGCGATCGAGGAGCTGACGAGATACTCCTTTCCCGGGAACGTCCGTGAGCTGCGGAACCTGCTCGAGCGTGCGCTGATTCTCGGCCAGGGCGTGGAGTTGCAGCCGGAAGACTTCGTTCTGCAGTCTCCAGGTTCTGCATCATCTTCAGTCTCCCCATTTTCTGTTGAGGCCCTTGCTGCGCAACTTCCAAAGCAACTGGATCTTCGCGAAACGATAACGCAGCTCGAGAAGGCATTGATCCAGCGCTCACTCGATCTTGCCAAGGGTGTACAGGCCGAAGCTGCGAGGCAACTTGGGCTTTCGCGAAGCGATTTGGGCTACAAGGTTGGAAAGCACGGCCTGAGCATAGCCCTGGACGATACTTCGAGAGAGCGTCTCCCATGAGACCACCCAAAAACGTCGCGAGGAGCTCTCGACCGCTCGGCCATCAGCAGATCAGGACACGATCAAGAGACCCGATCGCAAGCTGACTACATCAAAATGCTCACAACCGCTACTGCCGACCGATCCTTCGATTGACAGTACCATTCTTAGAGCGCATAATCAGCCCCGTTTCAATTAGGTCTTGTTTACCCACCGAGCTGGTTGTTTTTTTGCGGTCCGTCAGCGGATGACCTTGCGACCAGTGAGTTCGATGCGCTCATTTGCGCTTTACGCTCGCCTGAATGTCCGACCCCCCGGATACCTCGGCGGTCCGCTCTCACTAAAGTTACGACGAATCTATCAACTCAATCTCGGAGGACACGTATCCATGAGAGAGCGCAGGTTTTTTTCCGGCCTGGTAGTCGCATTTCTGATCGTTATGTCAGCATCCCTGGCTGGCGGCGCAGACCCGATTGGCACGCAAGCCTCGCCAATGCTCAAGGTTGGCCCGCAGGCAACTCCGGCAAATACCGTTGGTCCCTCGTACGGCCTTTTCACCTGCCAGGTGGGCTTATCGACGGCGACCTGCTACGACCCTTATCAGATGCGGCGTGCCTACAACATTGACGCCCTCACAAACGCAGGGTTCGACGGCAAGGGGAAGACGATCGTCATCATCGACGCGTTCCAGGCTCCGAACCTCGAGGCGGACCTGAATTACTTCAATGCCTTTTATGGTCTGCCTGGTTTGAACGGGCTTGGTGGCCCGCCCAACCCCAACCTTGGCGCCTTTACTCAGATCGCACCGGATGGTCTCGGTCCGGTTGACATCGTATGGGCGGGAGAAATCACGCTTGACGTTCTCTGGGCGCATGCCATCGCGCCCAGTGCCAACATCACGCTGGTCCTGGCAAAATCGAACGCTGACGTCGATATACTCAGCGCCACAAAATATGCGGTAGATCACAATCTTGGCGATGTCATTTCCCAAAGCTTCGGTGAAAACGAACGTTGCATGGACCCGCAGTTGCTGGCGGAACAACATCAGGTCTTCGCCGATGCCACATCAAAAAATGTAACGATCTTCGCCTCCTCAGGGGATGACGGCGCTGCACAACCAACCTGCGACAACTCGAAACTTGTCAAAGCCGTTTCTTCGCCCGCAGTTGATCCGCTGGTCACTGCCGTGGGCGGTACCGAACTGCACGCGGCTGGCTATTGTTTGCCCGTCCTCGGCTGCGTTCCCAGCCAGAATCCGGCTCCAGGAACCTATCAGGGCGAAATCGTATGGAACGAAGACAGTGCTGGATTCGGGAGCACAGGTGGTGGATTCAGCCTGCTGTTTGACGAGCCTTCGTACCAGAAGGGAACCATACCTGGCGGCAAGCAGCGGGGAGTACCTGACGTGTCCTACGATGCCGCCGTACTACATGGTGTGCTCGTGCGGTTCTTCGGGAACTGGTATCTCTTCGGTGGCACCAGCGCTGGCTCCACGCAGTGGGCAGCCATCACAGCGAT
>Ga0306923_10008798_pt1 | contig 10130 bp, 12 predicted proteins | sample sta12Can44000108_FD_203841 | JGI IMG/M metagenome (GOLD analysis project Ga0306923, IMG submission 203841) | Lab enrichment of tropical soil microbial communities from Luquillo Experimental Forest, Puerto Rico - statanox.12C.anox.44.000.108 (v2)... | ecosystem: Environmental > Terrestrial >...
TTTATGCCAGTCGCAGACCTGACTTCTATATCGCGGGGATATCAAGGGCGAAACCCTTGCCTAGTTAGTTCGGAAAGGAGAGAGGAGAAATGGATGAAAAAGGATTAATTGACGCGGTGATAGGTGCGCTAATAAGCGCGCTCGAGGCGCGGCTGGCGAGACGCGGGGACATGGTGCAGACCGACGCGAGTCTGCTGAATCTGCTGCGCGAAGCGCGGGAGCCGGAAGTCGCGAAAGCGTTTGACCGACCGCCATCGCCGCCCGTTGAAATCACCGAATTTCTGGCGTTTTGTCCAGATGTTCGCGAGGCCCTCAACAAGCTTCATCCGTTAGAAGCCGCGCGCCGGGTCCAGGAGATCTCAGACGATTTAGACTGGGGCCGCGTACCGGAGGATCGCGTGGATTATTTGACCTGGCGGGACGAGCGCAATCGCCAGGAAGCCTCGCGGCCGCATAAGCCGCACAAGCGTTAAGGGAGGATGTCATGAGCGAAAACGAAAAGCCCAAGAAGCCGCTTTCGGTGGACGTGATTGCGAGTCTTCCAAAACGAGACACCTACGGGCCCGAACATGGCAGCGGATCGCCGAATCTCGATCCTGGCGAGTTGCAGAACAGCAAAGCCTGGAAGGAACACAAGCCGGCGAAACAGCTGCCAAAGAAGAAGGCATGAACGCTTAGGCGCCGACAGCCGGCCAAGCACCGTCCGCGCCCCGGGTTTTCAAGTTCGACCTCCATTTCCATATATGCGTCCGTGAACGGGTCAGTCTTGGTCGTTTTTATCGATACGCTCTGAATCGCCTGCGGTTGCAAACCCCCGATCGATCACTACGAAGTGCAACGTGTTCCCCGATGGAGATACGACAAACTGCGTGTGAAGCTCAGGCATGCCCGGGATCACGATGGTCGATGTTCCGGTGCAGTCTGGGTTTACCGAGTAGGTGCCTGAGCCGGGGCGCCAGCCCGGTGTGACGCCGCTGCCGTTTACGCCGACCGCGTCGACTTGTGTGAAGGTCCCATTGCCGTCGTATGTGGCCTTGACAACGCCAGCTAGGACTAATGGGGCAGACCCGTCAGGAGGGTATATTAGCCCGTGGAGGGAATTGGCGTAGGTGCCCTTGAGGGTTTGATTGCTGCACGGACGGGCATAGGCTGTCGAGGTTGACAATGCCGCCAGACCAAGAGTTAGCAAGAACAGCGAAATGCGAAATTTCATAGTGCCTCCAGGGTTCTCTAGGGAAGGCGTGTTAAATCTCAGAGTGGTCAAGACTTTCTTTTCCATGGTTGGCTCCTCAGTTCGGATTTTGGCCCAGTTGAAAGCAGCGGGCGGAGAATGCGGCACGCGTGTTCTCGTAGCGTTAGGGTGCTAGAGGTCATGGTTTAAGCGATTTCTCCGCCCTTGACCGATTGGGGGAAAGCATACGCACGGCAGGCCAGATGTCAACCGAGTTACACAAAAATCACAAGAATTACAAGAATGACAAAAATGCGCTACCGCCTGCGCGGAATTTACAAGGGTCAAGTCTACAGTTCTGCGTGACGAAATTTATTTTGCGTTCATTCCGTTGGCTGAACATACCCAGGAATAGCGACAACCTTAGAACCCTGGCGAAGGTCATGGGAATTGTAAATCGGAATTGGTACCGTTTGCGTTGCCTAGTGATGGGATCCCCAGAAAAGAAAGTGCAGAAAGAGGCCGAGGATCTATTGGCACGACTTCAGGAGGCTCGCGAGAAACCACAATTCGTACTTCTCGATGAAGAGGGAAGGCGACTGATGAAAGCTCTCATGCCGCTTCAGGACAAATTAGAACACATGGAAGGGGCTTTCGGGGCCGACAATGAGAAGATGTCTGAAACTAATTATAGCACTGTAATCCTAATGAAACGCGGCCACCCGCAATTTGACTCCATCGTCGTCCTGAATCACGGCGCGAACGACGGCATCCTCGATTTTCCCGTGTTGCAGGTTCACGCGGACTTTGTCGCCGACCTTGAACTCAACGCTTTGGTTCCTTGGCTGGCACGAAAACTCACTTGCTTTGCTCTGCGAGGGCGGACATATGGCGCATGATTGCGTTGATAGTGCGCAGAGACTCCCAGCCCACTGAGCCGCGATTTCCCCTACCACGCGGACTACGGCCTCGCGGTTGGTCTCTTCTATCCGCAGAATTAACTCTTGCTCCGGTGCAAATCTGTGGGTCGAGAGGATTCCTGCGCCATGCAGGCTCAACATCACCGTGTGTGTTCGCTCGGTGAAGGTATTGCCTTCTTCGTCGTGTCCGACCAGAAGGATGGCGATTCGGCAGACAATTCGGCCACTTCGTCTTATGGGCTGATGCGCAGCGATGCCGTCACCGGGACTCATTTCTCGCGCTCCCTTCACTGCTCCGGATCTAGCCTTTCTCCGCCATCTTCTTGGCCCTCGATGAAGGCGTCAAGCAACTTGTTTTTATTCTAGTCCGACGGCAACTCCCTCCGAACCGGTGAAATTCGCCGGCGCATCGATCAGGCAATTTACGGTCATCGGCACGTGTGTCATGGGTGACTCACCATTAGGAAACAGCGTCACGAAGATACTTAGAGTGCCGCCCTGTAGGCCGTCGACAGGCCCTCCGAACGGCGTGAAGCTATCAAAGGCAGTGGCTGCCTTGCGGCAGCGTCGATGAGCCGCGCTTACCCGCGCCGCTTTATGCGCGTCGTCTTCAAATCCTTACTTGTCCCGGGGCAAACTGTGCGACTGAGCATATACGCCACTAAGTAGGGAGGATAATCGTGATGTACGGGGACGGTGACGAATGAATCGTAGACAGTTCTTTTTGTCAGTGGTGGGTGCGGCGGTGACACCGACAGCGGTGTGGGTTAAGGTGTTCGAGCCGAGTGCTGCTTTCAAGAATGGTCACGAAAAACTCGGCGGCCGCAAGCCTGGCACGCCGAACAAGGGAACCTAGAGTGTTTTTCAGCGTATTTTTGCTTGAAGAAAATCAGGGTGAAGATCTACTTTAGATCCTAATCAGGCCAACAATCAGGGGAGGGAGCTAACTTAGCTCTTTTTGAGTATGCCCGTTCCAAAAGGCTATCGCTACGGCGGCCGCAAGCCGAACACGCCGAACAAGGTCACGCAGTCGATCCGCATTCTGCTGAACACGCTGCTTCCGCCCGAACGCTTGCAAAAAGAATGGGACTACTTCCTAAAGCACAAGGATCCCCAGATCCGCTTCGCAGCGTTCAAGCTTGCGCAGTTGTACATGTTCGGCCGCCCATCCCCTCTGCCACTCGCGCAGGAAGACGCGCCGCAGCAACAGAGGGAACCCGAATTCGACCTGAGCGCGATCCCGACGCGGCATGTCCCAGTCCGCCCCAACTGATATCGACATCGGCCGCTACTACCTGCCGCAGGCAGTGCAGCGGAAGTTCCATGCGTCCGAAGCTCGCTATCCGCTGCTCGAGGGCGGACGCGGCGGCGGCAAGTCCACTGCGCTGCTCTGGGAAGCAATCTCGCAGTGCCTGCTTGTGCCAGGCGCGAACTGCCTTCTCCTCCGTCGAACCCTCACTGCGATGGAGAAAGGCGGCATTGAGGATCTCTTCAAGAAGCAGGTTCCCCGATTGCTTTATCGCAGCTACAACGCAACCAAGCACGTCATCACGTTTTACAACGGTTCGAATCTTTTCTTTGGCCACGTGAAGACGGATGCAGACCTGCTCCAGTACCAGGGCGCCGAATTTCTCTTCATCGGCTGGGAGGAGCTCACGCAGTTCACGTATTCGCAGTGGGATTTCCTCAAAGGCTCGAATCGCTGTCCCATCAAGACTTACGAACACAAAGGCCGCATGTACGCCGCCAGGCCGCGTATGGCCGGTGGCACTAACCCCAATGGAAAAGGCAGCGGCTGGGTCAAAGCGTTGTGGATCACGAAGAAACCCGTCGGCGAGATGGCCGCAAAGTACAATCCGACAGAATATGAAGCGATTCACTCGACCTACGAAGACAACCTTGTTTATCGCGACGACGCGAACTATATCGCAAGTCTGCAGTCGATCGTCGATCCGGTGCTGCGGCAGGCGTGGATTCCCGGGAGCTGGGATATTCTTGCTGGCCAGTTTTTCCAGAACTGGGATCCGGCGCAGCACGTCAAAAGCTTCGGTCAATGCGTCTTCGAATCCTGGCAACCGCGATGGATCTCGATTGACTGGGGTTTCGAGCACGCGACCGTGGTGCTCTGGTGGACGCGCGTCCGCATCAAAACGGACCTTGATCAGAAAGCCGAGCGCACCGTGTTGCTCTGTTACCGACAGCTGGTGATGCGGCAGATGAACGAGCAGCTGGTCGCGGAAAGGATTGCCGCGGCGAATCACACCGGTGACAAGGGCGATCCGATCCAGCACATCTACCTCTCGCCCGATCGCTTCTCGAAGATCGATCAGCATCACTCGATCGCCGACAAGATGGGAGATATCTTCGTTCAGTACGATCTGCCGCGCCCGGAGCGTGCAAACAACCGTCGCGTCGATGGCTGGAGGCTTTGTTATACGCTGCTCGATACCGACGGCCTGGCGGTTCTCGACAATTGTCCTGACGTTATCGATTCGATCCCGAAATTGATGCGGGACGAGAAGAACATCGAGGACGCGCAAAAGGAAGGCAACGATCTTTTCCTCGACGTTTGCGAATCGTTTCGCTACGGTGTCATGAGTTACGGAAGCGAGCAGGCCATTCCGCGTGAGGTCCAGATACAGCGCGAGATCATGTCGATCAAGGACAACACGCAGAAATATCAGCGCTACCTGGAGCTGACGGCGAAGCGAGCAAGTGACATCGTTTTCACGATTTCGAGGCGCCGGTGGTAACAAGAGTCCTCAGTTACCAGTTATGAGCATTTTACAAACTGAGGATACCTAAAGGTTTCACCTCGGCCTATAATCCCGACAATTATGCCTCTCGATCCAGGTACAAAGCTTGGACCTTATGAGATTACGTCAGCGCTGGGTGCGGGCGGAATGGGAGAAGTGTATCGCGCCCGCGACACGAAACTGCGGCGTGATGTAGCAATCAAAATCCTGCCTGAAATCTTCACGAGCCATCCGGATCGCTTGGCCCGCTTTGAGCGTGAAGCCCGGATGTTAGCCGCGCTGAACCATTCACATATTGAAGCGATTTATGGAGTTGAAGATGTCGGCGATGTTCATGCACTTGTCCTGGAGCTTGTCGAGGGTGAAACCCTTAGGGAGCGTCTGCGTCGAAGTTCCTTGCCGGTGGCGGAGGCACTGGCAATCGCACAGCAGATCGCAGATGCACTAGAAGCCGCGCATGAGAGAGGCATCGTTCACCGTGATTTGAAACCCTCCAACGTCAAGATCACACCGGACGGGACTGTGAAAGTACTCGACTTCGGGCTGGCGAAAGAGGCGGCCAACTATACCGGAAAATCTGACATAGGAGAATTGCCAACGATAACGGTGGACCCGACGTCTGCGGGAGTGGTTCTCGGCACCGCAGCCTATATGAGCCCGGAACAAGCGCGCGGTAAGTCTGTCGATAAGCGCACCGACATTTGGGCGTTTGGATGCGTGCTCTTCGAAATGATCTCCGGCCGGATGGCATTTTCCGGTGAGACAGCTTCCGACACCATCGCTGCGATTCTTGAACGCGAGCCGCCGTGGAACCGTCTTCCTGATTCCACTCCGACGATCATTCGCCAGTTGCTACTACGTTGCCTTGAGAAAGATCCCAAGCGCCGGTTGCGCGATATCGGCGATGCGCGGATTGAACTCGAGTACGCGTTGGCTGGTCCGTCCCAAGACGAGCTCGCTTGTGAGAGGCCGGGACCGATGACGCGCCGCGCGGCGATCACTGCGTTGGCCGGCACCGCAACAGGAGCCGTGGTCGGAGCAGTGCTCGGTTCAAGATGGCCGCGGGGTGCTGCGCCCCGCTCCCTGACGCGATTTCGTATCAACCTGCCCGAGGAAACATTTGCGCTGGCTAGCTTCAACAAGCGTGTGGCAATTTCACCAGACGGAACGCACATCGCGTTCAGCCTCATCCGCGGCGGCGTATCTAATTACCTCCAAATAGGCGCCGATATCTTCTATCTGCAGTCCCTGCGTGATTTGGAACCGAAGATATTCCCGTTTGCTGCCGGCGCCCCTTTCTTCTCTCCCGACGGCCGATGGATTGGATATATAGGGTCGGCGGGCGGGAACCCAGTGCTCCGGAAAACACCCTTGGACGGTGGCCCGCCTGGAGATATCTGCGGCCGAGGGTATATGGGCGCGACATGGACGGCGGATGAGATGGTCTATTTTGTTTCCAATGTCCCCGGGGTACTCCTGCGCGTCGCGGCGGCAGGCGGAGAGCCAAAGGAAGTTGCCAAAGTCGACCTCGCGAAAGGCCAGCGGACGTACCGCTATCCCTGCGCCTTGCCCGGAGGCAAGGGCATCCTGCTCACAGTGGGCACAGCCGACACAGAAACCTTCGATGACGCACACATTGCCGTCTTCAATGTCGGGACTGGAGAGATTAAAACCCTAGTGGAGGGCGGCACCCACCCGCGATATTCGCCATCAGGGCATCTTCTTTACGCTCAAGACGGAAAAATTCTTGCCGTTCGATTGGACCCACACCAGCTCACGGTTAACGGCCAACCCTTTACAGTTCTCGACGGCGTATTGATGAGCCGCAACAGCGGCGTCGCGAATTATGACGTTTCGGAAAGTGGCGATCTCGCCTACTTTCCTGGCATGGTCGATAAAGGGGAAAGAACCCTCGTGTGGGTGAATCGGAATGGGAATACCGAACCGCTCAAACTTCCACCCAGAGCTTACTTGCATCCCCGGATTTCGCCGGACATGCGCCAGCTCGCCATCGAGATCGAAGGGCCGAATCACAACTTCTACATCTATGATTTCGCCCGCGATGTGCTTTCGCAAATGACTACCGACGGCGTCAGTCACTGGCCGGTGTGGTCCTCCGACGGGACACAACTCGCTTACCGCTCTGGGCCGATGGGTGCATTCAAGATGTGGCAGATACCTGCCGACAGGAGCGGTCCAGCGGCACAACTTCCCGGGGCGGGGACTTCCCAAAGCGCCGAGTCTTGGTCTCCGGATGGCCACCTTGCGTACACCGCCACGACGTCTTGGGCAGAGTCGCGCATCATGGTGGAAGCGCTCGGGGGAGATCACGAATCCCATCCTTTCGCCGATATTAAAGCATCCGCCGGGTCCCCTAAGTTCTCGCCGGATGGCCGCTGGATCGCCTATTGTTCCAACGAAACCAAGAGGCCGCAGGTTTACGTGCAAGCCTTCCCGGGACCAGGTCCGAAAATCCAAGTCTCAAGCGATGGTGGCACGGATCCTGTCTGGAAAAGGACCGGCGGCGAGCTTTACTTTCGTAACGGTGACAAGATGATGGCCGTGGCTGTGTCGACCGCTCCAACATTCGCGGCCGGGCACCCTCGAACGCTCTGGGAGGGACGCTACTCACACGGTATGAGCACTTCTTGTGGGCCACCAGGCGCGACTTCGTCCAACTACGACGTCACCGCCGATGGCGAGCGCTTCATCATGATCAAAGACGACGCCCCGGATACTGCTGCTTCCAAGCAGATCGTTGTCGTGCTGGCTTGGGCCAACGAAGTAAACCGCCTAGCCAAAATCTGACCTCCCGATCGCCTTATAATCTCCGCTGCGGCCGCCACCAAACGACGGATTCTGCAGGGACCTCTATTTCACCTGCGACACCGGCGATTGTGGGCGGATGACAGGCATCCGGAAGTAATCCGTTAGTCAATCACTTAAAGGCAGCGCGAAGCCGGGGTTTTTGGGCACGCAAAAAAGGCTTGTACTGGATCCAACCGATTAGGCCCAGGCAGTATGCTTGTCATTTCAGCTCTCCGCCGCACCGGAGCAGTGCCTCCGAGAGTACGCCGTGGCGATATACTCACCACCTCCCCCGGGCGCTCGATCTCTAGGAGGTACACTGCATGAGATCATCCCTCGGACTCCTGGTGGTTGTTTTGTTTGTTTTTGGCGTCCCCCTCAGCGCACAAATCGATCCTATACCGAATCTGACAGTTCAACCGATTCCCATCCCCGGCGGCGACATAATTTCGTCATACGGTCTCTTCAACCAGTTCTTACCTGGACCTCCCAACCAGAATCCTCCGTTCGATCCCATGAATGCAGATCCCCACGGCATCACCAATTTCCGGGGTGTCACCGCGATGGGGTACACTTTTGGCGCCGCGACGGACAATCACGGCACCGCGTACGGCGTGATCACGGATATCCGCGTGTATCAAGGAGAATACGTGGGAGGAGAAGTCGCTGATGCAAACAGCGCCGGGGCCACGAAATCAGCGCCATCTCGCGGCACTTTTGTCGAGATATGACTGGACCTCTGGGATCCCAGTTTCGGGACCCAACTGCACGACTTCAGCCCCTGGACTCTGCCCAATTGGCTGTTCTGGATCGTGAAAGTCCCCGATAGTGCTGTACAGATTTCCGGAGATACATTAACCATTCATCTGGTCGACGTTCCTGTGGTCGACGCTTTCACGTTCCCACCGCCTCTTCCGCCTCCGCCCGAAAACGGAATGGCCTCGGGGATCCTCGGGGAGCTTCAGTTCGCAGGGCAATTTCGGCGAGATGGGCACGGAGCACAACGGAGTATTCGTGGATCACGACGAAAAGAACGCCTCGGGCATCGTAGGCGCTGCTTCTTCGGAAGCGCAGGCCAGTCAAACAAACCAAGGTCCAAAACAGGCTGGGAAAACCGTGCTCCTCAAAGGACATGTTCCTGTGAAGGTCATGAACGAGTAGCTTTTCTTACTCGGCAGAGTGGAATCAACATCCGCGACTTCGTCAGAGCCCCCGACCGGCGCGAAGTTCATTAAGAACAAGATCGATGAACGGTGGCCAAGCGAGCAACCTCGCGTATAAAGCCACCCGCTTGGAGTTAGAATCACTGCCCAGACGCGAAGCTGTATTCATTCAGCCAATGGGATTGTGTTGCGGTAGCGAAACTGTCGCTACCGCGCACTAAAGGCTCGAGCAGGTCAAGGGGCGAAACGAAAGCCAAAGGGGATGAATTCATTGTGTGCGACCGATTCGATTGACATCGGCCACAATCTGGATTATCACAGCCGAAACCCATGCGCCCTCTGTCGCTGCTTTTGCTTGTTTTTTCCGCCGCCGTCGCTGTTCGTGCACAACACACCCCGCCATCCGACATTACCCCTCTACTCCTCCCTGGTCTCGGGCACCCTAATCATCCAATCTCCACCAAAAATGCCGAAGCACAAAAATACTTCGACCAGAGTTTGCAGCTAGTTTTTGGCTTCAATCGCGCCGAAGCTGTGCGCTCTTTTCGCCGCGCCTCGCAAATCGATCCGCAGGCCGCCATGCCCTACTGGGGAGAAGCCCTGGCCTACGGCCGCCACATGAATATGGACCAAGACATGGACGTCTCGCCATCGGAAGCTTACGAGGCCATTCAACAGGCTCTCAAGCTCAGTTCCACTGCGCTACCAAATGAACGCGAATATATTCAGGCCCTCGCTGAAAGATGCGCTCATGGCGAAAACACTAATTGGCAACAACGCGACGAAGTCTATGCGGCCTCGATGCAGCACCTCGCTGCGCACTATCCCGATGATCTCGCCGCCGCCGCTCTTTCGCTCGAAGCCCGTATGGTCTTGCATCGTTACGAGTGGTTCCAGGGCTCAACGCCAGAGCACAGCACTCCGGAAATCATGAACGACATCGAATCATCACACAATGGCTAACCGCAATCCGAACACGAAGGGCCTCGTACCGTGGAAACCCGGGCAGAGCGGCAACCCGTCGGGCCGGCCGCGCATGCAGCCGATCTCTGATCGCTACGCCCACATTGCCGAGGAGAAGCTGCCCGAGAAACATCACCTTCTACAACGGCTCGAATCTTTTCTTCGGGCACGTGAAGACAGACGCGGATTTGCTCCAGTACCAGGGCGCCGAGTTCCTCTTCATCGGCTGGGAGGAGCTCACGCAGTTCACGTATTCGCAGTGGGATTTCCTCAAAGGCTCGAATCGCTGTCCCATCAAGACTTACGAACACAAAGGCCGCATGTATGCCACCAGGCCGCGTATGGCCGG
>Ga0306923_10008800_pt1 | contig 10129 bp, 8 predicted proteins | sample sta12Can44000108_FD_203841 | JGI IMG/M metagenome (GOLD analysis project Ga0306923, IMG submission 203841) | Lab enrichment of tropical soil microbial communities from Luquillo Experimental Forest, Puerto Rico - statanox.12C.anox.44.000.108 (v2)... | ecosystem: Environmental > Terrestrial > Soil...
CACTTCCCCCTCGACGCCGTGATAAGTGAAGCCGTTCTTCATTTCGATCGAGAGCGCGCCGCCAATCGCGTTGAGCCCGTAGACCGGATTGCTTGGGACGAGCGTGAGCCGATTGATGGCGTTCTGCGGAACGAAGTCCCAATTGACGATGTCGCCGAAGACCTCATTGATACGCACGCCGTTCTGATAAACAGCCAGTCCCTGCGGCGTGCCGATTACCGGGGAAGCGATAAAGCCGCGATAGTTGAGATTAAGCTGGAATTCATTCCCGGTCTGATCGCTCAGCGCGACACCCGGCAGCGCTCGGACCATTGATTGCAGGAGGTCGGGTGTCTTGGTGAATGAAAAATCGGAAGCCGGAACCGTTTGCACATTGGACGGTATCTTGTCGAGGTCGACCGCACCCGGCTGCGCGCCCGACTGAGAAGGCGCCGCGGTGCTCCCCGCGGGAGCTGACGCCGGCGCGGGACTCCTGCTCGCAGCAGGTGCCGTGCTCCTGCTTACAGCGGGTGCCGTGCTCCTGCTCACAGCAGGTGCGGTACTCGTGGTACCAGTGCGCACAGCGGGGGCCGTGCGCGCTGGCGGCGCCACGGGCGTGGTAGGGATGACGCGCACTTCGGGAAGCTTCGTCGTACTTGAGCTTTCGCTTGAGCTCGGAGCTTCCTGCGCGGCAACCGTCCCTGGCGCCATCGCAGGCGTTGCGCAGACCGCCCAAAGCAGTCCACAGCATGCCGGCCAGATAGAGCGACGCCGATGCGCTTCCGCCACCAAATCTCACCCCCCCACCTCAAATTGTGTCACAACCTGGAGCTAGCGCAAGCTGGACATTTTTCCAAAAGAAGCCGGGAAGTTTTGGCAATCGCTAGCCGCCGGTTTGGAGATGGCGGACGGGGTCGACTAAGTGTTGCGTTCGAGACTGCATAATTCCGACAGAAAAGAACCCTGGATCGGAGCACTCTCCCAAGCCCTCTATACGGGCCTGCGCGCGAGCCTGTAGCGAATGGATCCACCAAGGTGTGTGGTAAGGTGCTTGCGCCCCCATTCGCCACAATCTAGGATGACGGTCGACCGTCAAACCGTGGGAGAGACGACCAATGGCTTGGACCACTCCGATTCTCGAAGAGATCTGCATCGGCCTCGAGATCAACGGCTACCTGCCGGCCGAGTTCTGAGCGGACTCGCCGGCGCCGGCTAGCAAGCGCCTTGGCGGGTTAGCTCGGCGGGAACTCGTCTACAGCGAAGTATTAGGGAAGCCGACCGCCCGGGGCCGACGCGCCCGGGGCGGTTTGTTATTGGCTCGGCCTGTCAAGTGACCGGCCGGGCATGCACGCAGATCACTTTCACGGCCTCGGCTTTATTGAGACTCTGCCCGATCGAGGTTTGCGCCAGATAGGCCTGCCCATGCATGAGGCAGCTCACGGGGCTTTCGAACGTAGCGGGCACGCGCAGGACTTCCAATGCGTTCTCGCGCGTACAGGCCCCTAGATCGGGGAACGCCGCAAGCGAGCAGACCAAAATCAAGGCTGTCATCATGTAAAAGCTCCCATCGACCACGGATGGGCGCCTCCTCTGGCCTTTTTGTACCCTGCCCATCGCGGAAGCAAGGCTTACCGCCTGGGAACGCAAGAACCGGGCCAGCTCGCGGATCTGCTGTCCGGTCTTCAACCGACCGCACGCGAGCCGGCAGCGCACAATCGTTCATTTCAGGAACCCGATGGAGATCCAGGGTACAGCCGCTACAAGGATCGTTCCGGTCATCAGCGCCAGCATGTAGCCCAGGATCGGCCGCATACCTTCCGCCGGATCGACGCGTCCGATCGCGCAGGCCGTGTAGTAGCCGACCCCGAACGGAGGAGCGAACAAGGCCGATTCCCATCGCAAGGATTACGACCATTGCGTAATGCACTTCGTGGATGCCGACGGCTCTCGCGATCGGAAACAGGAGCGGGCCGAAGAGAACGATTGCGGGGATGCCTTCGAGCACCGAGCCGAGCACGATGAAGGCTGTAACGGAAACGGGCATGAAGGTGATGGCCCCGCCCGGAAGCCCCGTCATCACTGCGGCCAGCGAGCGCGAGAAACCCGACTGGGTCAAACCCCATGCCATGCCCGTCGCCGTGCCGATGATCAGCAGGATCGAGCCGGAGAGCGAGGCCGTATAGACAAGCATCGGTCTGAGCGCCGCCCAGTCGAACCGGCGATAAATTAGAAGCCCCGCGAGCGCGGAGTAGGCGATACCGATGGTGGAGACCTCGGTTGCGGTGGCAACGCCCTCGACCACGACCGTGCGGATCAGGAAAGGCAGCGCAAGCGCAGGCAGCGCGACCAGGAAGGTGCGGCCGATCTCGCGCTTGGCTGCGCGCGGGACGAGGCCACGCTGCTCACTGCGGTTGCGCCTCCAGACCACAAGGCAAAGCAGGATGGCCAGCACAATTGCTGGCAGCAGCCCGCCTGTGAAAAGCGCTGCGATCGATACGCCGGTTACCGACCCTATCGTGATGAGAACGAGGCTGGGCGGGATGGTTTCCGTCTGCGCTCCCGTCGCGGACAGCAGCGCGACCAGATCGCCCGGCTTGGCGCCGCGTTGCTTCATCTCCGGAAACAGCACCGGCGCGATAGCCGCCATGTCGGCCGCTTTCGAGCCGGAAATCCCGGAGACCAGATACATCCCGGCGACAAGAACGTAGTGCAAGCCGCCGGACACGTGCCCCAACATGCTTGCGAGGAACGCGACCATGGCACGTGCCATCCCGGTCATCTCGATCAGCAGGCCGAGAAAGACGAAGAGCGGCACCGCGAGCAGGATGAGGTGGCTCATCCCCTCGTCCATGCGTCCGACGAGAACCATCAGCGGCGTTTGCGTGGTCAGCGCAAGATAGCCGAAGACCGCAAGCCCGAATGCAAACGCGATCGGCACGCCTGCGAAGACGGTCGCGGCGACGACGCCCACGAAAAAGACCAGCAGGTTGAGGTTGCCGAGCTGCCGGAACATGGGTGCCCCGAGCCAGAACAGGACGACGAGACCGGCGACGGCGCCGAGCGCAAGAGCGAGCAACTTCGGCGAGCCTACCTTTGCAAGCCGCAGCAGTGCAAAGACCGCCATCAATGCGGTCCCGACCGGCAAGGCCGCGGCCCGCCAGGCATTCGTGACCTCCAGCGCCGGCGTGGTGATGAAAACCTCCTCCCGCGCATATTCGTAGGCAGGTCGAGCGATCAGAAGCAGGAAGGCGAGCGAAGCCCCGGTCGCGAATGTTTCAAGCAGCCCGCGCGTCGGGGCGCAAGCATGCCGACCGCCGCCGTCATGCGCATGTGCTCGTCGCGGCGGAACGCGATGACCGCTCCCAGCATCGCAAGCCACAGAAATACCATGGCGGCGAGCTCATCCGACCAGGTGAACGGGCGATCGAAGACGTATCGTGCAATCACGCCCGCGAGCAGGACTACGATCTCGACCGCAACCAGCGCCGCCGCCAGAAGCTCGACGCAGGCGCCAAGCAGCGAGTCGATGGCGCCGCTCACGGATCCCCGCAGCGCTTCCTCGCGGGCATTGTCCGGAACGGGAGCCTGAGGCTCAACCATGGCGCTTAAGTGAGGTTCCCCACGTATTTCTCGAGAATGCCCCAGGCCTCCGGGCCGTATTTCGTCTTCCACTCGCCATAGAAGCCGGCCGACCTGAGCTTGTTTCGGAACGGCGCAGGATCGGGCTTGTTGAATTCGAGACCCTTGGCCGTGAGTTCCTGCTGCAACGTCGCATTGAGCTTGGCCACATCCTGGCGCTCGTTCATGCCGGCGGAGTTGATGTGCTTCGCAACGATCCCACGCATATCCTCCGGCAGATGCTCCCATGCGCGCCGGTTGGCGAGAAACCAGAACCCGTCCCACATATGATTGGTGAGCGAGCAGTATTTCTGCACCTCGTGGAGCTTGGCGGTAGCAATGATGGCGAGCGGATTTTCCTGGCCGTCCACGATCCTGGTCTGCAGTGCCGAATAGACCTCGTTGAAGTTGATCGAGGTCGGCGCCGCCTCGAAGGCCTTGAACATTGATGTCCAGAGCGGCGAGGGCGGCACGCGAATCTTGAGCCCGCGAAAGTCTGCCGGCGTGTCGATCGGCTTGGTCGAGGTCGTCGTCTGCCGGAAGCCGTTGTCCCAGATCTTCTCCATTGCGACCAGGTTCGCCTTGGCTATCTGAGCGCGGATGTATGCGCCGAGATCGCCGTCCATCGCCCTCCACACGGTCTCGTAGTCCGGGAACGCGAACCCCATGCCGTTGATTGAGGCGGCCGGCACCAGGGTCGACAGGATCAGGCCCGAGAGCGTGAAGAACTCAACGCCGCCGGAACGCAGCTGGCTCAACGTATCGGTGTCGGAGCCCAGCTGGCTGCTGGGAAATATCTGGAGCTCGAACCGCCCGTTTGTCTCCTGTCTTATGACGGCGGCCATTTCCCGCGCCCGAGCGTTCATGGGATGTGTTTCGGGGAGGTTGTTTGCATATTTGTAGGTGAACTGCGCCTGCTGGCCCCATGCCGCGAAGGGCGCTCCGGTGGCACCGCCAAGAAGCGTGGTAGTGCCGAGGGCAAGCAGATGACGGCGCGACAGGTCCATTAAAACCTCCATTTGCAGGCGGCTGGAGCAATACCTCCATTCCAATGTCCATCCAACCGGCTTGTGCCACCCGATGAGCCGAGAATGTCGCTGCGAAGGTGAGTGCATGCCAGGGCCCCCCGAAATGCAGGGCCGTTTGCAATCCTTCGGCAACCGTGTTGTGGTTTGCCGGCGATTGCAAGCTCTTGCCGGAGCAAGTCTAAGGCCTGCAGTCAGGCGAATGGTTCAAATAAAATGAGAGGCAGTTCCAGAACAGGCGTTGGGTGGCGCGGCGGCGTACGCTGAGACCTGCGCTGGACCTGCGCGATTCAACCTGATTTCCGGGCTGTTGTCCTTCCCAGCGCATGCAAATTCATCTCATCCTGGTTTTCATCCTTGTGACGGTGGCGGCAGTCGCCATTGTCGCCAACCGGACCAGGATCCCTGCGGCGATTCTTCTGGTTCTGGTGGGGCTTGTCCTGTCGGTGACGCCCGGCTTGCCGCGCGTGGAGCTGACCCCCGAGCTTGTGCTGCTTCTCGTCGTTCCGCCGCTCATCTACTCGGCCGGCGTGGCGATGAGCTGGCGCGAATTCCGGTCCAACATCCGCTCGATTACGCTCCTCGCCGTCGGTGGTGTCATCTTCACGACCGTCGCGGTCGCAGCTGTGGTGCACTATCTGCTCGGCTGGGATTGGTCGGTCGGCTTCGTGCTGGGTGCGATCATCTCGCCGCCCGATGAAGTCGCGCCGCTGGCGATCGCGCGCCGGCTTGGCCTTCCCCGGCGAACCATGGTCGTGCTTGAGGGCGAAGGGCTTGCCAATGATGCGACCGCTCTCATTCTCTATCGCTTTGCGGTCGCGGCGGTTGCAACCGGTACCTTCTCGTTCGGCTCCGCATTCCTCGTTTTCATTGCCATCATGGTCGGCGAGATCGCGTTTGGGCTGGCGATCGGCTACGCGAGCCTGCGGGTGCGCAGATGGGCATCGGATCCGCGCGTCGAGATCATTTTGTCCCTGCTCACGCCATTCGCCGCCTACTGGCCTCCCGCGGCGCTGGGCGGCTCGGGCGTGCTCGCGACCGTCGTCTGCGGCCTCTACATCAGCTGGAACGGGCCGCTGCTGATTCCAAGCCACACGCGGCTGCAGGGAATCTTTTTTTGGGATCTGTTCATCTTCATTATGGAGGGCGCGCTTTTTCTGCTGACCGGGCTGCAGGCAGCCCCGTTGCTCGACCGTGTCAGCCAGGTGACCGGATCGGAATTCGTCGTGGCGGCCCTGATCACCACGGTGGCGGTGATAGCGGCACGGTTCCTCTGGGTCTTTCCGTCGCTCTACCTGCCGCGGCTTCTAATCCCTGCCGTTCGCAGGGTCGATCCCTATCCGATCTGGCAACGGCCTTTCCTCGTGGCATTCTTCGGTGTCCGCGGGATAGTGTCGCTCGCGGCCGCGCTTGCCCTGCCGCTGGCCGTCGCAGACGGCTCGCCGTTTCCCCATCGCGACCTGATACTTCTTCTCACTTTCTGGGTCATCCTGGTTACGCTCGTCGGCCAGGGGTTGATGGTTCCACCCCTCATGCGCTGGCTGGGGCTGGGCAGAATTGCCGAGGCGGAGCAGGTCGAGGAGCGAGCCGCCGAGGTCGCGGCACGGCGCAAGGCCATCGATGCAGTGTTCCAGCGTCTCGAGGAGATTGCCACCGACCGCAGCCTGCCGGAGCCTCTCGTCGAGAACGTGCGCTCCCACCTCCTGACGCGGCTCAGGCGCGTGGAGGCGGTCGCGGCCGACGAGGATGAGCGCGGCCGCCTCGCACTGAGGGATGAGATTGAAGGCCTTCTCATCGACACCGAGCGCCGGCACATTTTCGGCCAGCTCGAGCGCGGGGAGCTGATCGACGAGGCGCGAAGGCATATCGAGCGCGAGCTCGACCTGCGCGAGGCCGAGTTGCTGCGCAACATCCCTGGTGCGGTCAATTTCGAAGATTGATCGGGGAGGGGCAGCTCTCGGAGCGGGATGAGTTGCAAGACAATCACCATCCGCTCCATCTTTTTATCTACGCCTGTCCTCTTCGGCAACCCGGTTTGCGCCCTTGCGGGACATGCTCAGAGCGACGCCAGCAGCTTACCGAACCCGCTGATCGGACCGGCCACGTTGCCGCGCCTCATCGAGCTCCAGATCATCACGTTCATCCAGGTGATGACGGTGGTATCGAGGTCGCGTTCCAGCGAGTCGATATTGTGCATGCTGCCCCAGCCACCGCAGGGGATGTAGAGGCCATCCGGCTTGCCGGGCGCCGCGAGGAAAGCTTTGCGCGCGGTGTGGTATTCGACCGGAATCGGCAGGCGACGGATCTCGGTATTGCGCTCGATGCCCAGCGCCTCGTTGTGCACGATCGCAATCTGCTCGGACGCCAGATATTTGACCAGCCGGTCATTGATGAACTGCCGGAACGGCGTGGCCATCGCTACCGTCTTGAGGTTGCGATCGCGCATCGCATCGATGACTGCGCCCATGTCCGTAATGCAGGGAAGCCCGGACGCTTGTGCAAGCCGGTCTTCCAGCTCCTTGTGGAAGCCGTGTTGGCGCGCCACCACTGGCGGCACGCCGGATTGAAAGATCACGTCGACGTCGAAGTTCGACAATTGCCTTGCCGCCCGCTCGGCGCCCCTGACGGCCTCTTCCATGTTGTCGTCCGTCAGTTGCGAAATGGTGAGCGAGACGGTCGTGATGTCGATGCCGTCGGGCACCACCTCGTACCATTCACGGATCGGACGCGGCGGTACCGGGGTCGGAAAGATCACACCGACGTGCAGCCGCCATCCGGTAATGCCGACCGCCATGTTTGATTGCTCCTGTTACAGTTCGTAGCGCGCGGAACTGCTCATTGCGGAATCTCGATGCCGGATGCCTTGATCAGCTTTGCCCATTTCTCGGTATCGGCCTGCATGGTCAGCAGCATCGCCTCCGGCGTGCCGCCGACGGTTTCGAGCCCCTGCGCCTTCATCCGCTCGCCGAACTTGCGATCAGCGATTGCCCTCCTCACCTCTTGCGACAGCCGCTCGACGATCGCGCTTGGTGTCCGGGTCGGCGCCAGTAAGCCGAACCAGCTCGCCATCTCGTATCCGGGCACTCCCGCCTCCTGCATGGTGGGCACATCGGGCATCAGCGCCATGCGATCGGGCGACGCAACCGCCAGCAGCTTGAGCCTGCCGCCTTCCGCCATCGACCGGGCCGAGGGGGGACCGGTGAGCATGACGTCGACGATGCCCGCCACCACGTCCGTCACGGCCTGCGCCGTTCCACGGTACGACACCTGGTTAATCTCGGTACCGGTGGCGAACTTGAACAGTTCCATCCCCATGTGCATCGCGGTGCCGAGCCCGATCGAGGCGTAGTTGAGCTTGTTCGGGTGCGCCCTGGCATACGCGATCAATTCACGCACATTGTTGGCGTCAACCTTCGGGTTGGCGACCAGCACCATGTACAGCCTGGCGATGATGCTGATGGGAACAAAATCGCGAAACGGATCGTAGCTGAGGTTGTGATAGAGGCCGGGGTTGATCACGAGATTGCTGTCAACCGCCAGCATCAGCGTGTAGCCGTCGGGCGCCGCGCGCGCGACGGTCCCTGCGGCAAGGCTGCCGTTGGCGCCGGGCATGTTCTCCACCACCACTGGCGTTCGCATCTGCTCGGTGAAACGGTCAGCCAGCGCACGGGCGATCAGATCAACGGCGCCGCCCGCGGGTTGCGGCAGAACGAGCTTGACAGGATGTGAAGGATAGTCGTCGGCGCGGACCGCGTCACCGCGCGAAGTCAAAAGCGCCGACAGCACGGCCGCGGCGGTGACTGCGATGCGCTTCATGAGCGGTCCGGGTATCCCGATATCAGGATACGGCCATTGCGGCATCGCCGGTAGCCGAGGATAGGTCGGGTATTGTTGCAGACTTCGCGAGAGCAGCGGGTGCGAACGGCGTCCGCAATCCCGCCTGTACCATCAGCGGCAGGACATCCGCATTCCACTGCATGAGCTCGTTCTTGTAATCGACCCATGAGATCAGGCAGCCGTCGACGCCGATGTCGGCAAGCTTGCCAAGCTCGTCGACGATCTGCTCGGCGGTGCCGACCAGCGGATAGCCGCCATGGCCGGCGATGAAGTGCGCCTTGTGTCCTTCCAGCATCTTGTTGTCGAGTGTCTCGGTCTGCATGCCGAAGATCCTCAGCAGATTCTCGGCAGCCTCCCCATCGCCCTTCTCGACCACGTAATAGTTCAGATAGTCCTTGGCCTCCTTCTCGGTCTCGCGGCACACCACGTATACATGGATCCAGATTCTGGTCTCGCGTCCGTGCGAGCGGGCGAGATTTTTGAGGTGAGCGATCTGGGCGCGGGCGCCGTCGAGAAAGGTCCGATCCTTGAGAATCACGAAATTCATGTCGCAGTAGCGGGTGGTGAAATCCTGCGCCGCGGGCGATCCGCCGGCATTCATCACCGGCGGGTGCGGCTTCTGAACCGGCTTGGGCTGGCTCCAGACCGAGAGCGCACTGAAGCTCTCGCTCCTGAAGTCGAACTCCTCGTCCATGGTCCAGGCTTTCTTCAGGAAATCCAGCCATTCGGCAGCGAACTTGTAGCGGTCGTCGTGCGGACGCATGTGCGCGCCGAACATGTCGAACTCGTTCTTGAACCAGCCGCACACCACGTTGAGCGCGAACCGCCCGCGGGTGATATGATCGATGGTCGTGGCCATCTTGGCCACCATGAGCGGATGAACCAGCGGCACGTGGCAGGTAGCGAGCACCGTGACGTAGCTCGTCAGCGCCCCGATTGCGGAGGCCCAGGTGAAGCTCTCGAAGGTCGCGGCGTTGAAGTTGCTCGGTCCGCCGTAGCCCCGCCAGCGGCCGACCGGCAGCACCGCCTCCATGCCGGAGCGATCAACCGCCCGAGCGATCTCTACGGTGTCCGGCCAGCTCAGCTTCCACGCTTCCGGCACGGTCGTGATGGTGGAACCATGGCTGCAATTGAACGCCATGACGCCAAGCTTCATGCGGTTGCCGGCAAACAGCCTTGCGCGGGCTGTATAGTCCTCATTGGGCATCGCGTAATTCATCACGGTCATTCCAAATGTCGTCGTCCGATGTTAACCCAGCCTGTGCTGCGCGGCCAAGGTTCTTCCGGATGTGAGACGACGCAAAAATGATGAGAATAATCTGATGGCCCTTGGCCTGGCCGCGGCCTTAAGCTGCCCTGCAACGGCTGCGCGTTGCGATGATGAGAACAGGCAGTCGATGAACCCGTAATTGTGAGCCCATGAATAGACTCAAGCTGACGATGGCTTGCGGGCGCTATGACCGCACCCAGCCGCTCATCGACGGGCGGGTCGAGCCCGAAGGCGTCGATCTGACCTTCATTCCGCTGCGGCCCGGCGAGACGTTCTGGCGCATGCTCAACCACGGCGAGTTTGACGCGTCCGAAATGTCGCTCTCCTCCTATACGATCCTGCGCTCGGAAGGCGACACGCGCTTTATTGCGATCCCGGTCTTTCCCTCGCGCGTGTTTCG
>Ga0306923_10008801_pt1 | contig 10129 bp, 10 predicted proteins | sample sta12Can44000108_FD_203841 | JGI IMG/M metagenome (GOLD analysis project Ga0306923, IMG submission 203841) | Lab enrichment of tropical soil microbial communities from Luquillo Experimental Forest, Puerto Rico - statanox.12C.anox.44.000.108 (v2)... | ecosystem: Environmental > Terrestrial >...
TGTAAACCAAGTTTGGGGGTTCGATTCCCGCCATCGGCACAGCGGGCCCGCGAGGCACTGCCGGAAACCTCGCGCCGTCCCCCCTGCTCGCCCCCTGTTATCGCCGAAAGGCTCCCTGCTAGCCGGTAAAAGCCCCCCTGTTAGCCGGCCGAAGATCGGGCTCTTAAGTACCTGATTGTCAACGGATTATTGGCGCGGAATCGCGCGATTTCAAGAGCAGATTCGATCTTTCGGCCTGATTTGCCCGATCAAGCAGGGGGCGACCGGAGCGCTATGGTCCCGGTTGCCGGGCATCATTCCCGGTGATAAGGGTGGCCGGCGAGGATCTGCTGGGCGCGGTAGAGCTGTTCGAGCAGCAGGCTGCGCACCAACAGATGCGGCCAAGTCATCGGGCCGAGCGACACTGTCGCCTCGGCGCGGTCGAGGACTTCGGCGCCGAGACCATCGGCACCGCCGATTGCAAAGGCGAGCTCCGCTATGCCCTGGTCGCGCCACGCCGTGAGCCGGTCGGCGAGCCCGTTGCTCGACCACATCGGGCCGCGCTCGTCGAGCGCGATCAGCCGCGCCCGCGCCGGCAACGCCGCGAGGATCAACGCCGCCTCGCGCGCGTTCCGCACCGCCGCCGGCAGGCGCTGCCGCACCTCGAGCTCGACGATTGCGACAGGCGGCACAATCCGCGCGGCATAAAGCGCCTGCAGCTCAGCCAGCGGCCCGTTGCGCAGCTTGCCAATGGCGAGAAGGCGGAGGCGGATCGGCGGTCCTCGGGTTTATTGGCGAGCCGCCTCGCTCTCCGGCAAGGCTTCGCCCCACAGCTTTTCGAGATTGTAATAGGCGCGGATCTCCGGCCGGAACAGGTGCACGATCACGTCGCTGGCATCGATCAGCACCCAGTCGCCCTGCGTCTTACCCTCGATCGAGATCCGCATCCGGGGGGACAGCACCTCGTCGAGATGCTCGGCCAAGGCCAGCACCTGCCGGGCCGAGCGGCCGCTGGCGATGACCATTTGATCGGCGATCGTCGTCTTGCCGGCGAGCCCGATCGTGACGATGTCCTCGGCCTTGCCATCCTCCAGCGTCTGCTGGATCAGCTCGAGGAGAGGCGGTGAAGCAGCCGGGCGGGGTTGCTTTGGCCGCGTGCGGGGAGTGAGGGTGGTGATCTTGGACAATTCGGGTCTTTGCTCCTCGAAGGTCTGAGACAACACCGCTTGGCGCTCGGTGCGGATCCGGGTCGCCGAGCTCACATCGAGCCGTGTGTGAAAGTACACCCAGGCCGGCGGCTTCATCTCCGCCAGCCGGCGCGCCGCCGACATCGGCAGACGGTGCCGGGCGTAGCGTCGTGCGGGCAGGCCGGCGAGCGCGTTCAGGGCATGGGGAGGGCGGTCGAACACGGCAATTGCGACCGTCCGAAAGATCTCGTCCCACCGTTCCCAGCGGCGCAACTGCACGAGGTTGTCGGCACCCATCAGCCACACAAAACGCCATCGCGGATAGCGGCGGCACAACGCCTTCACGGTATCGGCGGTATAGTAGGAGCCGCCGAGCCGGCTTTCGAGATCGCTGATGGCGATGCGCTGGTGTCCAGCGGCGACTCGGCGGGCGTGCTCGACGCGCAGCGCGAACGGCGCCATGCCGGCGACCGGCTTCAACGGGTTCTGTGGCGAGACTAGCCACCACACCTCGTCGAGCGCAAGGTGCCGCAGCGCGAGCAGGCTCAAATGCAGATGGCCGCCATGGGCCGGATTGAACGAGCCCCCCAGCAGCCCGATGCGGTGATGCCGGCCGATGCTCGGCCGGCCCCGGCCAAGCGCACTCAGGGGCGCACCTGCCCGCTGCCGCGCACGAGGTATTTATAGGTCGTCAGCTCGGCGGCACCGACCGGCCCGCGCGGCGGCAGCCGTTGGGTCGAGATACCGATCTCGGCCCCCATGCCGAATTCGCCGCCATCGGCGAATTGGGTCGAGGCGTTGACCAGCACGATGGCGCTATCGACCTCGCGCAGAAAGCGCTCCGCCACCGCGTGATCCTCGGTGACGATCGCATCGGTATGGTGCGAGCCAAAGCGTTCGATATGCGCAACCGCATCCTCGACGCCATCAACGACACGGATCGCCAGGATCGCATCGAGATATTCGGTCCGCCAATCCTGCTCGGTTGCCGGGGTGATCGCGCCGTCGAGCGCCAGGACCTCGGGATCGCCGCGCAATTCGCAGCCGGCGGCGCGCAGATCGGCGAGGATCGGCGGCAGGATCGTCGCTGCGACCTTGCGGTCGACGAGCAGGGTTTCGGTCGCCCCGCAGATCGACACCCGCCGCATCTTGGCGTTGAGCACGATCGCCCGGGCTTTTGCCGGGTCGGCGGCACCGTCGATATAGGTGTGGCACAGCCCTTCGAGATGGGCGATCACCGGGATCCGGCTCTCGCGCTGCACCCGCTCGATCAAGGATGCGCCGCCGCGCGGCACGATGATGTCGATGACCCCACTCATCGCGAGCATCATCCCGACGGCGGCACGGTCGCGCGTCGGGACTAGCTGGGTCGCATCTTGAGGCAGCCCGGCCTGATGCAGCCCGTCGCGCAACGCCGCGACCAGCGCGCGCGAGGAATGAAAGCTCTCCGACCCGCCACGCAGGATCGCGGCATTGCCGGATTTGAGCGCGAGCCCCCCGGCATCGGCAGTGACGTTGGGCCGGCTCTCATAGATGATGCCGATGACTCCGAGGGGTACGGCGACGCGCTCGATCGCCAGCCCGTTCGGCCTGGTCCAGGCGGCGAGCACGCGGCCGACCGGGTCAGGCAGCTCGGCGATCGCTTCGAGCCCCGCGGCAATCGCCTCGAGCCGCCTGGGGTCGAGCGCCAGCCGGTCCCGTATCGCCGTCGAGAGACCTTGGTTTTCGCCCTCTTCGAGGTCGCGCGCATTGGCGGCGAGGATCGCGTCCTGCCGCGCGCGCACCACCCGCGCCGCAACGCGCAAGGCCGCGATCTTGGCCTCGGCAGATGCCAGAGCAAGTGCGGCCGCCGCCTTGCGGGCGCGATGCCCGATCTCGGCCATTGTCGTTGCCAGATCAGGCTCTGAAGTCCGCGTCCGCTCGTGCAAGAGGGTGTCGGTTGTCATGGGCTTTCAGTCACCACCAGATCGTCGCGATGAATGATCTCGTCACGCCCACGGTAACCGAGGATGCCGGCAATTTCATCACTCTTGTAGCCGGCTATGAGGCGGATGTCGGCACTCGAATAGGCCGAGAGGCCGCGCCCGGCTTCGCTGCCCGAGCGGGTGCGGATGATCACCGCGTCGCCGCGCTCGAAAGCCCCCTCGACCGCGACCACACCAGCCGGCAGCAGGCTCTTGCCGCGGCGTAGTGCGCCGGCCGCACCGTCGTCGACGGTCAGGGCGCCCCGCGGATCGACTGTGCCCGCGATCCACGCCTTGCGCGCCGAGCGCGGCTCTCCGCGCGGCAGAAACAACGTCGCCTGACCGCCTTCTTCTATTGCCGCCAGCGGCGGGTCGGCGCCCTTTCCCTTGGCTATAAGCATATGGCAGCCGGCGCCCATCGCAATACGAGCGGCGGCAAGCTTGGTCACCATTCCGCCCGAGCTGTAGCCGGGTCCGGCCTCGCCGGCCATCGCCTCGATCTCGGACCCGATCTCACTCACCAGCGGGACATGCCTTGCCTCCGCGTCCTTGCGCGGATCGGCGGTGTACAACCCGTCGATGTCGGAGAGCAGAACCAGCATGTCCGCGCTCGTCATCTGGGCGACCCGGGCGGCGAGCCGGTCGTTGTCGCCGAAGCGGATCTCAGCAGTGGCGACCGTGTCGTTCTCGTTGACCACCGGAACAGCGCCGAGCGCCAACAGCTGGGCAAAGGTGGCGCGCGCGTTCAGGTGCCGCCGGCGCTCCTCGGTATCATCGAGGGTCAACAGGATTTGCGCGACGGTGACGCCGTAGCGGGCGAGCGCCTCCTGATAGGCATGGGCCAACCGGATCTGCCCGGTGGCGGCGGCCGCCTGCTTTTCCTCGAGGCGGAGACGGCGGCCGGCGAGGCCGAGATGGCGCCGGCCCACGGCGATCGCCCCGGAGGAGACGAGGATCACCTCCTGGCCGCGGGCGCGGCAACGCGCGACATCGTCGGCGAGTGCTGCGAGCCACGCGGCGCGGATCTCACCACGCTCTGCGACCAAGAGCGCCGAGCCGATCTTGACGACGAGCCGCCGGGCCGCCGCGACCGCCGCCGCTGGCGTCATGGCGTGTAGACGAGAGGCCGGGTCGCCGTCCCGGCGTCGTCCTGGGCGTCCCGCGTCTCGGCGAGCGCCGTGAGCACCGCATCGAGCGTCTGGGGCACGCCGGCGCCGGTGACGCCCGAGAGCGGCAGCACCGGTGTTCCGCGCCGGACGGCACGCCGCAGCTCCCTGAGCTTTACGCGCACCGCTCCGGGATCGAGCGCGTCGGTCTTGTTGAGCCCGACGATCTCAGCCTTGTCGGCAAGGCCGTGACCATAGAGTTCGAGCTCCTGGCGGATCTCGCGGTAGCCACCGGCGACATCATCGAGAGTCCCGTCGACCAGCTGGAGTATCACCGAGCAGCGCTCGACATGACCGAGAAAGCGAGTGCCGATCCCGGCGCCCTCGCTGGCGCCCTCGATCAGACCGGGAAGGTCGGCCAGGACGAATTCCTCGTCATGCAGCCGCACGACGCCCAGCTGCGGGTTCAGCGTCGTGAACGGATAGTCGGCGATCTTGGGCCGGGCGTGCGAGACCGTGGCGAGAAAGGTCGACTTGCCCGCATTGGGCAGGCCAACGAGACCGACATCGGCGATCAGCTTGAGGCGCAGCCACACCCAGGCCTCACGGCCCGGCCAGCCCGGATCGGCGCGCCGCGGCGCGCGATTGGTCGAGCTTTTGTAATGCGCGTTGCCAAAGCCGCCATCGCCGCCCTTCAAGAAGACCCGCCGCTCGCCGGAGCGGGTGAAGTCGGCGAGCACGTGCCAGTTCTTGGCATCCATGACCTGAGTCCCGACCGGTACCCGCAGGGTGAGGTCCTCACCATCGGCACCGGTGCGTTCGCGCCCGGCGCCCGGCCGGCCGTCGGGTGCGCGGAAATGCTGCCGATAGCGGTAGTCGATCAAGGTGTTGAGATTGTCGGCCACCGCAAAGACGATGTCGCCGCCCTTGCCGCCATCGCCACCATCGGGGCCGCCAAACTCGATGAACTTCTCGCGGCGAAAACTCGCAGCTCCGCGCCCGCCGTCACCGCTCTTTAGATAGATCTTGCACTGGTCGAGAAACTGCATGGGGCTTCGACAGCCCCGATGGGCTGCCGCCTCGGCCGGTTACTCGGCGGCCCCCGCCGCCTGTGGCGTGGTCGGCGGCACGACCGAGATATAGGTCCGCCCAGCCCGGCCCGCGTGGAACTTGACCGCGCCGGCCGTGGTGGCGAATAGCGTATGGTCGCGGCCGATGCCGACATGCGTCCCCGGGTGGAACTTGGTGCCGCGCTGGCGCACGATGATGTTGCCGGGAACAACAATCTCGCCGCCGAACTTCTTGACGCCGAGCCGCCGGCCGCGGCTGTCCCGCCCGTTGCGCGAGGAGCCGCCCGCTTTCTTATGCGCCATCCGTCACTCCTTCCTGATGCGGCGGACCGCCGGCACCTGTGATCTCGGCGATGCGCAACACGGTCTGCTGCTGGCGATGACCCTTTTTGCGCCGATAGTTGTGCCGCCGCTTCTTTTTGAAGACGATGATCTTTGGCGCGCGGGTTTGCTCGACGACGGTGGCGGCAACCGACGCGCCGGCCAGCAGCGGCGTCCCGGTTGTGACCTCGGCTCCCTCGCCGATCATCAGCACCTCGGCGAGTTCGATCACCGCACCGGGTTCGCCCGCGAGCTTCTCGACCGAGATCACATCATCCTTGGCGACTTTGTATTGCTTGCCGCCGGTCCGGATCACCGCGAACATGAGACCGCCGATATGGGTTTACGCGCGCCCGGCGCAACCACCAAAGACGCGGGCGGACGGGGTCAGCCCGTCCGCGAGCCGTGGCACAAATGCCCATCTCGGTCGCAAAATACAACGAAAATCGTCGTTTCACCCCACTACCGGGCCGAATGGAGGGCAGAAAATCTCGCTATCTCCGTATCTTACAAGCAAGTGTGCGGCTTCACAGAACAACGCAATTCGCTCGCGGGAACAACCGAATCTGCACAATATTGAGGGCGGAAAACAACGGGCGACGGGTGTGATCGGCGGGCTGATGCGGGAGGCCGGTCGCAACGATCATGGGGCTAACTTTTGCGCCAGGTGTGAGGCAGCTCACACTTCTCTATCAGCACCTGGATCTATGGTTAACCGAGGGAGGGCAGGCCGTGAGCTTGATAGCGAGGATCGAGCGGGAAGGCCCCAAGAAGCTGCTGGCGATCGATGGCGGTGGCATCCGCGGCGTGCTGGCGCTCGAAGTGCTGCAAAAGATCGAGGATCTGCTCAAGGCAAAGAGCGGGCGCTCCGATTTCCGCCTCGCTGACTATTTCGACTATATCGCTGGAACCAGCACCGGCGGGATCATCGCCGCCGGGCTGTCGATCGGCATGTCGGTCAAGGGTATCCTCGAGTTCTATCAGGACGCGGGCGCACAGATGTTCGTCAAGGCGAACCTGCTGCGGCGTTTGCGCTACAAATTCGAGGACGAGCCTCTGGCTGACCAGCTCAGGCACGTGTTCGGCGCCGGCACGACCCTCGGGTCGGAAAGGTTGCGGACCTTGCTGCTGCTGGTCATGCGCAACGCCACCACCGATTCGCCGTGGCCGACCTCCAACAACCCCTATGCCAGGTACAACGACAGGGCGCGTCCCGACTGCAACCTCAACCTGCCGCTCTGGCAGCTCGTGCGTGCCAGCACAGCCGCCCCCACCTATTTCCCGCCCGAGGTCATCGTTCTGCCCAGCGCTGCGCCCGCCGCCGAGCGGGAATTCGTTTTCGTCGACGGCGGCGTGACGATGTACAACAACCCGGCCTTCCAAATGTTCTTGATGGCGACGCTCGATCGGTATTGGGCCGCCAAGCCCGAGGCGCGTTGGCGAACGGGGCCCGACCGTATGCTGATCGTCTCAGTCGGCACGGGCACCAGCCCCGACGCGAGGCAGGGTCTCGAGCCGGGCGAGATGAACCTCCTGTTCAACGCGCAAACGGTTCCCGCCGCCCTGATGTTCGCCGCGCTAAACGAGCAGGACCTATTGTGCCGGGTGTTCGGTGATTGCCGTGCCGGGGACCCGATCGACCGCGAAATTGGCGATCTCGTCGGCAGCGCCGGTCCGCTACGGCGCGAGCAAAAGCTCTTTACCTACTTGCGCTATAACGCAGAGCTGACCCGAGAGGGCCTCGACGCGCTCGGCTGCCGAGATATCGAGCCCGCTTCCGTGCAGCAGCTCGATTCGATCGACGGCATTCCCGACTTGCGGCAAGTGGGGAAGAGGGTCGCAGAAACCAAGGTTCTGGAGCAGCATTTCGACGGTTTCATGCCGACCTGAGAAGGCTGCCCGGCACCCCTTTTTGAGATCGAACCGAGGCGGAGACAAGCGTCATGACCAGCGTTTTCATCGTCCGGCCGTTCGGTAAAAAACGCGTCGCCATGACCGAGAAGCAGTCGGTCGAGGTCGACTTCGACGCGATTCACCAGGCCCTGATTAAGCCCGCGCTCGCGGAGAACGGCCTGGAGGGCGAGACGACCGAGGTAATCGCCGAAGCCGGCAACATCCGGGTCGACATGTTCCAGATGCTGATCACCTACGATTTGGTGATCGCCGACATCTCGATCGACAATGCCAATGTCTTCTACGAGCTCGGCATCCGCCACGGGCTGAGGCCGAAAGGCACGATCCTGATCCGATTTTCGGCGCCCGGAAAGGATGCGCCGTTCGATCTGAGGACCGACCGCTACATCGCGTACGACCGGAAGGATCCCGGTGGCGCGGTAGCGCTGCTCACACAGTCGATCCGGCAGACAATGCTCTCGATCCGCGAAGACGGGAGACCGGACAGCCCGGTCTTTGGGCTGTTGCCGGAGCTGCCGCCGCCAAATCCGGCAAGCCTTGTGGTCGTGCCGCGGTCGTTCCAGGAGGCGGTCGAGCAGGCAGAAGCCCAAAGCGCCGACAGTCCGACAACGCTGGTGCTGCTCGGCGATGAGGCCCGACGCGTGCCGTGGGGGCGGGAAGGCCTTCGCCTCGTCGGCCGGGCGCAACGCCGGCTGCGCGCCTTGCGCGCGGCACGCGAGACCTGGGAAGCGGTACGCAAAGATCTGCCCGACGACATCGAGGCCGATTTGATGCTGGCGACCATATACCAACGTCTAGGTAACAACGTGATGGCTTCCCAGGCCTGCCGGCGCGTGCTGGAAAACAAAGCGGCGCCGCCGGCGAAACGAGCGGACGCGCATAGTCAACTCGCCCGCAATGATAAGGCCGCCTGGGTCAAAGATTTCGCTGCGCTTGCGCTACAAGACGCGCAGCAACAGGCGATCTCGGACCAGCGATTGATCAATGCCCTCGAAGGGTATCGGGTGGGGTTCAGCGAAGATCTGAACGACTATTATTCGGGCCTGAATGCGCTCGGTCTACTCGTTGCGCTGGTGCGACTGGCGGAGGCGCAGCCCGATAGTTGGGCGAGCCAGTTTCCCGACACGAAGAGGGCAAACGGCGCCCTTGATGATTATCGCGACCAGCTCGAGCAGCTGACCGGCGCCGTTCGAATATCCTTGGACAATGCCAAGATCCGATCCGAGCGGCGGGGGACGCCGGATGAATGGCTGCTGGTCTCCGAGGCGCAACACCGTCTTTTAACCGCCGACAATCCTGGTTTCGTCAGGAACGCCTACCGCGCGGGCAAGAATGCGCTCGGAGGGCGCTTCCAACTGCATTCGGAGCTGTCGCAGGTGGAGATTTTTCACCGGCTCGGTTTGCTCGCCGACAACTGCGAAGCCGCATTCGCAGGTCTCGACGCGACACCTGCCGATCTCCAGCCGAAAGAGCGGCCGCCGCGCGACCGCGTGGTCGTCGCGACCGGGCACCGCGCGGATGCACCCAGCCGGCCACCCCCCGGCCGCTTCCCGAACACCGCCGCGTGCATCGACAAGGCCAAGGGTTGGTTGCGCGAGACGCTCCGGGCGGAAAAGGCGGAGACGGCGGGCACGCTCTACGGCATCGCCGGGGCGGCGAGCGGTGTCGATCTCCTGTTCCACGAAGTGTGCAAGGAGCTTGAGGTTCCGACCAAGGTGTGCCTGCCGATCCCGATCGAGGACTACCGGCGCCGGTCGGTCGCCGATGGTGGTTCGGACTGGGTCGAGAAGTTCAACCACTTTATCGCGGAGAACCCGCCGATCATCCTCAGCGATAGCGACGAATTGCCGGCCTGGACCGAAGGGATCAAGGATTACGGCGTGTTTCAACGCGGCAACATCTGGGTCATGCACGACGCGCTGCTGCGGCCCAATGCCGATGTCACGCTGATTGCATTGTGGAACCAGAAGGCTGGCGAGGGTCCCGGCGGCACTGCCGACATGGTCAAGCTCGCAAAGTCGCACGGTGCCAAGGTGCGGGAGCAGAACAGCGACGAGCTGTTCGGCATCGTATCGTAATGATAGCACTGCTGGCTTCAATTCCCCAGAACATGGTCGGGCTCATGCGCAAGCTCGCTGGAAGGCAGCCGATCATCATCGATCCGGCAATCCTATATCCCGCAATCCTATAAGGTCATTTCGGGGCCGCGCAGACCATGGTCGAATTACCAGCACACGACGCCGCTTCCGTGGCGGATAGCACCCCACGCCCCGCGCCGGCATCGCGACCGGCCTAACAGCCGCGCTGAGGTCGCTTACGATGCTTTTATTTCGTACAGCCGCGCGAAAGACAAAGCGATCGCAACTGCGCTGCAGGCGGTAGTGCAGAGGCTCGGCAAGCCTTGGTATCGCCGACGGGCGCTGCAGGTGTTTCGCGACGATACCAGCCTGTCGGCGACGCCTCATTTGTGGCCGTCGATCGAAACAGCCGCTCGGCAAATCGCGCTTTCTGATCTTGCTCGCCTCGCTGGAGGCGGCGGCCTCGCGTTGGGTCGGTCAAGAAATCGCCTACTGGCTCGGCCACAACAG
>Ga0306923_10008806_pt1 | contig 10126 bp, 10 predicted proteins | sample sta12Can44000108_FD_203841 | JGI IMG/M metagenome (GOLD analysis project Ga0306923, IMG submission 203841) | Lab enrichment of tropical soil microbial communities from Luquillo Experimental Forest, Puerto Rico - statanox.12C.anox.44.000.108 (v2)... | ecosystem: Environmental > Terrestrial >...
TTATCGCGAAGTCGCGGTTAAGCGGTGATGAACCGGTAAGTCGTCCGAGATGTCAGCGTTAAGAATGTCTATATTCACGCTATGACCGGTCCGACGAAGGACAGCGAGAAAAGGCAGCCGGCGGCAAAGGATGTGGAGCCGGAGACCGAGCTCATCGAGGACGACGACGAGGCGTCGCTGCCCGACGCCGACGACGCTGGCACCATCTCCTTCGACGCCGCCTCGGACTCGCTTGCCGCCGGCCGCGAAGCTGTTTTGCATTACGTCAAGCTCGCGCCGTCACGGCCCGGCGTCTATCGCATGATCGATGGCCGCGGCGACGTGCTCTATGTCGGCAAGGCCAAGAACATCAGGAAGCGCATTACGGCCTATGCCCGGCCAACCGGCCTCGACACCCGCATCGAGCGCATGATAGCGGCGACGCGAACGCTCGAATTCGTCGTCACCCGCACCGAGACCGAGGCGTTGCTGCTCGAGGCCAATCTGATCAAGCGGCTGCGGCCGCGCTTCAACGTGCTGCTGCGCGACGACAAGTCATTTCCCTATATCCTGATCACGTCGGACCACTGGGCGCCGCAGATCCTCAAGCATCGCGGCGCGCGCTCGCGGCCGGGACGTTATTATGGGCCGTTCGCCTCGGTCTGGGCGGTCAACCGCACCATCAATGCGCTGCAGCGCGCGTTTTTGCTGCGCTCGTGCAGCGACGGCTTTTTCGAAAACCGCACGCGGCCGTGCCTGCTTTATCAGATCAAGCGCTGCTCGGCGCCATGCACCAAGGAGATCGACTTTGCCGGCTATGCGGCGCTGGTGGGCGACGCCAACGCCTTCCTGTCCGGGCGCTCGAAGTCGGTTAAGGACGACCTCGTCGGCGCCATGGAGGAAGCCTCCACGGCGCTCGACTTCGAGCATGCCGCGATCTACCGCGACCGGCTCTCGGCCCTTTCGGCGATCCAGTCGCAGCAGGGCATCAATCCGCGCACCGTGGTGGAGGCCGACGTGTTCGCCGTGCACCAGCAGGGCGGCTTCACCTGCGTCGAGGTGTTCTTCTTCCGCACCGGCCAGAACTGGGGCAACCGCGCCTATTTTCCCAAGGCCGACAAGTCGCTTGGGTCCGACGAAGTGCTCGCGGCGTTTCTTGCGCAATTCTACGACGACAAGCCGCCGCCACGGCTCATCCTGATCTCGCATAAGATTGACGATCAGGCGCTGCTCGCGGCGGCGCTGACGACGCGCAGCGGCCACAAGGTCGAGATCTCGCTGCCGCAGCGCGGCGAGAAGAAGGATCTGATGGCGCACGCGCTTTCCAACGCCCGTGAGGCGCTCGGCCGGAAGCTCGCGGAGACGTCCTCGCAGCAGCGCCTGTTGACGCAACTTGCCGAGACGTTCGCGCTGCCGCGACCGCCGCGCCGCATCGAAGTGTTTGACAACAGCCACATCCAGGGCACCAATGCGGTGGGCGCCATGATCGTCGCCGGAGCCGAAGGCTTTCGCAGGAAGGACTATCGCAAGTTCAACATCCGCTCGACCGCGCTCACCCCGGGCGACGATTTCGCCATGATGCGCGAAGTGCTGGAGCGGCGCTTCCAGCGTTTGATGGACGAGGCGCCGCGGAACGGCGACCTGCTTCCAGAAGGGGAGCGGGAGCCTGCCGACGAGCCCGACGAATCCCCCTGGCCGGACCTCGTCTTGATCGACGGCGGCCTGGGCCAGCTCAACGCCGCGCGCGAGGTGCTGCAAAAGCTCGGCGCCGATGTGCCGCTGATTGCCATCGGCAAGGGGCCGGACCGCGACGCTGGCCGCGAAACCTTCTTTCTTCCCGGCCGCGACTCGTTCAAGCTGCCGCCGCGCGATCCGGTGCTCTATTTCGTCGAGCGGCTGCGCGATGAGGCCCATCGCTTCGCCGTCGGCTCGCACCGTACGCGGCGGGCCAAGGATTTGCGCGAGGCCGGGCTGCAGGAGATTTCCGGTATCGGGCCGACGCGCAAGCGCGCACTGTTGCATCACTTCGGCACTCTGAAAGCGATCGAGCGCGCTTCGGTGGCTGACCTGATTGAGGTCGAAGGCATCAGCGCCGAGACGGCGCGGCGGATTTACGAATTTTTTCACGAGGGGGCCGCGGGCGCCTGAGCATGACCACAAAGCGAGCCGGCGAAGTTCCTGCGAGGCTGTGGCGGAGCGCCGCGCTGCTATGCATGTGGCGGGTCTCGCAGCCGTCATGGCGCGGCGCTATGGTGGGCCCCGGAACTCGGTCATGAACTCGACTACCACCTCGACGCCGGGTCGTGTGCGGGCGCACGCGAGCGCGCTGCCCAATATCCTGACCTATGCCCGGATCGCCGCGGTGCCGGTTGTGGTCGGCTGCATGTTCTCCCAGGCCATTCTCGGCGGTGGCTTGTGGCTGCGCTGGGTGGCGCTGACGATCTTCATCGCCGCCGGCATTACCGATTTTCTCGACGGCTATTTCGCCCGTATCTGGGGCCAGCAGTCCTCGCTCGGCCGCATGCTCGATCCGATCGCCGACAAACTTTTGGTGGCGTCGTGCCTGTTGATGCTCGCCGCCGAGGACACCATCCACGGCTGGGCGCTGCTCGCCGCGGTGGTCATCCTCTGCCGCGAGGTGCTGGTCTCCGGTTTGCGCGAATATCTGGCCGAGCTTCGCGTCAGCGTGCCGGTGACCCGGCTCGCCAAGTGGAAGACCACGCTGCAATTGGTCGCCGTCGGCTTTTTGATCTGCGGCGAGGCCGGCGACGCCATCGTGCCGGTGGTGACGCGGATCGGCGTCATCCTGCTTTGGCTCTCGGCGTTGCTGACGCTGTACACGGGGTGGGATTACCTGCAGGCCGGGCTGCATCATCTGACCCGGGAGGATGCGTGAAGCTTCTGTATTTCGCCTGGGTGCGCGAGCGCATCGGCGTGACGGAGGAGGAGATCGAGCCGCCGCCCGGCATCGCCACCGTCGGCGATCTGGTCGGCTGGCTCACCGGGCGCGGCGAGGGTTACGCCTACGCTTTTGAAAATCCGAAGGTGATCCGCACCGCAATCGACCGCCATCACGTGCGCGCCGATGCGACGATCGCCGGCGCCCACGAGATCGCGTTCTTCCCGCCGATGACCGGCGGCTGACGTCGCAAGCGTCATGACCACGACGATTCGCCTGCAGCAGGACGCCTTCGACGTCGCCGCCGAAGTGGAGAAGCTCACCCGCGGGCGCACCGACATCGGCGCGGTTGTGACCTTCACCGGGTTGTGCCGCGCCGATGAGAACGGCGAAGCCATCGCGGCGCTGACATTGGAGCATTATCCGGGCATGGCAGAAGCCGAGATCGCCCGCCACGTCCATGAGGCGCGCGCTCGCTGGCCGCTCCTTGGCGTCACCGTGATCCATCGCTACGGCCGCATCGCGCCGGGCGAGGTCATCGTGCTGGTGGTAACCGCGTCGAGCCATCGCGAGCCGGCCTTTGCGGGGGCCTCGTTCCTGATGGATTACCTGAAGACCCGGGCGCCGTTTTGGAAGCAGGTGGAGAAGCCGTCGGGCGCGACCTGGGTCGCGGCCAAAGACGCCGATGATGCGTCCGCGGCGCGCTGGTCGGCGGCGGCGACGCCGCGCCGCGACGCCACGAAATGATGACCCCGTCCGCAGCTTGCTGCGTTGAGAGGGCGCGTATGTCGTCGGGTACCGGGGTTCGCTCCCGGAATTGATCGAGAAGGCTCCGCCGCGGAGCTTTTGGCAGCTATTCGGCGCGGTCACGCTGTTGGACTGCCGTCGGCTCGACCGCCGGCGTCGCCGTGGCGCTGGCGCTAGTCATTGCTGCGGCGCGCGAGGCAAGAGCGGCTGCTGCGGAAAAAACCGTTGGGCGCGATACGGTCGTGCTCGCCATGGCGGCCGCGGCCGAGCCCGCCATCGCAGCGCCGACGGCCGCACCGCGCGATCCCGCGCCAGCGGCGCAAAAAGCCGCGGCCGCGCAGCCCGCCGCCGGGCCGCAGGCGGCCGTCTTCGTCGCGCAATCGCTGACGATAAAAGAAGAGGGCGGCGCTTGAGCCGCCCTCGAAGCATTGATCGGAGTGATGCCGGTTAAACCGTCAGCACGGCGACGATCTTATAGTCACTCGGATTGACGACGATGATCTCGTCTTCATAGACGAAATACATGTAGCCGCGCCATGCCGGCTCGATCCGTACCAGCGTCTCCGGCACAGGAATGACGTGGACGCGTTCGCGCGGCACCACGGTGCCGACCGCTACGTCGAAGTCGACGTGGCCGACGCGCGGCGCGCCGCTCTTCTCGATCACGGTCGTCCGGATTTCCCTGCGCTGCTGGTCGTTCAGCTGCACGTTCACGCCCGAGGCGTTGCCTTGCAGACGGCCACTGCGCTCGAGCTGCTGTTCGGCATTGCGGTTATTGCCGCGCTGCTGGGTCGTCGCATTACGCTCGTTGGAGCGTTGCTGCTCCTGCGCGGTGCCGCGATTCTGCACGCGGTTCTGCTCGGCCTGGTTCTTGTTCGGCTGGTTGTTTTTGTTCTGCGCATTCCGATCGTTGTCTCGATCGATTTTGCTCTGAGCGCGATCCTTGTCCTTGTCGGACTTGTTCTGTGCGTTCTGCGGATTGGCGCTGCGATTTTCCTCGGCGTTCCGGTTGGCGCCCGGCTGGTTGCGCTGAGCGCCCTTTTCCATGCTCGAGCCGCCCGACTGCTGAGTTCCCTGCGCCGCGCGGTCAGCCTTGTCGGCGCCTAACTTGCTCGCGGCGCCCGGCGATTGCGCCGACGCACCACCGTGCTGCTGCGCCGAACCCGCTGCGCTGCCGTGTTCCTGCGCGGCGCCGGTCGCGGCCGAGCCACCCGTGCTGCCGTGTTCCTGCACGCCTTGTGCGAAGCCCGACCCCGCGGTCAGGGCGAGGGCAGCGGCACTGGCCAAAAGCGTATTCCTCCACGTCCTCATTCTTCTTCTCCTCTGGTGTTGATTTTTGCGTCGCCCTTGGCGGACGCGTCACGACCGGCGCACGCGTGCGCGGCCGTGCTGAAAGACGAACGTTTCGGATGGCGAAAAGTTTCAGTTCCCGGACGCGCTCGCCGCGTCTGAACAGCCGTTCAGGCGCCCGCTACGCGTTGTCGCGGAACGAAGAAACCCGGGAACGTTTCGGTGCAGGCGCTTACGCCGCGGCGGCGGCGCCTTTCGGCTGCACGATGTTCGTATAGTCGCGCATAAGCTGTGCGGTGATGCGCCCGGGCGTGAACGTCCAGTTGGCGATCTCCGACACCGCGGTGACTTCGGCCGCGGTGCCGGTGATGAAGCACTCGGAGAAGCCGCCGAGCTCTTCGGGGAGAATGCGGCGCTCGATCACCTCGATGCCGTTCTGCTTGGCGAGGTTCATCGCGGTCGCCCGCGTGATGCCGGCGAGGAAGCAATCGGCGATCGGGGTGTGGATCTTGCCGTCCTTGATAAAGAAGATGTTGGCGCCGGTGCATTCGGCGACGCGGCCTTCCCAGTCGAGCATCATGGCGTCCGCGTAGCCGCGCTTCTCGGCGCGATGCTTGGAGATGGTGCAGATCATATAGAGGCCGGCGGCCTTGGCGAGGCACGGCGCGGTGCGCGGATCGGGCCGCCGGTATTCGGAGAAGTCGAGGCGGATGCCCTTGAGCCGCTGCGCCGGGTCGAAATAGCTCGGCCATTCCCAGGTGGCGATGGCGAGATGGATCTTGTTGTTCTGCGCCGATACACCGAGCTGCTCGGAGCCGCGCCAGGCGATCGGCCGCACATAGGCGTCCTTCTGATTGTTCTTTTCCAGAACCAGACGCTTGGCGGCGTCGATCTCGGCGACCGAGTAGGGGATCTCGAAATCGAGGATTTTCGCCGAGTTTTTCAGCCGCTCGGAATGCTTGGTGCTCTCGAAGACCACGCCGCCATACGCGCGCTCGCCCTCGAACACGCAGCTTGCATAGTGCAGGCCGTGCGTGAGTACGCTGATCTTGCTCTCGGCCGTGGGGATGAGCTTGCCGTCGAACCAGATGAGGTCCGCGCGTTCGTCGAAGGGCACTGCCATGGCATGCCTCCCTTGCCTCGTTTCGCCGACCCACGCCCGCGTTCCCCCTTGCAGGGGCTCACGCTTTTGCGTCGGGACCGGACTCCCGGTATGGTCTCGGCCGCTCTATGAGAGCGCCCTTTACGGCCCGGCGCAATGCGGCGCTGGGGCGACGCCAGCCTCGAAATAGCTCGCAAACTTGGCGCCGTCGTAGCTTTGGGTAACAAGCAAATCGAAATATGTCAATAGTGCTGACCTAAATGGCTGATATCAGCGTCACCACGGCCAGAAAGCTGCATTCCGCCGCCGATCCGACTGAGGCCGCCGCTGGCGTCGCGCCTGCTGCCCAAGGCGGCAAAGATCACAGCACCAAGGAGCCGTGCTGGGACTTGATCGAGCTCCTGTTCTTCGCCTACCGCGATTTCGTCTCCGACCCGGACGAGGTGTTGGCCAAGCTCGGTTTCGGCCGGGCGCATCACCGCGTGCTGCATTTCGTCAACCGCAATCCCGGCATCAAGGTTGCCGACCTGCTCGACATTCTGAAGATCACCAAGCAGTCGCTCGGCCGCGTGCTCAAGCAACTGATCGACGAGGGCTATGTGGTGCAGCGCGAGGGCGCCCAGGATCGCCGCCAGCGGCTCCTTCATGTCACCTCGGCCGGCGAAGCGCTGGCGCTGAAGCTCGCCGGCCTGCAGACCGAGCGCGTCGCCCGCGTGCTCAACGAGCTCGGCCCCGGCGGCCGCGACGCGGCGCGGCGCTTCCTCGCCGGCATGATCGACGACAACGACCGCGACCAGGTGCTGCGCCTGATTGCCAATGCCGACCGGGCGCGGGCGCACGGCAAAGGCTCATGACGGCCCCGGCGCCCGCGCCCGCGGTCTTGCCGCCAACGCTGTCGGACGACGCGCCGCATCTGCTCGTCGTCGACGACGACCGCCGCATCCGTGCGCTATTGCTGCGCTTTCTGGTCGCCGAGGGCTACCGTGTCTCCACCGCCGAGACCGCGAAGGAAGCGCGCGCCAAGCTCGCAGGCCTGAAGTTCGACCTGCTGGTGCTCGACGTCATGATGCCGGGCGAGAACGGCTTCGATCTCGCCCGCGCCATCCGCGCCTCATCCACGGTGCCGATCCTGATGCTCACCGCGCGCGACGAGGCGCAAAGCCGCATCGAGGGCCTCGAGATCGGCGCGGACGATTATCTGGCGAAACCTTTTGAGCCACGAGAGCTCTCGCTGCGCATCGCCAACATCCTCAAGCGCGCCAAGCCGCCGGCCGCGGCGCCGGCGGAATCGGTGCGCTTCGGCCCGTTCGTGTTTCACATGACGAGCGGCGAATTGCGCCGCGGCGACGAGGCGATCCGGCTCACCGACCGCGAGCGCGACATGCTGCGCATCCTGACGTCGAGCGTCGGCGAAACGGTGCCGCGGCAGGCGCTCGCCGGCAACGGCGACAATGTCAGCGAGCGCACGGTCGACGTGCAGGTCAACCGGCTGCGCCGCAAGATCGAGCGCGATCCGGCCAATCCGCTGATCGTGCAGACTGTGCGCGGCATCGGCTACCGGCTAATCGCGGTGCCCTAAAGGCAGCATGGACCCGAAACCGAACTAAACGCCGAACTATTCGCGATGAGCAGCTTCGACGACAACCTCGGGCGTTTGCGGACCGCAGCCGGGCATTTGGTCGCCGCCGCGGGCGCGCTGGTTGGCGCCGCAAGCTACGTCACCGGGCCGTGGAACCGCTTCACGCTGTGGCTGCGCGCGGTGATGCCGCACGGGCTTTATGCACGCGCGCTTCTGATCGTAATCATGCCGCTCATTGCGCTGCAGTCGATCGTGGCGCTGATGTTCATCGAGCGGCAGTCAAGCCTGGTGAACTTTTACCTGTCGTCGGCGGTGACCCAGGAGATCGCGGCGCTGATCGACGTCTACAAATCCTATCCGCCGGGCGGCAATGCCGCCGCCAACCGCGTGACGTTGCGGCGCATCGCCCAGGACCGCCTCGGCCTGGTCGTGGATTTTCTTCCGGGCACGGATTTGCCGCCGCCCGGACCGAAACCGTTTTTCTCCCAGCTCGATGCGCGCCTGTCCGACGAAATTCGCAAGCAGGTCGGCTTTCCGTTCTGGATCGACACCGTCGGCCGCTCCTCGATCGTGGAAATCCGCATCAGGCTCGACGACACCATCATGCGGGTGTTCGTGCCGCATCCCGACGTCTACGACGCCAACTCGCTGATCTTCCTGATGTGGATGGTGCTGACCTCGATCGTGGTGCTCACCATCGCGATCTTGTTCCTGCGCAACCAGATCCGGCCGATCGTGCGGCTCGCCGACGCCGCCGAAGCCTTCGGCAAGGGCCGCGAGGTGGCGAACTTCCGTCCGCGCGGCGCTCGCGAGGTACGCCGCGCCGCGGCCGCCTTCCTGGAAATGAAGGGCCGCATCGAGCGCGCCATGGAGCAGCGCACCACCATGCTCGCCGGCGTATCGCACGACCTGCGCACCATCCTGACGCGGTTCAAGCTCGAGCTCGCCTTGATCGGCGACAGCCCCGAGGTCGAGGCCATCAAGCGCGACGTCGACGAGATGGCCGGCATGCTCGAGGCCTATCTTGCCTTTGCCCGCGGCGATACCGGCGAGCAGCCGGCGCCGACCGATATCGCAGGCCTGCTCGAGGAATTGCGGCTCGACACCGAGCGCCACGGCCATCGCGCCTCGACCGCCTTCCACGGCCAGTCCGAGGTCACGGTGCGGCCGGCGGCGTTCAAGCGCTGCCTCGCCAATCTCGTCTCCAACGCCATGCGCTTTGCCTCGACCGTCGCCATTACCGGCCATCGCGACCACCGCTGGCTCACCGTCACCGTCGACGACGACGGGCCGGGCATTCCGCAGCCGTTGCGCGAGGACGTGTTCAAGCCGTTCCTGCGGCTGGACGACGCGCGCAACCAGGATGAGGGCGGCACCGGCTTGGGTCTCGCCATTGCCCGCGACATCGCGCGCTCCCACGGCGGCGACATCACGCTCGGCGCCAGCCCGCTCGGCGGCTTGCGCGCCACGGTGAAAGTGCCAGTCTAGGCCCGCCACCAACCACGCAACGTCACCTCCAGCCAAAAAACGGACAGGGAATGAAACAGCTCAACATCGGCGACGTCACCATCACCAGCATCATCGAGCGCGACGGACCCTGGCGGAAGCCCGAGGAGATGTTTCCCGCCTACACCCCCGAGGTCGGCAAGCCCCATCTCGCTGCCCTCGACAAGGAAGTGTTCGACCCGGTGTCCGGCAAGATGGTCATTACCTATCAGACTTTCGTGGTGCGCACACCCAAGTACACGGTCCTGATCGACACCTGCACCGGCGAGGACAAGGGCTATCCGCCGCCCATGGACTTTCCGAAGAAGCCCTGGCTCGACGGCTTTGCCGCCGCGGGCCTGCGCTTCACCGACATCGACTACGTGTTTTGCACCCATCTGCACATCGACCACACCGGCTGGAACACGATGCTGCGCGACGGCCGCTGGGTGCCGACCTTCCCGAATGCCAAATACATCTTCCACAAGCGCGAATACGCCGCCTGGGAACAGGAGGCCAAGCGCGGCGGCAGCCGGCCGGGCGGCGGCGGTAACGTGTTTCCCTATAACTGCGCGCCGATCGTCGAAGCAGGCCAGGCGCTCCTGGTCGATGACGACTTTGCGCTCGACGACACCTTCACGCTGCAGCCGACGCCAGGCCATTCGCCGTGCCATTGCTGCGTCCATATCCGCTCGCGCGGGGCGCACGCCGTCGTCGTCGGCGACCTAATGCATCACGCGCTGCAATGCCGCGAGCCGGACTGGTCGACGGTGTTCGACTGGGACGCCAAGCAGGCGGCGCAGTCGCGGCGCAAATTCTTGAGCGAGAGCGCCGGCACCGGCCGGTTCGTGCTGCCGATCCATTTCCCGCATCCGACCACCGGCCTGATCGAGGCCGACGGCAGCGTGCGCTTCCACTACCGCTTCGTGCGCTAGGCTTGTTGGAATAGGCGTTTGGCACTCCCCCTCGCGGGCCGCGAAGCGGCCCGCGTGGGGGCAGGGCGGCCGTGAATAGCCGCGCGATTCCCTCCATCTCACCGCGCCCC
>Ga0306923_10008807_pt1 | contig 10125 bp, 10 predicted proteins | sample sta12Can44000108_FD_203841 | JGI IMG/M metagenome (GOLD analysis project Ga0306923, IMG submission 203841) | Lab enrichment of tropical soil microbial communities from Luquillo Experimental Forest, Puerto Rico - statanox.12C.anox.44.000.108 (v2)... | ecosystem: Environmental > Terrestrial >...
TCCATGCTCAAGGCCATCAAGTTAGACCTGCACTACGACATTCCCCACGACAACAAGAACTCGGGCCAAGCGCTGGCGCAGATCCTGGCCGAGAAGAACAATCCCGTCGGCGACATTGGCTATTTCGGCGTCACCTTCGGCATGAAGGCGAAGGCGCAGGGTGCGCTTGAGCCCTACAAGCCCGTCAAATGGGATCAGGTTCCTCAGGGCCTGAAGGACCCGGACGGCTATTGGACCACGATTCACTCCGGCACGCTTGGCCTGTTCGTGAACAAGGATGCGCTGGGCGGCAAGCCGGTGCCTGCGTGCTGGAGCGACCTGTTGAAGCCGGACTACAAGGGCATGGTCGGCTATCTCGATCCGAGCTCGGCAGCGGTCGGCTATGTCGGCGCGGTCGCAATCAATCTCGCGCTCGGTGGCTCGGCGCAGAATTTCGATGCTGCAATCAACTTCTTCAAGGAGCTGCACAAGAACGATCCCATCGTCCCAAAGCAGACATCCTATGCCCGCGTGGTGTCCGGCGAGATACCGATCCTATTCGACTACGACTTCAATGCCTACCGCGCCAAATATTCCGAGAAGGGCAATTTCGAATTCGTGATTCCCTGCGAAGGATCGGTGGTGTTTCCCTATGTCGTGGGCCTCGTCAAGAACGCGCCCGACAAGGACAAGGCCAAGGAGGTGCTCGACTATCTCCTGTCTGACAAAGGCCAGGCGATCTGGACCAACGCATATCTGCGCCCGGCGCGACCGATCGCGCTTCCTGACGCGGTCAAGAGCAAGTTTTTGCCCGACAGCGACTATGCGCGCGCCAAGAGCGTCGATTGGGGCGAGATGGAGAACGTACAAAAAGGTTTTGTCGACCGCTATCTCGCCGAGGTCCGCTGAGGCAATATGGTGCCCGCTGGGGCAGGGGCACCCTTTCCAAGATGTCGCACAAACCCTTTGTTTGGCTCTGCCTGTTGCCGCTCATGGTGGTGACGGCGGCGTTCTTCCTTCTGCCGATAGCGCGGCTCGCCGTAACCGGCGCGCAAGGTGCCCAGGGGCTCGCCGGCTATCTCGCCATTCTGGTCGAGCCGCGCTACCGCGCGAGCTTGATCAACACAGTGCTGTTGGCGGCTGCGACCACGGTGGTGACCTTGTTCGTAGCCACGATCGCGGGGATGTTTCTTGAGCGGCATCGCTTTGCCGGCCGTGAGGTGCTGGTTGCGATGTTGACCTTCCCGTTGGCATTTCCCGGCGTTGTGGTCGGCTTCATGATCATCCTGCTCGCGGGGCGCCAGGGGTTGATCGGCGATGTCTCGAAGGCGCTGTTCAGCGAGAAGATCGTCTTTGCCTATTCGATCCACGGGCTATTCCTCGGCTATCTCTATTTCTCGATCCCGCGTGTCATCCTGACCATCATGGCCGCGGTGCAGAAGCTCGATGTGGGGCTTGAGGAAGCCGCGCGCTCGCTGGGCGCAAGTCCATGGGCGGTGCAGCGCGATGTGGTGCTGCCCGCACTCGCGCCGGCCTTCGTCGCCTCTGGCGCGATTGCCTTTGCGACTGCGATGGGCGCCTTCGGAACCGCCTTCACGCTCGCAACCAACATCGACGTGCTGCCGATGCTGATCTACACCGAGTTCACGCTGGCTGCGAATTTCGCGACCTCTGCGGCGCTGTCGGTCGGACTGGGCGTCATCACCTGGGTGTTTCTGGCGCTCGCGCGGTCGTTCTCGGGCAGTGCGGTCGCAGCTGCAGGATGACCATGCGCGATCGCCTGATCTTTTCCGGCCAGCTGATCTTCACGCTGCTTGTCGCGGCGTTTCTGGTGGTGCCGGCGGGGCTGTCGATCGCAGCCGGGATCAGCGTGAACTATTTCCGCGGGATTTCCTCTGGCGTGACGCTGCAATGGGTGGCGCAGGTTTGGGAGCTCTATGCTGGCACCATCCTTCTGTCCTTTGTGATCGCCTTTGCGACGCTCGTCGTCACGCTGGTGGTGGGTGTGCCCGCGGCCTATGCGCTGCATGTGCGGGGAGGGCGGCTGTCGCGGATCGTCGAGGAGATCATCACGCTGCCGCTCGCCATCCCTGGGCTTGCGATCGCGCTGGCGCTGCTGTTGACCTATGGCGGGCTCCGCGGCTTTCGGAGCTCCTGGCTCTTCATCCTGGTTGGACATGTGGTCTTCACCATGCCTTTCATGGTGCGCTCGCTGATGGCGGTGTTTGCGACCATCGACGTCAAGACGCTCGACGAAGGCGCAGCCTCGCTCGGCGCCTCGCCCTGGCGGCGTTTCGGCGATGTGATCGTCCCCAACGCGGTACCGGGGATTCTTGCGGGCAGCCTGATGGTGGTGACGCTGTCGCTTGGCGAGTTCAACCTCACCTGGATGCTGCATACGCCGCTCACCAAGACGTTGCCGATCGGGCTTGCCGACAGCTACGCCTCGATGCGCCTTGAGGTCGCGTCCGCCTATACGTTGATCTTCTTCATCATGATCATTCCGTTGTTGGTTGCCATGCAGATGTTCGCCAAGAAAGAGCCCACGAGATGACTAGCACAGCCGGACACGGTGCCGCAGTACGCATCGAGAATTGCGGCAAGACGTTTGCAGACGGCACCCGCGCGCTTGAGCCCGCCACTCTCGATATTGCCCGCAGCGAGACGCTGGTCCTGCTCGGCCCCTCCGGCTGCGGCAAGACCACGATGCTGCGCATCATCGCTGGCCTTGAACTGCCTGATCACGGCGGCAAAGTGCTATTCGACGGCAAGGACATGACAAAGGCGCCGATCGAGAAACGCAATGTCGGCATGGTGTTCCAGTCTTATGCGCTGTTTCCCAACATGTGCGTCGCAGACAATATCGGCTATGGCCTGAAGATCCGTGGCGTGCCCAGAGAGGAGCGCGCCAGGCGCGTGGCCGAGCTCGTCGCGCTCACCAATATCATGGGACTGGAGAGGCGGCGCATCGACCAGCTCTCCGGCGGCCAACGCCAGCGCGTGGCGCTCGCCCGCGCGGTTGCGATCCGGCCGGCAATCCTGCTGCTCGACGAGCCGCTGACAGCTCTGGACGCCGCGCTGCGCGAGCGCCTGCGCAGCGAGCTCGACCGTCTGTTGCGCGCGCTCGGCATCACTGCGATCTATGTCACGCACGATCAATCCGAGGCGATGGAGCTCGGCGACCGCATCGTGGTCATGCGCAGGGGCGCGATCGCGCAGATCGGCTCGCCGCGCGAGATCTATTTCGAGCCGAAGGATCGCTTTGTCGCCGAGTTCATTGGCGCCGCCAACATCATCGAGGCGCCGCTGGTAGGCGGCCACCTGATCCTGCCCGGCGGCCGGCAACCGGTCGGCGACGGCGCAAGCCTGCCGACTGCGGTCGCGATGGTTCGCCCCGAGACGATTGGGATTGTCGAGGCCGGCAACGCGCCGCTGACCGGCACGATCTCAAGCGTCAGCTTTGTCGGCGACCGCCAGCGGTTGATGGTCAGCGGGGCCGCCGACAAGCCGCTGGCCGTGGACGCACCGAACATGATTGTGGCAAAACCCGGCGAGCGGGTAGGGCTATCGATCGCGCCCGGAGCCGTGCGCCTCCTGCCTTTTGAGAGCTAGGAACGATGGCGAAACCGTTGCTGATTGCGCAGATTTCCGACCTGCATATCAAGCCGCCGGGCGAGCTGGCTTACGGCCGCGTTGATACGGCAGCGGCGTTTGTGCTTTGCGTGGCAAGCTTGAACGAGTTCAGACCGGCGCCGGACTTTGTCGTGATTTCCGGCGATCTCGCCGATACGCCGGTTGTAGAGGAATATGACCATCTGGCGCAGCTCTTGGCGGCGCTGACATTGCCGTTTGCGGCCATTCCCGGCAATCACGATTCGCGGGAGATGATGCGTGCGGCGTTTCCGAAGGCGGATTATGCGTTCCCGTCCGGAGCGTTGAACCAGAAGATCGAGGTCGGCGAGCTCGAGCTGCTGCTGCTCGATTCCTGTGTGGCGGGCAAGCCGCATGGCCTGTTGGAGAGGCCAACCCTGCAATGGCTCGACACAACGCTGTCCGCATCAGTAGACCGTCCGGCGCTATTGTTCCTGCACCACCCGCCGTTTGCCACCGGCATCTGCCATATGGATCGCCAGAACCTGCACCATGCGAGCGACTTGGCAGCTATTGTCCAGCGCCATCCGCGCGCGCGGCTTATCGCCTGCGGTCACGTGCATCGGGCGACGTTTTCGATGTTCGCAGGCATCCCCTGCACGATTTGCCCGGCGCCCAACCACGCGGTCGACCTCGATCTCGACGAGCTGAGCGGGCCGTCATTCAAGATCGAGCCGCCCGCCTTCCACCTCCACACCTGGTTTCCCGGCGAAGGACATCTCGTGACCCACCAGGTGCCGATCGGCAGCTTCGACGGGCCACATCCTTTCTTCGGACCGAACGGGAAATTGTGGTAGCAGCCTTTAGCCCACTTTCGCGAGGCTCTCGTCTTCCGGCGAGTTAAGGTAGGCACCGGACACTGTGTCGACCCAGCACAGATGATCGTGAACCTTCTTCACGCCGTCGATGTTTTCGGCCGAGACGATCGCCGCCTGACGTGAGCGCTCATCGGTGATGACGCCGCTTAGATGAACGATCCCGTCACGCACGATCACGTTCAGGCCGAACGGGCACCAGTCCTGTTTTTGCAGCGCCGCAATCAATCGATTGCGGATGTGATCGTCATCGGCGGTCGGATCGGGAATGTAGCGGGCGAGGCTTGCGACCGCCTGCAGCAGGTTGGCGCGTGACACGATGCCGACCAGCGTGTCGCCCCGCATGACCGGCAGCCGCTTGACATTGTTCTTCTCCATGAGATCGGCAATGTCGGCGAGCGGGGTGTCCTCGGTGACGGTCAGCGGCGATCCGGTCATGACTTCGCCGACCTTGCGGCCCTGCTCGTGAACGAAATCCTCCGCCAGTTTTCCGGGGCCTGTCAGGAAACCGAGCCATCGCGCCCGCTTCTTCTGTGTACCGATCTCGGGGCGGCGGATGAGGTCGCCTTCCGAGACGATGCCGACCAACTTGCCGGCCGCGTCGACCACCGGCAGGCCACTGACGTGCCGCTGCAGCATGATGTTGGCGGCTTCGACAATCCTGGTTTCGGGTGAAACGGTGATGACTGGTCGGGTCATGATCTGGTGGGCGCGCATGTCAACTCCGCGAATTCGAACTTGTCTCGATGCTTGACAATTTAAACAATCTATTGCCGGTTGTCGCGGGCCGATTTGATCAGGATCAACTCGATCATTTGAGCTTGTCGAGCTTGCGATAGGCTCTGGATGCTTGCTTCAATAGGCGCTTCTTTCGCCTGGGTCCTAGAAATTGAAATGGTGTCTGCACGCCGCTCTGTTGCAGTTCGCTCGCCAGGGCCTGGCCTGTCGCGCCGTCATGCAATTGTCCGAGCGATCTTTGCGCCTTGCGCAGCGGCTTGAGCGCGGCCTTGTGCTTTGAAAATTTCCTGTCTGCTAACAGCTCTTCCAACGAATCGATGGTGTAGGTGAGTTTCTTGTTGAGGAGTCGGAGGCCATGACGTTTCTTTTTGCCCATTTTCTTAAGCTTGCGGCTGCGCTTTAGAAGCCTGTGCTCCCACTCCACGAGCTTGTCCGCAGTATAGACCCCGATCGGGGTGGAGCGCTGCGCGGCTGCCTGCTTGTCCTTCTTGATAGACCAGGGGCCGTTTTCGATCCAGCTCGAGGCCTGTTCGATCAACCACTGGTATCTGACCGAGCGAAGCGTGCGCGCCAAATTGCGATGACCTTCCGCGCGCTTCTCCTTCCAGGCGCCAACCGCCGACAGCGCATCCGGCCGCTTCCTGTTGAGCTTTTCGATGCGCTCGGAGGCGACGTCCAGATCGCGCACACAACCAAGCTCGCCGTTCAACCATTTGAGCTCATCGCTGATCTCGTTCCGCTCGGCGTCGTTGACCATTGGTGAGAAGAACAGGATTGCGGTGCGCAAATGCGTCAAGGCCACGCGCATTTGGTGGAGCGCAATTGGATCGCCGTTGTAGGTCGCTTGCTGATTGGCGCTGAGCGCGTCCAGATGCCGCCGCGTGACGATGCGGAATGCCGTGTCGCAGGCCATGGCGGCGTTCAGCCGCGGTTTTGGGGATGGGCGTTGCTGCGCCTGAGTCGGTCTGTTGCGGGAGGCGGTCTTGCCGGCAGATTTTGGGGAGGGCGGCATGGGCGCTCGGGTGACGGACGATAGCCTCGCAACTGATAATATCGGTCCGGGCAGGGCCGGCAACCGCCGCGCGCCCCCGGAGCCGGTTGGCAGATTGGCAAGGTTCTCGGGAGCGCCGCCTACAGGCCGGGCGACCCCGTTTTTAGAACTGCCGACCGGCTGGATCGGCGCTGAGAAAGTCGCCCATGCCCGACCCGACGCCGACGCCTTGGCGGTTTCAACGACGCCATTATGACAATGGTGCCAAATCTCAAGGATGCGCGTTGGGACACCCGTATTTCGAGCCGGTCTTTCTGGTGGGACTGTCGCATGCGGGCTCAACTGGGAAAATGAACCTGAATTTTCACTCGCTTGCCTCAGCCCTCGGGATTTTTCTGGCGCGCGCGCCCAAAAAAGGTGCGACGCAAGCGGTCGAGCGGGCCAGATCAAGCCCGGTTTTCAGCGGTTAGGCACGGGTTGAGGCGCTCTTGCAGCGGCCAGCCGCGCTTGATCGGGGTAAACCCGCCAGCTAGCGCGGACGCCGATATCCGCCGCAAGCTGGAGGATCTGGGGAGTGAAAGTTACTCTCGCCGAGGTCCTCCGTACCTGATTTCGCCCAAATTGGGGCGCAAAAGACTATTTACGGTTGAAAATGCCATATCTGTTGACTACGGAAAGAACGGGGTACCCTGCAGTTCTCTTCGGAGCCCGAACGCGCGTGCCTCACGACAAGACAGCAGACCCTCGTCACCTATCGAGCAGCAAACTGTCATTGCTGCGCGAGCATCCGTATTTTGCGGACCTCGAGCCGGAGGCATTTGAGCAGCTCTTCCGCTACGCCAAGCACACGACCTACAAGCGGGGTGCCACGATCTGCTCCAAGGGCGACCCCGGCAGCAGCCTATTTGCCGTACTGTCCGGTACGGTGAAGATCAGCGTCTCGTCCCTCGACGGGCGCAACGCGATCCTCAACTTGATTGGAGCCGGCGACATCTTTGGCGAGATCGCGGTACTTGACCGACAGCCGCGGTCGGCTGACGTGATCGCAAACACCAACTGCGAGCTCTATATCATCGATCGCCGCGACTTCCTGCCGTTTCTGCGCAGCCAGCCGGCGCTGATGATGAAACTCATCGAAATCCTCTGCGCGAAGCTGCGCTGGACCAGCGACCAGGTTGAGCTGGTTATCTTGCAGGATCTGCCGGGCCGGCTTGCCGCCACGCTGCTGGGCCTGATCGAAAGGCGCAAGCTCGATTCAGAGGGCCGAACCATCGCCGTCACCCAGCAGGAGATCAGCGAGATGGTGGGCATGACGCGCGAAAGCATCAACAAGCAGCTGCGGGCCTGGGCAGGGCGCAACTGGGTCCGGCTTGAGCACGGGGCCATCGTGGTGCTGAATGCCGATGCGCTCCGGGAGCTCACTGAATCCGGGTCTCGCGCCGACGCCTGACGACGCTCTGCTGTTTTGAGACTGGCCTCCAAGTCTCGTGAACGAATTTTACCTGCAAGTGTGAGCCAGCTCGCAATCGGGTACGGCAAAGCGCGCTATTGAGTGCCTGCAATCCTCATGGAGGCGGGCCATGCAGCGATCCGTGGACGAGTTCGGCTCCGCCGAATACCTTGCGATCTGGAATTGGACTGCGGCCGTCCTCGCTGTCCACTCCGCGATATTTCTCACGCTTGTCGGTCTCGCCATGGGCTTTCCCGGCGCATCGGAATGGCTATCGGCGGCGGTGCAGGGCGAGTTTCGGCAAGACCAGGCGCCGCCGGCCGCACCGACGCAGATTGCGTTCGACAGACGGGAGGGCGAAATTGAGGCGTGATGATAACCCGATGCGGGCCTGACGCGACGGCGTTTTCGCCTGCCTTCAGCTTGGACGTCTATGTCTCGACGATCGCCACCGCGCGGGTCCACCCCGCCGATGCGCGTTCGATCTTCACCGGGAAACACGAGACCGTGAAGCCCGTGGAAGGCAGAAGCTCCAGATTGTGCAGCTTCTCGATGTGACAATAGCCGATGTGGCGGCCCGCCTTGTGGCCTTCCCAGATCAGGCTCGCGTCTTTCGTCTCGGCGTATTTCTTTGCGGTATAGACAAAGGGGGCATCCCAGCTCCAGCCATCGATTCCGGTCAGCCGCACCCCGCGTTCCAAAAGATGCATGGTCGCCTCGTAACCCATGCCGCATCCGGAATTGACATAATCGGGACGGCCATATTTGGCGCCGGCCGAGGTGTTGACGAGGACGATCTGAAGCGGCGAAAGCGTGTGCCCGATCCGCTTGAGCTCGGTCTCGACGTCCTTGGCGGTGGCGACGTAGCCATCCGGAAAATGACGAAAGTCGAGCTTCACGCCCGGCTGCAAGCACCATTCCAGCGGCACCTCGTCAATCGTCCAGGATCGCTCGCCGCGGTTCATGGTCGGGTGGAAATGCCAGGGCGCGTCGAGATGCGTGCCGTTGTGGGTTGAGAGATTGACCTGTTCCACCGCCCAGCCCTGACCGTCGGGCAAATCCTCCGCCTTCAAGCCAGGAAAGAATGGCAGCATGCGCGCCAGGCTTTGCTGGTGATCGGTATAGTGGATGGCCGGATGGTTGCCCGGCGGGTCGGCCGGTACGTCATTCTGCAATGGCACGGAGATGTCGATCAGTTTGCGCGGCATGGCGCCTGCTCCTGGGTTGCTTGTTGTCAGGCCTGGACGTTGAACAGTTTTGGCCGCGGCGCGTCCTTAGGATGTCGGCCTTTTCGTCGTCGCTCAGGGACGCAGACGCAAAATATGGTCGATCGGCTGGGGCTGCCAGGGGTAGCGAAAATCACTGCGGATGACGATCTGGCTGGCGCCGACCAATGCGCCAGTGCACCGCAGCTATCGCAGCCGCGCGGAGCGAGGCTCGCGCTCCTGATCGAGCGGCGTTTTACGCTCACAGGCCGAACACGGCCACCGCACGGATCGGCGAGGCGGTGCCCTCGCAGAACTTCATCGGCAAGCCGATGAATGTGAACTGGCCCTGGCCCAGCAGCGCCTCCAGGTTGCAAAGGCTCTCGATGTGGGTGATGTCGAGATCGAGGCAGGCCTTGTGAACAAAGAGGTTCACCTCACCCATCGGTCCCGGCCGCATGGAATCGATACCGAAATGCACGATGCCCTGGTTTGCGAGCCACTCGGTCGCGGCAACGTTTACTCCGGAATTGTGGGTTGAATATTCCTTGCGTGGAAAGGTGCGCGCATGATGCCCCGTGCAGAGCAGAACGGTGCCGCCTTTCGGCACGTCGATACTGGTCTTGTTCACGGCTGCCTTAAGATCGGCCGGCGTGATCTCGGCCTGTGGGGCGATGTGGCGCAGATCGAGACAGATCCCCGGGACGATGCATTTCTCCAGCGGGTATTCGTTGATGGGGATACCGCGCTTGCCGAAATGCCGGGGCGCGTCGATATGCGTGCCGGCATGATCCGGCATCGAGACGAACATCGACGCTAGGCCGTACACATTGCCGGAATCGGCGAGCGCATCCTCATGGCTCTTCCAGATGCCATGGATCACGGGAGGGTGGCCGGGATAGGTCGGGGTGCGGTGGTAGAGCTCGCGGCTGAGGTCGACGATTTTCATCGCGGGGGGCCTGTGCAGGAGGTGTGGTCTTGAGCTTAGCGCAGCGGCTGGCGTAGCAGCCAGAGCGATATCTGACGGCTTACGAACATCAAGACCGCGAACCTGATCGCGTAGAACAACCGGATCTTGAGCTTCGCCGCTGGCGCTGCAGGATCGAATGGCAGGCAAGAATCTGGCTTGCCTCGCAGGGGCGCGGCGGCGAGCCTCGTGGTGGTCGACTCAAGCGAGGTGCGGATGACGATAGCTTCTGGCAGCGCCGCGATCAGACTACGCGACACGAGAACCCGACTGCCGGAAGGTCTCGCCGAGACCCTTAAGTGGCTAGCGTCAGGGTAGCTTCGCGGGCC
>Ga0306923_10008812_pt1 | contig 10123 bp, 6 predicted proteins | sample sta12Can44000108_FD_203841 | JGI IMG/M metagenome (GOLD analysis project Ga0306923, IMG submission 203841) | Lab enrichment of tropical soil microbial communities from Luquillo Experimental Forest, Puerto Rico - statanox.12C.anox.44.000.108 (v2)... | ecosystem: Environmental > Terrestrial > Soil...
GTCGGCGCCTTGCTCGGTGCGGCCGCGGAAAAAGCGGCGGCGGTGGAACACCGGGTGGTGCCGGCGGATGGCGATCAGGCGGCGGGTGAAGGCGATCAGGTCCTCGTCGGCCTTTTCCCAGTCGATCCAGGCGATGGGATTGTCCTGGCAATAGGCGTTGTTGTTGCCGCCCTGGGAATTGCCCAGTTCATCGCCGGCCAGCAGCATGGGCACGCCCTGGGACAGCATCAACGTGGCCAGCATGTTGCGCTGCTGGCGCCGCCGCAGGTCCAGGATGCCGGAATCGTCGGTCTCGCCCTCGGCGCCGCAATTCCAAGAGCTGTTATCGTCGGCGCCGTCGCGGTTGTCCTCGCCGTTGGCCTCGTTGTGCTTGTCGTTGTAGCTGGCCAGATCTGCCAGGGCGAAGCCGTCATGCGCGGTGATGAAGTTGATGCTGGACCACGGCCGCCGGCCCCGGTGGGCGAACAGATCGGCCGAACCGGTCAGCCGCGAGGCCAGTTCGGGCAGCTGATCCGGATCGCCCTTCCAGAACGAGCGCACCACGTCGCGGTAGCGGCCGTTCCACTCGGACCAGCCGGGGGGAAAACCGCCCACTTGGTAGCCGCCATGGCCCAGGTCCCACGGCTCGGCGATCAGCTTGACGTCTGACAGAATGGGGTCTTGGCGGATGGCGTCGAAAAAGGCCGAGCCCGGGTCGTAATGGAAGCCCTCGCGGGCGAGAGAGGCGGTGAGATCGAAGCGGAAGCCATCCACATGCATCTCGGTGACCCAATAGCGCAGGGAATCCAGCACCAGCTGCAGCACGCGCGGATGGCTGAGGTCCAGGGTGTTGCCGCAGCCGGTGGAGTCCCAGTAATAGCGCGGGTCCTCGGGCACCAGCTTGTAGTAGCTGGCGTTGTCGATGCCCTTGAAGCTGAAAGTGGGGCCCAGATGGTTGCCTTCGGCGGTGTGGTTGTAGACCACATCCAGGATGATCTCGATGCCCGCGTCGTGGAACCGGCGCACCATGGACTTGAACTCGGACAGCCGGCCGGTGCCCAGGTAGCGCGGCTCCACCGCGAAGAAGCCGATGGAATTGTAGCCCCAGTAGTTCTTCAAACCCCGCTCCACCAGCGAGCGGTCGTCGATGAAGGCGTGGATGGGCAACAGCTCCACCGCCGTCACCCCCAACGTCCGCAAATGCTCGGCCACCGCCGGCCAGGCCAGCCCGGCGCAGGTGCCGCGCCAACGCTCCGGGACCTCGGGATGCAACATGGTCATGCCGCGCACGTGCATCTCGTAGATAGCCGTCCGCGACCAATGGGTGTGGGGGCGGCGCCCGTCACCCCAGGTGAAGGCGGTGTCCACCACCACGCATTTGGGCATGGCGCGGGCATTGTCGCGGCGGTCGAAGGACAGGTCCTCGCGCGGGCTTCCCAGCCGGTAGGCGAAGTGGGCATCGGTCCAGCGAAGGCGGCCCTGGATGGACTTAGCATAGGGATCCAGCAGCAATTTGTGCGGATTGAAACGTTGGCCGGCCTGGGGCTGGTAGGGGCCGTGGACGCGGTAGCCGTACAGCTGGCCGGGCAGCAAATCGGGGACGTAGCCGTGCCAGACCTCGTCGGTGTATTCGGGCAGCGGGATGCGCTCGGTCTCACGCTCGCCCGAGGCATCGAACAGGCACAGTTCCACCTTCTCGGCGTTGGCCGAGAACAGGGCGAAATTGGCGCCGGCGCCATCCCAGGTGGCGCCAAGCGGGTGGGGCGCGCCCGGCCAGATGCGGGCGCGGGGAGCGAAGGGCATGGGCGGGAAGCCTCCCGTGACCGTTATCCCCAAGGTGGGGCGGAAAGCGAATTGGAACGAGTTGTGCTTCCGAGGGGGGAGGCCTCGTCACATCTCGTCGTTTGTGCCCGCGCCGGGAGGCGAGCCATACTTGGAATGGGGATGGCTTTGGCGGTTCGGCGGAGGCCGAGGGGCGGAGCCTGTGAAAGAGGTAGGGCACAACAAGGCGGTTCGGCTGATCACCGACACCCTGAAGGGGCCGGTGGCCGCCGTGTTTCGCTCGCTTGTCCCGGCTTTCTGCGATCTTGATGGGGATGAATTCTACGAAGCGGTGGTCGGTTCCAGCGACCTGCTGCACGGCTGCATGCTGATCTTCCGCAAGCGCCGTTCCGTCTTCGCCCACCTGCTGGTAGACGCGCAGGGCCGCCCTGTGAACGACGATTTCGTCGCCCTGCGCTGTGGTCGCTCGGTCCACGATATCATCGCCATGATCGTGCGCACCCACGCCAAGAAGCATTTCCGCGCCGTGCTCGGCGGCGACCCCAACGATCCCAACAGCAAGGCCGGCAAGCTGTACCTAGCCATGAACGAGTACCTGATTCATGAATGGCAGGTGCCGCTGGTACCCCATTACGCCCCCATGCCGGCGGCCAAGGCGCGCGAGCTGGGGCCCATGCTGCTGGACCTGAAAACCGCGGCCGAGGTGGATGAGGTGGTGGCCAAGGCCGGCGCTCGCCGTGCCGAGGTGGCGCCGCCATCAGCGCCGGTGGCCCCGGCCAACGCCAATGCCGGTCCGGCGGACGAGCTGGTCGTGATCGAGGACCATTCGCGCGAGCGCGACTTCTGGTGGGAGACGCTGAACGACCCGCTGGTTCGCCAGGCCATGGGGAGCTTGAGCGAGGCGGAGATGCGCGAACTGACCGCCGCGTTCTGCCAATTGGGCGAAGCCACCCGCTCGGAACTGCTGGCCCCCATGGGGCTGTCGCTCTACCAGGCGGCGGTGCTGCTGGGCATGTGCTACCGCACCCTCGGTCGCGCCGGTTTCGGCCAGATCTTCGGCAAGCCGGGCAGCCAGGGTGCCGTTTCGGCCTTCGCCGGCAAGCTGAGAGCCCGGAAGGTCAATTCAGGAACCAACCTGCGCGACCTCGCCCGCGCGGTCGAGGCGGTGCTTGCCTCCATGCCGAGGCCGCGCAGCGCCAAGATGGCGGCGGCGCGGTAACACCTTCGGCGAAATTGCAAATCACTCGCATTTTCTGTTGCGCCCGCCTCGGTGCCCTGCCAAGCTGAAGGCCATGTCCCATGAGGAGGCATTCATGGTCCTGTGGCGCAACCTGACCCCTGCCGTGCTCGCCGCGACCCAGAAGAAGCCGGCGCCCAAGCCGGCAACTAAGCCTGGGGCCAAGCCTAAGAGCTGACTGTTCAGCCTTCGCGCCACCCGCACGCCGTCAGGGCTGCCACCATGTGCTCGGGCGGCGGCGCCTCGACGCGGATGGCGGGCTTGGAGGGGGCGAGGGGCCTCAGGCCGATGCGGCGGGAGTGCAGGTGCAGCGGTTCTGCCGGCTCGGGGGGCGGGCCATAATAGGCATCGCCCAGCACCGGGCAGCCCAAAGCCTTCATGTGAACACGGATCTGATGGGTGCGGCCGGTGCGCGGCACGCACTCGATCCAGGTCAGCGCGCCGGTCGAGCCCATCACCTGCCAGTCGGTGATTGCGGGCTGGCCCTTGGGGTCGCAGACGATGCGCCAGTTGCCTGGCGTCGAGCCGTTGCGCGGGGTGACCACCTTGAGGATGGGCTGCTCGATGCGGCCCGAATCCGCGGCGGGGCGGCCCTGCACCACGGTCCAATAGGCCTTGTCCACCCCTCCTGCCATGAACATCTTGCCCAGCCGGCTGATGGCCTTGTCGTGCCGGCCCAGCACCAGGCAGCCCGAGGTGTCGCGGTCCAGCCGGTGGGCCAGCCGGGGCGGCTTGCTCCAGCCGAAGGACAGGGCGTCCAGGTACAGTTCCAGATGGTCGGGAGAATTGGGGCCGGCATGCACGGGCAGGCCGGCCGGCTTGTTCAGGACGATGACGTCCTGGTCCTGGTAAAGGATGCGGGCGCGGATATCGTCGCGGGTCATCCGCGCCCGGTCCTGTTAACGGCGCTGGTGCGCGACCATCTGGGCGTCGACGGCGGCAAGCGCGGTGACGTTGACGATGTTGCGCACGGTGGCCGAGGGGGTGAGGACGTGGGCCGGCAGGCGGGCGCCCATCAGGATCGGTCCCACGCTCATGCCCTCGCCCAGCGCCTTGATCAGGTTGAACGAGATGTTGGCGGCATCCAGGTTCGGCATCACCAGCAGGTTGGCCTGACCCTTGAGGCGGGAATTGGGGAAGATGCGTTCGCGGATGTCCTCGGACAGCGCGGCGTCGCCGTGCATCTCGCCTTCCACCTCCAGGTAGGGGGCGCGCTCGTGCAGGATGGCCAGGGCTTCGCGCATCTTGGCCGCCGACGGCGAGCTGTGCGAACCGAAGTTGGAGTGGGACAGCAGCGCCACCTTGGGCTCGATGCCGAAGCGGCGCACTTCCTCGGCCGCCAGCAGGGTGTTCTCGACGATCTGCTCGGGCGTCGGGTCGGCGGTGACGTAGGTGTCGCAGATGAAGAAGGTGCCCTGCGGCATGATCAGCAGGCTCATGGCCGCCGGCACCTTGACGCCGTCACGCAGGCCGATGACCGCCGAGATGTGGCTCAGATGCTTTTCGTAGCGGCCGATAGTGCCGCAGATCAAGGCGTCGGCCTCGCCGCGCTGGACCATCAGGGCGCCGATCACCGTGGTGCGGGTGCGGATCACCGTCTGGGCGTAGTCGGGCGACACGCCCTTGCGCTCCATCAGGCCGTGATAGGCGCGCCAGTACTCGTTGAAGCGATGGTCGTTCTCGGGGTCCACCAACTCGAAATCGGTGCCCATCTTCAAGCGCAGGTCCAGGTCCTTGATGCGCTTGGCGATCACCTCGCGGCGGCCGATCAGGATGGGGAAGGCGACGCCTTCGTCCACCACCGCCTGCACCGCCATCAGCACGCGGCGGCCTTCGCCTTCGGTGAACACCACGCGGCGCTGGTCCTGCTTGGCGCGGTCGAACACCGGCTTCATCACCAGGCCCGAGCGGAAGACGAACTGGGCCAGGGTCTCGTGGTAGGCCTCGAAGTCGATGATCGGGCGGCGCGCCACGCCCGAATTCATGGCGGCGCGGGCCACCGCCGGCGCGAGCTTCAGGATAAGGCGCGAATCGAACGGCTTGGGGATCAGGTATTCGGGGCCGAAGGACAGCGGCTGCTCACCATAGGCGGCGCGCACCCTTTCGTCCGATTCCGCCATGGCCAGATCAGCCAGGGCGTAGGTGGCGGCCAGCTTCATCTCTTCGTTGATCTGGGTGGCGCCCACGTCCAGGGCGCCGCGGAAGATATAGGGGAATACCAGGACGTTGTTGACCTGGTTGGGATAGTCCGAGCGCCCGGTGGCGATGATGGCGTCGGGGCGCACCGACTTCACCTCTTCCGGCAGGATTTCCGGGGTCGGGTTGGCCAGGGCGAACACGATGGGCTTGTCGGCCATGGTGGCAACCATCTCGGGTGTCAGCACGCGCGGCGCGGACAGGCCCATGAAGATGTCGGCGCCGGGGATAACCTCGGCCAGCGTGCGGGCGTCGGTTTCCTGGGCGAAGACCTCCTTGTAGGGGTCCATCAGCTCGTTGCGGCCCTGGTAGACCACGCCCTTGATGTCGGTGACCCAGATGTTCTCGCGCTTGATACCCACCGAGACCAGTAGGTTGAGGCAGGCCAGCGCGGCGGCGCCGGCGCCGGACGCCACCAGCTTCACCTTGCCGATGTCCTTGCCGACGATGCGCAGCGCGTTGATCATGGCCGCCGCCACCACGATGGCGGTGCCGTGCTGGTCGTCGTGCATGACCGGGATGGACAGGCGCTCCTTCAGCTGCCGTTCCACCTCGAAGCACTCGGGGGCCTTGATGTCTTCCAGGTTGATGGCGCCGAAGGTGGGCTCCATGGCGGCGATCACATTGACCAGCCGGTCGGGGTCGAGCTCGGCCAGTTCCATGTCGAAGACGTCGATGCCGGCGAACTTCTTGAACAGGACGCCCTTGCCCTCCATCACCGGCTTTGCGGCCAGCGGGCCGATGGCGCCCAGGCCGAGGACGGCAGTGCCGTTGGTGACCACAGCAACAAGATTACCGCGCGCGGTGACCTCGACAGCGGCATTCGGGTCGGCGACGATGGCTTCGCAGGCGGCGGCGACACCCGGCGAATAGGCCAGGGCGAGGTCGCGCTGATTGGCTAAAGGCTTGGTAGGATTGACGGAAATCTTACCGGGAACCGGAAGCCGATGGTATTCCAGCGCTGCGTCGCGCAACTCTTCCGACATGCTCATGTACCAAAACCTCGGGTAATTTTATTATCTTGGGCGTCCGCCGGTGCGGTCAGGTTCCGGCATACGCCAACCGGAGCGAAACAACAAGTATGGAACGGCTTCAAAACGGCCGCTATGCGGAAATCCGATGTAGAAAACCGAAACCCCCGCTCGGGGCATGCCCGGCGGGGGTTCGATTTTGGTGCGACCGGGGAGACTCGAACTCCCACGACTTGCGTCACACGCACCTCAAGCGTGCGCGTCTACCAGTTCCGCCACGGTCGCATAGCCGGTAGAACCGCATCGGCAAGACAACGAAGGCTTGCCAACGAGGAGAGAGGGGAATACCAAACTCCCCCCGGTGAATCAAGCGGACTTTCCAGAGGCTGCCATGAACAATTCCATCGAATGGCGCGTGAGCGACGAGTTGGTGCCCTATGACGAGGCGCTGGCCTTCATGGAAGAGCGCGTGGCGGCCATCCGCGCGGGCACCGCACCCGAATGCGTGTGGCTGCTGGAGCACCCGCCGCTTTATACCGCCGGCACCAGCGCGGACCCCAAGGATCTGCTGTGGCACGACCGCTTCCCGGTCTACCAGACCGGCCGGGGCGGCCAGTTCACCTATCACGGTCCGGGCCAGCGCGTGGCCTATGTGATGCTGGACCTCAAGAAGCGAGGCGCCGACGTGCGCGCCTACGTGCACGACCTTGAGGAATGGTTGATCCGGACGCTGGCCCGCTTCACCGTCAAGGGCGAGCGCCGCGACGGTCGCGTCGGCATCTGGGTGGATCGCGGCCCAGGTCCCGGCATGAGCCGCCGTGAGGACAAGGTGGCGGCCATTGGCGTGCGCGTGCGCCACTGGGTCACTTTCCACGGCATCGCCCTCAACGTCGACCCCGATCTTTCGCACTTCCAGGGCATCGTGCCCTGCGGCATTACCCAGCACGGCGTCACCTCGCTGTGGGGCCTGGGCAACACGCCCACCATGGAGGACGTCGACTGCGCCCTGATGGCGGCGTGGGACGAGGTATTCGGCCGCCCCGGCGACGGCGGGGGCGAATAGGCGGTTAACCCCTCCGGCGCACTCACTCCCTTTAGGGATATCCACGTCCGCACCCGACGATCCGGGCGGGTGGCGTGGAATAATCCCCCTCCATCGAATGGTAGGAGGAAGCTGGCGTGCAGGTGGAAAAGACCCGCGAAGTGTTGAAGTTGTTCGAGCGGGCCGCGGCCGAGCATGGCACCTGGCTCATGCAGGTGCATGCTGCGCTGATGTTTCCCCATGCGGCGCCGATCCCGCCCTGCGCGCCCGATTCTCCCCTGGCGGTGCTGATCGCCTCCACCTGCGGCTGCGCGGATGAATTGGCCAGTTTTTTCCAATTGCGGGCCGCCATGCGGGGGCGGGCCGAGGTGATATTGCACAAACTGCGCCGGTACGGTCATGTGGACCCCGCGGACTACCAAGACTTTGCCGTTTCCGTGGATGCCTATGGCCGCGAGGCGCGGCGGGCGGAATGCCATTTCCGCCGCCTGCTGGTGGAGACCGATCCGCTCACCGGGGTCAACAACCGCCAGGGCATGATGCGCGACTTGCGGCGTGAGTGGACGCGGGGATTGCGGACCGGCCAGCCGGTCTGCGTGGCGCTGGCCGACCTCGATTTCTTCAAGCGGGTCAACGACACCTGGGGCCACGGAGCCGGCGACAAGGTGCTGTGCACCGCCGCCCGCTTCTTCCATCACCGGCTGCGGCCCTATGACACGGTCTACCGCTATGGCGGCGAGGAATTCCTGTTCTGCCTGCCCAACACCGACGCCGCCGGGGCCGCCCAGGCGCTGGACCGGTTGCGCCGGTCTTTGGCGCGCCTGCCGGTGACGTTGGACTGCGGTACGCGGGTGCCGGTGAGTTGCTCCATCGGTGTGGCTCAGATGGTTCCGGGCCGCTCGCCGGCCGAAGCGGTCGCCGCGGCCGACCGAGCCCTCTACGCCGCCAAGGATGCGGGGCGCAACCGGGTCGAGGTGGCACCCGCCCCTGATCCCACCCCTTCGGCGGAAATCATCGCTGCGCGGCTGCATCCGGCTATACGGGGCGTGGTGCGGCATTAGGGCGCGTTTGTTACCCCCGTCGGGGCGGCCCTCCGGCCGCATATCCATGTGCGTAATTCCCGCGAAAGCGGGAAGCCAGGGGAGCACTGCCAGCTTTTCCGCGACTCCTGGACTCCCGTTTTCGCGGGAGTGACGCACGGGGACTAGGGAGGGGCGCAACAACGCCCCAAATAAACCAAGCCCCGCGGGCGATCGACGCTCTTCGCGGGGCTTTTGGTCTGGGGCCGACGGTGTGTGGCCCTAGGATTCGGCGTGTCGCCGACGATAGTTATTCAGTTCTCTGTCAATAAGCGGTGCCTTACTCAAGGACACCTTCAAACAAACCCGGTGGCGTCATGCCGGTAATGCATCCTCCCTACCGGTTCGCTTAGTCCCGAATGGGGCTGAAGTGTTGGCCGGTTAACTTGGGTTCTGCCGGTTTATCCGCCCAACTCCTCTTGCTTTGTTACGGTCCTATTATGCCTCCGACTTTGGAAGGGAGTCAAGAATTCGGTGGGCGAGGGTGTGTGGCCAAAAAGCGAGGGGCGCCGTTTTCCGGCGCCCCTCGACCGTCCTGTGCCGTACGGGTGGGCTCATTCCACCAATTCGGCCAGTTTTTCGTCCTTGCCCGAGCCCTCGATGATCTCGAAGGCCAGTTTGCCGTCCTCGACGGTGACCTTGACCACGCCGCCCTTGGCCAGCTTGCCGAACAGCAATTCCTCGGCCAGGGGCTTCTTGATGTACTCCTGGATGATGCGGGCCAGCGGGCGGGCACCGAACTGACGGTCGTAGCCCCGCTTGGCCAGCCAACCGCGGGCGCCCTCGGACAATTCGATGGTGACGTCGCGATCGCCCAGCTGGGTTTCCAGCTGCATGACGAACTTGTCCACCACCTGGGCCACGATCTCGGGCGTCAAATTGGCGAACGGGATGGTGGCATCGAGACGGTTGCGGAATTCCGGCGAGAACATGCGCTGGATCGCCTCCTGGTCGTCGCCTTCGCGCACCTCACGACCAAAGCCGATGGCCTCCTTGGCCAAATCGGCGGCGCCCGCATTGGTGGTCATGATCAGGATGACGTTGCGGAAATCCACGTTCTTGCCGTTGTGGTCGGTCAGCCGGCCGTGGTCCATCACCTGCAGCAGGATGTTGAAGAGGTCCGGATGGGCCTTTTCAATCTCGTCCAGCAGCAGCACGCAATGGGGGTGCTGGTCGATGGCATCGGTCAGCAGGCCGCCCTGGTCGAAGCCCACATAGCCGGGCGGGGCGCCGATCAGGCGCGACACCGAGTGCCGCTCCATGTATTCCGACATGTCGAAGCGGGTCAGCTCGATGCCGAGGATGCGGGCCAGCTGGCGGGCCACCTCGGTCTTGCCGACGCCGGTGGGGCCGCTGAACAGGTAGCAGCCGATGGGCTTCTCGGGTTCGCGCAAGCCCGCGCGGGCAAGCTTGATGGCCGAAGCCAGCGCCTCGATGGCCTGATCCTGGCCGAACACCAGGGTCTTCAGGTCGCGTTCGAGGTTCTTCAGCGCTTCCATGTCGTTGGCCGACACCGACTTCGGGGGGATGCGGGCGATCTTGGCCACGATCTCCTCGACGTCCTTGACCGTCACCGTCTTGCGCCGCTTGGACTCGGGCAGCAGCATTCGCGCCGCGCCCACCTCGTCGATGACGTCGATGGCCTTGTCGGGCAGCTTGCGGTCGGTGATGTACTTGGCCGCCAGCTCCACCGACGCCTTGATGGCGTCGGGGGTGTAGCGCACCTTGTGGTGGCTCTCGTAATAAGGCTTCAGGCCGTTGAGAATCTTGATGGAATCCTCGATGGACGGCTCGTTGACGTCGATCTTCTGGAACCGGCGCACCAGGGCGCGGTCCT
>Ga0306923_10008817_pt1 | contig 10120 bp, 10 predicted proteins | sample sta12Can44000108_FD_203841 | JGI IMG/M metagenome (GOLD analysis project Ga0306923, IMG submission 203841) | Lab enrichment of tropical soil microbial communities from Luquillo Experimental Forest, Puerto Rico - statanox.12C.anox.44.000.108 (v2)... | ecosystem: Environmental > Terrestrial >...
GGCCGCGAGCTCGACCGCAGCCGCAGCACGCTTTTTTCGTTTCTCCGGCAGCTCTTCCGCAATACCCAGCTTTCTGGCGGTGCAAAATTGCCGGACCGGGCACAGCAGGCACCGCGGGGATCGTGGCGTGCACAACGTCGCGCCCAGCTCCATGAGCGCCTGGTTCCAGTCGCCGGGTGCCTCGCGTGCGAGCAGTTCGTTCGCCCGCGTCTCGAGCGCGCGCCAGCGCCGCGGCTCACGCACATCTCCACGCAGCGCGGCAAGCCGCGCCAGCACCCGCGCCACGTTTCCGTCGAGCACCGCAAACGGTTCGTCGAAGGCAATGCTCAAAACCGCCGCAGCGGTATAGTCGCCGATTCCCGCAAGCCCGAGAACTTCGCTCTCGCGGCGCGGAAACTCCGCTCCGTAGTCAGCCACGATCTGCTTGGCCGCCTGATGCAGGTTTCGCGCCCGGCTGTAATAACCGAGCCCCGACCACAGCCGCAGCACCTCTTCGGCGGGAGCGTTTGCGAGCGCCCGCACATCGGGAAACCGTTCAAGAAATCTTTCGTAGTAGGGAACGACCGCCGCCACGCGCGTCTGCTGCAGCATGATTTCCGAGATCCAGATGCGATAAGGATCCCGTGTCCGCCGCCACGGCAGATCGCGCCGAAACTGCGCAAACCACGACAGCAGGGCCGCGCGAAACTCGGGAAACTGTCGGTTTCTCAATGCGCACCTACAAGCGGCGGTGAGGCTCGTCTACGGTCTCGAGGAAGACCACATAGGAAGAGTGCCACAAATCGGCGGGAATGGTGCCGCGCGGCCGGCTGGTGACGATGAGCTTGAAGAGTTCAGGTGCCGCCGCTAAATCCCCAAGCAGCGCGCTTTCGACTTCCGGGGCCTCTGATCTGGCCACTGCCAGGTAGCGCAGAATTGCAAAAATATTGGCCTCCGCCGGCGCCAGGGCGGTCTCGATTCCCGCGCCGCGAAACTCCAGCTGTGCGTTTCGCTCGTAGAAGCGCCAAGCGATCCCCGCGCACAGGCTGACGGCGCGCTCGAAGCGCTCCTCGACTGCGGCGCCGTGCGGGCGCTCTGGCCCTCCGCCGTAAGGATCGAGCACCAGCAGCACCCGGCAATCGTCCTCGCGTGCGAATTCGCGCACCACGAGCGAACCCGTCCGTGCCGAGGCCTTCCAGTGCACGTGCCGCACGCTGTCGGTCGGCAGATACTCGCGCAGCGCGTGCAGATCCTGGCCGCGGCCTTTGCTGAAACTCTCGATGCTGCCCTCGATCGCGGGAAACATTTCGGCCCACTCGCTGTCCATTTCGACCGAAGGGTAGACGAGGGCCTCGGACTTAACCGCCACCCGCCTGGTCTTCTCGAGAAATCCGAAGGGAAAGCGGGTGACGATACGAAAGCTGTCTTGCACGTGCAATCCGCGCCGCAGGAAGGTTACGGGCACGCTTTGCTTCACTCTCTCCTGCCGCGGCAGATACGGGAAATACACCGGCTTTTCGAGCACCGCCGCCGGCGTGCCCGCTGCCGTTACGGGCTCAACGCGCAGCCCAAACGACGGCAGCGTCAGCTTTCCGTTTTCCAGTTCCACCGTCGCGCGCACCGTTTGCCCCGCAAAGATATGCTCCGGCAGCTCGATGCGGAGCTCCACGCCCGCTAGCGAAATCGAAGAAAGGATTCCCGACATCAGAATCACGGAAATCAGGCAGGCCAGAATCAGAAAGAGCAGGTTGTTCCCGGTATTGAGCGCGGCCAAGGCCACCAGCAGCGTCGCTGCGATGTACAGCCAGCCCGCCCGGCTGATCTTGTACTCCATGCGGTAACCGATCCAGCGCAGCGGAGTGCGTTTTGCGAGCGTCGGCACCAGCGTGACCGCGACCCAGCCCGCAATCGCCAGCGCCAGCAGCGCCGAACCGGCCGCCAATCCGACATCGCCCAGCTCCGCCGCGGCGCCCGAATACACCGCAAGCAGGAGCGCTACGCCCAGCGCCGCGATGGAAAGGAAAAACGCGCGCACGCCCGGCGTGTCGGCTTTGGCCCAAAGTCCTGCTAGCAGGGAATTCTGCTGGCTCATCGTAGCGCTCGGGGGCAAGCGGTTCCGGCCGGCGGCTTATGACCGAACCTTGCCCTCCAGATCGTTACACCGGTACCCGCACCGATTCTATAATCTCGCGCAGCGCCGCCTCCGTGGTCTCCGATTTCTTCTGCAGCGAAGCGTGCCGCGCGCTGGCCACCACGCGGTGCGCGAACACGGAAACGGCCAGCTGCTTGAAGTCGTCCGGAACGCAGTAGTCGCGACCTCCCAGGAACGCGCGGGCCTGCGCCGCGCGCTGCAGCATCAGCGTGCCACGCGGGCTCACGCCGAGCGCCAGCTGGTCCGAGGTCCGCGTGCGGTTCACAATCTCGAGCGCGTAGTCGTGCAGGCTGGTATCCACTTTAACGTGGGTCACGGCTTCCTGCATCGCCAGTACTTCCCCCACGTCGGCTACCGGCTCCAGCTTTTCCATCGCGTTGTCAGAAGCCCGTCGCCGCAGAATTTCACGCTCCGTTTCAGGCGAAGGATATCCCATCTTGATGCGCATCAAAAACCGGTCCAGCTGTGATTCCGGCAGCGGATACGTCCCGTGATGCTCAATCGGATTCTGGGTGGCGATCACCAGAAAAGGCTGCGGGAGCGGATACGTTTTCCCGTCCACGGTAACTTGTGCTTCGTTCATCGCCTCGAGCAGCGCCGACTGCGTGCGCGGCGTGGTCCGGTTGATTTCGTCTGCCAGCACCACGTTCGCAAACAACGGCCCCGGGCGGAACTCAAATTCCTGCGAACCCGGCTGATATACGCTCACCCCAAGCACGTCGCTCGGCAGCAGGTCGGAGGTAAACTGCACGCGCTGGAAGCTGCAATGGAACGACTTTGCGAGCGCCTGCGCCAAGGTCGTTTTTCCCACGCCCGGCACGTCTTCAATCAGCAGGTGCCCCCGCGCCAGCAAAGTGATCAGCGCCAGCTGTATGGCTTCTTCCTTGCCGTAAATGGCCCGCGCAATCGAGCGCTGCAGCTGCGAAACCACCTGAGAGGTTGCTGTCGGCATCTGTTGAAAACCCCGGAACTTCCTGCTACAAATGAAAGACTGTTTGCTAAGCGCCCATCGGGCGCGGCACAGTGAGTCCACCCGTTTCGACGGGCGATTAGCTCAGTGGTTAGAGCGCTCGCCTCACACGCGAGAGGTCAAAGGTTCAAGTCCTTTATCGCCCACCACTTATTTGGCGTTCTGCTATTCTAGCGAAACCTTGCCATGTCCACCGTTCTTCGTGCGCTCGAGTTTCTAGGTTTGAGCATCTGGCTAGGGAGCGACATTTTCCTGAGCTTTGTCGTCGCGCCGGGAGCTTTTTCCGTCCTCGCGAGCCGCGATCAGGCGGGAGCCATCGTCGGCTACTCCCTTACTCGCATGCATGTTCTCGGCATCGTCTCGGGCGTGCTCATTCTGCTCGTGCGGGTTCTGCGCACCCGCAGCGTAGCTAGCCTGGCCGCTCCCGCCGCCCTCCTGGTTCTGCTCATGATTTTGCTTACGGTTACCTCGCAGCTGGCCGTGACCCCCAAGATGGCGGCTTTGCGCGTGCGGATGGGCTCGATCGAAGCCACCTCCGCCGATAGCCAGCTGCTCGCCGAATTCTCCCGCCTACACCGCGTTTCTGTCTCTCTCGAAAGCGGCGTTCTGCTCGCCGGCTTTGCCGCCGTGTACTTCCTGGTGCGGGAAACCACCGGCTCGTATGCGCGCTAGCCTGTCTGCGCGTCATCTTTCTTCTTTGTGAGGCCCGGCGGGTTTCTTCCGGATCACCAGCTTCGTGCGCTTGATGTTCACCCGTAATTTCCGTTTTATGCGCGGCGCCTTGATCTTGTTCGTCGCCGCATATCCCGCCCGCTCGAAGGCCCGCCACAGGTACCACGAAGCTACCGTGCGGTACGGCCGCCACCGTTCGCCAAACTCGAGCAGCTCCTGCGGCCGCGGCATGTGCTTCCTCCCATAGGCCACTGACCAGCCCTTTTTAACTCCCAAGTCGTGAATCGGGAGGACGTCCGGCCGCCCCAGCCGGAAAATCAGAAACATCTCGACCGTCCACGCGCCGATTCCGCGCACCGAAATCAACCGTTCCACCAGTTCAGCATCCGACAGCTCCAAAGCCTGCTCATGGGTCGGCACGATCCCCTCGAGGGTCTTTTTCGCCAGGTCTTTCATGGCCAGGATTTTCGCGCCCGATAACCCGGCCTTGCGCAGTTTTGGCCTGCTGAGCCGCAGCATCTCTTCAGGCGTCGGCGCGCCACCTGAGGTGCTGAGCGCCTGGATGCGGGCAAAAATCGTCGCCGCCGCCTTTCCTGAAATCGACTGATAGGCGATGGCCTCGAGCAGCGCCTCATAAGGCGACTGCGCGTGGTCGATTTCCGGTTCGAACGGGCGCAGTTCCGCAATCAGCTTCCCGAGACACGGATCGCACGACGACAAATGCGCCGTCGCCGTTCGAAGATCGAAAGGAAGAAGCTTGCTCATAGCGGAAGAAGGATACCGCAACCGGAAGGCTGCGGGCGGTGTGTTAAAATTTGTGGTTTATGCAGACAGGAATTATCGGACTGCCGCAGGTCGGCAAAACTACGCTGTTCCAAATTCTGACCCGGGCCCATCTCGAAGCGAAGGGCGGCCAGGAAACCCGCGTCGGCGTGGCCAAGGTCCCCGAGCCGCGCCTCGCGCAGCTGGCGGCGCTCTACCATCCGAAGAAAATCACCTACGCCAATGTCCGCTATGTCGATCTCGGGGGCATGCAAAAAGAACGCATGCGCGAATCCCTGGCCTCCCTGCGCGAAGTCGACTGCATCGCCCACGTGATCCGCGTCTTCGAAGACCCGAGCGTCCCGCACTCCGAGGGCAGCATCGACCCGCTGCGCGACGCCACCAACCTCGATCTGGAGCTCATCCTTTCCGATCACGAACAGATCTCTAAGCGCCTGGAGCGCCTCGAGAAGGACCTCAAGAAAAAGGCCGACAAAGGGCTGGAACTCGAGAAAGCGGTGCTTGAGAAATGCCGGGCGCATCTCGAAGCCGAGAAGCCTCTCCGGGAACTCGAGCTCACCATCGAAGAAGCCAGGCCCATCGGCGGTTTCCTGTTTCTCTCGCAGCGCCCCATGCTCTACGTGCTCAACCTCGGCGACGAGGAAGCCGGCCAGCTCGATTCCGCAATCGACCGCCACAAACTCGGCGCGCTCGAGGGGCGGCCCAACACCGCTGTGGTTGCCGTTTGCGGCCGGCTGGAAGCCGAACTCGCCGAAATGGAGGACCGCGAAGCCGCGGAACTCCTGGCCTCTTACGGCCTCAAGGAACCCGGCCTCAACCGCCTCATCCGCGCCACCTACGATCTGATGGGTCTGACCTCGTTTTTCACCGCCGGGGAACCCGAAGTCCGCGCCTGGACCATCCACAAGGGCACCAACGCCGTGAAAGCCGCCGGCGCCATCCACAGCGACATCGAAAAAGGCTTCATTCGCGCCGAAGTCGTGCGCTGGGACGACCTCCTCGCGGCCGGCAGCCTCGGCGCCGCCCGCGAAAAGGCCCAGGTTCGCCTCGAAGGCAAGGACTACCTGGTGCAGGAAGGCGACGTCATCCTGTTCCGCCACAGCGGCTAAACGCGTGGCAAAAGCGCGTACAATTCCGTACGCATGATGAGCAGCTCGGAATTGCCGAGGGTTGCGCTTGCGGCCGGCCTCGGCCTGGTGGCCGCGGGAGGAAATCTCCTGGGCGGATATTTTGTCGTCCGCAAGGAGTGGCCGCGGCAGTTTCTGCAGTATTTTCTGGCGCTCGGCTCCGGCTACATGCTGGCGGTCGTCTTTGTCGAGATTCTGCCCGAATCGGTCCGCCTCATGGGACCCGATGCTTTCTTCTATGTCCTGGTGGGCTTCTTTCTGATCCATCTGTTCGAACACACCATCGCCCCCCACTTCCACTTCGGCGAAGAGACCCACCACGAGGAGTTCGCCCGGAGCCACGCGCGCAAGACCGTGCTGCTCGGCTTGGGCATGCACGCCTTTTTCGACGGCGTGGCGATCGCCGCGGGCTTTCTGGTCTCCGGATGGCTCGGCGCGGTCATCTTCTTTGCGGTCTTTCTCCACAAGCTACCCGAGGGCTTTACGGTCGCCTCCATGGTATTGGCCAGCGGCCAGAGCCGCTCGAACGCCATCCGGGCGGCGGCAACTCTCGGAGGTTCGACCCTGCTGGGCGTTGCGCTCACCAGCGTCTTTTCCGGCCAGCTCGCCTACGCGCTGCCGCTCGCGGGCGGCGTGACCCTCTATGTTGCCGGAACCGACCTGCTGCCCGAAGTCAACCGCCAGCCCAACTGGCGCATGGCTTTGCTGGTCTTCTCAGGCGTCGCTATCTTGCTGATTCTCGAGAGACTTCTGGGCGCTTAGACGGTAGGGACAAGCGGGCGAGTTTTTCGCACCTTATTGTCGGGCAAAGGGTTAGAGTAATCAGGTCGGGCGGGCTGTAAGCCGAAGAAACAGGATGGTTTAGCCAGGTTCTGTTTTTTCAGCGAGTCTGCAACTTTATGACTCTCCTCGTGTTAGATAAGGTGTGGTCGCAATGACCAGGTCGGACGTCCAACTGATGCTGGACGTGAAGGCGGGCGACGAAGCGTCGTTCGAACTTCTGCTGCATCGCTATCGGACGCCGCTGGTCAATTTCCTGTACCGGATGGTTCGCAACCGGGAACAGGCGGAAGATCTGGCCCAGGAAGTATTTGTCCGAGTGTACCGCGCGCGCGAAGAGTACGTACCCAGCGCAAAGTTCACCACCTGGCTCTTCCGGATTGCCACGAATCTCGCGCTCAACTCTCTGCGCGACCACCGGCACCAGAAACAGGAAGTTTCGATGGATGCTCCGCTGACGGTGGATGCGGAAGATGGTGACGAGAGACCTTTCGAAGTAGCGGACAAGCATCCTACCATCGAGCAAGAGCTGGTTGAGGAGGACCGCAAGAAGATGATCCGGCGTGCCATCGAAAAACTCCCGGAAAAACAGCGCGCCGCGGTGCTCCTGCACAAATATCAGGAGCTCGATTACGGCGAGATCGCCAAGATTTTGAGTTGTTCGGAAAGCGCCCTGAAGTCGCTGTTGTTCCGTGCCTATGAGACGCTGCGGGTCGAATTGGCGCCGCTGGTGGCACGGCACGGAAGCAAGTGAGCTGGCGGCTTCGACCGCCAGAAGAGTTTGCGGTAGCTAGGATAAGGGAAGGTAGTCATGAGTTGTGAACGAATGGAAAGCCGGATTCTGTCGTATGTCGATGGTCGGCTCGAGAAAAGCGAGCGCGCCGAGGTCCAGAAGCATCTCGACGGTTGCGCGGCTTGCCGCGTACGCGTCAGCGAATTCAGCGCGGTGAATGATCTGCTCGATGAGCTTCCGATACTCGAGCCTTCGCCCGCATTCGACGTGCGTGTGCGCGCGCGCATTGCGGCCGAGCCGGTAAGACAGAGCTGGTGGGCGTGGCTGCGGCCTTCGCCGCGCACCGCTTTTGCCGCCTCGGTGCTGTTGCTGGCGACCGTCTGGCTCGGTTACGGCTCGCGGAATGCTCCGCTGCCCATCAGCCCGGAAGAGGCGGATGCGGCCATCATGCAGGATCTTCCGGTGCTCGAAGATCACGATACTCTGACCAACTTCGAGCCATTGAAGGAGCTTCCTCCTCCGGTGGAAGCTACGAAGGCGAGCGACACCGACGAGCAAATGTAACGGAGCGAATGTAAACGGCAATGACCAAGCGGCTCCAATTTGAGTTTTTGCTTTGGGCGATCGGCTGTCTCGTCGCGGCGCAAGGCGCTTGGGGGCAAGGCGCGCATCCCGACCGTCCGCCGCAGCATCAGCAGGCGCAAGCGCCCAAGGCCAATCAGAATCGGCCGCCTGCTCCGCAGCAGAATCAGAATCGGTCGCCTGCTCCGCAGCCGAATCAGAGTCAGCGTCATCCGGACACCATTGGTCCGGCGCGCTCCTTCCAGCCGAGCGAACACGGCGAGCGGCCCGATGCGAACCCGGCAGCGCGGCTCACGCCGCGCCAGCAGGTCGGCGTCGGCGCTCCGCGTCCCTTTGTGGACCGCATGCGCGATCTGACTCCGCAGCAGCGCGACCGGGTGTTGCAGAACAGCAGGGCGTTCCAGAATCTGGCGCCGGAACAGCAAAACCGCATCCGCAATCAGTTCGCCCAATGGGACAGAATGACGCCATCGCAGCGCGCCGATCTGCGCGAGAAGGAAAACACCTGGCGCAATCTGACTCCGGAGCAGCGCGAACATATCAAGAATGACGTGCTCCCCCAATGGCGGCAGATGCCCTGGGAACGCCAGCAGGCCATCCAGCAAAAGCTCGCCATATTGCAGAACATGCCGGAGTCGGCGCGTAACCGGCGGCTCGCCGATCCGAACTTCACCCGCGGCATGAGCGACGAAGACAAAGCCATGCTGCATGATCTGAGCCACCTGCACGTAGGCGGCGCTCCCGACCCTCCCGGCAACGAGCCGTAAGCCCGGGCGCGCGCGGGCCCCCGAACCTCTCTAGAAAACTGGGTGTTCTCATTGCGGGCCGCGCGGTTGATAATGTGTGCGTGTCTCTCGCCGCGCGACTTCCCGCGCGGGATGGGATCCAACCATCGGAGAGCAAGAGTTCGCACGTGACCACGCGCTTTCGCGCACTCAGACATCGCAATTTCCAACTGTTCACAGCGGGGCAGCTCGTTTCGCTCGTCGGAACCTGGATGCAGACCACCGCCCAGCTGTGGCTGGTCTACCGCCTGACCGGTTCGGCGGCATGGCTTGGTCTCCTCGCATTTGCAAACCAGATTCCCATGCTGGTGCTGGCTTCGGTCGGCGGATACATTGGCGACCGCTACAGCCGGCACCGCGGCGTGATCGCCACGCAGACCATTTCGATGCTCCTGGCATTTCTGGTGGCGGGGCTGACGCTGGCGCAGGTGGTACGGGTGTGGCACCTGGTCGCAATCACCTTCCTGGTCGGAATCGTGAATGCGTTTGACGTGCCGATTCGCCAGTCCTTTTTTGTGCAGATGGTCGGCAAGGAGGATTTGCCGAACGCCATCGCGCTCAACTCCTCGATCTTCAACGGCGCTCGCGTGGTGGGTCCGGCGATCGCCGGATTCGCCATCAGCTGGGTGGGCGAGGGCTGGTGTTTTTTCCTGAACGGCGTGAGTTTTCTGGCGGTGATCTTCGCCCTCTTGGCGATGAAAATCCCGCCGCAGGAGCGCAAGGAGTCCGAGGAGTCGCCGTTCGCGAGCCTGGTCGGGGGATTTCGCTACGCCATGTACGACCGGCCGATCCGCTCGACCCTGCTGCTGCTCAGCATGCTGAGCCTGCTCGGTTTTCAGTATGCGGTGTTCATGCCCATCTTCGCGCAGGATATTCTGCACTCGGGGGCGCGGGGACTCGGCTTGCTGATGAGCGCGGCGGGAGTGGGAGCGGTGCTCGGAGCGCTGCATTTCGCGGCGCGCACCCATTACCACGGGCTGGCAAGATGGATTGCGGCCATGTCGGTCGTCTGCTCGGGTGGGCTGATCATTTTTTCGCAGTCGAGAGTTTTCTGGCTCTCCTGCCTGGTGCTGTTCATCGTGGGTTTTGTGGCCACGTCGCAGATGGCCGCCACCAATACCACAGTCCAGAACCGTTCGCCCGAGCAGCTGCGCGGGCGGCTAATGGCGGTATACGCCACCATGTTCATGGGTGTGCAGCCAATCGGGGCTTTGCTCGCGGGGGTAGTGGCGAAGCGCATCGGCGCACCAAACACCATGGCCGTTTTTGGCGGGATCTGCCTCGTCGGCAGTCTGCTGTTTGCGGCCTGGGTGCTCTTGCGCGTGCGTCCGGCCGCCGAGGCCGAGCCAGTTGGCGCGAGATCAACAGGGAACGAGCGCGAGGTGCGTGCCGCGGAACTCATCGAAAAACAGGTGGGAGCGGTGGCTGAAACGGATGGTGATCATTCGATTTTTTGAAGATCCCTATTCCTCTCTGGGTTGCTGCGGTAGCGCCAGGGCGATGCCGCGGATGGTGGGATGCCATTCTGGTCGATGGCGGAGAGGATCGCGTCCACCC
>Ga0306923_10008818_pt1 | contig 10119 bp, 6 predicted proteins | sample sta12Can44000108_FD_203841 | JGI IMG/M metagenome (GOLD analysis project Ga0306923, IMG submission 203841) | Lab enrichment of tropical soil microbial communities from Luquillo Experimental Forest, Puerto Rico - statanox.12C.anox.44.000.108 (v2)... | ecosystem: Environmental > Terrestrial > Soil...
GCCCGCGGTCGGACCGGTATTCGGGCTGATGCTGGTGACGGTCGGCTGCACGGACGTGAAGGTGAACCGATCGGCCGCACTCGTGGCGCTGGTGCCGCCCCCGTTGGTCACCGTGACGTCCACGGTGCCGCTGCCGGGTGGGGATGTCGCGGTGATCGAGGTCGCGCTTGACGGTGAACGATGATGCCGGCCCCGCGGCGCCGAAATTCACACTCGTGGTGCCAATGAAATTCGTGCCGGTGATGGTCACGCTGGTGCCGCCCGCACCCGAGCCGGTACTCGGGCTGATCCCGGTGACGGTCGGCAGCGCCAGGTAGGTAAACTGATCGACCGCACTCGTGGCGCTGGTGCCTCCCGCCGTGGTCACGGTGATGTCCACCGTGCCAGTGCCGGCTGGGCTACTGAGCACAGCGATCTCGCCGGTACCCACGAACGAGACGTTCACCGGGTTCACCGCCGTATTGCCGAACTTCACCGTTGCACCTGCGGTGAAGTTCGTGCCCATAATGATCACGACGGTGCCGCCAGCGGCCGGACCGGAATTCGGGCTGATACTGGTGACGGTCGGCGCCTGCGCGGCGGCAGGAGCAATCCATCCCCCGCCGCCCAATAACGCGAAAACACAGGCCAAGCTCGCGATGAGTCGACGCACCGTCGCTCGGCCGGAAGAGGGCCGCACGTTCGAAATATCGGATACCATTTGCCCCGCCCCTACTTCAAACAGCGCTCGCCCAGAACGTGTCGAAATCCGCAGCGCTCGTAAATATCACTCACCTTGTACGTGCACAAGCCCCCGCAGGCTCGTCAAACAAGATTCGATATCACTCGCCTTGATACGTGCATAAGTCCGGCGGCGCTCGTTTAACTGGTACCGGCCACCATGGTCGCCATCATGCTGGCCGAGCTCAGCGAAGCCTGCGAAATGGCTTCAAAGATTTCCCGCGCTCGCGCGATCGATTACTCACGCGGAAACGAGCCATCGCCCACCCGCAGGCCGATATGGTCGACCCCGAAACTGGAGAGCGCCCGCGCCTCTTCCGGACTCGAGATTTCGTAAATCTGAACAAGCATCCGATCTCAACCGCAGCACGGATGGCGATATCAGCCCAGGTGGAGTCGCGGACCGGTCAGGCCGGAACGCACCCTACTTTGCAAATCATGCACGGTGTTTATCTTGCGCCGCCATCCACGATAACCGTACTTCCGTGGCTGGAGGGCGGGACTGCGGCAGGAGAAAGCCTCCCTCCTTGAACCATTCAATAGGCATGGGGTGGCGAAGGCAGGAAAGGCGGGTCGTGGTTTGGCGTCCCGACAGCCGGCAGATCAAGGTCCACCACAACGGGACATATCGGTTCGGATCGTTTCTCGCTTGGTCGGATTCGAAGGTTGTTGCTGTAACCAATGCGGAAGGTGACGTTCGCTCGGAATTATCGTCGCTCCGATCGATACCAACGACACTGCGTGATCGCCGGATCAGGGTGCGCCGCTTGGTCGGCGTGGCGGCATAGCTATCGCTCAGTCAACAGGAGCGAGTAACCACCCGGATCTAAATCGCAATGGACATAGCCAGATTCGAACGAGCCGCGTGGAAGCGCCTGTGCTTTTTCAAAACAGCGCTGCACCTCCATTGCGATAGTATTCGCGTCTCGCCCAATCAGGACTGTGGCTGTTTGCCCGACGAAAACAAACCATCCACGCGGCGGCGGCCCCAAGCTTCGTAGAAAGCCGTACTTCAATGACATCCCGTTAGTGCCGCAGTTGAGATGAGCACCATAAGCAGCGTCGTCGTCGGGGTCGAGGGGTTGCAGCCGGATGTTGGCCGGTGTTCGCTTGCCTGTTTTCAAGCCGACCTTGGCTGCAATTTGTTTTGCCATCAGGTCACAACGATCGGCGTGCGCTGGGGCGACCGAGAACGCCAGTAGTAGAGCTGCTATTGAAACCACTACCAAGTCGGGGACCGCGACGGAAAGATTCAATCAGTTTCCATATAACTATTGCTTGTCAATCTGGCGGAGAGAGTGGGATTCGAACCCACGGTACGGTTTCCCGCACACACGCTTTCCAAGCGTGCGCCTTAAGCCACTCGGCCATCTCTCCGGAGGCCCTCTCTTGAAGGCGCAGCGCCGGTTTGGCAAGGGACAGCGGATGCAATACGTATGATTTCTACAACCATCTGAAATAACTGCATAATCACCGGTACGCGTCGGATCGGGCGTATTCGTCGGCCAAGGCAAGGACTTCGTTCCGCTGGATGACCCGAACGCGCCGAACAAGACGCGCTGTGCCATTCTCGGCGGTGTTTCCTATTGTTGCTGATGTCCCGCTGACGAAGGCTGCGACGGGCTCGACTTTTTAAGGCAGTGCCCGCGTGTTGGAATTCGCGGAGCGAAGCGGCCACAGGATCGGCGGTTCGGTCGCGGGCAATACCTTCTCCCGGTCGCCCCCTGCCTCGCGTAACGCATCGACGAATTCGGAAAACCATTGCTGAATCGATCGGCGCTGGAGCCGCTCCATCATCGCCTCCCAGCGCATGCGCCGCTCGAGCAACGGCATCGAGAGCGCAACGGCAATGGTCCGCGCCATGCCGTCGATGTCGTGGGGGTTGACCAGAAGCGCCGTGTCGAGTTCGTTGGCCGCGCCGGCAAATTTCGAAAGCACCAGCACGCCGGGATCGGCAGGGTTTTGCGCGGCGACATATTCCTTGGCGACCAGATTCATCCCGTCGTGCAGCGGGGTCACGACACCGACCTGGGCCGTGCGATAAAGCCCAGCCAGGACAGTCTGGCCAAATCCCTTGTTGAGATACCGGATCGGCGTCCAGTCGACTTCGCCATGCCGGCCGTTGACGTCGCTGACCAGCCTGGCGAGTTCGCTTTGCAGCTGGCTATAGGCTTCGATTCCGCCGCGCGAGGGCGTTGCGATCTGCAGCAACGAAACCGTGCGCGCCAGCGAAGGCTGCATGGTCCACATCCGGTCGAATGCATTGATGCGGTTGATGAGCCCCTTGGAGTAATCCAGCCGATCGACCCCGATCGCGAGCTTCTCACCGTTCAGGCTTCGCCGCAATCGCGATACATCGGGATGCGACGTGGCCCTCGCGCTTTGTCTTGCGAATTTTTCGGCATCGATCCCGATCGGAAATACCGCAATGCGTGTCTTGCCGTAACGCGACCTGACGACATCGGCGTTGATCTTGAAACCGGGAGAAGACGATAGATAGGCGCGGAAATTCTCGCAATCATCCTTGGTCTGGAACCCGATCAGGTCATAGGCCAGCATGGCCTCGACCAGCTCGCGATGGTGGGGCACGCCCTCGATGACGTCACGCGCAGGCCACGGCGTATGCAGGAAGAAGCCGATCGGCTCGGTGACGCCAAGCTCGCGCAGCTCGGCGCCAAGCGCGAGGAAATGATAGTCCTGAACCCAGAAAACGGTATCCGGCTTCTTGAAGCGCAACAGCGCGCGTGCCATGAAGACGTTCACCTCCCGGTAGGAAAGATAATCTTCCTGCGAGGCCCGGATCAGATCGGCGCGTGAATGAAGTGCCGGCCAGAGCGCGGAATTGGCAAAGCCCTCGTAATATCCGCCGTAATGCGCAGCCGGGAGATCGAGCATCGCCAGCGCGCCGGTTCCCAGCGCTTCCACCTCGGCGAACGGTTCCTTCTGGGCGCCTTCGCGGACGCGACCGCTGGAACCTACCCAAATCGCACCGGATTTTTCCACCACCGGCAGCAGCGCGGCCGCAAGTCCCCCTGTTATGGGCTCATTGACATTACCGCGCGAAACGCGATTTGAAACGACGACGAGGTTCACAACGCTCCCCTCCGGTGCATCGGTCGTCTGTTTAACTGTTATTCATCAATATGGTTCCTGGTCACCTTTTCAACGAATTGAAACCAAAATCGGGCGCGGCAGTGCTCGGAAAACGGTGTTGCCGGGGAAAGAAAATTGCCGCGTACGCTGTCACTCTGTCGCCGCAGCTTCGCCGTCAGCCAGACGCGCGAGCCACGCACGTACGTCACGCGGCTCGTCAAAATGGCCGGCTACGCCCTCCGCGCGCCGTCCGACCGAAAAGGCAAGCCCACCAAGGTCAGGCATGATGACAAATACCGATTCATCGGTAACGTCGTCGCCGATAAAAATCGGATGCCGCCCCCGAAACGGCTCGTGTCGCATCAGTTCGCGGACGCCCATCGCCTTGTCGAAGCCCACTTGCTTGATTTCGCAGACGCATTTTCCCGGAAGCACCTCGACCGGCGCATGGGGCAGTTCGTTCCTGATCAAAGAGACGGCCTCGTAGATCGCCTTCTCCGCATGCGGCGCCAGGCGGTAGTGAAGCGCCAGCGAATAGCCCTTGTCCTCGAGCAGGATGCCCGGGCTTAATTTGGCAATGGCGGCGAGGCGACGTTTCAATTCCTTGTCCATGGGAGGTGCGTGCGTCGCCACGGCTTCGCTGTCGATCGACAGCCGCATCTCCGCGCCGTGACCCCCAATGGCCGGAAACTGATCCGGGGCAAAAATCAGATCGATATCGTTCAGCGATCGTCCGCTGACGAGAGCGAGCGCGCCCGATGTCTTGTCTCTCAGGCGGATAAGGGTATTGGCCAGTCCCGGCGGCACCCAGACTTCGCGCGGGGTCGGCGCGAGGTCGAGCAGCGTGCCGTCGATGTCGAGCAGGACGGCACACTCGCCCAGGCGCTGCGCCAACTCGCTGGCCACCAGCTTCAGCGAAACTTCCCCAATTCGTTGCCCGTTTTCCTGCACAACTATCTCGGCCGATTTCTGATCTGCCAACTCCTCGTCACACTCTACTCCACTACAGCAAGCGGCCGCGCGACCGATTCCAGCGTCTTCCGCTCGGCCGCGATGCAATAGCGCCACGCAATAACGGCGGCGGCCACCATCAATATCGCGCCCAAAAGATAGCCGGCAAAGACGCTGCCGCGCGAGCCGGTATCTATCAGGAATCCAAACAAGGCCGGACCTGCCACACCGCCGATTCCGGTTCCCACCGCATAGAAGAGCGCGATCGCGAGCGCCCTGACCTCAAGCGGAAAAGTCTCGCTCACGGTGAGATAGGCGGCACTTGCGGCCGGCGACGCGCAGAAGAAAATGACCATCCAGGCGATGGTCTGGCTCTGCGCGGTCAATGCGCCGATCGAAAACAGATAACCGGTAATGGCGAGCAAAACGCCGGAAACGGCATAGGTGAGCGTGATCATGATGCGTCGCCCCAACGTGTCGAACAGTCGGCCGAGCACGAGCGGGCCAAGGAAGTTTCCGGCCGCAAAGGGAAGGATATACCAGCCGATCTGGTCTGACGGGATCCCGTAAAAATCGATCAGGATGAGTGAAAACGTGAAGAAGATCGCATTGTAGAAAAATGCCTGTGCGACCATCAAGGCCATGCCGACCAGCGAGCGCTGCCGGTAAAGGGTAAACAGGGTATGCGCCACCTCGCGCAATGGTGTGTGATCGCGCATCCGCAGCTTGAGCTTCGGCCAGGCCTGCCGAGGTGATAGCTCGCGCTCGGGTGATCCTTGCTGCGTTGGCCGCTCCTGCACGTGACCGGTGACCGTGCGCTCGATTTCCCGCACGATTTCGTCGGCGCGATCGGGATGGCCGTGGATCACGAGCCATCTTGGGCTCTCGGGAATCCACATCCGCATCACGAACACCACAAGCCCGAGGCAGGCGCCGGTGAGGTAGGCAAGCCTCCAGCCGACGTCGACGGCGAACCGCTGCGGATCGAGCAACACAATGGCGCTCACCGCGCCGAGCGCCGCTCCAATCCAGAAACTGCCGTTAATCACGAGATCGGTCCACCCGCGGTAACGCGCAGGCACCAGTTCCTGGATTGTGGAATTGATCGCCGTGTATTCACCACCGATGCCGGCGCCGGTCAGAAACCGGAACAGCGCATAGCTTTCGACGCTCCAGGAGAGCGCGGTCAAGGCGGTCGCGGTGAGGTAGACGGCCAGGGTGATGAAGAACAATTTCTTGCGGCCGATCCGGTCGGTAAGCCAGCCGAAACCGAACGCGCCGAGCACCGCGCCTGCCAGATAAGAACTGTTGGCGAGCCCGACATCGAAATTCGAAAAATGCAGAATCGGGCTTTCCTTCAACGCCCCAGACAATGCGCCAGCCAGCGTGACCTCAAGCCCATCCAGAATCCAGGTGATACCAAGCGCCAGAACCACGCGGGTGTGGAAGCCGCTCCAATACAGTGCGTCGAGGCGAAACGGGATGTCCGTTTCGATGAGGCGATCGTCGGTTGCCGCCGCAGATGCGGTTGCGGCAACCGTCACATCGCCCTGCCGTCGCAGCAAATCCATCGGACCGAACCAATGAAACGAGGAGTCTCGAAAGTGACGTTTCGGATTGTTTGCGCCCCGGAATACCGTCAATGGGCAATATCAATGCCTGTCCGGCCCCGGAGTTCCAGCCTTTACGAAAAGGAACCAATCGTCCGCAAGCTTGTTCGCATCGAAACAGGACAAAAAAGACAATCCCGCAACCGCGCCGGGTGCGCGCCCGCGATCAAGCTGCGCGGATAGTCGTCATGAAGCGGGCGAGTTCCTCGCGCAGCCGACTGCTTTCGGTCGAAAGCGAGCGCGCGGAGTCAAGCACGTTTTCCGATGCGGAGCCCGTTTCCATCGCGCCGCGATTGACTTCCCTGATATTGGCCGCCGCCTCGTGGGTGCCCAGCGCGACGGTTTGAACGCTGCGCGCGATCTCCTGTGTCGCCGACCCCTGTTCCTCCACCGCGCTCGCAATCGTCGAAGCGATCGAAGAGATTTGCGCGATGGTGCCGCCGATCTCCTTGATCGCAGCAACCGACTCCTGGGTTGCGCCCTGCATGCCCGTGATGTGCGACGAGATTTCGTCGGTAGCCTTCGCCGTCTGGCTCGCAAGCGATTTGACTTCGGAGGCGACAACCGCAAAGCCCCGGCCGGCATCGCCGGCACGAGCGGCCTCGATGGTGGCATTGAGAGCCAGAAGATTGGTCTGCTCGGCGATCGCCGTGATCAATTTCACCACGTCGCCGATTTCCTGCGCGGCGCGCGACAATTTGCCGATCCGTCCGTCGGTTTGCTCGGCCTGATAGACGGCCGCTTCCGCAATCCGGTTCGATTCCTGCACCTGTCGTCCGATCTCGTCGACGGAAGCTGAAAGCTCTTCGGTCGCCGACGCAACCGATTGCATGTTGCTTGAGGCTTCTTCCGACGCGCCCGCGGCCTGGCTGGACAGGGTCTGCGTGGTTTCCGCGGTTCGCGTCAATGTGCCGGCAGCGGCTTCGAGCTGGACGGCTGACGCCGAAACGTTGGCGACGATGCTGCCCACGGTTGCTTCGAATTCGTCGGCGAAGCGGATGAGCTCGCTGCGACGCGTGGCCGCGCTGGCCCTATTCTGCTCGTCATGCTCGGCCGCTTCGCGCTCGGCCTTGGCAATCGCCCTCACCTTGAATTCTTCGACGGCGGCGGCCATTTCGCCGACCTCATCCTTGCGCCCAAGACCAGGCAGAACGACCTCGAAATTGCCGTTGGCTAGTTCCCGCATCGCCTTGCACATCGCGACCATCGGTCGGGAAATTCCCTTGCCCAGAACCACGGCCAGGATTCCGCCGAGCAGGAAGCCGCCAACGGCGAGCATCACAACGAGTCGCTCCGTCTCGCTGATGGCAGCGCTGGATTCCGAATCGAGCCGCTGCTGGTCGGATAGCAGGTCCGCCTTCATCGCGGTCGACGCCTTGACGATCGCCGCCGCGGAATCGGCCATTTCAACCGAAAGCTCGTCGATTTCCTTGGCGTTATCGATCAGCTTGGACAGCGCTTGCCGATATTCCTCAAGCTGCCTGGACGCTTCCTTGACGGACTGCGCAATTTTTTCGTCATTCGACGGGATTGCCTGAAGCGCGGTCTCGACGAATTTGAGACGCGCCATCGCGCTGGCCGCAACCGACTGGTCGGAGTTGACGACGAAAGTATTGCTGAGCGCGCTCGCGGTCTGAAATTGCGCAGCCACTTTTTTCGTGGCAAGCGTGATGGCCGCGAGCTCGGAGTCGTCCTCGACACCGCTCGGGAGGTCATCGAGCTTGTAACGCAGCATATTGCCGCTGCGCGTGAGCTGGTTTTGCGTCAGAAGCTCGATGTCGTGCTTCACCTTCACGACATCGGCAAAAATCTTGGTGAAGGCATGGAACTCGCGCCCCAGCCGTGTGACCTGATTGATGCGCGCCGGATTCGTGGTGCTCTTCATCGATTTTTCGATGGCATCTTTCAGGCCGGCTTCAGCCGCTAAGGCCGCTTTGGCGTCATCTTCTTTCCCGGTCACCACATAATATCGTGCCAGCGCGCGATACTCGATCAGCTCGCGGTCGATATGCTGGGCTGAGTCGGATTCCGATACGCTGTTCCGGTAAGCCACCACGCCCGAGGACACGCGCTCGAATCCCGTATAGGCCATGCCCATGCTGACCGCCGAGATGGCGAGCACGAACACAAAACCGAGCATGATTTTGCCGCGGAATCGCAAGGTCGGGAGTTTTAGCGATATCGATCCTGGCCGAACGCGCTTCGTCAACTTCACCTTTGAGCCCCCGTCATTGCGAAACCCGGGGCAAGGCCGGAATATCGCCGGCTCCAGTCCGCCCCGGTGCAAACCTAAAGTAGAATGGATAGAGCTCGTAAATCGAGAGTGCCACGTCTTGCACCGGACACTTTATTATGATGTGCCCTCATGCCATCGGGGCTCGGGGAGAGGTTTGCCCGTATTTGGCCGTTTCAGGCCTGCGACAGCAGCGCGCAATGTCCTGCCACCCCATCTGACGGCTCATTTGGCGCCGCAATCGGCGAGAATGGCCTGCAAGGGCAAGCACGCTCTGCGCCTGCCATCGTCCACGTCCACGTCCACGTCCAGGCGGGGATCAGGTCCGGCTCCCACGGTCTGCTTGCGGCGGGTCACCCCTCGATTGCCGAACCGCCAAAGCCGGTGGGCAGAAAATGCAAGCCCCGATGGGTGGTACGAGGGCTTTGGTTGCCAGGCGTCCCCGCCGCTTGCGTGAGCGGCACGCGGCGCACGGACTGTAATCAAGCAATTCTGACTGCAACAAGACACTTCCGAGACGAAAATCTTAGTTGCAAAGTCCTTTCCTCGCGCTTCTAATCCAAACAAATAAAAACATTCGGGAGGTAGAGGCGTGTCAACTATCAAACTGACGGTGAACGGCAAAGCGGTCTCGGCCGATGTCGAGGACCGTACCCTTCTTGTCCATCTCCTGCGCGATCATCTGAACCTGACCGGCACCCATATCGGCTGCGACACCAGCCAGTGCGGCGCCTGCGTGGTGCACATTGACGGGCGGGCAGTCAAATCCTGCACGGTGCTGGTGGGACAGGCCAACGGCGCCAATGTCACCACGATTGAAGGCATCGCCAAGGGCGACGAGCTCCACCCGATGCAGGCCGCATTCCGCGACAATCATGGTTTGCAGTGCGGCTATTGCACGCCAGGCATGATCATGTCGGCGATCGATATCGTCCATCGTCACGGCGGCAAACTCGACGAAGCCACAGTCCGGCACGAACTGGAAGGCAATATCTGCCGCTGCACCGGCTACCACAATATCGTCAAATCGGTGCTGGACGCGGCCGGCCGCATGAAAGTTTCGCAGGCGGCAGAATAATCAGCCCGAGCGGGCTTGAAGGACTTTCGAAATACAAACCGGCCGCGATCGGCGTCTTCCGAGACAAAGGTCATGCGGTACGACAGGGAGAGATACAATGGGTGTTGAGGGTATCGGCGCCAGTGTGGTGCGTAAGGAAGACCGGCGGTTCATCACGGGCAAAGGACGCTATGTCGACGACATAAAGCTTCCGGGCATGACGTACGCGCATTTCATCCGCAGCCCGCACGCGCATGCGAAAGTGAAGAGCATCGACTCGTCGGCGGCGATGAAGATGCCGGGCGTGGTCGGGGTTCTCACCGGACAGCAGATCGTCGATGACAAGGTCGGAAATCTCATCTGCGGCTGGGCGATCACCTCCAAGGACGGCTCGCCCATGAAAATGGGCGCGTGGCCGGCGATGGCGCCGGAGACGGTGCGCTTCGTTGGCCAGG
>Ga0306923_10008821_pt1 | contig 10118 bp, 7 predicted proteins | sample sta12Can44000108_FD_203841 | JGI IMG/M metagenome (GOLD analysis project Ga0306923, IMG submission 203841) | Lab enrichment of tropical soil microbial communities from Luquillo Experimental Forest, Puerto Rico - statanox.12C.anox.44.000.108 (v2)... | ecosystem: Environmental > Terrestrial > Soil...
CGCCGGCTCCGACCGCGATGCAGAGCACCGCTACGCCAGCCAGCACAGGGTGAAGGTGTCCCGGCGCCACGGCCAACCCGACGAGCCCGGTGAAGACGACGAGCGACATCACCCGGGGCTTCAGAATCTCGACAAAGTCCGCAACCCTGGCGCCGGAAGGTCTCGCCAGGCTGATGCTCGCTGGCGCCGGCGCCTCAGACAATTCGGTCACGGAGGGGGGTGCTCATGAAATGACCGGCAGCTCTTCATAGCTGTGAAACGGCGGCGGCGAGGAAACTTTCCATTCAAGGGTGGTCGCCCCCTCGCCCCAATAATTGGCCCCGACTCGACGCCCGGCGAAAAGGGTGTGAAGCACAATGAAGACAAAGAACAGAGTCGACGCGTAGGAGATAAAAGAGCCAATGGACGCCACCATGTTCCAGCCGGCGAATGCTTCCGGATAATCGGCGATCCGGCGCGGCATGCCGGCAAGACCGAGGAAATGCATTGGGAAGAACGTTAGATTGACCCCGATGAAAGTGGTCCAAAAGTGGACCTTGCCGAAGGTCTCATTGTAGGTGCGACCCGACATCTTGCCGATCCAGTAATAGAAGCCGGCGAAAATCGAGAACACTGCACCCAGCGACAGGACATAGTGGAAATGAGCAATTACGTAATAAGTGTTGTGTAGTGCGAAATCAACCCCAGCATTGGCCAATACAACGCCGGTCACGCCGCCGATCGTGAACAGGAAGATGAATCCCATTGCCCACAGCATCGGTGTCTTGAACTCAATCGAGCCACCCCACATCGTCGCGATCCACGAGAAGATCTTAACCCCGGTGGGCACTGCGATGACCATAGTTGCTGCCGTGAAATAGGCGCGCGCGTCGACCGAAATCCCCGTCGTGAACATGTGATGCGCCCACACGATGAAACCGATGACGCCGATCGCCATCATCGCGTAGGCCATGCCGAGATAGCCAAAGATCGGCTTCTTGGAAAAAGTCGAGACGACCTGGGAGATCATCCCGAAACCCGGCAGGATCAGGATGTACACCTCGGGATGGCCAAAGAACCAGAACAGGTTCAAGAACAGCAACGGGTCGCCGCCGCCCGCCGGGTCGAAGAAGGTCGTGCCGAAATTGCGGTCGGTCAGCAGCATCGTAATCGCCCCGGCGAGCACCGGCAGCGACAGCAGCAATAGGAACGCGGTCACCAGGATCGCCCACACGAAGAGCGGCATCTTGTGCATCGTCATGCCCGGGGCGCGCATATTGAAGATCGTCGTAATGAAGTTGATGGCACCCATGATCGACGAGGCGCCGGCGAGATGCAGAGAAAAGATCACCATGTCGACGGCCGGCCCGGGATGCCCGACTGGACCCGAGAGCGGCGGATAGACCGTCCAGCCGACCCCGGCGCCTTGGCCGACCATGGTCGACCCCGCCAACAGGGCAAAGGACGGGATCAAGAGCCAAAAGCTGATATTGTTCATGCGCGGGAAGGCCATGTCGGGCGAGCCGATCATCAACGGCACCAGCCAATTACCAAACCCACCGATCATCGCCGGCATGATCACAAAAAAGACCATGATCAGCCCGTGTGCGGTGACAATGACGTTATAGAGCTGATGGTCTTCGATAAAATGATTGCCGGGATGCATTAGCTGCACCCGAGCAATGATCGAGAAAGCTCCGCCGATCACTCCAGCGCAAATTGCGAGCAGCAGGTAGAGCGTGCCAATGTCCTTGTGGTTGGTCGAGCACAGCCAGCGGGTGAAAAAGCCCGGGACATGGCCGTGACCATATGCCTCGTGGTCCTGCAGGTCGCCGACATGCGCGTCCCTCTCGTAAGCCATCCGTCGCTCCCTCGATCTCAGTTGCCTATGGGCGCCGAGTGGGCGGCATCCGCCGGATCCGGAACCGCTGCGACGTGCACCGCGCCGGTGCCATCGTCATGCCGCGCAAACTTCGCCTTGGCGTCGACCAGCCAGCGTTGGAACGCGTCCTTGGCGATCGCCTCGACCTTTATCGGCATAAAGGCGTGATTGACGCCGCAGATCTGGTTGCACTGACCGTAATAGGTGCCCGAACGATCGATTTTCATCCAGCTCTCGTTGAGCCGCCCGACGATCGCGTACTCCTGCACCCCGAAGGATGGTATGAACCAGCTGTGAATCACATCGGTCCCGGTTACCGTCACCCGGATGATCGTGTCGGCCGGAACCACGAGCGGGTTGTCGACGTCGAGCAATCGCTTCTGTCCTGCCTTCAACTGGTCTTCCGGAATGATGTTGCTGTCAAAGGCGAGCCCACCTTGATCGGGGTACTCGTACGACCAGTACCATTGGTGTCCGGTCACTTTGATCGTCATCTCCGGGTTCGGCACCCTATCCATATAATACATGAGCTTGAAGGAGGGGATCGCGATGCTGACCAAGATCAGCACCGGCACCACCGTCCACAGCATCTCGATGACGGTGTTGTGAGAGGTGCGCGATGGCAGTGGGTTGCGCTGGTTGTTGAAGCGCCACATCACGTAGACCAGCAGCCCGAGGACAAAGGCCGCGATCAGAGTGATGATGATCAGCAGCAAGTCGTGAAAGGCCGACAAGCGATCCATGACCTCGGTGGCCGACGGCTGAAAGCCGAACTGCCACGGTTTGGGTTCCGCAGCCTCTGCGCCCGCTGCGGCCATGAGGGTATCGACCACGCCGAGCGCGAGTGTCGGCAGCGCCCTGGCAAGCGCCCTTGTCCTCAACACCTTCGTCAACCGCAGCATGCGCTCTGCAGCCCCCATCCGTTACGGACGCCGCGCCGATCCTCCGGCGGGCTTCGGCCGCGCGGCAACCCGGCCGAAACCTACACCAAAGCTCGTTCTGGCAACAACCGGGACAACCCCGTCCCCACTGCTTGCGACGAGCCGCCGCAGAGCGCGGCATCCGGCATCGGCGGCGAGCGCGCGCCTTTTGCTCGCGAATGCCAGGGGCCATATTTGCACCGTGTTTGAAGGAGTAACGAATGACCGATCTTGCCGTTACCGACGCGCTGTTCTTCGAGAAGACCGGCATGGACCCGAGCCGGGTCGAGGCGCTCGTGACGCAATCGCTGGCCGGCATGGACGACGGCGAGCTGTACCTCGAATACAGCCAGTCCGAGAGCCTGGCGCTCGATGACGGCCGCATCAAGAGCGCGAGCTTTGACACCTCCCAGGGCTTCGGGTTGCGCGCGGTTGCCGACGAGGCCGCGGGTTATGCCCACGCCTCCGAACTCTCGGAAGCGGTAATCCGCCGCGCCGCGACAACCGTGCGGGCGGTGGCGAGCGGCTATTCGGGAGTAATGGCGGCACCACCGGTCGGCACCAACCGCAGCCTCTACACCGAGGAGAACCCGCTAGGTCTGGTCGACCTCGGCGCCAAGACACGCCTTCTGACCGAGATCGACGCCTACGCCCGCGGCCGCGACAACCGGGTCAGGCAGGTCATGGCCTCGCTGAGCGGTGTGTGGCAGGCGGTGCAGATCATCCGCCCGGATGGCCGCCGTGTCGCCGACATCCGGCCGCTGGTGCGTTTGAACGTCGCGATCGTCGTCGGTGAGGGCGACCGCATGGAAACCGGGTCCGCCGGATCCGGCGGACGGGTCGCCTACGACCGCTATCTCGACCCTCGGCATTGGAAAGCCCAGGTCGACGAGGCGTTGCGGCAAGCGCTGGTCAATCTCGCCGCGGTCCCGGCTCCGGCAGGCGAGATGATTGTCGTTCTCGGGCCGGGATGGCCGGGGGTGATGCTGCACGAGGCGGTCGGGCACGGCCTCGAGGGTGATTTCAACCGCAAAAGGACTTCGGCCTTCTCCGGAATGATCGGGCAGCGCGTCGCGACGAAAGGGGTGACGGTGGTTGATGACGGGACCTTGCCCGACCGGCGCGGATCGCTGACCATCGACGATGAAGGTACGCCCACCAACTGCACCGTACTGATCGAGGACGGCATCTTGAAGGGCTACATGCAGGATCGCCTCAATGCCCGCCTTCTCGGCGCCGCGCCGACCGGCAACGGCCGGCGGCAGAGCTTCGCCCATGCGCCGATGCCGCGCATGACCAACACCTACATGCTGGCCGGCGGGCACGACCCGCAAGAGATCATCGGCTCAGTCAAGCGCGGGCTCTTCGCGGTAAATTTCGGCGGCGGCCAAGTCGACATCACCTCCGGCAAGTTCGTGTTTTCCGCTTCCGAGGCGTATTTGATCGAGGACGGCAAGGTCGGCCCCTCGATAAAGGGCGCCACCCTGATCGGGAATGGGCCGGACGCGATGACCAAGGTGACGATGATCGGCAACGACCTGCGCCTCGACGACGGGATCGGCACCTGCGGCAAGGACGGGCAAGGGGTACCGGTCGGCGTCGGGCAGCCGACATTGCGTATGGATGGACTGACTGTCGGCGGCACGAACGCGTGACGCGAGCAGCCGCGCGCGACCTCGTTGTTCTTCTCGTGCTCGCGATCGCGGCGGCGGTTCCCGCCGGGCGCGCCTTCGCCTGCGTTGATTTTGCGGCGGCGCCCTCGACCCGCTGGTCGCTAGCTGCCGTGCACGGCGTGTCCTGGCTGGTGACGCCGTGCGGCGAGCGGTTTCTCAGCCTCGGTGTCAACATCCTCGACGGCGGCTACCCGGAACGCGAGAAGTCCGGCAGGACCTACTACAGTTGGAAAGCATTTGAGCCGACGCTTGCCGATTGGACTGCGCAGACCCGGCAGCGCCTGTTTTCGTGGGGGTTCAATAGCGCCGGCGGCTGGGCTCTTGCGCCGCAAGTCCTGAAGCTTCCGACGATCATCAACCTCGAGCTCGGACGGCGCGCGCGCTTTCACTGGTTCGACCCTTTCTCCACCGAGGCCGAGACGAGGATGAACGAGCTTGCCCGCGAGCTTGTCGCTCCCTATCGCGACACCCCATACCGAATCGGCTATTTCTCCGACAACGAGGTGGGCTGGTGGGCGGGGGCGCTGTTCGTCTTTTATTCGTCGAAGCCGGCGACCTCGATAACCAAGCAGCGCTGGGTCGAGCTCTTGCGCCGCCACTACGCCGAGGACTGGTCGCGGTTTACCGCCGATTTTGAGCCGCCCCCTGGTGTCGCTTCATGGGACCAGCTCCTTGGCGCCACCGAAACGACCCGAATGAAGCCCGGCGGTGCCGGCATCCATGTCGTGCGCGAATGGACCGGTAGTGTCGCCGATCGGTACTACACTCTGGCAGAGAAAGCGATCCGCGCGGCCGATCCCGATGCGCTGTACTTCGGCGATCGGCTGCCGATCTACTACGATCCCGCGGCGGTGCGCGCGATGGTGCCGCATGTCGACGCAATCACGGTAAACTACAACGTCGACAGCAGCGACGGCTGGATCGCGGACTATTTTTTCGACGGCCTGCGAAAATTGTCGGGCGGCAAGCCCGAGCTTGTCTCCGAGTGGTTCTTCGCGGCACGCGAGAACCGGACCGGGAACCGCAATAACGGCCATTTGATGACGGTCGCCACGCAAGCGGACCGCGCCGTCGGCGCGGCTGCGGCGACCGCGAATTTCGCCGCGATCCCCGAACTCGTCGGCGCCCATTGGTTCATGTATTACGATCATCCGAAAGGCGGGCGCCCCGACGGCGAGGATTATGATTTCGGGCTGGTGGACATTAACGACCGGCCTTACGAGCGTCTGACGTCGGCGCTCGCAACGGCGAACCGGCGCGTTCCCCAGCTCCATGCGGCGGCCGCGATCCCGCCTCCTCGGACAGGGCTGTTCGTGCTGCCGCGGGCGTCGATTTCCGTGCAGGACCATTCGCTTTCCGACTGGCCGAAACCGGCAAGCCTGCTGCCACGGTTGAAGCCGTCGCCGGGGTCTATCGATTTTGGCGAAGCCTATCTCTCCTGGAGCGAGCAAGGGCTAGCCCTGGCGACGATCGGCCAGGATTACTTCGAGCCCGACCTTCTCTCCTATCCGGGTGCCTTTCCTCTCGTCGATGCCTATCGCGTCGAGCTCGGCGTCGATTTCGGGCACGGGCCGCGGCGCTTCACGCTCTTCTTCATTCCACCGCGGACCAAATTGCACGACCACCCGCCGATGCGCGCTCAGCTGTGCGCGGGAGCGGCCCAGTCCGTGATTACCTGGGGTTGCGCCGAGGTCAGCGGCGCCGAAGCGGCCTATTTCGGTGCCGACCAGCCCCGGATTACTGCCGAGATGACAATTCCGTGGTCGGCCCTAGGGATTGCCGCTCCGATGCCAGGAACCCAGTTGCAGGCCGAAGTCGCGATCACTTCGTGGGATCGCGAGCGGTGGATGTCGCTGTCGGGCCGCGCTCCAGACACCGCGATGAATCATCCCGAAGACTGGCCAGCGATGCGGCTCGGCAACGGCCCGCAGATGATCGAGAGCCTGCCGCCTTTGCCGGCGCTCGCGCCTGGATGATCAGGGGTGAGCCGATGACTCCGTTCATCCCTGGGGTATCGGCTTAGTTGCCGATTGTAGCAGAGACACCGCCCCATCCGATGTAGCCCGGGCGCAACGCCTCCTCGTTGTCACTCCGGCGGCTGAATACACAACCCGAAGGGTGTCATTTTCCTGGTTGCGCCGGGGAAATTACGTGCCGCGCCAGCCGTTGTCGGCGGAACTCGCTACGTCCGCTTACGGATCCGGTTGTGAGAAAGCGCGGCAAGATTATCGTACTCCATTTTGTCGGCCAGATGCCGCTCGCCGGCATCGCGTGGCAGGCCATGCACTACCTCTTGGGTCTCGAACAGCTCGGTTATGAGGCCTGGTACATCGAGGATGGCGGCGCAAATCCTTACGATCCGCGCGTAAATAGCGTCGTCATGGGGTGCGACTACAACGTGACCTATTTGCGCCGAGTGATGGAGCGGCACGGCTTCGGTCAACGCTGGGCTTATTGGGACGCTTGCCGTGACGCCTACCATGGGCTCTCGCGCGATCGGGTGCGTACCCTTTATGGCCAGGCGGAAGCCCTGATAAACTTGTGTGGCGCAACGAGATTGCGCGAGGAACACCTCGCCTGTCCCGTGCGAATCATGATCGATACTGACCCAGTTTATCAGCAACTGAAATATGCCAAAGCCGACCCCGGGACACGCGCCTACCTAGACGCCCACACGCATTTCTTCACCTACGGCGAGAATCTCGGAGCGGAGGATTGCCCGATACCATTGTGTGGGGTTGCATGGCGGCCGACCCGACCGCCTGTCGATCTGGATCTATGGCTCCCGCGCGCCGACGAGCCGCGCTGTTTCACAACCATCGCGAGCTGGGATAACCACGGGAAAGACATCGAGACTGACGGCGTAACCTACCTCTGGTCAAAGCATATAAATTTCCTCCGCTTTCTCGATCTGCCGCAGCGCCGACCCGAAACCTGCTTCCGGATGGCGATGCTGCCGGTGGACGCGAAGATCCGCCGCCGGATTGAGCAAGCCGGATGGCGCCTTATCGACCCGGGTCCAATCTCGGCCGACATGACGAGCTATCAGGCGTTCGTTCTCGGCTCCCGCGGAGAGTTCACCGTGGCCAAGGATATCTATGTTCGCCCGAATAGCGGCTGGTTCAGCGATCGAAGCGTCTGCTATCTCGCCGCAGGCCGGCCAGTCATAATGATGCGGACAGGCTTCAGCAAGTTCTATCCAGTCGGACGAGGTTTGTTCGAATTCTCTAATGATGACGAGGCGCTAGCCGGTCTCGACGCGATTGCCTCCAATTACGTCGTCCACAGCGATGCAGCGCGCGCGCTTACCCGAGAATACTTCGCCGCCGATCGTGTTCTCGGTCGGCTGTTGACGGAAACCGGATTGTAATTTGCCTCTTCGCCGCTCGTCTTCGCTGAGATTCGCCAAAGTGGCAAGGTGAATGATGAAAGGTCTTGGACATTTCGGTATGCGATGAAGTCGCGCCTCAGGATCATTGTGGCCGGCATGGTAGCGCAATATCCGGTCGGCGGCGTCGCGTGGGATTATCTGCCCTATACGATCGGTTTGGCGCGGCTGGGTCACGACGTGTTTTACCACGAGGACACGTGGTGCTGGCCGTACCATCCATTGCAACGGACAATGACCGACGACGGCGGTTATTCCGCGGCCTATCTGAACAACTTCTTTGAACGTTTTGCCCCCGAGCTTATCGGGCGCTGGCATTACTTGCCTGCACGAGACGAGTTTTGGAATGCGACGCACAGATTTCGATGAAATCGCACGCACCGCAGACCTGTTCATCAACGTGAGCGGTGTCAGCATGCTTCCGGAAGCGTTGTCTCCCAGATGCGTAAAAGTCTTCATCGATACCGATCCAGGTTATAATCAGATCATCTTGAGCGAGCGTCCGACTTGGTCAGAAAACGTCGAGCGCTGGTGTGCCAGCGTTTTGGCGCATGACCGGCATTTTAGCTATGCAGAGAATATCGGGGCCCCTGACTGTGGGATACAGACCGTTGGGCTGGACTGGCGGACGACACGGATGCCTGTCGTGCTCGACCTTTGGGAAACTATTCGCCGGGAACACGTCGGCCTCGGCACCCTGGAGCACGGTGATGACCTGGAACGTGTTCAAAGGCAAGGTCGAGTACGGAGGCGCAGAGTACCACGGTAAGGGCGTCGAATTTCACAAAATCATCGGCCTGCCGCGAAGGATCGATCGAGGTTTCCGGCTGGCTATCGGGGGTACGAAAGCGCCGCTGGAGCAATTATCTGCCCACGGCTGGACCGTGGTGGACGGGCCTGCCGCCACCCTGACCGCAGCCGATTATTAAGATTATATCGTCGGTTCGCGCGGGGAGATTTCAGTAGCGAAGCACATTTATGTCGCGCTCCGCAGCGGTTGGTTTAGCGGCCGATCGGCTTGTTACCTCGCGGCCGGACGCCCGATAGTTGTCCAGGATACCGGATTTACCAAGTTTATTCCGACCGGAATGGGGGCGTGTGCATTCTCTACCGGAGAGCAAGCCCAGGAGGCGCTTGTTGCCGTGGAACACGATTACAGGACGCATGCGCAAGCGGCGAGAGACCTCGCTCGGACGCATTTCCACTCTGCCGACGTCCTCGCCAAGCTCGTTGATGACATCTATAACGAGTGACTCGCCGTTGAACCCTGACTCAAGTAGGTCCATGGGCAGACGGGCCAGCCTCGCCGAATTTCACGGCTTACGCAAGAGGACGCATGGTAGTTCGCGCTCCGTCTCGGTCATCTCGCGTTGCGGGGAGTCCCCGCCTATATAACAGCACCAACTACAATGCAATTTAAACGACCGCAAGGAGCCTATCCTATTCGCCCCCTGATAGACCGCTTCCACCCCCGGCTACGCGACGTGCCGCCCCTGTTCATGCGAACTGCGTGGTGGCTTAAAAGCATCTGACGCAGATGTCTTTATCGAATGATGAAGGGGGCAAATTTCGAAGCGGGATCGAAAATTCACCCTGTTTTCGGCTTTTTACAGGGGTCCGACCTGCACCGCGATCGCTGCGGGGGGCGACGGCGCCGCGAGAACCCGTCCTTAATAAGCGTATTCGGTGAACACCGGATCGACGGAGCCGCCCCAGCGGGTGTGGTAATCTTCGAGCAGCTCTTCGGCGGGGGTGCGCGCCGAGCCGGCGATTGCGAATAAAGGGTCGAGAAAGTACGTCTCGTCCTCGCCGGCGATGCTGCGGCGGGCGCGCCGATGCAACCCCTCCCGGGAAATCTCGAGCATTTCGAGAGCGATGTCGCGCAAGGTACGCGTCCGCAGCGGTGTAGCAAGGCCGAGCCGGGGAACGTCGCGGCGCATCGCCTCGCGCTCTTCGGCGGTCCAGTCGGCGACGAGATCATACGCCGCGTCGAGTGCTGATGAGTTGTAGAGGATTCCGACCCACAATGCCGGCAAGGCGCAGAGCCGGCGCCACGGACCGCCGTCGGCACCGCGCATTTCGAGGAAGGTCTTCAGCCGCACCTCGGGAAATGCGGTCGTCAGATGGTCGGCCCAGTCGCCGATTCGCGGGACATCATTGGTCAGCCCCGGCAGCTTCCCGGCGATGAAATCGCGGAAGGATTGGCCGCTCGCATCGATATAGCGTCCGTCCCGATAGACGAAGTACATCGGGACATCGAGCATGTAGTCGACGTA
>Ga0306923_10008822_pt1 | contig 10117 bp, 4 predicted proteins | sample sta12Can44000108_FD_203841 | JGI IMG/M metagenome (GOLD analysis project Ga0306923, IMG submission 203841) | Lab enrichment of tropical soil microbial communities from Luquillo Experimental Forest, Puerto Rico - statanox.12C.anox.44.000.108 (v2)... | ecosystem: Environmental > Terrestrial > Soil...
GAGCTTCGCCGACGTCGGCGCCGCGCTCGGCGCGAGCGCCGCGGCGGACCTGCGCCGGCTCACGCTGGAGGTCTACCGCCGGGGTCACGACATCGCACTGCCCCGGGGAATCATCATCGCCGACACCAAGGTCGAGTTCGGCCGGGCGCCGGACGGGTCTGTCGTGCTCGCCGACGAGGTGCTGACTTCGGACTCCTCGCGCTTCTGGCCCGCCGAGGCGTGGCAGCCGGGGCGGCCGCAGCGCGCGTTTGACAAGCAGATCGTCCGCGACTGGTCCCGGACCGTCGACTGGGACCGGACCGCTCCCGGGCCGGCCATCCCGCCGGACATCGTGGCGGCCACCCGCCAGCGCTACATCGAAGCGTATGAGCGCCTCACGCAGGCCGCCTGGCCAGCCGCCTAAGGCGATCCGTGGCTAGCCGCAGGCATGACCGAGGCCATGGCCACGGCCCTCGTCGCGCACTGGCCCGCCCACCGCTACATCGCCACCATGCGCCGGGCGGGCGTCGCGCGGGTTCCGCCGGGCGGATGATGCGCAGGCTCCGCCGCGCGGGGGAGCGACGGGCCCGGCCGGCCCCGGCGCAGGCCCTGCGGAGGAGCCACCAAATCGCCCGGGCGCCCGATGTGCCAACGGCCTGCGTAACGCCACGATTTTCTTATGAACACCACCGGCGAAACCCGGCAGTTGCCCGCGGCGCAGCACCGGGCGCCTGCCCCCGCGGCCCGCCGCGGCGGCACGCCATGGCTCGGGATCGCGATCATCGCGGTGGCCGCGTTCGTGGCCGAGATGGCGGTCAGCGCGCGCTACGGCTATGTGCGTGACGAGCTCTACTTCCTGTCGGCCGGGCAGCACCTGGCCTTCGGGTACGTGGATCAGCCACCGCTGACCCCGCTGCTGGCCCGGCTCGCTACGGTGGCCGGCGGGAACACCCTGGTCGCGCTGCGGGTGGTGCCCGCGCTGGCGCTCGCCGCGCTGGTCGTGGCCACCGCCGCGATGAGCCGGATGCTGGGGGCCGGCCGGACCGGGCAGCTTCTCGCCGCGCTCGCCGCGGCGGTCTGCACCGAGTACCTCGGCGCGATGCACGAGCTGACCACCACCACCCCCGACTTCGTCTTCTGGGCGATCACGCTGCTGCTGGCCGTGAAGCTGCTCGCCAGCCAGGACCCGCGCTGGTGGGTGGCGATCGGGGCCTGCGCCGGCGTTGCCAGCGAAGCCAAGTGGAACATCGGCTTCCTCGTCGCGGCGCTCGCTGCCGGGTTCCTCGCCACCGATGCCCGGCGCCTGCTGCGCAGCCGCTACCTGCTGGCCGGCTGCCTGATCGCCGCGGCCCTGGCCGCGCCGGACCTGATCTGGCAGGCGGCGCACGGCTGGCCGAGCATCGACGTGTTCCGCGCGCTGCAGGGCGATGCCGGGCACAACCGGGCCGTTTACTGGGTCGGTCAGGTGCTGTTCACCGGCCCGGTACTCGTCCCGCTGTGGGTCACGGGTGCGATCTGGTCGGTGCGCAGCGAAGCGGCCCGGCGGTTCCGCCCGGTCGGCATCGGGTGCGTACTCGTGATCGCGCTGCAGTTCGTCCTCGGCGGCAAGGTGTACTACTCGGGCGGGGCGTACACGTTCCTGCTCGCGGCCGGGTGCGTGCCGGCCGAGCGCTGGCTGGCCGCGCGCGGGCCGCTGACCGGCCGGATCGGGCCCGCCGCCGTGCTGGCCGGCGCCATGCTGGCCGGCGCGCTGATCGCGGCGCCGGTGACGCTGCCGGTGCTGCCGGCCCGGGCGCTGCACACCGCGCCGGTACAGAAGATCAACTACGACCTAGGCGAGGAGATCGCGTGGCCGAAGCTGGTGGCGCTGGTGTCCCGCGAGTACCACGCCCGGCCGGCCGCGCAGCGGCGGCAGACGACGATCCTCACCGGGAATTACGGCGAGGCCGGCGCCATCGACCGGTACGGGCCCGGGCTGGGCCTGCCGCGGGTCTACAGCGGCGCGAACAACTTCTGGCTATGGGGCCCACCGCCCGCGGCCGCCACCGCGGCGATCGCGGTGAACCTGGACCCGGCGCTGCTGCACCGCGAGTTCCGGCACGTCCGGCGAGTCGCGACGTTCTGGAACGGGCTGGGCGTGAGTGACGACGAGCAGGGCGTGCCGGTCTTCGTCGCCACCGGGCTGCGGTCCTCCTGGGCGCGGGACTGGCCCGCGTTCCGCAACTACAGCTGAGCAGCGTGGCCCTTCGTGCCCGGCGGCGCGGCTGCCGGGCACGGTCAGCCCACGATCTGCCCGTCGTCCAGCCGGAGCACCTCGTCGGCCAGGTCGATGAGCGCCTCGTCGTGCGTGGCCACCAGCGCCGTGATGCCCTCGGAGCGCACCACGGTGAGCAGCAGGCGCATGATCTGCCGGCCGGTCTCCAGGTCAAGTTGGCTGGTCGGCTCGTCGGCGATCAGCAGCTGGGGGCGGCCGGCCAGCGCCCGGGCGATGGCGATGCGCTGCTGCTGGCCGCCCGACAGCTCGTCCGGGCGGTGCACGGCGTGCTCAGGGAGCCCGACAATCTCCAGCATCATCGCGACCCGCTCGTCGCGGTCCGCCGGCCGCATGCCGGTGATGCGCAGCGGGATCCCGACGTTCTCCGCGGCCGACAGCATCGGGATGAGCCCGAAGGACTGGAAGATGAACGCGATGGTGTCCCGCCGCAACTCCATCCGCTGCCGCTCGGACATCCCGGCCACCTCACGGCCGGCCACGGTCACGCTGCCGCTGGTCGGGACGTCCAGTCCGCCGATGATGTTCAGCAGCGTGGTCTTCCCCGAGCCCGACCGCCCGCACAGGGCGGTGAGCTGGCCCCGGCGGATAGCGAGCGACACCCCGCGCAGGGCGTGCACGGCAACGCGCCCGCTGCCGAAGGTGCGGGTCAGGCCGCGGACATCCACCAGCACCGGGGGGTCGTCCGTGGCCTGCGCGCCGGCCAGTGGCCCGGCTTTTGCGCCGGTCACGGTGCCTCCTCCGCCCGCTCCCCGGCACCGCGCGGGCCGCCGGGCCGGTCAGGCCAGACGCCGATGTGGTCCTCATCCTGCTGCAGCTGTACCCGGTCCTTCATGCCGAGCGACTCGGTCATCTCACGGGGCAGCTGGACCCGCCCGGCCCGGTCGAGCACCGCGTACTCGACCGCGTGCCGGGTGGCGTTGCCGTGCTCATCGGCCACGTCACGCCGCAGCGTCTCACTGCTCAACCGGCCGTCCCTGATCGCGATCGTTCGCCGGACCTGCGCCGACACCGCCGGGTCGTGGGTCACCAGCAGCACCGTCACGCCCAGTTCGGTATTCGCCGTCTGCAGCGCCGCGAACACCTCGCCGGCGGTGGCGCTGTCCAGTTCCCCGGTCGGCTCGTCGGCCAGCAGCACCCGGGGGCTGTTCGCCAGGGCCGTGGCGATCGCGGCGCGCTGCTGCTCGCCGCCGGACATCTGGGCCGGCTTCCGGCCCGCGCACTCCGCCAGGCCCAGCACGTCGAGCAGTTCCGCGGCCCGGCGGGTGCGCCGCCGGTGTGTCAGGCCCGCGAACCGCATCGGCATGATCACGTTTTGCAGCGCGGTCAGGTAGGGCAGCAGGTTCCGTGAGGTCTGCTGCCAGACGAAGCCGACGGCGCTGCGCCGGTAGCCCAGCCGCTCCCGCGCGGTCATCGCGGCCAGGTCGTGCCCGGCCACCCTGGCCCGCCCCGCGGTGGGGGCGTCCAGGCCCGCGAGGATGTTCATCAGCGTGGACTTCCCGCTGCCCGACGCCCCGACGACCGCGGTGAGCTCGCCCTCATCGACCAGCAGGTCCAGCCCTTGCAGCGCCTGCACCTCGATCCCGTCCGCGGCGAAGATGCGCACCAGCCGGTCGCACATGATCAGCGCCCCCTCGCCGTAGGAGGTGCGCGCGCGCTCCGCCTCGGCGCCGAGCTGGCTGAGCCCGGCCGCCGCGCTGATGCCCTCCGCCTGCCGGGTTTCGCGGCCCCGCATGGGGTCCCCGGCCGCTGTCGCAGTCACCGGCCTCGCCTCCGGTTCATCCGCCTGCCCACGCTCACCACCGTGTCGACGCTCATGGCCTGCCGAATTCATCTCCCCGAGCTCATTCGCCCACCCGCAGCGCCTGTGTGGTACCCCGGGTGCGGGCCAGCCTGCTCTGCACGACCAGCGTCAGCCAGGCGAGGAGGATCAGCCCGGCCGCGGTGACCGCGATCGCTACCAGATTCGCATGCAGCGGCACGACCACCGGCGTGCCGGTGAACGCCGCGAGGTCCACCGCCGGGCCGACCAATGGCACCAGGGCCAGCGCGCAGGCCGCCCCGCCGACCGTCGCGGCCAGGATCGCGGGCAGGGTCTCCACGATCGTGATGCGCCGCGACTGGACCGGTCCGAGGCCCATGGTGGCCAGCCGGGCCAGCGTCATCTCCCGGGAGCGCGCGCTGAGCACCAGGGTGAGCGCGAGCACCAGCAGGGCGAGGCCGGCCGCCGCCGCGGCGCCCTGGGCGAACGTGCCGACACCGCCGTGCGGCAGCGGCGCACCGGAGATCGCGGCCAGCAGGTGCGAGCGCAGGGTGACGTGGGAGCCGGGCACGGCCTTGTGCGCGGCGGCGATGAGCGCCGCCGTATTCAGCCGCTGGCCGACCGCCGCCATCGCGGTCGCCGGCGGTGCCTGCGCCCCGAAGGCCCACTGCGGCACCACCGCGAACTGGCCGCCGAGTGTCACGCCGAGGAAGGTGCCCAGGGTGCCGGCCACCCTGACCCGCATCGTCTTGCCCGCCACGGACAGCGTCGATCCGTTGCGCAGGATTTCCCGGCCGCTGGCCGAGACCAGCGCGGGCACGCCGGCCGGCGACCCGCCGCCGGTACCCGGCGGGCCCGGCCGGGCCAGCGCCGCGGCCGGAAACCCGGGCAGCGGCGTGGCGGCCGTGAACGCGGCATAGGCGCGCGGATCTACAATCACGACCGGCATCGGCAGGCCCTGGCCGGAGGTGCCCGTTGCCACCGAGACCACGGCGGTGCTCTGGACTCCGGGCACGCCAGCGATCGCGCGCCGCGCGGCCGGGGTGATCACCGCGCCAACCGCGGGCGCGGTGATCGTCGCGTCGGCCCCCGCGATCTGCCAAGACGCCGCCACGTTGGCGTCGGTCACCGCGCTGCGGGCCATCCCGGCGAACGCGGCCACGGAGAACGCCAGCACCAGAGCGAACGCGGGGAGCACGCCGGCCCGCGCCGCCGTGCTCCCGCGGGCCAGGCCGACGATCATCACGACGCCGCGCCGCCGCCCGGTCAGCCGGCTGAGCTGGCGCAGCGCGAGGGGATACAAGCGCATCACCAGCAGGGCCGCCGGTATGGCCACGAGCACCGGCGCCGCCGCGGTGAACAAGTCGATGCTGCCGGGCGGTGGCAGGCCCTGCTGGCGCAGGATGACCAGCCCGCCGACGGCGGCGCAGACCAGCGTGAGGTCGGCCACCCGCCGGCGCGCCACGGCGAGTCGGCGCGACTGCGCCGCGCGTCCCGCCGGCGCGGCGCCGCGGCGGTACCGGTACCGCCACACGGCCAGCGCCGGGGGCCCGGCCAGCGCGACCGCGGTGATCGCGCCCGCCAGCCACCAGGACAGCCACGACGCGGGCCCCGGGGTTACCGCGACGGCGGCGGCCACCGCGACGGCCGCGGCCGGCAGCACCGCGACGGCGCCGCCGCGCAACGCCACCAGGCCGAGTTGCCGCAGGGAGGACCCGCGCGCCCGCATCATGGTGAATTCCCGGTCGCGGTGCAGGGTGACGAGGCGGGCACCGAGCAGCATCACCACTGCCGCGATCACCGCCAGGCTGACGAACAGCAACGAGAGCGCCCGCTGCACGGCGTCGTCGGTCGCCACGAACGGCGGGAGGATGACGGTCAGGCCGTTGCTGAGGCCGACCACCAACGGGGATGCCTGGCCCGCCGCGAGGGCCAGGCCGGAGCCCACCGCGCCGGCCACGGGCAGGTAGGACACCGCCTGGAGTTCGCGCTCCAGCCCGGCGGCCTGGTCGGCGGTCACCGCCCTGAGGTCCAGCGGGAAGCTCCACAGGGCGTGCTGCGGCTCCGTGCTCAGATACGCCTGGAGCGCCGTCAACTCCGCCGGGCCGACGAAGGCGGCGGTGCTCAGGAACGGCGTGCAGTTCGTGCAGAGCTGGGTCAGCAGCGGCCCGGCGGCGATCGGGTCGACAGTCCAGAACGCCGAGGCGGGACCGGCCGGCCGGACGATCCCCGTGACCACCAGGGTCTGGCCCGCGGCGCTGAGCCGGGAGCCCACCCGCAGGCCGAGCCGGGCGGCGGTGACCGTGGTGACCGCCACCTGGAACGTCCCCGAAGTGCCGTGCCGCTGCACCGTGGCGGGCAGGGAGCCGGCGGCCAGAACCGACTGGCTGGCCAGGGTGCTGCGGTAGAGCAGTTCCAGCTGAGGCGGACCCGTGCGCTTCAGCGCCGGCGCGGTGGCCCCCGACAGCGGGACGGCGCCTATGGTCAGCCCGGACCATTGCCATCGCCCCGTCGGCGCGGCGAGCGGCAGGCCATCACGGTGCAGCCCGGCCGCGAGCTGGACTCTGACCTTCTCCAGTTGCGCGGCGCTCAGCGGTGCTCCGCCCGACCCTGTCAGGTCGCCGTCGGCCAGCACCGTTCTCTGCGCCGCCGGCGCGGCAGCGAAGGTCCGCTGCAGCACCGCCGTGCGGTACCCCAGGCTCGCTCGCGGCACGGCGACCGCGACGAACGTGCAGATCAGCACCAACATGGCCAGCGTGACGCTGGCGGCGGCCCCGGTGCCGGTCACGGCCGGCCAGGCCGCGCGGGCCTGGTGCCGCGGCCCGCCGTGCGGGGCCGTCGCCCGGTGGCTCACGCCGAGTCCCCGGCGCGAAGCTGTGCGGCGGGGTCGGGGCGGTACGCGGCGGCCGCCGCGGCGGCGAGGACCGGCACGGCCGCCACCACCAGCGCCAGCGCCGCGGTCCAGCCCACCGGGATGACCACCCGCACCGGCGGGAACGGCGCGGCGGCCCCGCTGGTAAGCGTGACCGCCGGGATGAGCAGCCGGGCCAGCCCGGCGCCGATCAGCACGCCCGCCACCGCGGCGGGGACGCTGAGCATGAGCTGTTCCAGGCAGAGCTGACTGGTCCGGGCGGGACGGCCCACCCCCAGCGCGGCGAGCAGCGCATCCTGGAGACGGCGGTCGGTGACCGCGGCCACGACGCAGACGACGAACCCGATGGAGGCAAGCAGCGCCGCCGCGAGGGCGATCACCAGCAGCGCGAGCTGGGGCACGTTCGGCAGTGGGTCACCCAGCAGTGTGGCCGCCGACCCAGCCCAGCTGGCCCCGGTGGCGCCCGCAGGCAGGCGCGGTGAACTGCCTGGCATAGTTCGCAGCCACCACCCGGTCACCGGAACCGGCGGCTGCGACTGCGCGGCGAGCGCTTCCCCGAGCGAGGCCAGGTTGACGATGACCGCGGGCCCGGTGCCCCCGGACGGGAAGCCGCGTATCACGGCGGCCACCCGGACCGGCACGGTCGTGTTGCCCACGGGCACCGAGACGACCTCGCCGAGGTGGGTGTTGGCGGCGCCGAAGAACGCGCGGGTCGCGATGGCCGGCAACGGGGCGTCGGCGTTCCCGGCGGCGAGCGCGAGCTGCCCGCCGACCGGCAGCGGCGCTACCCCGGGTTTCTCGATGAGGAGCCCGGTGCCGACGCTGAAGGTCAGCGTCGCGGTGGCGGGCCGCCAGGCCCGCACGGCCGGCCTGATGCCGATGGCATGCGTGTCGGCGAGGCCCGCGGCGCTCGCCGCGGCGTGCCACCCAGCGAACGGGGCCCGGGAACCGGCCCCGGCGTGTGGGCCGGCCGCGGCGAACGGCGCCGCGAAGTTACCGGAGGAACGGGTGGAGACCGCGAGGGCGCGCACGGTCAGCGTCGCGCGGGCCGCCGCGATCCGCGCCTCCGTGCGGCTGGCACCCGGCGCGGAAAGCGACGATAGCGGGAGCCCGGGCAGCTCGTAGCTCAGCGACAGGCCGAGCAGCCGCAGCGGATACCGGGCGCCACCGCGCCCGGCCGGGCGCTCCTGCCGGGGGGCGATGAGAGCCGCGACAAGGCGGTGGTAGCGGCCGTCGGCGGGCAGGCGGCCCGCCGGGAGCGAGTAGACGATGCCCCAGCCGTCCCGGACCGACAGGGTCACCGGCAGGGCACCGAGATGGACGCCGGGCGGCGGGCGGACCGCGGCGGTCACGGCCAGCCGGGCCGGCCGGCCCGGCAACGCAAGACCAGGGAGGCCGTGCGTTGGGGTGATCAGCCGCCACAGCGCGGCCGCGGGGAGCGTCGCCAGATCCGGCCGGAGCAGTACCGTGTCCGGTGCCGCCCGGGCGTCGAGCGCGTACACGTTGAACCCGCTGTTGAAGTTGCTGACCGGCATCGCGCCAAGGACACCGGCGCCGTGGGAGACCTGGCCGGTCCGCCACAGCGGGAGCGGCGCTGTCAGGCTGGCCCTGACATCGGCCCCGGCGGCGAAGGCCGCCTGGTCGAGCTGGGACTGCCGCCAGCTCTGGTGCTGTGCGAGCACGAGCGTGCCGGTGCCCACGGCGAGCACCACGAGCAGGATCGGGCCGCCCTGCCGCACCGGCTGCCGGGCCACCCGCCAGCTCGCGAGCGCGGCGGTGAGCCGCCTGCCGCGGGCGCTCAGCCGGTCCAGCAGCCTGACCGCCGCCGGCAGCGCGCGCAGCGGCAGCAGTGCCAGCCCGGCCATGGCGAGCACCGGGGCCACGGCGAGCACCGGGTCGATGCCGAGGCTGCCACCGGACAGCCTGGGCACCGCCGAGTATCTGCGCAGCTCCCAGAACGCGACCACGCCCAGGGCCAGCAGGGCCGCGTCCAGCCCGGCCCGGGCGGCGGTGGCGAGGGCGGCCTGCCTGCCCCGCCGCAGCCGGGCCGCGCCAGGGGTGACCGGCCGCAGCGCGGGCCGGACCACGATGACGATGACCAGCACCGCTATCACGGCGGCGGGCCACCAGGCGCCGCCGGCCAGGCCCCGGCCCAGCAGCCCGGCCACGCCGCCGGCGCGGTACGGCAGGCCGCTGGCCGAGATCAGCAGCGCGGAGAGGTAGCTGCCGAGAACCGTGCCGGCGAGCACGCCGGTCACGGCGAGCAGGGATACCTCGGCGAACGAGGCAAGAGCGAGCTGGCCGCGGGCGACGCCGCGCGCGGACAGCAGCGCGTTTTCCTCCTCCCGCTGGCTGGCCAGCAGCCCTGCGGCCAGGGCCGCGGCGGCCGCCGCCAGCACGATCAGCTGCAGCGAGCCGATCAACAGCAGCGACCTCGCCACCACGAGGCTGCTGCCCAGGGCGGACAAGGTCTGCGGCAGGCTGGTGGCCGCCTGGAGCCCACCCAGGTCCTGCCGGGCTTGCAGCGCGGAGACCACCGCGCCAAGGCGGATGCCCAGCCTGGCGGTGCTGCCTGGCGTGATCCGCCCGGTGTTCACGGTGACGAGCCAGGACGCCCCATTGACGGCCAGCCCGCCGGGCCCGAGCGCGGACGGGTCCACCAGCATGGGCCCGTAGGTGACGAACGTGCCCTGCACGAGCCGGCCCGAGGTGCCGAGCAGGCTGAGCCGCCAGTACGGCGCGGCCGGGTCCCGCGGCTGGTACAGCCCGGTAACCCGGAGCCGGGCCGGTGCCCCGGTGAGGCTGTCCGGCAGGGTGAGCACCTGTCCAACGGCGAGGTGGAGCATGACGGCCGTGCTGGCCGGCAACGCCACCGGAATCGGCCGCCCAGGGCTCCGAGGGCCCGGCCAGTGCCCGGCGGTCAGTCGCGTGTGGGCCGTGATCTCGTCGAGGACGGCGGCCTGGAGCTGCGGGGCCTGGCTGGCGCCGCGCGGCTTGGGCAGCGTGAGCTGGTCGGACCAGCGGCCGTGGAGCATCCCGAAGCCGACCCCGCCCAGGGCCGAGGAGATCGCGGCGTGGATGACGCGGGTGTCGGCATCGGCCCGGGCGGTGCCGACCTGGCCACTGAACTCGATCGTGGCGTCCGTCACGTTGGCCAGGCGCCGGTGCTCGGCGGCGGGCAGCGCCCTAGTGCCGAAGCTGGCCAGCCCGACGGTGACCATGGTCGAGGTAA
>Ga0306923_10008824_pt1 | contig 10115 bp, 7 predicted proteins | sample sta12Can44000108_FD_203841 | JGI IMG/M metagenome (GOLD analysis project Ga0306923, IMG submission 203841) | Lab enrichment of tropical soil microbial communities from Luquillo Experimental Forest, Puerto Rico - statanox.12C.anox.44.000.108 (v2)... | ecosystem: Environmental > Terrestrial > Soil...
ATCGACGGGCTTGCGCAACGCAGCCCCGTCGATCTCGGGCGCGGCTTTATCGCGCTGTTGCACGGGCGCGGTCGTTCTGCCGCCGATCGCTGGCTGCGGCAAGATCAGCCTGCACGGGAAGAGCGGCGAGCCGAGCCGGAGCGGCCGCTGCTCGAGGAGCCGGTCAAGGCGCTAGCGCGAGAGCTTGAGCGCCTGCTCGAGGAAGCCGGCGACGCCTAGCGCGCTGGCGTCGTCGCCGTAATCAGCAATCACTTGGACGCCGACAGGCAAGCCGCCCTCGGCAATATAGGCGGGTACGTTGACGCAGGCGGTCCCCATCAGCGTCCAGAGCCGGTTGAAACAGGGATCGCCGGTCGAGGCGAGCCCCTTTGGCGCGGCACCCGGCGCCGAGAGCGTGAGCAGCGCGTCGATTCCCTTGAACGTCTCGCTCAGCGCTTCGCGAGCGCGAGCGGCAGTGCCTCGCGCCTCATCATAATCGGCGGCGGTGATATCCTTGCTCTGATCAAGGCGCGCGCGCAGCATCGGCGGCATCACCTCATAGTTCTCGCGGTATTCCCAGGCGAAAGCCTGATGCGCTTCGAACATCTGCACGGTCGGCTGGATGCGCCAGGCGTCGGCAGCGACATCCGGCAACGCAAGCTCGCGTACCGAAGCGCCGGCACGTTCGGCAGCCCTGGCCGCAACGCGAAGCGCCTCCGCGCCCTCCTTCGCCGGCGCGCCGGCAAAGTCCTGGGTGACGAGACCGATGCGAGGTGCCTTGGTTCTGCGATTCGTGAGCGCCGGCCGGCCCGTCATCGCCGCAAGCGCAATCGCGAGGTCCTCGATGCCGGAAGCGAACAGGCCGACCGTATCGAGCGTCCAGGAAAAGCATTTGACGCCGACCGTCGGCAGCAGCCGATAGGACGGTTTGATCGCAACCACCCCGCAGAACGAGGCGGGGCGGATCACCGAGCCGCCGGTCTGCGTGCCCAGCGCCAGAGGGATCATGCCGGCCGCGACTGCGGCTGCCGACCCCGATGAAGAACCACCTGGCGTGTGACCGTGATTGCGCGGATTGAGGGTTTCAGTCGGATCGTTTGCCGCAAACGCCGTGGTCGTGGTCTTGCCGATGACGGATGCGCCCGCCTGCTTCAGCATCATCACCACCGAGGCATCGGCGCGCGGCCGAAATCCGCGATAGATCGAGGAGCCCATCTCGGTCGGAAGCTCGCACGTGTCGATGATGTCCTTGATGCCGACCGCGATGCCGCGCAGCGGTCCGGCCTTTTGCGCTTGCGGATTTTCGGCGAGGTTTGCAAAGGCACCGATCACCTTCTCGTGCGTCGCGATCGCATCCTGAGACTGCTTGAGGGCCGCTTCGGGCGACAATTCACCGCCGTCGATGCGGCGCTTCAGGTCGGCGAGCGAGATCATGGGCGGCTCCTGGTCTTTGCGGTTGCCGACTATGTCTTACCGTCATTCCCGGCCGCCGCGAAGCCACGCCCCCTTCCCCACGCGCCCAGGTTGCTTCATGCTGTCTCCACAAGGAATACGCCTGTGGACGCCATCATCAACACGACAGAACTCACCGATGCCGAGCGGATCGACCGCCTCCGGCTGATCAGGTCCGACAATATCGGGCCGCGCACCTTTCGTTCGCTGCTGTCCCATTTCGGCAGCGTGCGAGCAGCACTGGACCGCCTGCCCGACTTGGCACGGCGCGGCGGCGCCGCGCGTCACGGCCGCATTTGCAGCGAGCAAGAGGCCCGCGCCGAACTCGCCGCAAGCCAAACGCTTGGCATCAGCCTGGTCGCGCCGGAGGAACCGGGTTATCCGCCGCGACTTGCCACGCTCGACGACGCGCCGCCGCTCCTCGCCGTGCGCGGCGCTGCCGGGACATTGTTGCGGCCGATCGTCGCGATCGTCGGCTCGCGCAATGCTTCTGCCGCTGGGTTGAAATTTGCCAGCCAGCTCGCGCGCGATCTTGGCGAGGCTGGCTTTGTCATCATCTCCGGGCTCGCACGCGGGATCGATCAGGCTGCACATCGGCTAAGCGTCGCGACTGGCACGGTCGCCGTGCTGGCCGGTGGGCACGACCGGATTTATCCGCCCGAACACGAGGACCTCCTGTCAGCCATCCTTGCATCCGATGGCGCCGCGATCTCCGAAATGCCGCTCGGCCATGAGCCGCGGGCGCGGGATTTTCCACGGCGCAACCGGCTGATCTCGGGTTGTGCGCTCGGCGTGGTCGTGGTCGAGGCCGCACACCGTTCGGGCTCGCTGATCACCGCGCGGATGGCGGCCGAACAGGGCCGCGAGGTGTTCGCGGTGCCGGGCTCGCCGCTCGATCCGCGCGCAGCAGGCACCAACGACCTGATCAAGCAGGGCGCTACCTTGGTGACCGAGGCCTCCGACGTGATCCATGCGGTCGAGCCGATCATGGCGCGACCGCTCAGCATTCCCCTGGAAGAGGGCGACAGCGATCCGCCTGCTCCCGATCCGGAAGCCGACGATCGCGCCCGCATCACCGCCCTGTTGGGGCCGAGCCCGGTGTCGATCGACGATCTGATCCGCTTGTCCGAGACCCCACCTTCGGTGGTGCGAACGGTGCTGCTCGAGCTCGAGCTTGCGGGAAAGCTCGAGCGCCATGGCGGCGGGCTGGTGTCGCTGACTTGAGCCCTTGCCTCGCACTATTGCTGGCCGGGTTCCAAGGGATTCCAGCAGATCGTGTCACGCCCGATAGATCGGCGCGCCCGCCGGCGATCCCGTGGAACCGCCATCGACGAAGATCTCCGCGCTCTGCACGTGCGCCGAATCGTCCGAAGCAAGAAACAGCACGGTTTTGGCGATATGGTCGGCTTCCGCAATCCGTCCAAGCGGCGTCGAGCGCGAGATGCGCTTTTCGAGCGCGGCAAAGGCATCGGGATTTGGCGCGGTGCCGTTCCAGATCGGCGTGCGCGCCGCGCCCGGTGCCACGACATTGACGCGAATGCCGCGTGGCGAAAGTTCCGACGCCATCACGCGTGCCATTGCCCGCACGCCGGCCTTGCTCGCGGCATAGGCGGAGTAACCGGGATTGCCGAGCACCGAAATCACCGAGCCGTTCAGGATAATCGAGCCGCCGTCGTTCATATGCGCAACCGTGGCCTGTACGGTGAAAAACACGGCAGTAATGTTGGTCCTGATCACCTGCTCGAAGGCGGCAAGCGTGGTGCCGCCGACCGGCGTCTGGCCGGGAATGCCGGCATTGGCAAAAACGATGTCGAGCTTGCCAAATTTTTCGACGCCCTTCTTGATCGCGGCTTCGGTTGCAGCGATGTCGGTCGCGTCGGCGACCACCGCAAATGCGTTGGACCCAAGCTCCTTTGCCGCCGCCTCCAGCGTCGCCTGGTTGCGTCCGGTAATAATGACGCGGGCCCCCTCGGCCACGAACAGCCTTGCGGTCGCAAGTCCGATGCCGCTGTTGCCTCCCGTAATCAACGCCGTCTTGCTCGCAAGTCTTTTTGTCATCTGCTGCTCCAGTGGTTGCATTATTAAACTAGATTGCTTACCTATGGCATGCGGTTTAATAATGCAACTACACAAGGCTGTGATCGTCTCCGCCCGGAAAACGTCACCGAGGAGACCCATGAAACGGACATGCTTGGCAAACGACGGCTGCCCGATCGCACGCGCGCTCGATGTGATCGGCGACTGGTGGTCGCTTCTGATCATCCGCGATGCACTGTTGGGACGCCGCCGCTTCGGCGAATTCGAGAGAAGCCTCCACCTTGCCAGGAACATCCTGAGCCAGCGGCTGCGCAAGCTGGTCGAGCAAGGCATCCTGGCGACGGCACCGGCCTCCGACGGCAGCGCCTATCAGGAATATGTGCTCACGAAAAAGGGCCGCGGGATCTTTCCGATCCTGGTCGCGCTGCGGCAATGGACCGAGGAGTTCGACGCCTCCCCGGACGAGATCGCCACTATCCTGGTCGATCGCGACAGCGGCCGGCCCGTGCGAAAGCTCGCGCTCCACGCGCAGGATGGCCGGGAGCTTGCTTTTGCGGACACCACGTTGAAGCCGCGGCCGGCGAAGCGCAGGGCACGCGCGGCCGGCTAGTCGCTCCGATGCAGATGGCTTCTCCCTGCGGTCTGATCCGCGGCAAAAAGCGGTACTATAGTGTGCCGGGTCTCACAACTTCCGGGGAGTAAATTACAACCCCTGTGATATTCAACTAGGGCGGCAGCGGCGACTTTCAACATCCTTCGATTTGACAGGCGCGCCCTCAGAACCCATGTTCGGGTCGGGGCTTACAGCGCGAATCCCGCGAAACCAGCCCCCAAATTTCCCGTAAGTCACTGGAATTACATGAATATCGTCATTGTGGAGTCGCCGGCGAAAGCCAAGACGATCAACAAATATTTGGGCTCGTCCTACGAGGTTCTGGCCTCCTTTGGCCATGTCCGGGACCTCCCCGCCAAGAATGGATCGGTCGATCCAGAACATAATTTCAAGATGATCTGGGAGGTCGACCCCAAGGCGGCCGGCCGGCTCAACGATATCGCTAAGTCGCTGAAGGGCGCCGAGCGCCTGATCCTCGCCACCGACCCCGATCGCGAGGGTGAAGCGATCTCCTGGCATGTGCTCGAGATCCTGAAAGAGAAGCGCGCGCTGAAAGATCAGAAGATCGAACGCGTGGTTTTCAATGCCATCACCAAACAGGCGATCTCGGAGGCAATGAAAAATCCCCGCCAGATCGATGGCGCGCTGGTCGACGCCTATATGGCGCGGCGCGCGCTCGACTATCTGGTCGGTTTCACGCTTTCCCCTGTGCTCTGGCGCAAACTGCCGGGCGCGCGTTCGGCGGGCCGGGTGCAATCGGTCGCGTTGCGGCTGGTCTGCGACCGCGAATTGGAGATCGAGAAGTTCGTCCCGAAGGAATATTGGTCGCTGGTGGCAACCCTGTTGACGCCGCGCGGCGAAGCTTTCGAGGCGCGGCTGGTCGGAGCCGACGGCAGGAAAATCCAGCGCCTCGACATTGGTTCCGGCACTGAGGCCGAAGACTTCAGAAAGGCAATCGAGGCCGCGACCTTCACCGTCGCCTCGGTCGACGCCAAGCCGGCGCGCCGCAACCCGCAGGCGCCGTTTACGACCTCGACACTTCAGCAGGAAGCCAGCCGCAAGCTCGGCTTCGCGCCGGCGCATACCATGCGGATTGCTCAGCGGCTCTATGAGGGCATCGACATCGGCGGCGAGACCACCGGTCTCATTACTTACATGAGGACCGACGGCGTCCAGATCGCCGGCGAGGCGATCACGCAGGCGCGCAAAGTGATCGGCGAGGACTACGGCAACGCCTATGTGCCCGACAGCCCGCGCCAGTACCAGACCAAGGCCAAGAACGCGCAGGAAGCGCACGAAGCGATCCGCCCAACCGATCTCTCCCGCCGTCCCAACGCCATGCGCCGGCGGCTTGATGCCGATCAGGCCAAACTTTATGAATTGATCTGGAAGCGCACCATCGCAAGCCAGATGGAATCCGCCGAACTCGAGCGTACCACCGTCGACATCACCGCGAAAGCGGGGTCGCGGGTGCTGGAATTGCGCGCCACCGGCCAGGTCATCAAGTTCGACGGTTTTCTGGCGCTCTACCAGGAAGGCCATGATGACGAGGAGGACGAGGACTCGCGCCGCCTGCCCGCAATGAGCGAGGGCGAGCCGTTGAAGCGGCAGGGCCTCGACGTCTCCCAGCATTTCACCGAACCGCCGCCGCGCTTCTCGGAGGCGTCGCTGGTCAAGCGCATGGAAGAGCTCGGCATCGGGCGGCCCTCGACCTATGCCTCGATCCTGCAGGTTTTGAAAGACCGCGGCTATGTGAAGCTGGAGAAGAAGCGCCTGCACGGCGAGGACAAGGGGCGCGTGGTCATCGCGTTCCTGGAAAGCTTTTTCCGCCGCTATGTCGAATATGACTTCACCGCCGATCTCGAGGAGCAGCTCGACCGCATCTCCAACAACGAGATTTCCTGGCAGCAGGTCTTGCGAGACTTCTGGCGCGACTTCATCGGCGCGGTCGACGATATCAAGGATCTGCGCGTTGCCGAGGTTCTGGATGTGCTGGACGAGATGCTGGGCCCGCACATCTATCCGCCGCGCACGGATGGCGGCGATGTCAGGCAGTGTCCCACCTGCGGCACCGGGCGGCTCAATCTCAAGGCCGGAAAATTCGGCGCCTTTGTCGGCTGCTCCAACTATCCGGAGTGCCGCTACACAAGGCAGCTTGCTGCGGATTCCGAAGCGAGCGCCGATCGCGTGCTGGGCAAGGACCCCGAGACCGGCTTTGACGTCACGGTCAAGACCGGCCGGTTCGGTCCCTATATCCAGCTTGGCGAACAGAAGGATTATCCGGAAGGCGAGAAGCCCAAGCGCGCCGGCATCCCAAAAAACGTCTCGCCTGCCGATGTCGACCTCGATCTCGCGCTGAAGCTGTTGTCGCTGCCGCGCGAGATCGGCAGGCATCCGGAAACGGGCCTGCCGATCACGGCGGGGATCGGGCGTTTTGGGCCGTTCGTGCGCCATGACAAGACCTATGCGAGTCTCGAAGCCGGTGACGAGGTGTTCGACATCGGACTCAACCGCGCGGTGACGCTGATTGCGGAGAAGGCAGCGAAAGGTCCGGGACGGCGCTTTGGCGCCAATCCGGGCAAGCAGATTGGCGATCATCCGACCTTGGGCGCGGTCGCAGTGAAGAGCGGCCGCTACGGCGCCTACGTGACTGCGGGCGGCGTCAATGCGACGATTCCGAGCGACAAGGACAAAGACACGATCACGCTTGCGGAAGCGATTGCGCTGATCGACGAGCGCGCTGCCAAGGGCAGCAGCAAGAAGGGGTCGAAGGCCAAGAAGGCCAAGGCCGAGAAGCCCGCCGCGACGGAGGCTGAAGCGGCGCCACGGCCTGCAAAGAAGGCGGCGGTGAAGAAGGCTCCGGCCAAGCCGAAATCGGATGCCGTCAGCAAGGCACGCGCGCCGGTCGCAGCGGCTGCCAAAACAACCGCGGCAAAGCCTACAGCTCCCGCGAAAGCCGTGAAAAAGAGCGCCGGAAAGGCACGAGGTTAAGTGAAACAAAAACACGACAATGGCTTTCCGTCTCGGGACGCCATCGTCGCCTACATCCGAAACAATCCCGGAAAGGTCGGGACCAAGGAAATCGCGCGCGAGTTCGGCCTGAAAAATGCCGATCGCGCCGAACTCAAGCGCGTTCTGCGCGATCTTGCCGATGAGGGCACGATCAAGAAGCAGGGCAAGAAGATCAGCGAAGGCGCAACGCTGCCGGCAACCGTACTGGCCGACGTCACCGGACGCGATGCCGACGGCGAGTTGATCGCCAGCCCCGCTGAATGGGACGAAGTCGAAGGCGGCGAACCGCCGAAAATCCGCATTCAAAATCTTCGCCATGCCCGGCCGGGGACGGCCGCCGGCGTCGGCGACCGCGCGCTGTTGCGCGTCGAGCGTACAGATGATGATGGCGTTTCCTATCGCGGGAGGGTCATCAAGGTCATCGATCATGCCAAGCACCGCGTGCTCGGCATTTTCCGCGCTCTGCCCGACGGCGGCGGGCGGCTCGTTCCTGTCGACAAGAAGCAGGCCGGCCGCGAATTGAACATCGCGAAGGCAGACGCGCTTGGCGCTGGGGACGGCGATCTCGTCAGTGTCGACCTCGTCCGCTCCCGAGCTTATGGACTTGCCTCGGGCAAGGTCAGGGAAAGACTGGGCTCGATTGCAAGCGAGAAGGCGATCAGCCTTATCGCCATTCACGCCCACGATATTCCACTCGAATTCTCTGGGTCCGCGCTGCAGGAAGCCGAACGGGCCGCGCCTGCGACGTTGAAAGGCCGCGAGGACTGGCGCCACGTGCCGCTCGTCACCATCGATCCGCCGGACGCGAAGGACCATGACGACGCGGTGCACGCCGAAGCCGACCACGATCCCAACAACAAGGGCGGCTACGTCATCCATGTCGCGATCGCCGATGTGGCCTTCTATGTGCGGCCGGGTTCTGCGCTCGACCGCGACGCGGCGATCCGCGGCAATTCGGTTTATTTTCCGGATCGCGTCGTGCCGATGCTGCCGGAGCGCATCTCCAACGATCTCTGCTCGCTGGTGCCTGGCGAGCCCCGCGGCGCGCTCGCGGTGCGGCTCGTGATCGGGTCCGACGGACGCAAGCGCTCGCACAGCTTTCATCGCGTCCTCATGCGCTCGGCCGCGAAGCTCAACTACGCGCAGGCGCAGGCCACCATCGACGGCCGTCCGGACGACATCACGGGGCCCCTCCTCGATCCGATTCTGAAGCCGCTCTATGCGGCCTACGCGCTCATCAAGCGCGCGCGCGACGAGCGCGATCCGCTCGACCTCGACATTCCCGAGCGAAAGATCCTGCTCAAGCGAGACGGCACCGTGGATCGCGTCATCGTTCCGGAGCGACTCGACGCACACCGGCTGATCGAGGAGTTCATGATCCTCGCCAATGTCGCCGCAGCCGAAACGCTCGAAAAGAAGTCACTGCCCCTGATCTACCGCGTGCACGACGAGCCGACGCTCGAGAAAGTTCACGCGCTGCAGGAATTCCTGAAGACGCTCGACGTGCCCCTTGCGAAAGCCGGCGCGTTACGGCCGTCGCTGTTCAATCGCGTGCTGACGCTGGTCGCGGGTCAGGACTACGAGCAGCTTGTCAATGAAGTGGTGCTGCGCTCGCAGGCGCAAGCCGAATATTCCGCCGAAAATTACGGCCATTTCGGCCTCAATCTCCGTCGCTATGCGCATTTCACCTCGCCGATCCGCCGCTATGCGGACCTCGTCGTGCACCGCGGACTGATCCGCGCCTTGGGCCTCGGCGAAGGCGCGCTGCCGGATAGCGAGACGGCAGAACATTTGAGCGAAATCGCAGCGGAGATTTCCGTCACCGAGCGGAGGGCAATGAAGGCCGAGCGCGAGACCGCCGACCGCCTGATCGCCCATCATCTCGTCGACCGGGTCGGCGCGACTTTTCAGGGCCGTATTTCCGGCGTCACCCGCGCCGGCCTGTTCGTCAAGCTGGACGAGAGTGGCGCCGACGGGCTGGTTCCGATCCGCTCCCTGGGTACGGAATACTTCAACTACGACGAGAGCCGCCATGCGCTGGTCGGCTCACGCAGTGGTACCATGCACCGGCTGGGGGACGTCGTGGACGTCCGTCTGGTAGAAGCTCAGCCGATCGCTGGCGCGCTGCGGTTCGAACTCTTATCTGACGGCGAGGTCGTGCCGCGCGGCATAAGGCGCGATTTCGCTGCGCGAGGCGCACGCGCCAAAGAGCGCCAGCGACGCGACAACCGCGCCAAGCCGCGCAAGTCGGACAAGAAGAAGTCCGGCAAATCCAGGAGAGGCAGGTCATGGAAACCGTGAGCAGTGCCACCAAGGTCTGGACGCGGCCCGCCGTGTCCGCCGAGAAGCGCGACCTGTGGACGGCGATGAAGCGTGGATTTCGCAGCCGCTGTCCTCGTTGCGGCCAAGGAAAGCTGTTTCGCGCCTTCCTCAAGGTCGACGACCACTGCTCGGTCTGCGGGCTCGACTTCACACCGCACCGCGCCGACGATCTGCCGGCTTACCTCGTGATCGTCATTGTCGGCCACATCGTGGTGCCGACGGCGCTCTGGATCGAAACGGATTACGCCCCGCCGGTCTGGCTGCAGCTTGCGATCTATCTGCCGTTCACCCTCGTCGCATCCCTGGCGCTATTGCAACCGGTAAAGGGCGCGGTCGTGGGCTTGCAATGGGCGTTGCGCATGCATGGCTTTGACGATAGTCCGCCTGAGGGCATTCCGCCCGTCTGATCGAGCAGACGATCTAGGTATCTGGGGAAGGAAATGACCGACGCCGCACAGGCCATGACCGACGACAAGCCGGAAGAGAAGGAAGCCGATCACCATCCCTATTTTCGGCCAAAGGATGCCGCGACGCTGATCCTCGTCGATCGCGCCGGTGCCGTGCCCAAAGTCCTGGTCGGAAAGCGCCACGATAATGTGGTGTTCATGCCCGGCAAGTTCGTCTTTCCCGGCGGGCGCGTCGACAAATTGGATAACCGCGTACCGGTCGCAGCTTCGATCCCGGCGGAGCTGGAGCAGAA